>ENA-OOXF01001915-OOXF01001915.1-human-gut-metagenome-genome-assembly--contig:-NODE-1915-length-12587-cov-2.448771_pt1 | contig 12587 bp, 9 predicted proteins | sample MGYA00241586_ERZ501341 | MGnify/ENA primary metagenome ERZ501341 (study PRJEB25962, sample SAMEA2042985) | human gut metagenome | biome: human gut; feature: human-associated habitat; material: faeces... | reverse complement strand
GGATGACATCGGCGGAGGCAAGCTGGTAAGAGCATATGTACCGCTTGCTGAAATGTTCGGTTATTCCACAGACCTGCGTTCCAGAACACAGGGTCGTGGTAACTATGTAATGGAAGTTGACCATTACGAACCCTGCCCCAAATCTGTTCAGGAAAAAGTACTGGAAGGCAGAAAGTAATTTTTCGACGGAAAAACAGAAATGAAATGCCAAAAATACTGCGTTTAATTGGATTTTTGGTATTGCAAAAAGATAAGAATTCTAATATAATTAGAGTTGATGGACGCGCTGTATTTTAAAGTGTGTCAAACTCATAAATTAAGATTCCACAATTTTACAAGGAGGATATTTTAGTATGGAAGAAAATAAAACATCGGTCCTCAGTAATGGACTGATCTGGTTTGGTGCAGGAGTTTCAATGTCAGAAATCCTGACAGGAACATATTTTGCACCACTTGGAATGAAAACTGGCCTTCTGGCTATTTTAATTGGTCACGTTATTGGATGTATTCTGTTATTTTTAGCAGGATATCTTGGAGCAAAGACAAACAATAATGCTATGGAGACCGTTGCAGTCAGCTTTGGACGAAAGGGAAACCTGCCATTTTCTATTTTAAATATTTTACAGCTTGCAGGCTGGCTTGCGATTTTAAATTATGACGGAGCTTTGGCAGCGAATGGTATTTTTTCTGCAGGAGCAGGTGTGTGGTGTGCCATCATCGGTGTGTTACTGCTTGTGTGGGTTCTGGTCGGTTTAAAACGTCTTGAAAAAATCAATATGGTTGCGATGACGGCATTATTTTTAATGACAGTCGCTTTATGTTTTGTTATCGTGACAAAGGGCAACGCAGGGGCATTTTTAAACGGCGGTAGTGTGAGTGGTGAAACACTTTCTTTTGGTGCAGCGATTGAACTTGCCGCATCCATGCCATTGTCCTGGATTCCGGTAATCAGTGATTACACTTCAAACAGCACAAAGCCAGTAAAGGCGACGACAGTAAGCACAATTGTTTACGGACTCGTAAGCTGCTGGATGTATATTATCGGAATGTCTGCTGCAATCGGTATGGGAACTTCTGATATCGCACAGATTTCTCTTCGTGCAGGTCTTGGTGTAGTCGGACTTCTTATTATTGTTTTTTCTACCGTTACCACTAACTTTTTGGCAGCACATTCTGCAGGTGTTTCTGGTGAAGTTGTCGGGGAGAGTTTTTCTAAAAAAATCAATGGAAAATACATTTCTGTCGTTGTAGTTATCGTTGGTACGATTGCGGCAATTCTTTATCCAATGGACAATATCGAAGAATTTCTTTATCTGATTAACTCCGTGTTTGCGCCGATGATTGCAGTTATGATTGCTGATTTCTTCTTTAATAAAAAGAGAAGAGCTGTGAAAGAATGGGATTGGGCAAACCTGGCTGTATGGCTTATTGGACTTATTTTATACCGTGCATTGATGCATGTAGATATCATAATCGGTTACACACTGCCGGATATTGTAATTACTGCTGTGTTGTGCATGGTTGTACATCGGATTTTACCACAGAATCACCTTGACAAAGCCATTTAAATGTATGACAATATATCCTAAAAGAAGTACCGCTTTTGTGTAAAATGGTATTTCTTTTAGGATTTTTTATAGCAAGAAAGGCGATAAAATTATGTATAACGGAAAAATGGAAACCATTTATGAATCAGAATATATGAACCTGTATGATTTACAGTACAGAGAGGGTGGCCATTACTACTGTGCCAGCCGAAGAAACAAGGATAGAATGGTTGCACTGACACCAGATGAAGAGTGTGGAACCATGCAGCCAGATGCAGTAAGCTGTTTCGTTGTTCTTAATATTAAGGGGCAGCCAAAGAAGCTTCTCTTAAACTGGGAGTATCGTTATCCGGTCGGACAGTATATGTTAAGTGTTCCGGCAGGACTCATTGATAAAGGAGACTGGAATAATCCGAATGCTCTTGTAGATACTGCCATTCGTGAGTTGAAAGAGGAGACAGGAATCGAAGTGGAGGAATCCGATGAGATCAAAGTTGTTTCTCCATGCGTATTCAGTACACCGGGCATGACAGACGAAGGGAACGCTTTAGTATACATTTCCATCAACCGTGATGAGATGCCAAAGATGAACCATGATGGGGCAGAAGGTTCAGAAGTGTTTGAGGGATTCCGTCTGGTAAGTAAAGAAGATGCCGAAGAATATCTTTGTAAAGGAAGAGACGAACATGGAATGTATTATCCATTATTTACATGGGCTGCATTGATGTTCTTTATGGGAGTATAACTATATATGATGTATGGCAACTAAAAAGCAGGGGGAAGTTATATGAGAAGGATATTGTTAATTGGAAGAAGTGAAAGTGGGAAGACAACACTAAAGCAGGTTTTACGTGGGGAGAATATTACCTATAAAAAGACACAATATGTCAGCCAGTATGACTGTGTCATTGATATGCCGGGCGAATATGCGGAGAATCTGGATTTGGCGCATACGATTGATCTGTATGCTGCAGAATCCGATGTGGTAGGAATTGTGTTAAGTGCGACAGAACCCTATTCTTTATATCCTCCAAACATAACACCGCTTGGAAACCGCGACGAAGTGGGAATTGTAACCAAGATTGACCACTGGGCAGCGAATCCACAGCAGGCAGCCGAATGGCTAAAACTCACTGGGTGTAAAAAAATATTTTTTACAAGTGCCTATACTGGAGAGGGAATCGAAGAAATCTTTGAATTCCTGCGGGAAGAACATGACATTTGTCCAGTAGAAAAAGTTATGGATGCCCTTCATAAAGAAAGCTTTGGAAAGCAGGCAGAACTTCCTCACTATCACCTTCAGTAAATATATTCAAATATACTCCGAAATGAAACAAGAAGCCTTGACTTTTGTAAGTTACACGCTCTAAGAGTAGTGTACTCTTGGAGTATGTTTCAAGCACGCAATGAAGAATTTTCACACACGTTTTAAAATGTCTGCTTTTGCATTGGATTTTGAGAATGTACAGAATTTCGAGAGTAGATAAATATTTAGAAGGAGAATGACTTAATGATACTTCAGATTTTACTTTTATGTGTCGGATTTGTCCTTTTAGTAAAAGGAGCAGATTTTTTTGTAGATGGTGCAGCAGGAATTGCAGGGAAGTTGGGAATCCCGCAATTGATTGTCGGCCTTACTATTGTAGCAATGGGAACAAGCCTTCCGGAAGCGGCGGTCAGCATTACTTCCGCATTAAAGGGAAGTGCCGGAATCACTATCGGTAATGTAGTAGGCAGTAATATTATGAATGTGCTTGTTATTCTAGGAATCACAGCCGTTATAACAAATGTTGCGATTCAAAAATCTACTTTGTATTGTGAGATTCCATTTATGATAGGAATTACAGCTTTAATGATTGTTTTTGGAATAACTAGACGGGCAGTCAGCTTTCCAGAAGGCGTTATATTTTGGATATTGTTTATCGCTTTCCTGGCCTATCTTTTTGTGATGTCGAAAAAGAATAAAGCGGCTGAAGAAGAAGATGAATGCCAGATGTCCTATTTAAAATGCATTATTTTCATTATCGCTGGAGGTATTATGGTAGTCTGGGGCAGTGACCTTGTTGTAGATGCCGCATCAGAGATTGCAAGAGCTTTTGGCATGAGTGAGCGTTTCATCGGTCTTACTATTGTAGCCTTTGGAACATCACTTCCAGAACTGGTTACTTCGGTTACTGCTGCTAAAAGCGGTAATGCCGGGATTGCCATTGGAAATATCGTTGGAAGCAATATCTTTAACATTCTTTTCGTAATAGGAACAACTGCATTGATTTGCAATGTACCATTTGAAAGCAAGTTCCTGATTGACTCTGCGGTGGCAGTAGCGGCAGGTGTTATCCTATGGCTTGGAACGATACGCCATAAAGAACTTCGCAGACCATGCGGGGTTGTAATGCTTGTGGCGTATGTGGGATATTTTGCATATCTTTGCATGAATTAAACTTCTTAATTTTACACATTAGATTTTATAAGTTAGCGAGCTATCTCCAGCCAAAAACAGCTCTCAAAGAGGAAAGCCCCTATATTTGTGGCCGTTAAGCGAACATTCAATTCTCGCTTTAAGGGCGCAAATATAGGGGCTTTCCTCTTTGGGGCATCTGCTCGTTTAGGAGCATCCTCCTGCTTGCGGTAGATCAGTGTTTCACACAATATCCCGCCGCATTACAACCCGTATCCCAATACCGGCTACTACTACTAAACGTACTGATCTTCACTTTCCCCGCAGTCTGTGAAGCATGAAGAACCTTTCCATTTCCAAGATAAATCCCAACATGATTAGAGCCGTTCTGATGGAACACCAGGTCTCCAACTGTTGCCTGTCTGACAGAAGAAATCGAATACAGATAAGAATGCATCAATTCTAACTGTTCATAGGTTGTGTTTCCGATATATTTGCCGGAAGCACTCTTATAAGCGTCACGCATCAGACTAGAGCAATCAGCATATCCTTTCTGGTTTCTTCGAGACTGGCTGTATTTATCGCCAACTCTTCTTTTTGCGTAGGAGACTGCTTTTGTTCGGTAACTGCTAGAAGAAGCAGTAGTAGTTTTCTTGGCTGTAGTCTTTGATGATGAAGCACTTTTCCTAACATAAATTCCGTATACATAGCCTTTTTTGCCCTTGGAAGTTTGTACTTTTTTCCAGGAGCCATTTGTAGAACAAACCGTCACAGCCTGACCTGCAGATAAACTACCCTTTACACGGCTAGAAAAAGAAGGCTTTGCGCGCAGATTCACACTACTTGCTGTAATGACTGCACGGTAAGAAGTACTTTTAGAGACTGTGGCAGTAGAAGTATTTTTACTTCCAGACAGATAAGATTTGTAAATATAACCTTTTATGCCATTTACCCTGACGGCAATCCAGTTTCCACTTCTACCAGTTTTCGTTACAGATGTTCCGGCAGAAACAGATGTAAGTACTTTCGAAGAACTGTTTGGTTTTGCGCGCACATTTACACCGTCTGTCGTATATAGACGTTGTGCGTGAACAAAAGTTACAGGGAGCATCAAAAAAAGTAGAAGAGAAAAAAGTATTGCCGTATGATTCTTTTGTATGAATTTCGGCAGATGCACAACTTTTTTCGAGTGTTTGTTTGCGTTCATAGATGACACATCTCCTCATATGTAATTTGTAATAAATTGTAACACATTTTTAGGAGAAATTTAAGAAAAAATTTGTTGAAAAGGGCAAGAAATTTGTTCTTTTATTAAAATGTTTGTGGGATGTCGGATAACTGTTGAAATTGTGTAATGCTCTATGCTACCATGGATGAGAAAAGGAAAGGAAGGTAATGATGAAAAAGAAATACATAGCATGGATATTGATAGTATCAATATTATTTTTGGGACGGGGAGCAGATGCGATGGCAAAAACAAGTTTAAGGAAACCTCTTGGTGTGCTGGCAAATGGAGTAGATGGCCAGGTGGTACTTTCCTGGGAATCAGTGCAGGGAGCGGATGGTTATGAAGTGTTTGAAAAAACGGAAGAAGAAAATGTTTTCCTGAAGTTAAGGGCGACAAAGCAATGTAAGCTTGTCTTTAAAAATAAGAAAAGAGGGAGTGTATACCAATATAAAGTAAGGGCATATAAAATATACAAGAAGAATGGCGAAGAGAAGCGTATCTATAGTTCTTTTGGGGCGGTTGCCAGAACAACGGTAGCAAAAAACTCAACTTCTACGATTAAAAATTTTCTGACAACGGCACTTGCTCCTGTAGGTTCTACCATGTATATCTGGGGCGGTGGCTGGAATAAGGCAGATACCGGGGCAGGTACAGACGGTCTGCGAATTGGACTGAATGCGAGCTGGAGGAAGTTTTGTGCAAAGCAGAAAGCAAGCTATAATTATAGAAAGCACAGGTTTGCATTTGGAAATGGACTGGATTGTTCTGGATTTGTTGGATGGAGTGTATACAACATAAATAAAACAAAAAATGGAAAACAGGGTCAGGGTTATGTTACAAAGGCATCGAAAGCAGCATCTACTTATGCAAAGGACGGCTGGGGAACCTATAAAAAGACGATAGCGGTAAAGGACTGGAAACCGGGGGATATTATGAGTTCACCTACGCATATCTATATTGTTGTGGGAAGCTGTGCAGATGGCAGTGTTGTTTTAGTGCATTCGAGTCCGGCAGGAGTACGCCTGTCTGGAACCCCAGATAAAAAGGGACGAACAAACAGCGAGGCAGTAAAGCTTGCCAAAAAGTATATGAAGAAATATTATCCATCCTGGTATAAGAGATATCCATCCTGCAAAAAAGATAAGAGTTATCTGACGGATTATGCACAGTTCCGCTGGAGAGCAGGAAAGGGAAAGATGATAAGTGACCCAGATGGTTACCAGAAGAAAAATGCAAGACAGGTGCTTAAGGATTTGTACAGTGATAAGTAAATGTTGTTGTATGAAGTAAAATATAAATATTTTATCACAGAAGAAGTATGTCATGCAATTGCATGACGCGCACCTCGCAGCAAGAATGCCGAGGCATTCTTGAATTGAAGAAGAAAAGTAGAAAAATAAATAGAACCAAAGAACAGAAATTCACAGGCAAAGTAAAAAATAGTTTATGTTCAGTATGGCAATTTCGTGGTAAAATACAAATAAAAACGGTAGAAGGCTATTTTACCGTAAAGTGAATGAAATGAGGAGGGCAAAATGAAAAGAAGGATTGATGCCCATGTAGTGATGGAGAAGCTTGTTCCACGGATTACGGAAGAGTATCGAAAGATTTATGACATCCCGGAGAATCATGAGAGCATGGCTATTTTTTCGGCAGACTGCGAGGATGTTATGTGGCTTGCAGTGGATGATGCGACTAAGAAAGCCAAGATTAAAGTTATTCAGATTGAGACGGTTTATGGCGGAGTGGATTATTCGTGGAGCAGATATGGCGGAGAGATTACGGCGATTATTTCCGGCGAGAAAGTTGCAGATGTGAAGAGTGGACTTCAGTATGCAAAGGATTATATAGAGAATAAGTCGGGAAATTATTCTTTAAATGAAGAGGGGACACTTGGCTATTATGTGGATTATGTACCACGGATCGGAAAGTATTATCAGGAGTCTTTGGGACTTAGTGAGGGAACTTCTATTGCCTATCTTGTATCTGCACCGGTGGAGAGTATGTATGGACTGGATAAAGCGTTAAAAGCAGCCGATGTGAAGATTGCAGAATTATCCGAGATTCCTTCCCGTGTTAATACAGGTGGCGCGATTGTATATGGAACGGAATCGGCATGCCGCTCTGCAGTTGAGGCGTTCGCAGAGGGTGTGGAGTATTGTGCGTTTCACCCAATGGATATTGAGTGATTGAGCAGGATATTGCTTATGTTACATACATGATATGCATATAAGTGTTATGAATGTAATCAGGTATTAAAGTGATACGGTGTTATAAAAGGCAGAATACATTATTTAGAATGATTATTGAAAATATTGTGATGTTTAAAATGATAATAAAAGTTCTGTCGGAAGCGAAAGGATTTTGTTTATGAAAATTGTAAAAATGGAAACGCATATGCTCAGCCAGAAAGTCATTGCGAATGTGACACCAGAGTTTGCGCGTGTGTATAATATACCGGAAGGACATACGAGTGTCGGATTTTTCTCGGCAGATAATGATGATATTGGTTATCTGGCAGTGGATGATGCCAGCAAAAAGGCAAATATCAAGCTGATTCACGCAGAAACATACTATGGAGGAACAACATGCTCCTGGAGTAAATACGGCGGCAGTGTATTTGTATTGTTTTCCGGACCGAAGGTAGAAGATGTGAAGAGTGGACTTCGATATGTAAGAGACTTTATCGAGAATCATTCGGAACTTTGTAACTTTGACGGGGATGAGGGAACCGCATTTTATGCACAGACGATTCCAAGACCGGGAAAGTATTTTCAGGAATGGTGTGAGCTTAAGCCTGGCGAATCTTATGCCTATCTTGTTGGTGGCCCGATTGAGACAAACTATGCATTAGATAAAGCATTAAAGGCAGGCAATACCCGCGTGGCAAGATATTGGTATCCGCCGTCACATGCGAATTCCAGTGGAGCGGTTCTTGCGGGAACGGAATCTGCCTGCCGGGCAGCGACGAATGCATTTGTGGAAGCCTTAGAGTATGCAATAAAGAATCCTCTTGAGGTATAAAATATATTTCAAAAAAATTCTGGACATTTTTTTTAAGCTGTGGTAGACTGATTAAGATTTGATGTAAAGGCGATGACGAAGAGAAGTAGTGGGAATTATCGCTTCCAGAGAGTGGGGATAGCTGAGAACCCTGCAGAATGAATTCCTGTGAATAACACTTTACCAGCCGCAATCTGAACGAAATCTGTCAATACGGACACAGGCAGATTCCTTAGTAGGTGCGCCGTGACTGTGCGTTAGACAGAAGTTGGTTTTGAGTGACTGCTTTTCATAAGGCAGTAATTCAGGTGGTACCGCGGAATAATCCGTCCTGAACTAGTTTTAGTTCAGGACGTTTTTTATTGCATAAGATTTTTATCTTGTGGGCTATTAAAGAAGAAAGATAGATTTCCTTTGAGAATGAAATTGTGACTTTATTCTTTTTCAGCAAGAAGACTCCTACCTCTAAGATAGGAAATGAATTGTATTTGTTACCCACTTAATTGATAAAAATATGATGAAAAGCTGTATTATAAGAAGGGAGATTTAGATAAATGAATATTGCAAACATTTACAGAGACAGGACTCTTGATATGCTTAGCGAAGAAAACGTTGGCGAAACTGTCCGTGTGGCAGGCTGGGGAGAGAATATCCGTGACCACGGCGGGGGATCTTTTATTGACTTAAGAGATATGTATGGTGTTCTTCAGGTTGTAATGAGAGATACTACTTTATTAGAGGGAATTAACAAGGAAGACTGTATTTCTCTTGAGGGTGTGATCGAGCACCGTGATGAGGAGACTTACAATCCAAAGATTCCTACAGGAACCATTGAATTAGAGGCTCATAAAGTAGATATGCTAGGAAAGGTATATAAACAGCTTCCATTTGAAGTAATGACTTCTAAAGAAAACCATGAAAATGTACGTCTGAAATACCGTTATCTTGATTTAAGAAATAAAAAAGTAAAAGATAACATGATTTTCCGTTCTAAAGTAATCAGCTTCTTAAGACAGAAGATGACAGACATGGGCTTCTTAGAGATTCAGACCCCAATTCTTTGTGCTTCTTCTCCAGAAGGGGCCAGAGACTATATCGTACCATCCAGAAAGTACAAAGGTAAGTTCTATGCACTTCCACAAGCTCCACAGCAGTACAAACAGCTTCTTATGGTGTCTGGATTTGATAAATATTTCCAGATTGCTCCTTGCTTCCGTGATGAGGATGCCAGAGCAGACCGTTCTCCAGGAGAGTTCTATCAGTTAGACTTTGAGATGAGTTTTGCAACACAGGAAGATGTATTCCGTGTAGGTGAGGAAGTACTTACAGCAACATTTGAAAAATTTGCACCAGAGGGAAGTGTTGTAACTGCAGCACCTTATCCAGTTATCAGCTACAAACAGGCAATGCTTGAGTTTGGTTCTGATAAACCAGACTTAAGAAACCCACTTCGTATCGTAGATGTAACAGACTTTTTCCAGAGATGTACCTTTAAGCCATTCCACGGACAGACTGTTCGTGCTATCAAGGTTTCCAATAAGATGTCCAAAGGTTTCCATGAGAAACTTCTTAAGTTTGCCACATCGATTGGAATGGGTGGACTTGGTTACTTAGAAGTAAAAGAAGATTTAAGCTATAAGGGACCAATCGATAAGTTTATCCCTGATGATATGAAGGCAGAGATTCGTGAGATTGCTAGCCTTAAGGCAGGAGATACCATTTTCTTCATCGCCGATAAGGAAAAACAGGCAGCACTTTATGCCGGACAGCTTCGTAACGAATTAGGACAGCGTCTTGATTTATTAGAGAAGAATGCATATCGTTTCTGTTTTATCAATGACTTCCCAATGTATGAGTATGACGAAGAACAGAAGAAGATTATCTTCACTCACAACCCATTCTCTATGCCACAGGGCGGTTTAGAAGCGTTAACAACAAAAGACCCATTAGAGTTACTTGCTTATCAGTATGATATCGTATGTAATGGTGTAGAACTTTCTTCCGGAGCCGTAAGAAACCACAACCTTGATATCATGGTAAAGGCTTTCGAAATTGCCGGATATACAGAGGAAGACTTAAAAGAAAAGTTCGGTGCGCTTTATAATGCATTCCAGTATGGTGCACCTCCACACGCAGGTATGGCTCCTGGTGTAGACCGTATGATCATGCTTCTTCGCAATGAGGAGAATATCCGTGAGGTTATCCCATTCCCTATGAATGGTAATGCACAGGACGTTATGTGTGGTGCTCCAAATGAAGTTTCCGAAATGCAGCTTCGTGAAGTACACATCAAGGTAAGAAAATAAATTCAAAGTATTTTCAGATATGTTTTCATGCGCTGTAATGTTAATGAATGACGTAACTTTTATCTGGACTTTTAATATATTTCCTACAACGTGTTTGAAAAATCTGCCAGAACATTTTTTAAACACGTTATAGCAGAGAATTATTAGTATTTATACAAATGAAAATGGGGGTTTATCTTTGGCATAGGGTTAATTATGGAAAAATATCTTTTTATGTTATATTTTTCTGTATTTTAGCGTGCTATAGATGAATCTCCTTTTTTTGTGCGGTTAGTGCAGCCTGCAATGGGCACCTATTCAGAAAAATCAAAAATATCTATAGGCATTAAGTAGTAGTTTGTTTCAGCTTGATGAATATCGTTTACGAAGCGCTTTTGTGCATTTGTTCAGATGAACTTTTCTATAGATTATGATATATATATCTGTTGGAGCAAAAGTTATTTTCGAATGCAGAAATAGAATTTATAAATAAACTTTCTTTTGTATTTATGAAAATATATATAAAGAAAAAATATGATTTCAAATGAAAAGATAAAGGTAAATTTTAATTGCTAAAAAAGATACTTTTTGAGAAAAAATACATAAAAGGTAGAAAAATATGTGTGGAACTTTTAAAAAAGTAACCAAAAAACAAGAAAAACCGTCAATATTCTTGTTTATAACAATAAAAAACATTTACAAACAAAAGCATTTTTTGGATAATGATATTAACATTTCATGAAGAAAAATAAGTTATAGGAGGATGAGTATGGAACGTTTGATTTATTTTGCACCGGTTCTTGGAATCTGCGCATTGCTTTTTGCGTTTTATCTTACAAAAAAAGTAGGAAAACAGGATGCAGGAACAGATAGAATGAAGGAGATTGCAGCATTTATTCATGAGGGAGCAAGAGCTTTCCTTACTGCAGAATATAAGATTCTTGTCGTTTTTGTTGCTGTATTATTTGTACTGATTGGTATTGGTATCGGTAACTGGGTAACTGCAGTATGTTTCTTAGTCGGAGCATTATTTTCCACTGCAGCCGGTTATATCGGAATGAACGTTGCGACTAAGGCGAATGTAAGAACAGCCGCAGCGGCAAAAGATAGCGGAATGAATAAAGCTTTATCTATCGCATTTTCCGGTGGTGCCGTTATGGGTATGTGTGTAGTAGGTTTTGGACTTTTTGGAGCAGGTGTTGTATATATCCTGACAAAAAATCCGGATGTTCTTTCTGGTTTCTCTTTAGGAGCTTCTTCTATCGCATTGTTTGCCCGTGTAGGTGGCGGTATCTATACAAAGGCTGCCGACGTTGGAGCGGATCTCGTAGGTAAAGTAGAAGCAGGTATCCCGGAAGATGATCCTCGTAACCCAGCTGTTATCGCTGATAACGTAGGTGACAACGTAGGTGATGTTGCCGGAATGGGTGCTGATTTATTTGAGTCTTATGTAGGGTCTTTAGTATCTGCCATCACTCTTGGTGTTGTTTACGCAAAAGAGAGCGGAGCTATTTTCCCATTAGTTATTGCAGCACTTGGTGTATTAGCATCTGTTATTGGATGTTTCTTCGTAAAGGGTGATGAGAATTCCAGCCCGCACAAGGCATTGAAATACGGAAGTTATTCTGCAGCAATCGTGGTAATGATTGGTTCTTTAATTTTAAGCAAAATGTTCTTCAACGGATTCAAAGAAGCTATCGCGATTATCTTTGGTCTTGTTGTTGGTCTTTTAATCGGTGTAATCACAGAGATTTATACGTCTGGAGATTACCGTTTTGTTAAAAAAATCGCACAGCAGTCTGAGACTGGTCCTGCAACAACAGTTATCAGTGGTATTGCCGTAGGTATGCAGTCCACAGCCGTTCCGATTATTTTAATCGCTATCGGAATCATTGGGGCATATTCTTTCAGCGGTCTTTACGGAATTGCTTTGGCAGCAGTAGGTATGCTCTCCACAACAGGTATTACGGTAGCCGTAGATGCTTACGGTCCAATCGCAGATAACGCTGGTGGTATTGCTGAGATGTCTGGCCTTCCATCAGAAGTTCGTAACATCACAGACAAATTAGACGCCGTTGGTAACACAACAGCAGCTATGGGTAAAGGTTTTGCTATCGGATCTGCAG
>ENA-OOXF01001899-OOXF01001899.1-human-gut-metagenome-genome-assembly--contig:-NODE-1899-length-12651-cov-6.466418_pt1 | contig 12651 bp, 10 predicted proteins | sample MGYA00241586_ERZ501341 | MGnify/ENA primary metagenome ERZ501341 (study PRJEB25962, sample SAMEA2042985) | human gut metagenome | biome: human gut; feature: human-associated habitat; material: faeces... | reverse complement strand
GGCCATGGCAAGGCGCTGGCGCTGCCCGCCGGAGAGCTCGGACGGATACTTATCGAGATACGTTTTGTCGAGGCCGACGTAGTACATCTGGAACTCGGCCTCCTTGCGGTATGTGCCGCGCGGCGGGGCGATGTGGTGGATGCGCATGGGCTCGGTGATACTATCGCAGACTGTCATGCGCGGGTCAAGGCTCGAGGCCGAGTCCTGAAAGATCATCTGGCGTGTGGTTTGCAGCATTTTTTTGTTCGCGCGGCAGGCGGCCCTGTCACAGAGGTCGACGCCGTTATAAAAGATATGCCCGCCGCTCGGCTGCAAGATGCCCATCGCGCAGCGCGCGGCGGTCGACTTGCCGGAGCCGGACTCACCGACGAGGCCAAAAATTTCCCCGCGGCGAATCTGGAACGAAACATCGTCCAGTGCCTTGACGGAGACTTGCTTTGTCAGCGGAAAGACGTGGCTCAGGTGCTGCACATCGAGCAGAATGTCATGTTTTGTCATCGCGCACCTCCCACCGGCGGCGTGATCTTCGGCGCGCGTTCGTCGAGCAGCCACGTTGCGGCATAGTGCGTGTCGCTGACGCGGAACATCGGCGGCGCTTCCTCGTAGTCGATGGCGAGGGCGTATTCATTGCGGCTGGCGAAGGCGTCGCCTTGCGGCGGGTCAATGAGCGTCGGCGGCATGCCGGGGATGCTCGGCAGCGTCTCCTTGCCGCGCGAGAGCGCGGGCAGCGAGCGCAGCAGGCTCCAGGTGTAGGGGTGGCGCGGGTCGTAGAAGATCTCCTCCGCTGTGCCGGTCTCGACGATCTTGCCCGCGTACATCACAGCCACGCGGTCGGCGACGCGCGCGACGACGCCGAGGTCGTGCGTGACAAACACCGTCGCCGTGCCGAGCTTTCGCTGCACGTCGCGCAGCAGATCTAAGATCTGCGCTTGAATGGTCACATCCAGCGCGGTCGTCGGCTCGTCGGCAAATAAAATGTGCGGATTCCCCGCAAGCGCGATGGCCAGCACCACGCGCTGGCGCATCCCACCGGAAAAGCTGTGGGGATAGAGTGCCATGCGCTCTTGCGCGCGGGCGATGCCGACAAGCTCAAGCAGTTCGACGACGCGCGCTCTTACGGCGCTTTTTTCGAGCTTTGGCCTGTGCGCAAGCACTGCTTCGGCGATTTGTGCGCCGATCGTCATCGTGGAATCGAGCGCGGTCATCGGATCCTGAAACACCATGGAAAAGAGCGAACCGCGCAGCGCCGTCATCTTGCGCTCGCGATAAGCTGTGACATCCGTGCCGTCCACAATGATCTTACCGGATTTGATTTTTGCCGTCTGCGGCAGAAGGCGCAGGATGCTCTTGCACAGTACGCTCTTGCCGCAGCCCGATTCGCCGACGATGGCGAGCACCTCGCCCGCTTTCAGCGAAAAGCTCACGTCGCGCACCGCCTGCACCTCGCCCGCGGGGGTGAAAAAGCTGACGGAAAGGTGCTCGACGTTCAATAAATCTGCCATGAAAAATGTCCTCTTTATGCAAGACAAAGGGGCTGAAGCCAGCCCCTCGTCAAAGATGTCAACGGCGTTTACTCGCCAATCGTCCAGTCCTGAATGTTCCAGAAAATGCCGACGCCGTGATGCCCAAGCACCGTGTCCGCATCGATGCCGTGGATGGTGGATTTGGCGACATAGTTCGCGTCGATGTAGCAGATAAAGGCGTAGGCCGGATCGTCCGCGAGCGCGTGCAGGAATTTGCCGTAATACTCTTTGCGGACGGCGTCGTCGCTGCTCTGGCGCGCGAGCGTCAGATATTCGTCCACCAGCGCGTTCGAGTAGCCCGAGTAGTTCGCGCCCTTGTCCTTGCCGAAGACCTTGTAGGTGTGGTCGTCGGCGTCAAACGGGCTGCCCCAGCCGATGAGACACGCCATCTGGCCGCTCCAGTCCATCTGCGCGGGGATGTCCACCGTGCAGTGGATGCCGACCTCACGGAGCTGCTGCGCCGCGGCCTGCGCGATGTCGATGCGGTCCTGCTCGCCGGACATCACGCTGATGACAAAACCGATCTCCTCGCCGTTTCGCTCGTAGTAGCCGCTATCGCCCATCGTGCAGCCGACGGATTCAAGAATTTCTTTCGCTTTTGCGGGATCGTAGTCGTAGTGGTTCACGGTCTCGTCGTTGTAGACATTGCGCTGGAGCGGGCTGTGCGCCGCCATGCCCTGCCCGAGCAGCACCGAATCGACAATGGTCTGACGGTCGATGGCGTAGCAGACGGCGGGGATGATGTCGCGGTTTTCCGTCCAGTAGGGGTTGTTGAAGTTGAAGAGAATGCCGCGGTAGTCCGCGGTGGTCATGTCATAGCAAGTGTAGCCGTCCTTGCCCGCAAAGTTCTGCGCGTTTTTCGGGTCGAGCAGCGCAAGGTCGATCTCACCGGACTCGAGCTGCATCGCCTGCGCGTTGTCGTCGGGTACGATCTTGAAGATGACGCGCTCGATGTTCGGCGCGCCCAGGAAGTAGTCCTCGTTGCGCACGAGCACGATGGACTGCCCGGCGTCCCAGCTTTCGAGCTTGTAGGGACCGGTGCCGACGGGGGCACGGAAGAAAGCGGATTCCTGCATATCCTCGCCCTCGAGCAGATGCTGCGGCAGGACCGCCATCGTCATGTACTCCAGAAATGCGGCGTTCGGCTCAGCGAGGCGGAACGAGACGGTGTGGTCGTCGAGCACGGTGATCTCCTGCACATCCTCGTAATTCGGCGCGTTTTCCGAGCCGTTGTCGGGGTCCATGATGGCTTCGATCGTGAATTTGACGTCCCGCGCCGTGAACGGCTCGCCGTCGTGCCACTTCACCCCCTCGCGCAGGTAGAAAGTATAGGTGCAATTCGCCTCGTCATAGTCCCAGCGCTCGGCGAGGGCGGGAACGATCTGGTCATTGCCGTCGTGCGCGGTCAGGCCGTTGAAGAGCAGCAGGTTGATCTCGCAGTGCTCGTCCATCGCGGGATCGATGCGTGTGTAGTCGGCAGAGCCGTAGACGAGCGTGGACGGCGCGTCGTCGGTCGAATCGCCGCTGCTCTGCCCGCAGGCGGCGAGGGAGAAGAGCATCGCGAGGGACAGCAGAAGAGTCAGCGCTTTTTTCATGGAAAAACTCCTTTTCGGGGAAAAATTGGGAAACGCCGCATCGCCGGATGCAGCGAAAAATATGACAGCTTGTAGTATAGGGTAAATTCCCGCCCGCCACAAGCGGGGTGGGGGATATGACGGGCAAAGCTTTTCCGAAAAATCACAGCGCGCGGCGGAAATACCCCGCTTTTTGTCCTTTTTGCGAATCGCGCTTGCACTTTCCACGCGGCAATGGTACAAGATTATGCCGAAAATACAGCAAAGGAGTTTGCTTTTTATGAAATTAGGTATCGTCGAAAGTGAGCCTGTTTCTGAAACTCTCCGCAAACGCACAAATGCCGATAAAGCTTGATAGGACAGGTATTTTCGGATGAAGTCAAAACATAAAAGTTCCTATTTCCCTACGCATTCCCTCGCAGAAATGGCGTAAAAATGGCGTAGAGGAACCGGCGATACGCAGTTGCGAAAATCGCCTGCTGCAACATTACTAAGAATATTCAAGCTGCCCTGCGCACAAGCAGGGCAGCTTTTTTATCTGCGCACCGGCGCAGAGAGATACAAGGCGTTTCACTTCGCGCCGCAGCGTCCTGCGTGAAGTGTTTCCGCCACGGGAAGCGGTCGCAGAACGCCCAGTGCTTTTCATAAAACGTGGAAAATCGTCCGATGACATATGCTTGTCCTTTTATATCTGACGCATTATGTTAAGATGGGCAGTAGATGTTCCATTTTACCATCCCTCTCTCTGCTGGAATCGGCGCACTCTTTCAGCTCAGTTTCGATTTCAGTATATAAATCGTTCAAACTTTCCTTTCTGACACACAGTTTAGCTTTTCCTCCTGCAAAAACAAGAAGCTGCCGATACAACAAAGAAAAAAAGACTTGTACCGAATGCACAAGCCGAAGAAGGAGGCAGACCGTGGAGGAAAAACGCTGGGAATCGTGCAATGCAGAGGCGCTGCTGGATAAGTTCTTTTCGCAGGATGATCTCCGGCAGCTGGCGCTGAGCACAGGGGAGCTGCTAGGCTGCCCGCTTCTGGTGCTGGATGACACCTTTCATGGCGCGGCGCACCACCTGCCGCTCGGCTTTTCCGATGCGCTCTTTGAAACCGCCGTACGCTGCGGCAAGATCACCTGCGAGGCCGGCGCAATCATCAGCAAAAATGCGATGCTCACAGCTGGTCGGGCGGACTATGTCCAGCTGGCTGATAGCCCCTATCGGCGGCGTTTTGCACCTCTCATCAGCGCGGGCGTGCGCCTCGGCTGCCTCATCTGCGTGGATACGGACGGACATTTGGAAAAGATCCCGCCGCAGACCTGGGAGCTGGTGGAGCACATCCTCTCCAAGCAGCTGTTCATGGAGGTGAGCCGTCAGGACAAGTCTTCCGAGACGGTGGAGGACATCCTCATGCACCTGCTGGACGGCGGGTTTTCCTCCGCCGCGCACTTCCAGCTTCAGGCGTCCGGCACCTACCTCGAGGACTTTCATCCGCGCGCCTTCGCCCTCATCGACCTTGAGACCTACCACAGCGCTTCCACGGTGAGGCCGTCTGCACAGCGCAGCAGCTGCGCACCCCGCTGCTGCTGGAAAATCTGGAGGGGCGCGGCGACCTGATCCCGATTGCGCTGCGCCGCCTTGCCGCCCACGACCGCGAAAAGGACACCCAGTACTGTGAAACGCTCTACCATTACCTCACCTGCTGCCACTCGCTGAAAAAGACCAGCGACGCGCTCTATACCCACCGCAACACCGTGCTCTACCGCATCCGCAGATTGCAGGAGGATTTCGCGATCCCGCTGGAGGAGCCGTCCCAGCACGCCGACCTGCTGCTGGGCGTGTCGCTCATTTTGTTTGAGATCAAGGGGGTGGACTTTTTTCTGCGCGCGCCGAAAAATGAAGCATAAAACCGGCGCGATCACGCGCCGGTCAGATAGAAAAGGATGATATCATGAAGGAAAACAGAAAGCTTTTGAGAGAAGTCCTCAAGGATATCCGCCACGATATGACGGATGAAGAGGTCCTGAACCTGCTGGCGGACAGTAAGATTTCCGAAAATCCCGCGGGTGAAAAGGAAAAATACACCATTGGCCAGCGCGCGGCAGACGCCATCGCGAAATTTGCGGGCAGCTGGACGTTCATCTTCGCCTTCACCGGCGTACTGATCCTGTGGATGCTCGTCAACACGCTTCTGGCGGCAAAGGCGTTCGACCCGTACCCCTTCATCCTGCTCAATCTGGTGCTCTCTTGCGTGGCGGCCATTCAGGCACCGCTCATCATGATGAGCCAGAACCGGCAGGAGGAAAAGGACCGCCGCCGTGCAGAGAACGATTATAAGGTCAACCTCAAGACAGAGATCATGATCGAGGATCTTTACGACAAGGTCAATGCCATCCTGGCCAGACAGACCGCACTGGAAAAACAGCTGACGGAGAAGGGCGAAAGCGCAGGGCAAAAATGAGGGAGGACAGAGCCGTCCTCCCTCATTTTTTGCTGCTTTTGCGCAACGCGGAATCCTCCTCCGCAAACCTGCGCGCTTTTGTTGAGATGCCCCTCCGGCGCGTAAAGTCCTTATACGTGCAAGACTCTATGTTGCTTTACAGCTGGAAGTGCTTCTTAAGTTCTTGGTTTTCCCCCAGCACCAGCAGCGTCATATCAGCGTCCAGCACAGTTTCCGGGGAGATGTTCACATCGGTCTTGCCGTTCCGCTTCACGCCGAGGATGTTGACGCCATATTTTCTGCGGATGTCCAGCTCGCCGATGCTGCGGCCCTGCCAATCCTCCGGCACGGCAACCTCGATAATGGCGTGCTGCTCGTCCAGCTCAATATAGCTGAAAATATGGTTGGCGGTATAGCGGATGGCCGCCCACTTCGCCAGCTGCTTTTCCGGGTAGGTAACCGCGTCCGCACCGTTGCGCAGCAGGAATTTCGCCTGCACATCCCGCTCGGCGCGGGACACTACATACTTTGCCCCCAGTTCCTTGAGCAGCGATGTTGTCTCCAGCGAATTCTGAAAATTCCCGCTGATGGTGACATAGCAGACATCGTAATTGCTCACGCCCAGCGAGCGCAGAAAGTCCACACGGGTGCTGTCGCCGATCTGCGCGTTGGTGACAAAGGACATACACTCGTTGACGCGCTCCTCGTCTTTGTCCACTGCCATCACCTGATGGCCCAGCTCGTTGAGCTGCATGGCAAGATGCCGCCCGAAGCGGCCCAGTCCGATCAATAATACCGTTTTCATCGTGTGCTCCTTTCAGCCTACGGTAATTTTCTCCTGCGGATAGCGGGCGTAAGTCAGATCATGCCCGGAGAATGCGGCGTAGATCAAGGTCAATCCACCGACGCGCCCGAAATACATCAGCAGGATGAGAATGCTCTGCGACAGGACTCCCAGCTGCGGCGTCAGCCCCAGCGTCAGGCCCACCGTACCGGCGGCGGACGCTGTTTCATAGAGACAGGCACCGAGGGGAAGCTCCTCCACTGTGCTGATGACCGCCGCCCCCGCAAAGGTCAGCCCCAGATACAGCAGCAGAATGGCGGCGGCGTTGCGGACAGTGGATGTCTCCAATCTGCGGTGGAAGAGCTGCAGATCCTCTCGCCTGCGGAAGGCGGCAATGGCGTTGGCAATGAGAACTGCCAGCGTCGTGACCTTCATGCCGCCCGCCGTGGAGCCGGGTGCTCCGCCGGTGAGCATCAGCAAAATGGTGACCGCCTGAGAGGCATCCGTCATCTCCGTCAGATCCACTGTGTTATAGCCGGCCGTCCGCGGCGTGACCGACTGAAAAAGAGAGGCCAATATCCGCTCTCCCACGGGGAGGTCCGCAAAGTCTGTCAGATAAAAGAGAAACGCCGGAATCGTGATCAAAAGCGCCGTCGCGCTCAGAATGACCTTGCTCTGCATCCGGTAACGCCGCAGGTGCAGACCGTGCGTACAGACATCGTCCCACGTTAGAAAGCCGATGCCGCCCACGATAATCAGCAGCATGATCACAATGTTGACCAGCGGGTCTGCGGCATACGCCGTCAGCGAGGGGTAGAGGGAATCCGTCCGCCCCAGAATATCGAAGCCCGCATTGCAGAAAGCGGAAACGGAATGGAAAACGGACATCCATACGCCCCGCAGTCCATAGTCCCGGCAAAAGGCTGGCAGCAGCGCCAGCGCGCCCAGCAGCTCAACCAGAAAGGTCCCCTTGAGGATAAATCTCGTCAGGCGCACGATGCCGCCCACCGCGGGAGCGGAGATGGCGTCCTGCATGGCGCTGCGCTCCTTGAGCGTGATGTTCCGTCCGGCGAGCATCAGGAAGGTCACCGCACCGGTGATCACCCCCAGCCCGCCGATCTGGATCAGCAACAATATGACTGTTTGACCGAAGGCGGACCAGTAACTGCCGGTATCCTGCACCACCAGCCCCGTCACGCAGACAGCGGAAGTGGAGGTAAACAGTGCCTCATGAAACGGCGTCCAGACCCGCTGTACTGTGGCGATAGGCAGCATCAGCACCAGCGCCCCCAGCAGGATCACGCCCGCAAAGCCGAGGATCATGATTTGAAAAGAAGTCAAATGCCGCTTTAAGCGAAACACAGTCTCCGTCACATCACACACCTCCTTGAAACAATGGTACTCTCAATTTTCCGTACAGTATAACACGGCTTTTGCAATGTGTCTGTATGTATTTTGTAAAATTTTCAGGTGCAGAGTCCTTATTTGCAGCCCAGAGGCGGTCTGCAAAGCTGCGGTTGACAGACTTTGGTGCATAGAATTCTCCGCGTGACCTGTAAATCTTTCCTGATTTTTTACAGGAGCCCTTGCCTTTTTTCAATATTTGTTCTAAGATAAGCTCTCTATCTGTCATATTCAGCTGAAATTCTACGAAGCTTTTCAAAAAAGCCTCAACGGGAGAACTAATATGCTCAAAGAAAAAACATCCGATGTATCCATGACAAATACAAATCAAGGCTCTGGCACTGCTGCTGAAGCGGCAGTGCCCATGAGCCATGGCCTTTGGAATACGTGGCGCAAAAATCTCCTGCTGTTCTGCCTGACCGGCGTTTATGTGGAGCTGTGCCTGCATCTGTGCGTATTCGGCTCGATGGACCGGTACGCGGGATATCCTGTCCTGTTTGGCCTGCTGGGTGGCGCACTCTGCACGCTGGTAGTCTCAAGCCTGCCAAAGGTTCTGCGCCAGATCACAGGGGTTTTCCTGGTCGCGGCACAGGTGCTGCTGGCCGAGGTGCAGCTGGTCTATCACTGCATCTTCGGAGATTTCATGCCCGTCAGCCAGATCGGCATGGGCGGAAATGTGGTCGTCAATTTCAACTCGCAGCTTCTCTATGGGATCCGCCAAAATCTGCTGAAGATCCTGCTCCTCCTGCTGCCGCTGATTGCCGTGATCCTTTGCCTTGCCCTGCGAAGGGGGCAGGCTCTGAAGCTGCGGCTGCGCTGGAAGCAGGCACTGGCCTCCTTTGCCGTGCTCCTCGCACTGCTGCTGACGGTCACGGGACTCATGTATGTTGGACGGGACAACGCCTTTTCCGCCTATCGTACCTTCACCAATGTGAACACCTCCACCGACAGCAGTTATAAAAAAATCGGTATGCTGGCCACCACGGCGCAGGAGCTTCGATACATGCTCTTCAGCGGCAGCGGCAGCATTATGATCACGCCGTCGTCCTTGAATATGAGCGATGTTCCGCGGACATACAGCAGCAACTCCTATAACGTGATCGAAAGCATCGATTTTACGGCTCTTGCAGACAGTACCGACAGCGATATTCTCAAGGCCACAGACGAGTATCTATCAAATGCAACACCCACCCGCAAAAACAACTACACAGGACTTCTTAAGGACTATAACCTCATCACCATCTGCGCCGAGAGCTTCTGCCCGTGGTTTATCAGCGAGGAGCTGACGCCGACGCTCTACAAGCTGAGCCATACGGGTATTCTCTTTGAAAATTACTACGGCACGTTCCAGTCCGTCACCACCAACGGCGAATACACGATGTGCATGGGGCTTTATCCGGATATGTCCCGCACGAAGACGGATTCCAGCTTCAATGTGGCGGGCACCAACTATCTGCCCTTCTGCCTGGGCAATGCGCTCAAGGACATGGGCTATCAGGCCTGGGCCTATCACGACTACATTGGAGATTTCTACAACCGGAACATCACCCACGCCAACATGGGCTACACGTTCAAGGCGGCGGATTCCGGTCTGGACGTGAAGATCGACTGGCCCTCCTCCGATCTGGAGATGATGGAGGCCTCTGTAGACGACTACATCAACAGCGGAGAGCCTTTCCACGCTTACTACATGACCTTCAGCGGTCACTACCAGTACAACTGGGACAACGCCATGAGCGCCAAAAACCGCGACGCGGTGAAAGATCTGCCCTATTCCGAGCCGGTGAAGGCGTACATTGCCTGCAATCTGGAGCTGGAATACGCACTGGAGTACCTGATGCAGCGGCTGGAGGAAGCTGGCGTTGCCGACAAGACCTGCATCGTCCTGACCAACGACCACTACCCCTACGGCCTGACCGAAGACGAGTACAACGAGCTGGCAGGGCAGACGCTGGACACCACCTTTGAGAAGTACCGCAACAGCTTCATCTGCTATGTTCCCGGCCTTTCAGAGAACATCGTGGTGGATGAATACTGCTCCACGGCGGACATCTTGCCGACACTGCTGAATCTCTTCGGCGTGGACTACGATTCCCGCCTGCTGGCGGGCACCGATGTACTCTCCAGCGGCATCCATGTAGCGGTGCTGTCGGATAAGTCCTTTCTGACGAAGACCTTCCGCTATGACGCCGGTACGGAAACCGTGATCCCCGCCGACGAGAATACCACAGTCTCCGACAAGCTGGCGGAAGCCTACCGGCTCTATGTGGACAGCCGGTTCCAGCTCTCCGGCAACATCCTCAACAGCGATTACTACGCCCACGTCTTTGCTAAAGAGTCCAGCGGCGGGAGCCTTGTGGACACGGTGGTGTTCACGGACATCAAGAGCATCTTCAATCAGGCCAGCGTCCTCTACATGTACCGCAAGGGCTATGTGGACCCTGAGACGCCGGACACCTTCGGCGGCAAGGCCACGGCAAGGCTGGGCGAGTTCATCGATGTGCTCTACCGCATCGCGGGCCGGCCGGAAACGGACAACACCGCCCTTCCGGCTGACTACGAGAATGAGGGATTCAACGCGACCCATCCCTATTATAATGCCGTGTGCTGGGCCTATCAGACAAGGCTGCTCCGGCAAAATGATCCCAATACCGAATACGATGACAAGGTGGACTATCAGACGGCGTGCGTACTGATTCGCCGCTACGCGATCATGGCAGGCGTTGATACTGGCGTGGATCAGACGCAGCTCAGGCAGCTCCTTCGAGATAACCCCGATCTCAACAGAGAGGCAGCCAAAGCGATGCTCTGGTGCGATGAAAAGGACATTACCACCCGGGACAGCAGCCTTGACGAGCTGCTGGCATCCGCTGGCACCCGCATCAGCCGCTACCAGATGACGTCGTTTCTGTTCTACCTCTGCACCTACGAGCTGGATATTGGCAGCTGAGCATGCGGCGCAGATTCTGCCGGGGAAGTGTTCCGCGACCGATTCGCAAAAAGAGTCGCCTTTCTCGGCTGTGTACCGGAAGATACCCATTCGATGCCGCACTACGCTTAATGTTGGAATAAGTAAACATACTCACAAGCATTACACTCAGTGTAGACCTAATGTAGATTCAGACCATTCTGTGTTTACGAAAGTTTACATTGAGTGTAATTTTTTTGCCTTGAATGGGTGGTCAAACAGGGCCGGTTTTCTACATTTATTACGAAGGAATGAGACATCCACCCCCTATTCTCACACGAAAGAAGGAGTTTGATTTGAGCAAACGAAAACACGGACCTACGATTGTACCGGCCTTATCCGCCAAGGTGGATAACAAAGAAAAACGATTCATTCAGGTTGAAAACTCACTGCTCCTCTCCAAGCAGTTCCACGCACTCAGCACCGGCAGCCGGTTTCTCTATTTCTGCATGGCCATGGAGAGCGACGGAAGGAAAAATTTTATTCTTCCACAAAAGGACGCAAAAATGGCTCACGGGGTAAACCCGCGTAGCCGTCTGATCCGTTTCAGCAAGAACAGCAGCTTTCATTATTTCACCGTCGATGAGATGGGCCTGCGGCTGATGAAGCTGGCGCTGGATGAAATGGCGCTGTATCGGTTTCAGCGGTACTTGCAGCAAAACGGCATTTGCAAAGCATCTATGCTTCCGCTGTATCCGTTCAGTCTGGAGCTGCTTTCGGAGGCGTATGCCTTGAAAAAGGGGAAGCAAATGCGGGCAGAGCTGGATAGAGGCGCATTGTTTTCGTGCCAGGCAGATGTTGTAAAACGGATCTGCAACACAGGACCCAATCTGATCACGATCCCAGACAAATGGCTGCTGGACTTGGATACGGAAAGAGATGATAGCTCAGACGAACTCTTACTTTCCCCAAATGCTACGTTTCTAAGTCAACAGTCCGGAATGTAACACACAGGTGGTAACAGTATGGTCGAGGAATTGCAAGTGCCGATCCATCTCAAAATGACGCTGACGATTAAGGAAACCGCAGCATACAGCAACATTGGGATCAACAAGATCGAGAGTATGCTGCGCAGCCCGAATTGCCCGTTTGTTCTCTATGTTGGGACCAAAAAGCTGGTCAAACGCAGGGAGTTCGAGCAATATATCAGCCATAAGTTGATGATTTGACGGTAAGTTCACTATTGAGAAAAGAAAGCCCTTGTGCTACAATTATAAAATGTATAGGGGCTTCTTCTCATAGTGGGAAAGGAGCTTCCGAATGGGTAAAAGTTTACGAGGCAAAGAATGCGGCAAGGGTATCTGCCAGAGAAAGGACGGATTATATCACGCACGTTTTGTAGACAAAGCAGGAAAACGACATGAGAAATATTTCCAGACGATTCCCGAGGCGCGTAACTGGATCGAGCAGGCAAAATATGCCGACAAACACGAAGACGTGTTTGTTCCATCGGACACGACGGTTGACGCATGGTTTTCATTTTGGATTGAGAACATTGTGGGCGATTTGGCACCCAACACCCTGCGAAATTATCGGGAGCGATACAAGCAGAACATCCAGCCCATCATCGGCAAAATGCTCCTTTCCGATGTGAAGCCCATGCACTGCAAAAAAGTGCTGCTTTCCATGGATGCGGATTATGCAGGTTCTACCATCCGGCAGACCTATATCACAATGGGAACCTTGTTCAAGGCTGTGAAAATGAACGATTTGATTTGCAAGCACCCGATGGACGGCGTTCGCTACACAAAGCCGGTCCGAGCGCCGGACGACATTCACTTTTTAACGCGGGATGAGCAAATCAGATTTCTTGAAGTTGCGAAACGCTCCCACAACTATGCGCAGTATGCCCTGATTTTAGAAACAGGGCTGCGGACAGGTGAAGTGATCGGGCTGACATGGGATGCCATCGACTGGAAAGCAAGAACTCTTACGGTAAATAAGACGCTGGAGTTTCGGC
>ENA-OOXF01001897-OOXF01001897.1-human-gut-metagenome-genome-assembly--contig:-NODE-1897-length-12661-cov-3.581152_pt1 | contig 12661 bp, 14 predicted proteins | sample MGYA00241586_ERZ501341 | MGnify/ENA primary metagenome ERZ501341 (study PRJEB25962, sample SAMEA2042985) | human gut metagenome | biome: human gut; feature: human-associated habitat; material: faeces... | reverse complement strand
GCGGATGCGGCGGCGGTAAGAAAGCTGATCAAAGAATCCCTTGCCGCTCAGCGTGCGGAGGATTACGCCAGAATCAAATTCTGGGCCAGCAACGACCCCACCAGCCCGGCAAGCTTTATCGGCGGCACATGGGAGCGCGTCGAAGGTGAGTTTATCATTGGCGCTTCCAGTGCCTACCCTGTGGGCACCACCGGCGGCAGCGCCACCCACACCCAGACCGTGGCCGAGATGCCCAGCCACAACCATAGCGGGTCTACTGGCAGTGCAGGTTCACACAGCCATAGCGCATGGACTGGCGGTGCAGGTGGGCATAGTCATACAGTCAGTGCTGCAGTAACCCAAAAGCATGAAGTGAGCAAGCTGGGAGTTGGTGGTGCCGATGGCTCCGGCACATATGGTTATACTTTCTCGAGTGGAACAGCTACCACTTCTTGGGTAGGAGACCATACCCATGGCGTTGGTATGAACGAAGCCGGTGCCCATACCCATACCGTGAGCATCGGCAGCACCGGCAGCGGGCATGCAATGAGCATCCTGAACCCCTACTATGCCCTGTACATCTGGGTGCGGTTGGATGATGCCGCATGAAAGGAGCGCACATGAAAATTATTGACGAGACTGGCATTGTGTTGACCGCTGAGCCGGATCTGGAAGCGGGCTATCTGGTGGAAGATGTCCAGATCATTCACCATGATGCCGTAGAGGGCACAGCTCCGCAGTGGCACAGAGAGACCGCAAAGCTGCCGGACGGCTCTCTCGCCATCTACTACCGGGATGGTAAAGAGATTGGCCGGGACATGGTGAAGGTTATTGATGTGCCCGGTGTTGACCCTCAGCCCGCCTGGGATGAGGAAGTGCCGGTGATGCGGTACATCCGCTACACCGCCGAAGAGCTGGCCCAGCGGGAAAAGGAGAAGCAGGAAGCTCAACAGCGACAGGATGCGCTGGACAAGTTGCCCGAAACACTGGCCGCCCTGCAAGCCGCCCAGACCGATACCGACAGCCTGATGGTAGATCAGGAGTATAGGCTGACGCTGCTTGAGCTTGGAATCACGGAGTAAGCCCCTCTGCCAAGAGGACGATAACATTTTTAAGATGGGGCACTGCCCCGGAAAGGACAAACCTATGCTGTACCGTACCTGTAAACGCATGATCGAACGCGGCAATCTGGAGGGCATGAGCACCAAGCTGGACGTTTTCTATGCCGCAAGCAAGTTGACTGATGACGAGTACAAGGAGCTGACCGAGCTGCTGGCCGAGAAGGAGGCGCAGAATGCTCAGAACAATTCTTGACGTTTCCCGTTGGCAGGGCCGCATTGACTGGGACAAGGTCAAGGCAAGCGGCCTTGTCTCCGGCGTGATGATCCGGGCCATGGGCAACAGCGGGGCGCGCAAGGCCAGCAAGCCCTACATCGACCCCTACTTTGCCCGCAACTACGCCGAGTGCACCCGGCTGGGCATCCCGGTGGGCGTGTACGGCTACTTCAAGGCCACCACCAAGGCACAGGCCGACAAGGAGCTGGCCCTGTTCAAGCAGGCGCTGGGCGGCAAGACGTTCCAGCTCCCGGTGGCTGTGGACATCGAGGACACGCTGCAGGCGGCCCTGAGCAAGTCTACCCTGACTGACATTGTGGCCCACTGCCTGAGCGTGGTGGAAAGCTGGGGCGTGTACGCCATGCTCTACACCGGCCTGAACTTCGGCCAAACTAATTTGTACATGGGCGGCGCGGCCCTCAAGCCCTACGACGTATGGCTGGCAGCCTACCGCACCAAGAAGCCTGCCCCCGGCTGGCTCTTCGGGATGTGGCAGTACACCAGCAGCGGCAAGATCCCCGGCATTGCCAAGGGTGCAGACCTGAGCGTGGCCTACAAGGACTATGCTGCCATCATCCAGCGGGCCGGGCTGGGGCAGGTCAGGGGGTGAGACCGATGGAGACGATTCTGGCCGCTGTGATCACCGGCGGCGTGACGCTGATCGGTGTGCTGATTGCCAACGGCAAGACGCAGGCCGTGACCGAGACCAAGCTGGAGGAGCTGACCCGGGAGGTGCGGCTGCACAACAACTTCGCCCAGCGGGTGCCGGTGATCGAGGAGCAGCTGAAAGTGGCAAACCACCGCATTGCCGATCTGGAAGAACATGAATACGAAAGAGAAAGGAACTGACCTATGATGAACAAGAAAATTCCCGCCGCAACCATTGCCCGCACTGTTGTGCTGGCACTGGCCCTCGCCAACCAGCTGCTGAGCGCAGCAGGCAAGCCGGTGCTGCCCATCGACAGCGCCAGCGTGGAGCAGTGGGTGACGGCTGGCCTGACCACCGCTGCCGCCATCTGGGCATGGTGGGAGAATAACAGCTTTACTCCCGAGGCCATCCACGCCGATGAGCTGCTGGATCAGATGCAGGGGAAAATCAAGTAAGAGTACATAGCAACAGCCCCGGGGAGCCTGACGGTTCCTCGGGGCTGTTTTCTTTTGGCATGTTTCGGCATATTCCGACGCATTCCGCATTATCCGGCACATTCTGACATTTTCCGGTTAAAGTTGGATGGAAAGGATGTGCAAACTATGCCTGACGTGAAAATTACGGACTCCCCTGCCCAGCTGGATCAAATCCTCCGGCCACTGGGGATCACCCGGAGCTCAAGGAATTACCGTGTTCTCTGCGAATGTGTGGCTCTGATCTGTGAGCAGGAGGATCGGCTGGAAGCCGTACAGAAGGAGATCTATACCCCCATCTCAGACCAGCGGCACTGCAAGTGGTCCGCCATTCAGAGCGCAGTCCGGCGTGCAGCAGAAAAGGCCTGGGCGCTGAATCCCGAGGGCGTTCAGCAATTGGCTGGCTACCCGCTGACCGGCGCACCCAGCGCGGTGCAGTTCCTGGAGATGCTTTACAATGCCGTGGTGAGAGGGTAACGAAAAGGCTGCCATGCGAGTGTGATGCGTGGCAGCCTATTTTTGCTGATTTTTGCATAGTTTTCCGCAAAAAGTGGGTTTGACTGTGGGTTACAGCAAAAGAAAAACACCCAGAAACTTACGTCTCTAGGTGTTTTATCTTGGTGGGCGCGGGTGGATTCGAACCACCGAAGCTGAAAAGCAGCAGATTTACAGTCTGTCCCCATTGGCCACTCGGGAACACGCCCATATTCTATTTGCAGTCATCGCTGACTGCCTGTATATTTTATCATCTGAAGTGGCATTTGTCAACTACTTTTTCCACGGATTTTCTCTTTTTCTGTCGTTCTCTATTTTCCTGCGTTTTACCGCAATAAAAGCACTTCCTATAACAGCAAAAGACCCCAAAACGTTTTCCGTTTTGAGGTCTTTTTGGAGCTGGTGACAGGAGTTGAACCTGCAACCCACTGATTACAAATCAGTTGCGCTGCCATTGCGCCACACCAGCATGGACCAAGCGATCTTTTGATAGAATACCAAAAAACGCGCGGCTTGTCAATATCTTCTTGGCGCGCAAAAAAAAAACAACCCATTCCTCAAACAGTATACTATACCGTTTAACAAATGAGGTGCCATTGCCATCAGTTCATGCTTTCGTCTGCTTTTAGCATTCTTTTCTGTTGCATCACGTTTTGATACCCGTAATTTTCAACGCAATACATCGATAATAAAATCGAACCATTCGATTCTATTATCATAAAAACCCCACAGGAACCGCGGACGGCTCCTGTGGGGTTCAAAGTCTGTTGTATTCTTTTTTGAGCAGCGGGCTGCTTCAGCGGGCAAGGGCCTGCTGGATCTTTGCAAAATCCTCCAGTGTGAGGGCTTCCGGGCGGATGCGAGCATCAAAACCGGCGGCTTCAATGGCGGCTGTCACCGCGTCCTTGGACATTCCCAGGCCGCTGGCAATGGCGTTTGCAGCCGTTTTGCGGCGCTGTCCAAAGGCGGCACGCACCAGCGCAAAATAGCCTTCTTCGTCCTCCACCTGCACAGCGGGCTGCGGACGGATCTCCATGCGCACCACGGCGCTGGTCACCTTGGGGGCCGGGTAAAAACTGCCGGGCGCAGCGGTGAACATCATTTTGGAGGTGGCATAGTAGCTCACCGCACAGCTGATGGCGCTGGATGCACGGGTGCCGGGCGCAGCAGCCAGACGGTCGGCAGCTTCCTTCTGTACCATGACGGTCAGGCTTTCAATGGGCAGGCGGTCGCCCAGCAGCTTCATGACGATGGGACTGGTGATGTAGTAGGGCAGGTTAGCGCACACAGCCACCGGCATACCGGGGAACTCTTCCGCAATAAGAGCCTTCAGGTCAACTTTCAGTACATCCTGTAATACCAGTTTAAAATTGTCCACTCCGGCCATCGTTTCGGCCAGCAGCGGCGGCAGGCGTTCGTCCACTTCAATGGACACCACCTTGGCGGCGCGCTTTGCCAGTTCCCGGGTCAGCACACCGATGCCGGGGCCGATCTCAATGACACCATAGCGCTTATCCACGCCGCTGGCATCCACGATCTTGGGCGGCAGACCCGGGTTGATGATAAAGTTCTGTCCAAAACCCTTGGAGAGTGCAAAATCGTATTTTTCACACAGGGTGCGGATCACCGAGAGGTCGGTCAGTTCGGGCATAGATTCCATCCTTTTTCATAGTACGATTTAAATGCCCTCCGCGTCGCTTTGGGCATATTCAGCGGAAATATTATTATAATATGGCAACCCAGCCAGACCTGCGGGTCTGGCTGGGTTGCATTTTCACGAGAAGGGATCAGTACGGCAAACAGCACCGCAATAAACCGGGTCCCTTTTTACAAGAAGAAGCCCATGCAGCATTTCTGCCGGTTTTACCCTTTATTCTGCGCTGGATGCTGCTTCGCCGCCGGCTTCTGCTTCGGTGGAGGAAGCCGTTTCCTCAGAGGAAGTGTTCTCCGGCTCAGTGGCAGCGCTGTCGGCTTCTTCGGAAGCAGCAGCCGAAGAAGCTGCTTCGTTGACACCGCCTAGAGTCGTGGTACCGCTCAGCTGCTGTGCTGCGCTGACCGCACGCTGGATCTGCGGGTCATCCTCGGGGGTATAATCGTAGAAATTCGTGGTCTCTTCGGCACTGAGGGCACGCTCCACATCCACGCTCAGGCCTGTGCCATCAAAGCAGGAGCCGTCGCCGCAGATGAGCTTTGCCACCGTGATGCTCACGGCGCTGCCATCCGAAAGGCGCTGCGGGCTGCTCTGGATGGTTCCCTTGCCCATGGTGGTGGTGCCCACCAGACGTGCGCCGTTCATAGTGCGCAGGCTGGCAGCAAACAGCTCTGCGGCGCTGGCGGTGTTGCCGTTGACCAGACAGACGATGGGCAGCTCCACCTTGCTCTCATCGTCGCTGCTGCCAATGATGGTGCGGTTTCCGTTCTTATCCTCGGCATAGGCCACAGTGCCTTCCGGGGCGATCAGGTCGATGCAGCTGATGGCATCATCCAACACGCCGCCGCCGTTATCGCGCAGGTCGAACACAAGGCTCTGGGCACCGCTGGTAGTGAGAGACCGGATGGCATAGTCCAGCTCGCTGGGCGTGCTGCCGTCGAACTGGCGGATCTTGATGTAACCCACGCTGTCCAGCATCTGGTAGTCCACGGTGGTGCTGGTGTAGCCGGAGTGGGTCAGGTCCGTCGTCCGGGAAGCAGCCTTGCTGTCGAGCCATGTAACATTGACGATGGTGCCGGCTTCGCCCTGCAGGCGGGACTGCACGGCATCCACCCCGGAAAGGCTCTTCACATCGGTGCCGTCAATAGCAGTGATGTAATCGCCCACCACGATACCGGCTTCCTGCGCAGGCGAGTCCTCATACACCCTGGTCACTCTGGCATAGCCGGTCTGGTCCATGCCAAGTTCCACGCCAATGCCCATCACCTTGCCGCTCTGCTGGTTCATCAGCTCGGTGTAGGCGTTGGCGGTGTAGTAACGGGCGTACTTGTCGCCGGTACCCAGCAGATAGCCTGCGGTCAGGCGGTCGTACAGCACCGTTTCATCAATGGTGTAGTAGTCGTTGCTGCGCACATAGCGGTCCACCTCGGCCACTTTGTTGTACATGCTCTCCTTTTCCTTCACGCTGCTCACCGTGCTGTCAAACAGACGCATGGCAATGAGCATGGTAATGGAAAAGGTCACGGTCATGGCAAGGATCACAATGGTGACAGCCATGCCCACAGAGATTTTACGGTTCATGCTTGCCCCTCCCTGTTAATACAGCAGCATCATGATCACACTGCTCAGCAGCGAGAGTGCAAACACGCCTGCCAGAACAAGGCAGCCGATACGCAGCCAGCGCTTGTGTTTTTGTTCGTTCATAGAATACCAGACTCCTTATAAACACACTCAGTTGTGCGGGAACGGGATATAACCGCGCGGATTGACCGCATTGGCCTTTTTGCCGCCCTTCCAGACCTCCAGATGCAGATGGTTGCCGGTAGAGTTGCCGGTAGAGCCAACGTAGCCGATCAACTCGCCCTGCTTGACATACTTGCCTGCGCTGGTGGCGACCGACCTCATGTGGCCGTACAGGGTGCTGTAGGCATTGCCGTCCGACATGCTGCCGTGATAGATGATGACGTAGTTTCCATAGCCGCCGCTGGACCAGCCTGCCACCTGCACATAGCCACTGGCTGCGTAGATGGGGGTACCGCCCGGCGCAGCCAGATCAATGCCGGCATGCAGTCTGTTCACGCCGGACACCGGGTTCTTGCGCCAGCCGTACTCACTGGAAATGCGGGTATAGCTCTTCAGCGGGCAGGCAAAGCCGGTAAAGCTCAGCTGCGGCTTGCTGGATGCAGCGGCCGCGATCAGCTTCTGGATCTCTTTCTTGACGGCCTCATAGTTCAGCTCGTCCGATTCAATAGCGGCCTGTGCCGTCTGCTGGGCCTTCTGGGCATCCTGTGCAGAAAGCTGCGCCGCAGAAATGCTGCTGTTCAGCTCACTCTGCTTTGCCTTCATCTGGTAGTTCTGGGTATCCAGCTCCGCCTTCTGGCTCGTCAGCTCCTTGCGCTGGGCTTCCAGCTCCACCTTATCTGCTTCCAGAGCGCTCTTGGCGGCCTTCATGTTGTCCATGATCTCGGTATCTTTAATGGAGATATCCTGCATGACCTCGTTGAAGGTGAGCAGCTCATACAGGTCGTTCACTGCGCTCAGCATGGCCACGCTGCCGCCGTCGCGCAGCTCCTGCATGGCAGCCATGTGCTTTTTAAAATCGCCCCACTGGCTGTCGATCTCGGCCTGCTTCTGGGTGATCTCGCCTTCCTTGGCGGTGATTTTCTGCTCGGTCTGGCCAATGTTGTTCTGCACAGCAGCGATCTGGGTGCTCAGCACGCTGATCTGAGACTGAATGACGCCCACGCGCTCCTTTAGCTCACTTTCCAGCGCTTTTGCAGCAGCTTCCTTTTTCTTTGCGTCCGAAAGCTCCTTCTTGTGCTGGTCGATGGATTTGGAAAGGCTGTTCAGCTTGTTCTGCAGGCTGGCCATGCTGGTGGCTGCCGTGGCCGGCTGGAAGCTGACGCTTGCCGCAAGGCATACCGCCGCCAGGCACAGACTCACGCCGCGCAGCAGCTTGCTGCGGGCAGGCTCCGGCCGTGCATGGCGCGGCGTATGGCCGGGCATCTGCAGCCGGAAGGGCTTTGCATGAAGTGCTTTTTTCATGTGCGGCTCCTTTCGATCACACGTTCAGGTGCTTGCGGATGGAGAACATACTGCCCAGACCACCCACAACGGCACCGCCGATGAGGCTGTACGGGATGATCGTGGACCAGACGGCGCTCACCGGCACCAGTGCCTGACCCATGATCATTTCCCACACGCCGCCCAGACCGTCGGAAGCCTGCACCATGTAGGAGTAGCCGCCCAGACTGATCGCTGCAGTGAGCACGCCGGAGATCAGGCCCATGGCCAGACCTTCCACAACGAAGGGCAGAGTGACCAGACCGTTGGTGGCGCCCACGTACTTCATGATCTCAATTTCGCGGCGGCGCGCAAACACGCTCAGGCGGATGGTGCTACCCACCGTGATGATGCTGACGACCATCAGCACCAGCACGATGCCGCGGCCCACTTTGGTAACAGAGCGCTGCACCTGCACAAAGACGTTGGTCATTTCCACCGGGGCGGTAACGCTGTACACGCCCTGAATGGCCTGCATCTGCTTGCTCATGCTCTCCATCTGGCTCAGATCCGCGATGGAAACGCGGTAGTTGGCCTTGAAGGGGTTGTCATTTTCAAACTCGTCCCACAGGGAGGAGTAATCTTCCATGTAATTGCGGTAGGTGTTCAGCACGTCCTGCTTGGAGACGAACTGCACATTGGTCACGCCGGGCATTGCCGCCAGCTTTTCGCCCACGGCCTGCGCAGTGGCATCATCACACTCCGGGTCCAGATAGACCACGGTCTCGTTCTGGCTGCCCAGATAGTTCACCATGCTGTCCACGTTCACCTCGGCAAGACTTGCAAAGGTGTTCAGGGTCATACAGACACTGAGGGACAGGATGCACACAAAGGTCATGGCCCAGTGCTTGCCCAGATTGCGGATACCGCGCCGGACCAGAAAAAAGAAGGTAGAAGGTCTCATCATACGGTGGCCACCTCCTTTTCTGCGGTGTCAGCAGGTTCCAGCTCGGTCTCGAACAGGCGTTCTTTGCGCTCTGCGCGTGCGCGGATGGCTTCCTTGTCGGCAGGCACATCCGAAATGATGCGGCCCTTTTTCAGGGTGACGACGCGCTGGTGGAACTGGCGCACCAGCTCGTGCTCATGGGTAACGACCACCACGGTGATGCCCGTTTCGCTTACCCGCTCCAGCAGCTCCATCATTTCCAGGCTCAGCTCCGGGTCGATGTTGCCGGTGGGCTCGTCGGCGATCACCAGTTTGGGGCTGTGGGCCAGCGCACGGGCCACGGCCACGCGCTGCTGCTCACCGCCGGACAGGGTGTCCGGGTAGACCTTGGCCTTATCCTCCAGATGCACCAGCTCCAGCATGTATTCCACCCGCTCCCGGATGACGCTGCGCTTGACGTTGGTCACATGCATGGCAAAGGCGATGTTCTCGTACACCGTCATGGAAGGGATGAGGCGGAAGTCCTGGAAGATGATGCCCATCTGACGGCGCAGGTAGGGCACCTTGCGGCGGCGCAGGTGGGCAACATCCTTGCCCAGCACCGTCACCTTGCCGGAGGTGGGCAGCTCCTCGCGCAGGATGAGCTTGAGCAGCGTGGATTTGCCGGCACCGGAATGGCCCAGCAGAAAGACGAATTCGCCGTCGTCCACATGGAGGTTGATGTCCTCCAGGGCCAGGCGTCCGCCCTTTTTGTACTCTTTGGAGACGTGTTCAAAATCAATCATGGAACGCTTTTACTCCTGACATCAAAGTTTTTTGATGGTCAAGACCCCTGCAGCCTGTTCTGCCTGCAAGGGGTCATTTCCACAGGCAAAAAGAACCGGCCAGCATCGGGGTCGAGCGGCCGGTTCCTGTGCCGGACAGGGAACCCTGTGCGGCGGTTGCATCAATATTTGGCCGGGTTGTTGGACAGGTACTTTTTGACCATCAGCGCTACCTTAAAGACGATAGCGTCGTCGAACTCACGCAGGTCCAGGCCGGTCAGCTTTTTGATCTTTTCCAGACGATACACCAGCGTGTTGCGGTGCACGAACAGACCGCGGCTGGTTTCCGAAACGTTCAGGTTGTTCTCAAAGAAGCGCTGGATGGTGAACAGCGTTTCAGAGTCCAGCGAATCAATGCTGTCCTGCTTGAATACTTCGCGCAGGAATGCTTCGCACAGGGTGGTAGGCAGCTGATAAATCAGGCGTGCAATGCCCAGGTGATCATAGCTGATGACCTGCTTTTCGGTATCAAATACCTTACCAACTTCCATGGCGATCTGCGCCTCCTTAAAGGAGGAGGCCAGATCCTTGATGTTGTTGATGGGGGTGCCGATGCCGACAACTGCCTTGATATAATGTTCGCCCTGCAGGGTATCCACAATGGAAGCTGCCAGCTTTTCCATATCGCGGGTATTGTTATCAGGGCGGATTTCTTTCACCAGCACGGTATCTGTTTCGCTGATGTTGAACACGAAGTCTTTCTGTTTATCCGGGAACAGGCTGCTGACCACATCATAAGCGGAAATATCATTGCCGGAGGTAACGCGGATCAACAGAACCACGCGCTGCACATCCGAAACAAAGTGCAGCTCCCGCGCTTTGGCGTAAATATCACCGGGCAGGATATTATCCAGCACCACATTCTTGATGAAATTGGTTTTATCAAACTTTTCATCGTGGTACTGCTTGATGCTCTGCAGGCTGATGGACAGCAGCGAAGCAAACTGGGCGGCAGTGGGATCGTTGCCTTCCACAAACACAGCATAATCGTTATGTTTTGCGTTGGAGAACTGGTGGTAGGCATAACCGTCCTTTTCAAAGGCATCCCCGGCCGTCAGGCGGGCAACAGCAAAGCCTTCCCGCATTTCGCCGATCTGCCCCAGCTCGGAGCAGGCGATGACGGCTCCCGTTTCGTCCACCACGCCTACCACGCGGTCGATCGCGTCCCTCATCTGGTAGACCACATTCTGGAATACCCTGTTTGCCATAATACTGCCTCTCCTTCATGTTTATATGCAAATTGACAATGGCCGAACAGAAGCTCCCATCGGCTCATTGCTGTTATTTTGACACAAATAGATTTAACTACAATGTATATTTTACACAATCAGGTTGACTTTTGCAACATATTTCAACGAAAAACTCAATATTTTCTTGGTTAATTTGGATTTTTTAGCAAAATATGTTGGTTTTGCAGTGGTTTTCCATTTGGTCAAATTGCCAAAGCGGGGATTATTTCTGCTTTTTTTGGCTGCTTTCGGCCTGCTGCATGGTGCCGGTGCCGCCTTCTACCACGCCGCGGCGCTGGAACACATAAGTAATGCTATGCAAAAAGATTTTTGCATCGTTCAGGAAAGTGATGTCAGCGGCATACTCACCGTCATAGCGGGCTTTCACATCAATCGGCAGCTCATCGCGGCCATTGATCTGGGCCAGACCGGTCAGACCGGGGCGGATGTCATTGGCATGCACAGCATCGCGCGCGGCGATCAGGTCATACTGATTATACAGCGCCGGGCGCGGGCCGATGACTGCCATATCGCCCACAAAGATGTTACAGAGCTGGGGCAGCTCGTCCAGACTGGTCTTGCGCAGGAAGTGCCCCACCCGGGTGATATACTGATCCGGGTCCTTGAGCATGTGGGTGGGCATATCGTGGGGGGTGTCGATGCGCATGGTGCGGAACTTGAGGATATTGAAATGCTGTTTGTGGATGCCCACCCGCTTCTGCCTGAAAAAGATCGGTCCCGGGGAATCGATCTTGATGGCAAGGCAGAGGATGAGCAGCAGCGGCGAGAGCACGATCATGCCGCAGAGGGACAGAATGACCGCCAGCAGCCGCTTGATGCCGTTTCGATACATGGAAGATCCTCCCTTTTCAGAGTACCTTTTATTATAGCAAGCCCTTCGACAGTTTGCAATCCATTCCGTGCAGTTTCACGCCCGAGGGGCTCAGGCAGGCGCAACAGAAGTATTGGCTGTTGCGCAGACCACAAAACGCCTGTTTTGTTGCATTATTTATCCTGTTTTCTCTCTTGTTCCGGAACGATTTCTGCCGTATCATTACAGTAACAACTCTATCTGAAACAGGAGGTCTATTCTGTGATCCAGCGTTTTTCTTTCGGGCATCCCTTCCCCACCCAGAGCGTTGTGCTGTCTCTTCCGGCGGAAAGCGGCCCCGTCCCCTTTCTGACTCCCGACGACAGCGGCTGGCGGCTCACCCTCAGTGAGCAGGCTGCGGTCTACGGTCTGGGCGAAATGCCCCGCGGCATCAACAAGCGCGGCTGGCACTACATCACCAACAACACCGATGAATCCCGCCACAGCGAGGACAAGCTTTCCTTCTATGGTGCGCACAATTTTCTACTGGTGCGGGATGGCAGCACCTGCTTTGGCCTGTTCGTGGATTTCCCGGGCAAGGTGTATTACGACATCGGCTATACCCGCCACGATCTTTTCTCTTTCCACACCGAGACCCCCGACTATGATCTGTATCTCCTCTCCGGCGAGAACGAGAATGCGATCTGCAAGGAGTTCCGCACCCTCATCGGCCGCAGCTATATCCCACCCAAGTGGGCATTCGGTCTGGCACAAAGCCGCTGGGGCTACAAGACCGAGGAGGACGTACGGGAAGTTGCACGCCAGTACAAGGAGCACGACCTGCCGCTGGACATGATCTGTATGGACATCGAGTATATGCAGGACTATGCCGATTTTACCGTAAACAAGGAACGTTTTCCTGACCTTGCAAAGCTCTCCGCAGACCTGAAAGCGCAGGGCATCCGGCTGGTGCCCATCATCGATGCCGGCGTGCGCATCGACCCCAACGACCCTACCTGCACCGAAGGGCTGGAAAAAGGATACTTCTGCAAAAAGGCCGACGGGACCCCCTTTGTGGCGGCAGTCTGGCCCGGCAAGGCCTACTTTGCCGACTTCCTGCGCCCTGAGGTGCGGGAGTGGTTCGGCCACAAATACAAGGCCCTGACCGACTGCGGCATCGAGGGCTTCTGGAACGATATGAATGAGCCCTCCCTCTTCTACTCACCCGAGCGGCTGCGCGCTTTTCTGAACGATATGGCCGCCCTG
>ENA-OOXF01001895-OOXF01001895.1-human-gut-metagenome-genome-assembly--contig:-NODE-1895-length-12674-cov-8.100325_pt1 | contig 12674 bp, 11 predicted proteins | sample MGYA00241586_ERZ501341 | MGnify/ENA primary metagenome ERZ501341 (study PRJEB25962, sample SAMEA2042985) | human gut metagenome | biome: human gut; feature: human-associated habitat; material: faeces... | reverse complement strand
TTTTATCCGCTTATGCAACTTATAATCAGGGATTTAATTTATAGAAGTCCCCTTATGATAAAACATAAGAACAACATAGGTAAATACCACAAGTGCCAATATGTCCATCGATAAAAAGGCTCATAACTTAAGTTGTTTGTCGTCACCATAAACAGAATGGTAAAAACAAAAAAAGGTATCATTAGGCGTTTAAACTTATGCCATGCCATCATCCAAAACGAATCATATTTTTTACGATCCAACTGACGTCCAAATAGGTATCCAGATATCACAACAAACATCGGCATTGCAATATTAATCAGATATGACTGATTAAAGAGTTCATATTTACTGCGATAAATAGTAGCAACAGACTCAGGTAAATGATTGGCATAAGTCATTCCATAGGCATGGAAAAATACCACAATTATGATAGCCAATAATCGAAGGATGACTATATCTAGTTGTAAATTTGACTTTATCATGGCATTTTAAATTACAGAAGATCGCATTTACCCAATAATAAATGTTAGATGTCTATTAATAATAATAGACACAGCATCAAATTTAGTTACATTAAATGGACATATATCTGAACATAGAGCGACAGTGAGTTTGCTCGGTATTATTGATATTTACTCCTTAAAAGGGAGCATATATACCTTTCTCATCCAATACAATACACCAATTAGGTCCTTATCCTTCTCGAACTGTGAATAACAGCATCTTAGTATATTATTGAATTTTCGATAACAAAAGAATAAGATTCCAATGAATTTGTCATCTGACTTTAAAATATAATTCTGTTTTGCTTTGATTTGCTTTTAATAATATTCTCGGAAGGACTCCACTCCATGGTTTGCCGCACGGGGCTAAGGGTGTTACATACTGATTAATTGCACGAAGTTTCAATAAATGTTCTTCTGCAGTCATTTTTAATCGTCTTGCATTCTTCCAATCAAGGCCCCAAACATTGTAATACCACAACCACACACAGTATTCATATACAGGGACCTTCTCCGGCAACAACTCTTTCACAATTGAACCAGTCTTAACATGATCACTCCAACCTTCTCCCCAATGTGGGACAAAAACGGACTCTGGAATCAAATCATGAGTTAAATCAGACAATCTCCTAGTTTCCTCATTATTTCTGTCAATATTTCCATCAGGATAGGACAAGTAATGAATATTAGATTCCGGAACACCTAAAATGCGCATTGCATTCGATGCCAGGGAATGGCGCGCAGCAATAATCTCTTCCTTGGATATGTTACAACAACAACCATGCGATTGTTCCCCGCCTGTCATAAATACAATGTGTGGAATTTTACCTTCAGCAACAAGTCTGACAATCAACCCACCACAACCGAGCACTTCATCGTCAGGATGAGGAGCAACGATTAAGACGGAAGATGGACAAGAGAAAAAAGGTTTATTATGGCTCAATATATGAACAAGCAGAACCCGCAGTCGTCTAATTATATCTTTTATCATACAACATCGCAAATTAGACTCGTCTCAATAATTTAATATACCGCTCAATTCTAGCATAGCCCACAGTTCGATATATCGCTAACTTTAGTTCTGTAAGCCATCTCCTTTTATGGGGGACACTAAATATTTTACAATATCTTAAATATATTTCATCAGCTCCCATGACAGCTTTTGAAAAGTAAAGTTTAAAATAATAGTAATAATCATCTTCTATCTTTGAAATTATTCTCGTATCATTAGGGAAAGCATCTTTGAAGTGAACTAACTTTCTTTCTGCCGAATGTAATGTTGAGATTAAATGAATTTTGTCCACTTGGGCAAATTGAGATGAGCCTTCTCGTTCAAGATATAAATAACACCCTTCTGATGAAAGCATACCTTTTTGAGTAACCCATAACGTTTCACAGAAATAGAAACTATCTTCATAATACTCGTCTACTGGGAATACAATGCTTTTCACAGAGCTCCAGCGATATATTGTTCCACAGCAAAGCCCCGATAATTTTTTATTATAAAAAAAAGACAGGAAACAAGCCTTGGGAATTACAATATTATCAGTTACTTCGAAATTTCCATATGTAGAACTGGATGTTCGACAATTGCCCAACTCATCAACTCGCATAACCGAAAAAGATACCCAATCAAGAGTATTATCTTCGATCAAATATCGTATATTCTTTTCCAATGTATCTGGAGTAAGGTAGTCATCTCCATCAACAAACGTGATATATTCCCCTTTTACAGATTCAAGAGCATAATTTCTTGCACGAGCAGTCCGCCCATTTTCCTGATGCTTTACTATAACTCGATTGTCTGTTTTAGACAATTCCTGCAAAATCCTTAATGATCCATCAGTGCTACCATCGTCGACTAAAATTATTTCTATATTCCGATAGGATTGTTGTAATAAAGATTGAACACATTTTGTTATATAATTCTCCAAATTATATACAGGAACAATAATCGATACCTTGGGAGATTCCATAAATTAACTTCACGTACCTAAATTATGATACATAAGAATTATTTTGTTAATAAATCTTTGGTTATTATTCCATACACATCGGAGATCCGTTTATCAATAATAGTCCCCTTAAAATCAATCAATGTGTGCTCATTCTTAATACTCATTGCTGCCGTGGAACTAACAGTAACAACGGTATCAAATTGGATTCCAAGGAGTGTAAACAATTGAAAAGGAATAGCCTTATCCATAACTAAAACATTGGGCATAAAATGACGATATGGTAGTGTTTCTCTTGGATGAGGTTTGATAATTACATTACTTTCACCATAGGGTACAATCATATTTCTATACATTTCCACTTGCTCTTCATCCGAAATATCACAATCTTTAGAAAACGGTTGTGTAAGTACAATTACCTTTTTCGAAGCCATTAATTCAACTTCTCGATGTGTTAGGTTAAAACAGTTAAGTATATAGGTTTGTTTTTCTTTAGAAGATTGATGCCATAGTCGGCTCAGATCAATTGACTCAACCTTATTTTTTAAATGTTCATCATGAAACGGTTGTGTAAGAATAATCTTTTTGCATTTTGAATTTCGTCCGAAATCATGACAGTAAATATCTCCCCATAACAATTTCCGTATCCAATCTAATTTGTTATACACAGGCACTCGTGAGACACAATAATCAGCAGCACCATCTTCAATCAAGGTATAGGATCTTCTACCTATAATAGACTGGATACCAAACCCTTGGTCGATACCCCAGATTTCACTATACAATAAGTATGGCCATCTTATGATATTAATGAAAGGAATAAAAATATAACATAACTGAACGACTCTCCAATTTACCTTATCATCCCAACTGATATTTATGACATGATGACGGAAATTAGCCCTAACACTTTGATGGATACCTTTATCTGTAAAAAAATACCATGTACGCTTAATACAATCTAAATCATTAGCGACCAAATATATTAGCAACGACCACAATGAGCCTGTTACGAAAACACGCGATTTCTGCTTCATGGTAAAACCTTATTTATTAGCTGGCAAAATCTTCGGCACCTTTAAGTATCGATAAAATATCCAACGGATACTTAGCAAATCCTATACTAGTAATATTATTATAATATTCATTTGATTTAAACCCAAACCCCCATGTAACACCAATAAAATCCATCCCAATCTCACTTGCAGCCAATGCATCGTGAATAGTATCGCCAATCATTATGGCATCATTTACTCTGCAACTCAAATCATTCAAGCATAATCTGATGATATCACTTTTAGTTAACTGATTAAAATTATCCGCCCCATGAACCACACTACAATAGTCAGAAAGATTAAATTTATCTAGGAGCGTTATCGCATAATCTTCCCGTTTATATGTAGCCACCCCAATTAAGCGATTTTGCGTCTTCAATCGAGCAAGCATATCAAAAATACCATTATAAACATCTGCCTTAAATAAGGCTGTATTCTTATAATAGTTTCGGAAAATTTCGGCACCAGCTTGCGCTTGAACATCGTCCAATCCACAATAATATTTCAACGAATCCTGTATTGGAGGCCCAATAAAATGATTTATAGCATGTTTAGAAGGCATTGGGAGTTCAAGCTGATTCAGTGTATAAATGACGCTCTCTTTGATTCCCAAACTTGTATCCAGCAAACATCCATCTAAATCAAATAAAATGACTTTTTTCCTAATAATGTTACTCAACGACATAATGACTTGGAGTAATAAAATGAATTTTTATGTTTCGATTCAGGACAGATAATGCCTCTGATATTGTCGCATTATACTCCTCTGCATCAATATTGTTGAAGGACAAATACTTGTCGTAATAATTAAATGAAGATTCATCAAACCCATCAAATCCTACCAATTCAACCTCCTTAATATTGATTTTGATAAGAGCCTGTAAAAAAAGTAATAGTGAGTTGTCGGAACACCTTTCATTAGGATAAACTAAGGAAGCATAATTTAGTGTATACCCAACAGCAGGGCCTATCGGGGTAATGTTCGAGGTTACAATCAGCTTATTCAAATATGAATTATATTCTTTAGTATCTAATAATTGAGAATAACGCTTGGCATTGCTGACAAAAATAAAATCTGGGGATAGATTATTTGGTATAAAGTTAATACTTATAAGGAGACTGGACTCATCTTTAATATACTGTTTCAGGAAAGTCTTAAAAGATTCTCCTGGACCAATAACTATTATCTTGTAAGGCTTATACTCCGAAATAACTTGACCAAGTCTTGCATAACTTTCTGTATCGTCAATGCTAAAACTCTGAAATTGAAAATATGCATTTTCAATCCATACTTTATCGTATAATAGCTTCTTTTCGTCAGGAATGGATGCCAATATCTCATATACAGACGACATTGAAAGAGTTTTCTTTTTTAATAAATACTGAACATATGAAGGGTGGCACTTTTGCATGGCTGATATATAAAAATCAAGTTTATACCCCCAATAATTTTCCATATATATGGGCATTATGCTTGTATCTATTATTTCAAGAAGCTGAGTTAAATCATACTTTTTGTCATAATAATAATTCATTTGCATCGCCAACAACTCTGTAGGGCAATTCCCTGCACTTTTCCCCATGCCATATATCGTAGAGTCGGCGACCAGAACTCGCCGAGAATCTTTCTCTAGAAATTTAAGAGTGTTGCTGAAGCCTAATTGAAAATTATTATGCTCATGATATCCTATTTTAATATCCGGATCAAGATTATTATCAATTAGATAAAAATATCGAGCCATAGATTTATTATCTAACAACCCATATGTATCAACAATGGAAAAAGCATACGGTTTAATTTGATTAATCCGTTTTACATATTCCAATAATTCAGAATCAGAATAAGCAGTTATAGAAATGGCTTGAATGAATAATTTATAGCCAAGTTCCTTAATCTTAATACAATAAGGAAGGGCTTCATCTATTTTATCTTTTTTAAAAATAACTCTTATCCCATCAATGAACGATTCACTTGCAGGTCCAATATTTTCAATCGGACATGTTCCATAATCTATCATTGCCACAGGTATGGCGTGATGCTTTTCTACATCAGCAAATACCTTATTTAAAGATTTAGTATCAGGGAATATACTCCGATTATTGTCATATTGTCGACGGCCATCTAGGAACCCAACCTCAATAAACTCAACACCGGCCTTCTCAAGACGTTTGTAAATAGCTGTTATTACATTGTGTCCAAACGCCCAATCATTAATGTAGCCACCATCTCTTAAAGTGCAATCAAGCACTTGTACATTCTTATTCATGATTATTCCTTTCTATTTTTTATCAACTCTCGTACTTTTTCTATATCCCTAGGTGTATCTACCGATATTGAAATGGAATCAACTAATTTATATTTAATATGTATTTTATTTTCAAGGAATCGTTGAAGTGTAACATCCTCTATCGATTCTAAAAATCCCTTCGGTGTATTGACAAAAAAATCTAGTGCTTTCTTATTATAACATTCTACACCAACGACTTTCTTATACTTAAATAATATACTTTTGTAAGGAAATGGAACAACGGCACGTGTAAGCAACACACATTCATCATTTGCATTTGTTACAATCTTAATATTTGCTGGATCCATCACTTCTGCCGGATCAGTAAAATATCGGCACAATCCTCCAACATATAAATCTGTAGATAATTCTAACGGCAAAACACTCTTAATCACATCCTCCTTGATAAGAGGCTCATCGCCACATACCACAACATAATAATCAGCTTGTATCCGAGTACTTACTTCGTGAATCCGGTGAATATGAGTTGGATGTTTATCTGATGTTAAGATACAATGCATATTATACTCACGACATACAGAAATAATTCTCTCATCATCTGTTGCAATAATTACATCACTAAAAGATTTTATGGTTACAACCGTCTGATAAACCCACCATATCATTGGTTTGCCACAAATATCAGCTAATGGTTTCCCAGAGAACCGCGAAGATGCATAGCGTGCAGGAATTACAGCAATCACTTTCATAATTTTATCTTTATAAATCGATGAACAAAACTTCTCATACCCGCAGATGTTGCATATAACAACACAAAAGTCATTAATACATATATACCAACATATATTACAGCAAACACGATCCAAGACGTGAATGATTCCGATGCAGAAATATTAATAATAGGTTTAATAAATTTAAGAGTCACAAACCAAGAGAAAAACAGAGCGAATACATACTTCAATATATTAGCCCAATAATTCCATATACTTTCATGGAATCCCCGGGTAAATAAGAAGTAGGGTTTCCAGATCCCAACAATCAATATTTGGCTTGTTATTCCTCCAAGTAACACGCCAGGGAGCCCCCACATACTGCCACAAATTATAGCGATGCTTAAGTTGATAACTATTTCTGAAATGGGGGCCCATACATCACTAAACAAACCATAACCAAATAAAAATTGCATTACTCCCCCACGAGTGTAGCTTATAAATATATTAATGCAAATTAACACTAAAATAATATGCGGTAGGACGTATTCGGTTCCTAACCAAAGAGCAATAAAGGGTTCTATTAAAATATAAATTGCAAAAGCTATTGTTCCCCCAATAAAATAACGGATGCTTAATAGTTCCCAGAATACTTTCTTTATTTTTGATGAATTTCCTTCTGCTATCAAATTGCCAATACTTGCACCACTACTTTCCAAAAAGGTATTTACAAATTGAGCCAATTTATCTGTAATAATGGTATAATTTCCATAAAGAGCAACAACACTTAAATTTACAAAAGTATAAATTAAAAACGGAGTTGTTTGATATTGAACAGTATAACTTATTTTTTGTATAAACAATTGTTTAGTATACCGTAACACTTCGGGATATTTCTTAAAAAGAGAGCGCCCTTGTCGTACTTCACTTTGCAACCAAGGATAAACCTGATTGATTTTCCAATTTAGAATAAAAGAATATATGATTCCAAAGGACAACTCAATTACAATCCACAAATAATAACTTTGTGTCCAATAAGCACTAAGCATCTGAATCAAAGTTTTAACCATTGTTACAGTCTGAAAATATGCTGTAACCACATAGTTCTTTTGATCCGCCCCCAATAAAGTCTGTTTGTAATTAGCGAAATATCCAATCAATGACGAAATAAGAAATGAGAAATAGGCGAAAAAAATAATTCTCATTTCAAAATCCGTATTCGGAAAGATCAGAGGAAGGAAACAGGCTAAAATCAATCCTGCGCCCAAGATGATAAATCCTATCAAACGATAAAGGTATCCGAATACCGAAATAATTTCATTTATTCTCTGCTCATCACGATCAAATAACGGCTTATAAAGTACAAAACCAATCGCACTACCTATACCCAACTCGGCTAGATTCAGAAACCCAAGTAAATTCTGCAATGTGCTTGTCAATCCAACAAAATCAGTACCCAAACAATCCAAAAATATCTTTCTGGAAAAGAATGATAATACCAATATTAGAAAATAAAAAATCAAATTGACACGGGCATTCAGCAAAGACTTTTTTACTCGAGACTCATGGGCTATTTGCTGTTCCACAAGTTTAAAAATATAAGCAAACTCAGATTAATAATCTTTTAAAGCATCAGACAAGCTGAACTATCTTTACGATGTATTATCACGAAAACATCCAATCCTATATCCGATCCATCTTTTTCTGCAGCCAGAAAAAGATACCCGTACGGTTCAGATGCGTGCGGTAGCCGATCCGGTGAAGCAGGCGGAGGAAACGGGTTTTGCGACGGATCTGTCGCTCCATGAAGTTATAGAGGCCGAATGTGATCAGCAGGCCGAGGACCAGAATAATGTAAAGCTGCGTATCGATCGAACAACCGGCCTTGTAGCAGACCCATCCACACAGAACCACGAAAAGATTGAGCAGCAGGATTGCAAGGGTCGTGGCGGCATGGGAGCATCCCAGGCGGATGAACATGTGGTGCAGGTGCGTCTTGTCGGGATGGAACGGGGACTTGCCCTTCAGGATGCGGGCCGTCATCACACGCAGCGTATCGAAAACCGGAACCGACAACACCGCCAGTGTAAAGGCCACAAGTCCCAGATTCTCCTGGGCATGCATCATGTATTGGGCGTCGTGCTGCAGCAGCCGCATGACGAATACCGACATGATGATGCCCATCACGAGCGTCCCGCCGTCTCCGATGAACATCTTCGACGTCTTGCCGAAGACATTGTGGAAGAAGAACGGAATGAGCGACCCTGCGGATACGGCCGCCAGAATAGCCATGACCGGATCGTCGGCCAGCCAGAACATCACCCCGAATTGGATACTCGCCATGATGCAGTAGCCCGACGAAAGCCCGTCCACACCGTCGATCAGGTTGATGGCATTGATGATGCCTACGGCAGCGAACACCGTCAGCGGGATGGCGACACCACGGGGAATCTGTCCAAGACCCCACAACCCGTGAAAATCATCCAGCACGTAACCTCCGACAAAGACCAGCAGCAGGACGGTGCCGATCTCGACCAAAAAGCGCAGTGCCGGGGAGAGGTCGAGGATATCATCGAGCGTCCCGGTATAGAGCATGATCATCATGGCGACCACTACAATGAACAAGTCCGAACAGTCGCAGGCGATACCGGCGCACCCCAGTCCGATCACCGTACCGAAAAACACGGCAATGCCGCCCAAAACGGGAACCGGCTTGCGCTGAAGTTTCCGGGCATTGGGATTATCCACGATGTTCTTGTCGAGGGCAATGGCAACCAATCGCGGGTGAATCCAGCAAACGCCCAAAACCGCAATCAGAGAGGTAATGAAATACAACATATCTGGGGATATTTGTTGATAGGAATAATTGAAGGAAATGATTGCACGCAAACGGTTGGTCCAACAACTGCAGCCACAACGGCTCGCCGCGACGGATTCACCGACCTACTCCCCCGGAGCAACAGAATGCCCCGCATAGAGGCCGTGTCCCAACCAACAGTCGTAATCGTCAAGACGCCGGATGAGTTGCAACTTACATTTTTTCGGATTCGGCTCCTCGCGCCACGGATCGACGGCTGCGTGCGCATGATCCCGACAGATGCAACTGTTCGTGCAGCCATAGAGCGTAACCAGCAACAACGCACGCGACTGTTCGGCGCGGATCAGCGGCAGGATGCCGCGAATCATACCTACCAATCGGTCGAACTTCTCCTTCTCTCCAAGAATCGCATAGGCCGGAAGCAGCATCGAGTAAAGTTTGCAGCGCATGACGTCACTCTCCAGCTGCAGACTGCCGTATTGCTGCAGCGTCTCCCGGGCCAACCCCCGATCCGCATCCGTCACCCCCTCAGGTGAATGGTAACGCTTCAATGCTTCATGAAGCCCCATCGGAAGCCGGTCGCCGTTCAGGCGCGTATAGACGTGGCGGTTATCCGAATTCAACGCAATCACCTCGTACTGGCCGGGCTCCACGCTGAGCAGCGGTACATACATGCAGTTCTCCACACAGACCATGATGTCTTTCCGTCCACCTCCGGGTTGAACGATAACCCTTGCCTCCACCCCTTTGAACTGGCCCTCGGTGATACGCACCCGATCGCCCTTCATCAGTCGGTTCGGCTCGGGGGTATAGACGGGCAGTTCGTCGCAATAGGACTCGGCCACCCATTTCAAATTGGTCATCTCCTCGTCCGACAAGTAGGGATAATACCCACCATGTCCGTCACGGACCCGGGGCAGGAAACTGTATTGGGGAAGGTAGCGTTTCAAACGGTAGATCTCTGACTCCGAAGCATGTACGAAGACATAATTGTACAACAGCGGATGCCGCGTACGGACCAGCCCGCCCTTTTTCTCGCAGACGGCAACATACGACGGAGCAAAATATTCGAACGGCGGCTCGCCAACACGGATGCGTCGGGCCAACTCGGCCTGGAGTCCTTTGGCCGGGTTCCCCCTGTAACATCCTTTTGAGGAGACCGGCAGCACCAGCACATACCACCGGACCGCATGGTTGTTCCTTCTCGTGCGGAGCTGCTCGGAAACCGAGTCAGGCCAAGTCCAATTAGTGCCCTGCGTATTCATTCCAGCATCGTTTATACAAGGAATCCGCATCGCATCCGGGCAATCCGAGGCCTTGTCAGCGCAACATCAGAACACACTGACATCCAGCAAATTAAGAATTACACATAAGGCATTCGTGAAAATTCCGAATACCCTGCTTCGCTTCGGTCCTGTCTGCAAACCTACAGTTGCGAATGTTCGTTATCTCTGTTTAAGAAACCACACTATTTAGTCGCAAAAATAGATAAATTCGTCGAATAAACAAAAAGAGAAGTTTTTTTCTTGTACCAAACCAGCGTAATATACCTATTTTTCTGACATACAAATAAAAAAGAGCAGCTTTGGGACCTTATTTTCACAATTGTTTCACCCCGGCGAAATAACGGCATGAGGCTTAAGCAAAGCGAACGAAAGGTATCAATAACAACATGGCAGCATTTATGTCCGACACAGCGCTGGCACCATCTAAAAATCAAGCGATTCCGACCTCATGCAGCTTCTCAAACAGAGATCGTGCATGGGACAGGGAGCCGCGACAGGTAAGAATCCGTAACCTCAAGCCATATTTACCGCCTTGCCAATCGGATAGATCGACATGTAGGCATATCCCCCGAGTCCGTCTGCTCACCGCCGAGCGGGATGTCGCCCGGGTGGGAATTCGTCGGTCTCGATCTTGCCGTGATCGAAATGTTTCCGCACGACCGCGTCGCTCTGTTGCCGTCGAACAGCCGGGGATCGAAAGCGAGAACGTTCCCGCAGGCCAATAACAGGCTCACCACCCGGTCTCCTCATAAATTCGGATCCAACGATGAGGGACATACTCAAATTAAGACAGAAATCATACACATATTTCCCCTGTATCTGAAGCTCATAGCTACACATAAAGAGTTCTTAGTCCCCGGAAAAATCAATTGTATGCATCACAATTGGATAAATGTAGCTATACGGACTGAATGCATGCGGATGTGTCCGTAATACAGAACATATTTCAAAAGGCATGAAATCACACGCACAAACACAGATACAGGCATATATAGAGAACATGCGGCGCCTTATGATGATACCTTTATTATATATTAAAACAAAGAAGGTCGTCATTTGACCAGGCCGAAACTCCGACTGCAGTTCCTCGGCTTCAATACTTGAAAAAAAAGTCCGAAGAAACACGGGCTCGTCTCGATCAAAAAAATTTCAACGCCCGAATTTTACTGAACAACGAGACCGGCCCAAACTAGGACAAGACAAAAAAAATCAGGGAGATAACCCGATCAAACAATTGTACCCAGAACAAAAAAAAGACAAAAAGGCCATTTTCGAAAATACTTAATTAAACTTCAATATTGATTTTCACAAACTTTTTATCGAATTTTACACCCGCAACAGCCCAAAAAAGAGGCCCGCGACTTGCATTTTCCGCAGATGTTTTCTATATTTGTTGGACGACATATTGAACACGGAAGTGTAAGTTTATTCTCACAGTGGAATCTGTTAAATTTAGTTATATCTCAAAAGTCCACACTGTAATATTTTGTAAACCAATGATTTATATTCCGACATGTTTTTATTAAGGAACAAATTAGGAACAGAAACACAAATTATCGCATTTTCCTGTTTTTTTGTTTGCACTACCTTTCTTTCTCTTCACTTGTTCGTACTTTGAGCATTTTTCCAAACCTTTTTGCTCGATTTTCATTCTTTCGCGAAGAGTTATTGTTTCTGTATTCATTAGCGAAAAATCGCAGCCAAAAGAAAAAAGGAGCTAATCTTTTTTTCAAGGAACATTGTTTTTTGCAAAGGTAGCTATTTCCCTCGAAACACATATACAGGCAGCCCAATATATCTGCCTATATTTAGTTTACTTTAGTTTAGCATATATATAGGCTAATAGACTAAACTAAACCTTTCCCAAACGACCTCCCCATACTTTTATATTTGCAGTCAAAAGAGAAGATAGTCACACCGATATTTTCTCTTTTCGCTGCAATCCCCTTTTATTCCATAGTCCCATTTACAGATTACCCATTGCAGGTGTACTCCCACATTCTTGCATATCGACTTTCAGGCTGCCTGATGAGAATTGTGTCGCAAAGGTACTTGTCATGGCTTTCTTGTATTCAAGGTCACAGCCTGACGGTTCCCGACAAAATCTCCACGCTCC
>ENA-OOXF01001894-OOXF01001894.1-human-gut-metagenome-genome-assembly--contig:-NODE-1894-length-12675-cov-3.249525_pt1 | contig 12675 bp, 9 predicted proteins | sample MGYA00241586_ERZ501341 | MGnify/ENA primary metagenome ERZ501341 (study PRJEB25962, sample SAMEA2042985) | human gut metagenome | biome: human gut; feature: human-associated habitat; material: faeces... | reverse complement strand
AACATCCGCCAGTATATCTTGGAAAACGATTGGCTGGACGCCATTGTTCAGCTTTCCACCGACCAGTTTATGAACACCGGCATTTCCACCTATATCTGGGTGCTGTGTAAGGACAAGCCCGCCTACCGCTGCGGCAAGGTGCAGCTCATTGACGCGTCCCACTGCTATGAACAGCGCCGCAAAGCCATCGGCACCAAGCGCAACGACATCAGCGACCATTGCCGGGAGCTGATCGTGCAGGCCTACGGCGAATACCGGAACAACGCCGTGTATGGGGACAAACTCGGCGTGTACTGTGAGAGCAAGATTTTCGGCAGTGAGGAGTTCGGCTACAACAAAATCGTAGTGGAGCGTCCGCAGCGGGACGAAAACGGCGAGATCGTGATGAAGCGGGGCAAGCCGGTGGCGGACACTGCCCTGCGGGATACCGAAAATGTGCCGCTGGTGCAGGACATTGACGCCTATTTTGCACGGGAGGTCCTGCCCTACGCCCCGGATGCGTGGATCGACAAGAGCAAGACTAAGGTGGGCTATGAGATACCGATGACCCGCTATTTCTATGAGTATCAGCCGCCGGAGCCGGTGGACGACATTGTGGAGCGGATTCAAAAGCTGGAGCGTGAAATTGCCGACAGCCTGAACACACTGTTCCATAAGGAGGGCTGACGGCAGATGCGTGAGATGAAAGACAGCGGGATTGCTTGGATTGGAGTCATCCCGCAGGATTGGGAAATTGTTAGGACAAAGAGTTTGTATTGTAGTGCTAAAGAAATTGCTGGTGATCGGGCAGACGATTTTGAGCGTTTAGCCTTAACTCTTAATGGTGTAATTAAACGCTCAAAAGAAGACAGTGTTGGTCTTCAACCAGAGAAGTTTAGCGGGTATCAAATATTAAAAAAAGGCGAACTGGTATTCAAACTGATTGATTTAGAGAATGTGGCTACAAGTCGAGTTGGATTGTCTCCTTATACTGGAATCGTTTCTCCCGCATATATTGTTCTTTCTAAGCAAAGCAGAGCAAAAGATTTGGTAGTGCGTTATAGTATGTACCATTTTCTTTCTATGTGGCAAAGAGAAATATTTAATCAAATGGGAGATAACGGGGTAAGGAGTTCCTTAAACACCAAAGAGCTTTTGAATATTCCACATCCATTTCCAAGCATTTGTGAGCAAAAACGCATTGTAACATTTTTAGACGCACAATGCGCCGAGATCGACGCTGTGTTGGAAAAGACCCGTGCGTCCATTGAAGAATACAAAAAGCTGAAACAGGCGGTCATTACACAGGCAGTCACCAAGGGCATCCGTGGCGACAGGCCGATGAAGGACAGCGGCATTGAATGGATTGGGGAAATTCCGGCGGAGTGGGAGATTAGGAAAATATTCCGAGTAATTAACAAAGTCGGTGATATTGACCATTATATGCCAGACTCTGTTGATGACGGAATCCCATACCTGATGACCGGTGATTTACAAGAGAAGCTCAGTGACGTTAATCTTAAACGTTGCAAAAAAGTGTCATTTCAGGATTACGAAATGCTGTCCAGCAAAATCAGGGTAAGCAAAGGAGATGTTATATTTGCTCGGTATGCAACAATTGGAACCGTATGTTTTGTCGATACCGAAGATAACATTTTGGTGTCTTATGCATGCCTAATTATAAAGCCAAATTCAAGCCTACTTTATGGAGAATTTTTGTTTTATTACCTGAAATCCACTGCCTTTCTTGAAGAGATCAAGCAATACATTAAGGCAAATACACAGGCAAACGTCGGCCTTGATTCTGTATCAAAGGCCAAGATTGCACTCCCGTCAGTTCATGAGCAACAGAAAATTGTTGAATATTTGCGCGATAAATGCAAAAAAATTGATGCACTAATAGCAAAGAAACAGCAATACATCACCGAAATCGAAAACTACAAGAAATCCCTGATTTACGAGTATGTGACGGGCAAGAAGGAGGTGCTTCCGCTGTGACGACAGCTTCAAGCGTTGCTGAATTTGTTCAGCAGATCACAGAACTGGACAACTCTCTTATCCGTGACGGTGGTCCGAATAACGAGACGCTGCTTTTTAGGGGCCAGTCAAACAAAGCGTTTGATTTGCTTCCGTCAATAGCCAGAGGCCGGAAATTTGCCTGCAATATTTCGATTTTCTCCGAAGAATGCAATATGATTGAAATGGCGAAATATAAGCTTCCGAATGTCTTTAATGATTCGCTTTCCCCAATCGAACTATTGGCGCTTTTGCAGCACCACGGAATCCCAACCCGCCTTTTGGACATTACGGAAAATGCTTTGGTCGCTTTGTATTTTGCCTGCGCCGGAAATGCAGGAGCGGATGGCGAAGTTATTGTATTCAAGACAAACGAGTTGGATGTGGCGAATTATCCAATCGTCAACGCTATTGCAGACAGCTACCGATTTGCTCGGGCTACATTCTTGCAATTAAGTCTGTTCTATGGCGCAGTGAAACGCCAGCCGTATTTCCTTGAGCAAGCACAGTCAAATGAAATTTGCCATAAGACAGATAAAGAGGGTGGCCAGTGGATTGAAGAATGTTGTAAAGATCCGTTTTTTATCTACGCACCCGTCAGAGAAATGCGTCAGCAGGCGCAGCAAGGCAGGTATATCCTGTTTCCGAATCACATCGAACACGACCAAATGAGCTTTTATTCGTATATTGATAAAATCGAGAAGGATGCGGATTTTATTGCAGGTAGAATCCTTGTTGCCGGTAGCGTAAAGGAAAAAATCTTAAAAGAACTGGCGTTGTTCGGAATAACAAAGGAAACGCTGTTTTGTGATAGTGTAGATGTTGTGTGTGAGTCTATCAAAGGGAAATTCGAGCAGAAAGTGAGGGGCAGAAAAAATGGTAACTGATGCAAGCGAAAAGCGTTTTGAAGCGGATATAGAATCCTTCTTTCTCTCCCCGGCGGGCGGATATACCAAGGGTGCAGACACCTATGACGCCAAACAGGGGCTCTATGTGAATACCCTGATCGACTTTGTCCAGCGCACCCAGCCCAAGGAATGGGCGCGATTTGAAAACGCCAATCAGGTGGACCCGGTGCGGAAGTTCTGCACAGCGTTCAACACGGCTTGCGAGACGGAGGGACTGCTCTCTGTCCTGCGCCACGGCTTCAAGCACCGTGGACTGCGTTTTCGGGTGTGCTATTTTAAGCCGGAGTCTGCCCTGAATCAGGCGGCGGCTACCCAGTGGGCGGCAAACACCATCGAGTGCTATCGCCAGTGGTACTTCTCCGCCGATACAAAAAAGAGCGTGGATATGGTGCTGGTGCTCAACGGCATCCCGGTGTTCGCCTTTGAACTGAAAAACCAGTACACCGGACAAACGGTGGACGACGCCAAGCGGCAGTGGATGTATGACCGCGACCCGCGGGAGCTTTGCTTCCAGTTCAACAAGCGTATTCTGGCCTATTTCTGCGTGGATCACACCGAGGTGTGGATGACCACAAAGCTCGCCGGAAAGAACACCTATTTCCTGCCCTTTAACCAGGGCTCCAACGGAGCCGGAAACGACGGCGGCAAGGGCAATCCGGCAAACCCAAACGGTTACCCGACAGCGTATCTGTGGGAGAATGTCTTTCAGAAGGACAGTATGATGGACATTGTCCAGAAGTTTATGAACCTGAAGGACGGCAAAACGCTGATTTTTCCGCGCTATCATCAGCTGGATGTGGTGCGCAAGCTGCTGGCCGATGTCAGGCAGAACGGAGCCGGGCATAATTACCTGATCCAGCACAGCGCCGGAAGCGGCAAGTCCAATTCCATTGCGTGGACGGCTTACCGGCTGGCCTCGCTGTTCAATGAGGAGAACAAGCCGGTGTTCTCCAGCGTGGTGGTCGTTACTGACCGCACCGTGCTGGATGCGCAGCTGCAGGAGACCATTTCCGGCTTTGACCACACCCTCGGCGCTATTGAGACCATCGGGGAAGATAAGACCTCCAAGGACCTGCGGGACGCCATCAACGGCGGCGTGCGCATTATCGTCACTACCTTGCAGAAGTTCCCGGTCATCTATCAGGAAGTGGATAAAGTAGCGGGACGGAACTTTGCGATTATCGTAGACGAGGCCCATTCCTCCCAGACCGGCAGCTCGGCTCTGAAACTGAAAGCCGCCCTTGCGGATACCGAGGACGCTCTGCGGGAATACGCCGAGATCGAGGGCAAGGCCGAAGAAGAGCTGGACCCGGACGACCGCCTGATGCGGGAAATGACCGTTCAGGGGCGGCATAAGAATCTGTCCTTCTTTGCCTTTACCGCAACGCCCAAGGACAAGACGCTGGAGCTGTTCGGCACGGAATATGAGGACGGCAGCTTTCATCCGTTCCACATTTACAGCATGCGGCAGGCCATTGAGGAAGGCTTTATTCTGGATGTGCTCCAGAACTATATGACCTATGACACCTGCTTCAAAATCGTCAAAACCTCCGAAGATAATCCGGATGTGCCCGCCAGCCGTGCGGCTAAGGTGATCCGCAAATATCAGGAGCTGCATCCGTATAACATCTCCCAAAAGGCACAGATCATCGTGGAGACCTTCCGGGAAACCACCCGAAACAAGATCGGCGGTAGGGGCAAAATGATGGTCATTACCTCGTCCCGCCTTGCGGCAGTGCGCTACTACCACGAGGTCAAGCGCTACATAGAGGAGCAGAAGTACAACGATGTGCAGGTGCTGGTGGCCTTTTCAGGTGCTGTGCAGGACGGTGATGAGGAGTATACCGAGCCGAAGCTGAATGTTCGTGCGGATGGGACGCACATCGCCGAAACGCAGACCAAGGCGGAGTTCCACAACCATTTCAATGTGCTGATCGTTGCCGAGAAGTACCAGACCGGGTTTGACGAGCCGCTGCTGCACACGATGATCGTGGACAAGAAGCTGAAGGGCGTCAAAGCGGTGCAGACGCTGTCCAGATTGAATCGCACCTGCACCGGCAAGGTGGACACTTTCGTTCTCGATTTTGCCAACAAGAAAGAGGACATTCTGGAGGCGTTTCAGCCGTTCTATCAAGAAACCTCGCTTTCGCAGGAGGTCAACGCTGACCTAATCTATCAGACGCAGAAGGAGCTGCGGGGATTTGCGGTCTATAACGATGCAGATATTGAGGCTTTTGCCAAGGAGTATTTCAGCACAGGCCGGCAGGATGCCCGGGCGATGGGGCGAATGACCAGTGTGTTGAAGCCGGTGGCAGACCGTTATAATCAAAAAACGCCCAACGAGCGGTATCAGTTCCGCCGTCAGGTGCGCAATCTCATTAAGTGGTACGGCTATATTTCGCAGATCCTGCGGATGTTCGATAAAGAACTGCACAAGGAATATGTATTCTGTTGTTATCTGATCAATTTGCTGCCTGCGGAAACCACGGATATCGTGGACCTTGAGGGTAAGTTGAAGCTGGAATACTACAAGCTGCAAAAGACCTTCGCCGGAAGCATTGAGCTGGAACAGGTGAAGGGCGTATACGAACCGGCTAAGCAGAAAGGCGCAATGGGACTGGACACAAAGTCGCCGCTGGATGAGATCATCGCCAAGATCAACGAAAAGTACAAGGGTGAATTCACCGAGGGAGACAAAGTGCTGCTGACGGCTCTGCGCAGCCGTCTGATGGCCGACAAGAAGCTGACCAAGATGGCGCAGACCTCAGATCCGCAGATTTTTGTGGAAAGCATTTTCCCTAAGGCCTTCGGAGCAGCGGCTCAGGACAGCTATCTGGAATCGCAAGATACCTACACCTCGCTCTTTGAGGATCAGCACAAGTACAATGCCATAATGAGCGCATTGGCCGATGTAGTGTATCGGGAGATGAGGATGGGCTGATTGCTGAGTTAATTTTGCTGCATTTAAAAAGCAAAGTACCTTGTTAAAATTTCAAGTTCTTCGTAGAGGGGGATGCGGTTGTGAACATATGTAAAATTGATATTTCTAATTTTCGGGGAATCAAAAATGCGTCTATTTTAGTAAGCAAAAATGCAGTGTTTGTTGGCGATAACAACTCAGGAAAATCCACTCTATTTGAGGCTGTTGATTTGGTTATGGGACCAGATCGTCTTTCGCGAAGTCCTGTAATAGATGAACACGATTTTTATGCAGGAGAATATTTGGCAAACGACACCCCGGTCCAAATTAAAATAGAAGTTACGGTTATCGGATTAAGTGAAGACCAGAAAATATATTTCGGAAATCACATTGAGTGGTGGGATAGATGTAAAGGAGCGCTTATAAGCGGGCCTCCTGCAAGCAGTACGGATGCAGAGTCTGTCGAACCGGCTCTCAGGCTAGCCTTTCAAGGAAACTATAATTTAGAAGATGATGACTTTGAAGGGCAAACATACTTTGCCGAGACACTTCGCGAAGGAAGTACACCTGAATTATTTAGGAAAAAAGATAAACGAAATTGCGGATTTCTATACTTACGCACCCTTAGAACAGGAAACCGCGCACTAAGCCTAGAGAGAGGGTCTTTGCTGGATATAATTCTCCAGATGAAAGAGGTCAAACCACAAATGTGGGAGGATGTTCTCAATCAACTCAAGGGGGTTTCGGTGGCAAACGAGTCTGAATTAGGCGTTTCAGACATATTGACATCGGTACAAGACTCGCTATCAAACATTGTTTCGTATGAGGCGGCAGACAAGCCGCAAATAAAAGTTTCGAATTTGACTCGAGAACATCTGCGCAAAGTGCTTACGGTTTTTATGGGGTCTGGAGCATATCGCGAAGATGGTACTGAATACTTGACGCCATATGCGCATCAAGGGACTGGAACTGTTAATACGCTTGTACTTTCGCTCTTGTCTATCATTGCTGACATAAAAGAGAATGTAATTTTTGCAATGGAAGAGCCAGAAATTGCTTTACCTCCCCATATCCAGAAAAGGGTAATTTCAACTGTGATAGAAAAATCTACACAGGCTCTTTTCACATCTCATTCTCCATATGTGATTGAGGAATTCTTACCCGATCAAATATTGGTTATTTCTAAAACAAATGGACATCTTACGGCAGCTCCTGCTGGAATGCCGCCTACTGTTAAAATGAAGGCATTCCGAGAAGAAATGAGACGGCGTTTTTGCGAATCGTTGCTGGCCCGGCGTGTGCTTATTACCGAAGGAAGAACCGAGTATGATGTTTATTCAACAGCGGCGAAAAAACTTCAACGCTTGCATCCAGAAAGAAGTTGTTCTTTCGATTTGCTGGGTATAGCTCTTGTACAGGCAAATACGGATACACAGGTGGCACCATTGGGTGAATACTATAAGAAGATGGGTAAAACAGTATATGCAATTTTTGACAAGCAAGATGATGATATACGAAAGAAGATAGAAGTTGCGGTTGATTATCCGTATGAGGCAACAGAACACGGGATAGAAGATGTTGTATTAAAAGGGGTGAATCAAGAGGCACTGTTGAAATACGGGCTGAAACTTGTCGAAGATAATGAGTGGCCATCTCATTTGAGTACTGAGGCACCACGGGCGGGTATGGAATTTGAGAAACTCTATAAAACTATGAAGGCTTTTTTCAAACACAAAAAAGGAGATGGGGCGCTTGCTGAATTAATTGAATATTGTTCTGAAAGCGAAATGCCCAAATTCATAACTGAGACCATATTTGCGATAGAAAAATCGGTTTATTCGCTTCAAACAGTTCCGGTTATGATCGAAGGTGAAGTATGATAGAGTTCAAAAAAGATGATCTGCGAAATGAGATATTAGCGACAGATGGTAATTTGCTCATTATGGGTGGACCGGGATCCGGAAAAACAACTATTGCGCTATTTAAGGCGAAAGAGTTGACAGCTAACTCAAATACTATTCGCAAATCGCAAAAGATACTTTTCTTGAGCTTTGCGCGTGCAACTATATCAAGAGTAGAAGAACAAGCAGGTGAGCTTATACCTCAGGAATTAAAAAAACAGATTGAAATCAATACTTACCACGGTTTTATTTGGAATATAATTAAGCATCACGGATATTTGCTCAATTCACAGTCACTCCATCTGTTACCGCCTCACGAATCTGGACACCGTTTATCGGGGCTAAATGAGACGGAGCGGAAAAAGAAAATGCTTGAAATGTTCAACACGGAGGGAACGGTTCATTTTGATATATTCGCAAATATTTGCACACGGCTTTTGACCGAAAGTCACGCACTCAAGAAAATAATTTGTGCTATGTATCCTGTTATAATTCTTGATGAATTTCAAGATACCAGTGCCGATGAGTGGCAGTTGATTCAATTGTTGGGAACCAATTCGGAGCTAATAGCGTTGGCCGATCCAGAACAAAGGATTTACGACTTTAGAGGAGCTGATCCAAAGAGAATTGCACAATTTATTGAGTCTTTTAAACCGAAGATTTTCGATTTTGGGCAGCAGAACAATCGTAGCAATGGAAAAGACATTGCTGAATTTGGAAATGATTTATTGCAAGGCAAAAATACAGGGAAACAATATAAAGATGTTTCAGTGTGCCGATACTCATTCCGAAAATCGCCATATACGCATTTGGTGTTGAAATACAAAGTGCTAGAAGTCCAAAAAATCTTATATGAGATGAAGAAAACCGATTGGTCCTTGGCCATATTGGTTCCAACAAATGCACTTATGCTGGAAGTTTCAGACTCTTTTCAGCGGGAACAGCAGTTGCGGAACGGCAAAAAATGCCCAGTTATTGAACACGAAGTGGCTGTTGATACTGCTGGCCCATACTTAGCCGCTTTAACTATTGCTAGCATTTTGGAGACCGGGTCACGAAAATGCTGTACTGAATCAGCGGTTCTTACTCCATTGATCGAGCATATACTGGGTCGAAAAGGAGCGGATAAACCACCTTCAAAGGCAGAGGAATCTCTCGCATCAGCACTGAGTCGGTATTCCTTGACAAAGAAGATTCAAGGGAAAAATCGTGAAAAGTTGATTGCTGACACACAGAATATTGTATCCTTGACAAATTCAACGCAATTTTCTGGGAATATAATAAGTGATTGGAAAATTGTATTGGCTATCATTGAAAATGAACAGTCAGAGGTATATCAAAACCTTCTTAAAGATGCAAGGCATTTGAGACTTCTCCAACGCGGTTCACAGCTCTACGCAGCGTTGGATATACTTTGGCGCGAAAACAGTTCTTATATTGGTGCAACAGAAGCTGTTGCTAACGCTTTAACTCAAGAGCATTTTTCAATGAGTACGAGGAAATGGAGCGGGGTAAATGTTATGACTATACATAAATCGAAGGGAAAAGAGTTCGATGCAGTAATTGTATATGAGGGAAGATACCAGAATAGAATTATCTCAAAGCCAGAACGCAGAGAACAAGCTACCTTAAACTTGCGAGTCGCAGTAACAAGAGCCAAAGAGCATACTTATATCTTGACGCCTAACGACGATCCTTGTTCTTTACTGTGACAACAGCTTTTGGCAAGAAATCTAGTGTGCATCTATAAGTCAATAGCGATTATCAGCCGTCCTCCCATCATCGGGAGGGCGGCTTTTTTGCGTCTTGATAGAAAAATTGAGAAATTTCTCGAAACACCCTGCCAAATGGCACCCCTTATTCAGAGTAAGTAGAGGGACCTTTTGAAAAGTTGAGAGAATTTTTCAAATTACTTTGCCAAAATCTCAAAAAATTTCCCAATTGGTTAGTAGGAGGGGCACTTAAAAAATTTTTCTAAAACCCATTTGTTATTTGCCCGAAAAGTTCCCAGTTGATTAGTGGGAGGGGCGCTTAAAAATTTTCTTCAAAATTCTTTTTATTTTTGCCGGAAAAATTCCCAATTAAGTAGTAGAGGGGGACGCAGGAAAATTCTCAAAAGTTTTTTCGTTCAAATCCGAAAATTTTTCCCAGTTGGTTAGTAGAGAGACTTTCAAAGAATTTTTTCAAAATTCCTTCGTACAAATCGAAAAATTTTTCCCAGTTGATTAGTGAGGGGGTTAAAAAACGGTCCTTCTCGCTGGCTACCTATTGAGGGGACTGTCTCCCTGTGTACCTTGAAAAATGAATCGCCGCCTCCAAAGGATATGCTTCCGGCAAGTGCCGCCACGACTTCCCGAAAAAGGAACGAGCGCACCAAAGAAGCGATACGCCGTGGTGAGACTCCGGGGCAGGAACGATACAGATGAGCGGCAGCAAGCAAAAACCGCCGCAGAAATGCGGATTCAGAACAGACAAAGGAGGTTCAAGCCTATGAAGAAAAATGAGCTCAGAGAGCTTTATCAGATGATGTTTCCGGAATACCCGGACATCGTGACCGTCAAAGAGCTTCGGGAGATGCTGGGCATCAGCCGCAAGCTGGCGTACAAGCTGATCGGCTATGGGTACATCCACGCCGTGAAGATCGGCACGACGCTGAAGATCCCGAAAATCAGCGTCATCAACTATGTGATGGAGAAGGAGGTGAAGAAAGTTGGATGAGATCAAGCGCCTGACGCCCGCCCAAAGGGCGCGCTGTAACCGGCTGATCCGGCGGCTGTGCGCCAACTACGACGGTGGCAACTGTCTGCCGTTGGACGATGGCGAGGGCTGCGTGTGCGTGCAGACGATTTCCTATTCGCTGCTGTGCAAGTACTTCCGGCGGGCGGTTCTGCCCGCCGACAAGGCACTCTGCGCCGATATTTACCGGCAGCGTACACGGACCTGCGAACGGTGTGGAAAGCCCTTTGCACCCAGTAGCAACCGGCAGAAGTACTGCCCGGAATGCGGCCGCTCCATCCGGCGCAAACAGAAGGCAGACTCCGCCAGACGGCGGCGCAGCGTAGAACATTAAGCACCGGGAAAGCCTTGAATTCCGGGTTTTTTTGAGGGAAAAGCGGGTGCGGGTGGCCGTTTCCATCCGCCCCCGCCAAAATCCATTTCTAACATTCTACAAAGGAGAAATTTCTATGGGTAACAAACTAAAAACCGTGGACGCAGAGACCCTGCTGTCCACGCCGATGAGCAAGACAATGTTTATCGTGGACGGACTCATTTCACAGGGCGTCAATGTCATCAGCGGTGCCAGCAAGATCGGCAAAAGCTGGCTGATGCTGTGGCTGGGGCTGCAAGTGGCGCAGGGAAACTCTATTTGGGGGCTGCCTACATTGCAATGCAATGTGCTCTATCTGAGCCTTGAGGACACCCAGCGCCGCATCAAAGACCGACTCTACAATCTTACCGACAGCGCCCCGGACAACCTGTATTTCGCCGTGACCTCCGGGCTGATCGGCGGCGGGCTGGAGGAACAGATCACGGATTTCCTGACCGAGCATCCCGCCACCAAGCTGGTCATCATTGACACGCTGCAAAAGGTGCGGGACTCCAAGGGCAGCGCCGGAAAGGCAGGAATGTACGGCAACGATTACGATGACATTTCATCCATCAAGCGCATTGCCGACAGCTTCAACATCGCCATTTTGCTGGTGCATCACCTGCGAAAGCTGCAAGACAGCGACGATCCCTTTAACGATGTCAGCGGCTCCACCGGCATCATCGGCGCTGCGGACACCAACTTCATCCTGCGCCGTAAGCGCAGCGGAAACGCCGCTACGCTGCTGGTCAGCGGGCGGGATGTGGAATATCAGGAACTGACCTTGCAGTTTAACGACCTTGTCTGGGAGCTGGTGGAGCGCAAGAACAGCGAGGACATTCATAAGGCGGAACTGCCGAAATTTCTGTTTCGGGTGGTGGACTTTATGGAGTGCCGCACCGAATGGGTAGGCACGGCTACGGAGCTGCTGACCGAAATGAAGGAGCAGGAGGTCACACCCAATATGGTCACAAAGTATCTCGGCCAGTTCGCCTATGAGGTGCTGGAGCCGTTGGGCATCGAGTATCGCACCAAGCGAACGGGAAAAAGCCGGCTCATCAAATTCCTGCGCCGTGACGGCGATGACGCAAATGACACCGGGATCGCTATATAAGGAAATCCCCGTCACAACCGTCATTGCCGTCACAAACCGAAGAAAGGGGTTGAACAAATGCGCAGCAAAAACTACGGGATCAATGTCCGTGTGACCGAGCAGGAGAAGCAGAAGCTGCTGGAAAATGCCCGGTTCTGTTCTCTGTCGCTGTCGGAATATCTGCGGCGGCTGGGGCTTGGGAAAGAGGTCAAAGCGGCCATCACGGAGCGGAATTACCGCCTGTTTCAGATGCTGAACGGCCTGAAAGCGGAGCTTCCACAGCTTCAGAAAGAGGAAATTCTGAGCAGACTGGAAGCAGTTTTGAATGAATTAAAGTAAGCGAGAATTACGCCTGCGCAGTCTAAGCGAGCAGACTGTTTGTACTCCTAAAGTCCAAACAGTGCCTCTGCCGCCGATGCCTGCGTCATCTGAGCGAGCAGTGCGTTTTTACTCCCGGCAGGGCCGGAGCGTAAAAGCACTCGTTAGGGCGTGCCCTAAAACCCCGAAAGAAAAAACTATGAAAGTGAGGACAACACAATGAGAAAATCGGATTTTACTTTACCCACGCTGGATGATCTGTTCTCCACGCAGGCGGAGCGGGACGATGCTAAGCTGGAGCGGGTGCGGAATATTCCGTTGGCCGAGCTGCACCCGTTCAAGGGTCACCCCTTCAAGGTGCAGAACAACGAGGAGATGCAGCGGATGATCGAGAGCATCCGCAAGGTGGGAGCCATCACCCCGGCGCTGGCAAGGCCGCTGCCGGACGGCGG
>ENA-OOXF01001888-OOXF01001888.1-human-gut-metagenome-genome-assembly--contig:-NODE-1888-length-12719-cov-2.950332_pt1 | contig 12719 bp, 9 predicted proteins | sample MGYA00241586_ERZ501341 | MGnify/ENA primary metagenome ERZ501341 (study PRJEB25962, sample SAMEA2042985) | human gut metagenome | biome: human gut; feature: human-associated habitat; material: faeces... | reverse complement strand
GCTGTTCGGCGGTTACGGCTACACCCGTGACTACCCCATCGAGCGCATGATGCGCGATGCCAAGATCACCGAGATCTACGAAGGCACCAGCGAAGTGCAGATGATGGTCATCTCCGGCGCGCTGCTGAAGTAAGGAGGCAAGACGTACAATGAAAGCTATTGTTTGTGTCAAACAGGTTCCCGATACACAGGGCAAGGTTGCTGTCAAAGCTGACGGCACCATGGACCGTGCTGCGATGGCAACCATCACCAACCCCGACGACCTGAACGCCGTTGAGGCTGCCCTGCAGCTGAAAGATGAGACCGGCTGCGAAGTTGTTGTTGTTACCATGGGCCCGCCGCCGGCAGAAGGCATGCTTCGTGAGCTGATCGCCCGCGGTGCTGACCGCGGCGTGCTGGTATCTGCCCGTGAGTTCGGTGGTTCCGATACCTTTGCAACTTCCCAGATCCTGGCAGCTGCCGTTAACAAGATCGGCGTTGGCCCGGAGGATATTGTTTTCTGCGGCCGTCAGGCTATCGACGGCGACACTGCACAGGTTGGCCCGCAGATTGCTGAAAAGCTGCACCTGCCCCAGGTCACCTATGTTACCGATATCAAGAAGGACGGCAACTCCCTGATCGTCAAGCGCCAGCTTGAAGATGGCTACATGGAGCTGAAGGTGAACACCCCCTGCCTGCTGACCTGCATCAAGGAGCTGAACACCCCGCGTTACATGAGCGTTTCCGGCATTTTTGAGTGCTATGACAAGCCCGTTGAAGTGTTCGACTACAATGCTCTGAAGGATGATCCCCTCATTGAGACCGACACCATCGGCCTGAAGGGCTCCCCGACGAACGTTTACAAGTCTTTTGCTCCCCCGGTCAAGGGCGCCGGCATGATGGTTGAGGATGCTGCCCAGCTGGTTGGCATCCTGAACGACAAGCACCTGATTTGAGAGAGGAGAGAAGTACAATGGCTGAATTCAATGCAATGGACACCGCCGCCTTCAAGGGCGTGTGGGTATTCTGCGAACAGCGCGAAGGCCAGGTACAGGCCATCAGCTATCAGCTGCTGAGTGAAGGCCGCAAGCTGGCCAACGACCTTGGCGTTGAGCTGTGCGGCGTTGTGATGGGCAGCGAGGTCAACGAGGACTACCTCAAGGCTCTCGGCGGCTACGGCGCAGACCGCGTTTACTATATCGACAGCCCCCTGCTGAAGGACTACACCACCGATGCCTACACCAAGGTCATCACCGATGCCGTGGAGGAGATCAAGCCCGAGATTCTGCTGTTCGGCGCTTCCAATATCGGCCGTGATCTGGCCCCCCGCTGCGCTGCTCGTCTGCACACCGGTCTGTGCGCTGACTGCACCCATCTGGACATCGATATGCCCATCTACAAGAACTTCCTGCGTGAGGCTTCCACCCTGCCTGAGGAGCGTATCGAGAAGCTGGGTACCGTGAAGATCAACGGTCAGGATCACGATGTCTCCCGTGACATCAAGATGACCCGTCCCGCTTTCGGCGGCCACCTGATGGCCTCCATCTTCTGCCCCCGCTTCCGCCCCGCCATGGCCACCGTGCGCCCCGGCGTTATGAAGAAGCGTGAGTTCTGCGCCGACTGCGCCGAGAAGGTTGAGATCCTGCATCCCGCTTTCGAGCTGTCTGCCAGCGACATCAAGACCGAGGTCGTGGAGACCGTCAAGGCTGCCAAGAAGCTGGTGGACCTGATCGGCGCGGACTACATCGTGTCTGTGGGCCGCGGCATCAGCAAGGATGTCGAGGGCGGCATCAAGCTGGCTGAGGAGCTGGCTGAGGTGCTGGGCGGCGTCGTGGGCGGTTCCCGTGCCACCATCGACAGCGGCTGGCTCTCTGCCGACCACCAGGTCGGCCAGACCGGCAAGACCGTGCACCCCAAGATCTATGTGGCTCTGGGCATTTCCGGTGCCATTCAGCACACCGCCGGCATGCAGGATTCTGAGTGCATCATCGCCGTCAACAAGAACGAGAGTGCACCCATCTTCGGCGTGGCCGATTACGGCATCGTGGGCGACCTGTTCAAGGTCGTGCCTGAGCTGATCAAGCAGATCGAAGCAGCCAAGGCTGCGGAGTGATCCGTATATCCCTTTGCGAATAGTACAATAGCCTGAATTGTTGGAGGGCGGTTCTTCGGAGCCGTCCTCCTTTTTTGCGCGCCGCACCCGGCAGGCCCGACACAAACCACTGATTTTTTCCGGTGCATCTGGGCTATACTGCTACTGCGATATGATTTGACAGAACAGCAAGGAGCACGCAGATGAGCATTTGGGAAAAACTGGGCTTTGGCGGATACAGAGGGTTCTCGCGGGAGGCGGAGCAGCTGCTGCAGCAAGCAGTAGAGCTGGCCGGCAGTTTTGGCTGCAGTCAGGCAGACACCGGGCATCTGCTGCTTGCCATGCTGCAGCAGGAGCAGGGAGCTGCGGCGCGATTTCTGAACAGCCGACATATCTCAGAGCAGGCTGTGCGCCGTCAGCTGGCCGAGAACCGTCGTGGCCCGGCGCAGCATCTGGATCGGCACGCCATGGCACCGGACCTGCGCCGCACCATGGATTACGCCCTCATCGGGGCGCAGAACGCCCATGTCTCACGGGCGGAGCCGGAACACCTGCTCTGTGCCATGCTGGAAGATACCGACTGCGCGGCGGGGGTGCTGCTGGCCTCCATGGGGGTGCAGCTGGCCGAGGCCGTGCGGGAGTGCCGCCAGCTCTCGGGGCAGTTCATCCTGCCCGGCACGCCCCGGGCCAGCGCCATGCCCCGGGGCAGTCGTGCCAGCGATAAGTATTGCCGCGATCTGACCCGCCGCGCGGTGGACGGCGAGCTGGACCCGGTGTTCTGCCGGGATGCGGAGCTGGACCGGATGGTGGAGATCCTGTGCCGCCGCCAGAAGAACAACCCCTGTCTGGTGGGGGAGCCGGGCGTGGGCAAAACGGCCCTTGCCGAGGGCCTTGCCCAGCGCATCGCCAGCCGGAACGTGCCCCGGATGCTGCAGGGGCGGCGGCTGCTGGCGCTGGATATGGCCAGTCTTGTGGCGGGCACCAAGTACCGGGGCGATTTTGAAGAGCGCTTCAAGAACCTGCTGGAGGAGCTGGTGCGGGACGGCACCGCCATCCTCTTTGTGGACGAATTCCACACCATCGTGGGGGCTGGTGCGGCAGAGGGTGCCATTGATGCGGCCAGCATCCTCAAGCCGGTGCTGGCCCGCGGCGAGATCCAGCTCATCGGTGCCACCACCAATCAGGAATTCCGTACACACATCCAGAAGGATGCCGCGCTGGAGCGCCGCTTTGGCCGGGTGCAGGTGGAGGAGCCTACTCCTGCACAGGCGGTGGACATCCTCAACGGGCTGGCCCCGCGCTACGAGCGCTACCACCATGTCACCCTGCCGCCGCAGACCCTGCAGGCGGCGGTGGAGCTGTCGGTACGGTATCTGCCGGGGCGCTGCCTACCGGACAAGGCCATTGATCTGGTGGACGAAGCCTGTGCGGCGGCCCGCATCCGGGCCGAGCAGGAGCAGAAGCCCCAGCCGGTGCTCACCCAGGAGGACATTGCCCGGGTGGTAGCACAGGCCAGCGGGGTGCCTGCCGAACAGGTGAGTGAACAGGAGCGGGAGCGGCTTGAAAAACTGGAAGCCCGTCTCAATGAAGAAATCGTGGGCCAGCAGCGGGCTGCAGCAGCGGTGGCGGGGCCATCCGGCGCAGCCGCACCGGGCTGGGGGAGCCGGGTCGGCCCATCGGGGCCATGCTCTTCCTCGGCCCCACCGGGGTAGGAAAAACAGCGTTGGCCCGTGCACTTGCCGTGAGCTGGTTTGGCAGCGAGAAGGCCCTGCTCAAGTTCGATATGTCGGAGTATCAGGAGCAGCACACCACGGCCCGCCTGCTGGGCGCGCCTCCGGGCTACCTTGGCCACGATGAGGGCGGTCAGCTCACCGAAGCCGTCCGCCGCCGCCCGTACAGCGTGGTGCTCTTTGACGAGATCGAAAAGGCCCACCCGGACATCCAGAACATCCTGCTGCAGATCCTGGAGGACGGCCAGCTCACCGATGCCATGGGCCGCAAGGCCGATTTCCGCAATACCATCGTCCTGCTCACCTCCAACCTGGGGGCACGCTTTCTGGCCGGGCAGAGCGCCCCGCTGGGCTTTGCGGCGGGCAGCGAGGCCGTGTTCGAGAAGCAGTCGGCCCAGGCCATTGAGGAAGCCAAAAAGTGGTTCCGGCCCGAGCTGGTGGGGCGGCTGGATGAGCTCATCGTGTTCCGTCCCCTTGCCGAGGACAGCCTGTGTGCCATTGCCGAAAGAGGGGCGCTCCACCGTGAGCGTTGCATCCCGGTACGCCTCCGGCAGCATCAATACCCCAACAGGCCGCCCCATACAGAGGAAGGCGCGCAGCATGGTTGTACCCTTTTGCGAAAAGGATGCCACCGCCGTGCCCAAATCAAGGCTTGCCTGATAGCTGCCCCGCGGCAGTCTATCCAAAAACAAGTGTCCTGCGGGGATTTTTGTAGGCGTCGGGCGGGCATAGGGCGTATCAAAGATACGGCGTGTTTCTGCCACATCGCCTTTCCGTGCAAGCTCTACCAGTCTTGCATAAGTAAATTCTTTATCGAGTTTTTCCTCCGGGCGGCGACGCAGCCACAGTCCGGCAATGTCCACGGAAATGCGCAGGTGCTCCATCGGCCCCCAAAAAAGAGAACCGAGTATGCCGTTCCCCAGTGGAATTGCTTCATCCCAGCGGGGTATTGGGCCGGTTAAATTGATGTTGCAATGTTTTGGGGGCAGCATATCGGTTCTCCTAACCTATTCGATTTTATTTAGCCCTTAACGCCGCCGACGCTCAAGCCCTGCACGAGCTGCTTCTGGCCGACGATGAAGAGGATGACAGTGGGAATCAGTGCCAGCACGAGGGCTGCGAACAGCGCGCCCCAGTCGGTAGCGTAGCGCTGGATCTCATACAGGTTGGCAAGGCCGACAGGCAGCGTAGCCTTGGTCGGATCGGTAACCATAACGAGAGCCACCGGGTATTCGTTCCATGCGGCCATAGCGGAGATCATGCAGACCGTCACGATACCGGGCTTGCACATGGGAATGATAATGCTCGTCAAAATACGGAACGGGCCGCAGCCGTCGATCATGGCTGCCTCCTCATAATCACGCGGGATGCTGCGCAGGAAGCCGGTCAGCAGGAAGATAGCAAACGGGAACTGCATCGTTGCATACAGTACACCCAGCGCCGTCAGGCTGTTGAGCAGGTTCAGCTTGTTCATCTGCAAGAACAGCGGAATCATAATATAAGTGGCCTGAATGAAGATGGCCGCCATGTAGATGTTCAAAATCAACTTCGCACCGGGGAACTTATACCGCACAAGGCAGTAGGAGCACGGCACAACGCAGACCACAATAATGACCAGTGTTTCCAGCACGACATAAATCGAGTTGCCGATGTTGGCAGCAAGGTTAGATTTTTCATAAGCGCGGACGTAGTTATCCCATGCAAGTCCTTGCGGCCATGCAAAGGGGTCCGTCAGAAACTCTGTACTGGTTTTGAACGAAGAAACGACGTTCCACGCCAGAGGATACAGCATGATAATGGCAACCAAAATCAGGAACAGGCGCGTCACCCACTTGATGACCTTTGCTCTGATTTTGCTTTTTTCATTTTGTGTCATATTACTGACCTCCTTCGGAAGCATCGGTCAATTTGCGGGACAGCATGGACAGCGCTACGGAGATGGCGAGCGTAAAGACCGTGATAGCCATGGCATAGCCAAAGTTGCCGTTGACAAAGCCCTGCGTGTACATATATTGCAGCAGAACGCTGGATGCACCGTTAGGACCGCCGCCAGTCATGACCTGCGAAAGCACAAAACTCAGGTTGATGGTGCCGGAAAGTGCCAGAACAAAGGTAATGCCGATAATATCTTTCATCAGAGGCATCGTAATACTGACGAGCTTGCGCCATGCGCTGGCACCGTCCAGCGTTGCGGACTCGTAGATTTCCGGCGAAATGCCGTCCATAGCCGCGATGTGCATGACCATGTAGTAACCGGCAGCCTGCCACAGCAGCGTGAACGCGATGCACCAAAGCGCAGTCTTGCTGTCGCCCAGCCAGGAACGCTGCAAGCTCTCCAGCCCGACAGCACCGAGAATCTTATTGATGATGCCAACATTCGGGTGGAACACAAAACTCCATATAATACCTACAACGGTCAGAGAAACGATGTTCGGGAAATAGAAAATCGTGCGATACAAGACCATTTCTTTCAGCTTGCACTGGTTCAAAACGAATGCCAGCACCAGACTACAGAAAATTGTGATAACGGGAACAACCGCCATCAGCTTTGCTGTATTTTTAAGTGCTTGAATGAAAGATTTGTCGTGGAACATATAGATATAGTTATCCAGTGCCACAAATTTGTTGTTAAGCCCCAGAGAGGTCGCATTGGTAAAAGAAAGATATAATGCCTGCACCGTAGGCCAGATCGTGAACATAAGAGTTAGGATCACGGCAGGCAGAACGCTGATGCAGATAAACAGTACCGGAAGCGGCTGCGCCTTCTTTTGGCGATGTTGGCGGTTTTTCAAACGAGTTTCCCCCTTAAAAAGAACCCTGCCAAGTTCGCATGGCGTTTACTCGGCAGGGTCAATCTTACTTTGGTCAGTGGAAATTCAGCAATTCAGCTTACTTGGAAGCAGCAATCTCCTCGAAAGCAGCCTCGATGCCGTCACGCCACTGCTCGGCAGTCATGTCACCATTCATAACGTCACTGGCAACATTGAAGACGGAATCAGCGATAACAACCTTGCTGGTGTCGGGCATTGCATCCCAACCGAAGACCATGAACGTGCCTTCCTGATAGATGTCGTTCATGTTGTAGACACCATCGGTAACGATGCCCTTGACCATCTCGTTGGCCTTCTTCAGAGCGTAGATGCCGTTGGCTTTTTCTGCGAACAGCTTAACGGAATCCTCAGTGTACAGGAAACGCAGGAACTCTTTTGCCAGTTCGGGGTTCTTGGCGTTGGCAGGAATCTCAAACTGCTCAACGGAGCTCATAACATAGCGGGTCTCGCCGTCATCCAGAACGGGTGCGCAGGTCAGACCAAACTCAAAGCCGTCAGCACGGGGAGCATCGGCCATTTCGCCTTCCATCCAGTTGCCGTTGGGGATGAACAGAGCCTTGTTCATCATCATGTCAGTCTGGCTCTGGGTATGGTTCAGAGCAACGGTGCCATCCATCAGGTAGCCATCGGTGCCGATCTTTGCCATGTTCTGGAAGACCTTGAGGGCCTCATCAGAGCTGAGGGAGCCGGGCGTGTAGGAGGCGATTGCCTTCATGTTGTCGATGCCGGTGGCAGAAGCCAGTGCGGGCCACAGCATGCTCTCAAGGTAGCCGGGGTAGATACCCTGATAGGTAAACAGTGCGATACCCTTTTCCTTGGCCTTGTCGCCCAGTTCAAAGAAGTCATCCCAGGTCACAGGTGTTTCCCAGCCGTTCTCTTCGAACAGAGTCTTGTTGTAAACCAGACCCATCGGGCTGGCATCAAACGGGGCAATGTAGATTTTGCCATCGCCGTAGGGAGAGCACTTGGCAGAATCCAGCAGACCATCGATAACCTGATCCTTCAGCGGGGTGTCATCATCAATGCCGCCCTCCTCAAAGACATCGGACAGATCCATCAGCGCATGCTCCTTGACCATAGAGGAAATCAGGCCGGTGGAGTCGTTGTCGTTCATCGAGATGAAGTCGGGCACATTACCTGCCACGATTTGCGGGCGGATGATGTCACCAATCTTCGGGCTGATCTGCATATTGACAGTGACGCCGGGATAGGCATCCTCGAAGCGTTTGATGATTTCGTCCCAGTACGCGGAACCGTAGCCGCCCTCGAACACCGCGATGTTCAGTTCATTGTTCTCAAAGGTCTTCTCACCGGTAGAGGCTTCGCTGGTAGCGGCGGACGTTGCTTCGGAAGAAGCGGCCTCACTGGGTGCTGCTGCGCTGGAAGATGCTGCGCTGCCGCAGCCTGCCAGACAGGTAGCTGCCATTGCAGTGGCAAGCATCATGCTGATTGCTTTTTTCATGGTTTTCCTCCTAAAAATTATTCCTTCTTTGTTTGGGATGCGGCTCATCTGTCGTTCCCTGATTGCACTCTTATTATATCGGGCAAGCCGGATTTGATAAATGTATTCCCTTTACTTAAAGATGGATTTTATTGACTTTTTCTGTCGTTGCCCTTATAATTCAGGTAATGTATGGATAGATTGTAGTCACTTTGCACAAACGGAGGCCTATATATGTCACTAAATGCACAAAAAACGCGTGAGTTTTCCCCCAATGTGTTGCGACGAATCAAACTTCGCACCCGTCTGTTTGTGACATTTTTGATTATTTCTCTTGTTCCCGTCATCACGATTGGTATTTTTTCTTACCATGCATACACCCAATCCATGAACGAAAAGGTCAAACAGGCTGCCTTACAATCTATCGAACTACTCAACAATAATATGTCTACCCAGCTTGGCATTTATAGCGACTACATAGGTTCCATCTCCGTATCTGATACTGTACAGAATGGTGTCGCATCTGTCAATAATGGGCACCCCCTTACAGTCGATATTGTAAGCGGTATTGGTGAAATGATCGTCACAATTCCTTTTCAGAGCACACACCTTAAAAACATCCGCGTCGTTTCCAATGATCGCACAGTCATCTACGATTTGGGCTATGATGATATTACACCCCAGCGTTTTAATGAATTGCTGGATAATATTGAAGCCGCTTCTCCACAGGATAGTCTGCAATACATCCACACTTATCGCGCCAACGATAAAATTGTCATTGGCCGTAAAATCTATGATATGCACCACACCAGCACGCCGCTGGGGTATATCATGCTGTACATTGACGAATCCCAGCTAAGCCGCTACATATTTACCGATGTTTCCTTTGGCGAGGGGGCCAACTTCCTGCTGATTGATGCCGCCGGCAATGTGGTATCTTCTCAGAATGCGGAACTGCTGGGAGAAGATTTGGCCGATGACCCGATTTTCCAGCAGATCACGGCGCTTCGGCAGGCGGGTGAAAACAACTTTTTATGTGAGCTGAACGGCGTAGATACACTGACAATTTTCAAATACAACACAACCTATAATGTGTATCTGGCGGCCACGATTCCGCAGGCCTACATTACCAACGGCACAAGAACCATCAATATGATGCTTATTGCGCTGGCCGCAGTGCTGGTCGTTGTCAGTGTGTTCCTGACACTGCTTGTCTACCGCAGCGTCATGCACCCCATTGATAATATGGTTGCCGCCTGCAATGCGAAAAGCGATGAGGAAATCGGGCTGAAAATCAATGATCCCAGCCCCGACGAACTCGGATTTCTGGCGCGCACCATCGACAACATGGTCAACGAAATTGGTCTGCTGGCGCAGCGCTGGAGCGATGATCAGCGCAAAATGCGCGAGTTGGAATTGCAGACTCTGCAATATCAAATCAACCCGCACTTCCTGTTCAATACCCTGAACACCTTAAAGTGGATTGCCACACTCAATCATGTTACCCCGGTCAGCCACGGCATTGATGCTCTCTCTTCCCTGCTGCAAAGCACCCTTATTAAAAAGGATGAATTGATTCCGTTTGATGATGAGCTGCGCAACCTGAAGAACTACTGCGACATCCAGCAGCTGCGTTACGCAGGGCGCTTTGAGATGGAATATCAAATTGAAGATGCTGCCGGATACTGGACTGTGCCGCGCTTTATTTTGCAGCCGCTTGTAGAGAACTCCATCCTGCACGGCACGGCGGATGAAGACGACTTTGTCACCATCACCGTCCGCGCCACCGTGAGCGAGAACCTGCTTACGATTCATATTTCCGACACCGGCTGCGGCTTTGACACCAGTGCCATCAAAGAGAAAAATTCAGAGCGGTTCTCTGGCATAGGGTTGAGCAACGTGGATGAGCGTATGCGTCTGCACTACGGAAATGAGTACGGCCTTACGATTGAAAGTGCCCCCGGCATCGGCACGCAATGTATTCTCCGTATTCCAAATGAAGCCATTCGTTGAGGTAACACAATGTATAATTTATTGCTTGTAGATGACGAACCGCTGATTAAGGTTGCTTTCCAGTCCGCCGTGGAGTGGGGCAAGAACGGCTTTCTTCTGGCGGCAACAGCCAGTAATGGGCAGGAAGCGCTGCACATTGTAGAGGCACAGCACATTGATGCGGTTATTACGGACTTGAAAATGCCCGGCATGGATGGGCTTGCACTCATTCATGAATTGAAAAAGCGCAGCTTTACCGGTCCGATTCTGGTGTTGAGCAACTATTCCGATTTTGATTCCGTGCGCACAGCCCTAACGGACGGTGCCTATGACTACTTCCTGAAAATCAATATGAACGGGGAAAGCATCGGCGAGCATCTGGAAAAGATGGCCGATTTGCTTCGTGTCCAGCAGCAACGCCAGACGGAAGAGGACCACCGATCCTTTGCCATTGAAGCGCAGAAAAAGGAGAATGCCCTGATTCACTGCGCTCAATGGGTAACGTCCACTGCTGAGCCCTCCCCTGCGGCTAATCCGTTTTCCATGCTGCCGGAACCGCTGGCCTTTCCCGTCCGGCTGTTTACCGTCACTTTAATTCCCGCAAAAACTCATCCTATGCCCGCGCTGGATGCTGTGACCGACTTAATTACCGAGGTTTTCGATGAAATCAGCGGCAAAGTTTTTCTGCACACCCATGAGGATGAAATCTGCGGGCTGATCAGCAATGAAAACCTTGTTGCCTCCGGGCGCACCCTCGATAAAAAGCTGGCCCGTTTGCAGCGCCAAATCACAACATATTTTCTGGATGCTCCGGTCATTATCTACCACGCTAAGCCCATTTCACTGGCTGAACTCCGCCAGGGCTACCAACTGTGTGAGGATTCTAAGGCACTCGCCTTTTATGTAGGGCGCAGCGCTCCCCTAAGGGCAACGGCACACACAGTTACCGCCCAACCCTTCCATGTCTCTCAGGCAGAACTGTCCAAGGCCACCGCTGCAGCAGCGCAAAATGCCGATGAATTGCAGATGCAGATTGCCGTTCACACCTTCTTTCAGAACTGCGCGGCGCTCTGTATGCCGCCGCAGCGCGTCCGCGAAGCCTGCCATCTGTTGCTGGAGCGTCCCGGCGAGAATATGATTCCGCAGGAGACACTGGAGCAAACCTTTAAGGAAATAGAAAAAGCCCCCACCGCGGAGGCTCTTGAACAACTGCTCTGCTTGATTTTGCAGGAACGCATGGGACTTAGCAAAATTGCCTTGAGCAAATTCAAAAAAGAGGTGCAGGCCGTCATCATCTATGTAAACGCGCATTATATGGACAAACTGACGCTGGACGGCATTGCCGACTATGTAGGGCTGAACCGGGAATATCTGAGCCGCCTGTTCTCCAAAGAAACCGGCACCGGCCTGTTCCAGTACATCAACGAGGTGCGCATGAAACGCGCCGGTGAGATGATCCGCAGTAATAAGCAGGTCTATATCAAGGAAGTAGCTGCCGCCGTAGGTTTTGATGACCCCTACTTTTTCTCGCGAAAATTCAAAGATTTTTATGGGAAAACGCCGAGCGAATATGCGGAGGGATAAAGGTTAAGACAAATGGAACAACCTATGCGATGCAAAACATTGACCGCTATTTATAAAAACGAAATTAACACATTGAAAAAGCTATATGAAATTGATTTTTTGATTCACAAATCCGTCCGTATTCATATAGAGCAATTTACTGTCCGAAAAATTGAAATCGACTTCACGTCTGAGCAATTAGTTGATGATTTAATAGCTGTGCTTACAAAAATAGAGCGTTTGCTTATGCTTTTTGATGGTTACTTTATGAATCTAATCTCAATTGAGTTTCAAGACTCTGCCGGATGTGTACCTCCCAATCTTAAGGAATGCGCAGAACATTTTATGAGGAGACGATTAGCCTATTTTCATTCTAACAAAATTCTCTTTTCCAGCAACTATTTGCTTGACTTTTCAAAAGTTCTAACACCTGCCCTTTACGAAAAGTGGAAAGGTATTTTGGAAGATCTTGATGTTGCGCATCAGGTATACCTCTATTCCCTATGTGATACGAATCAGCCTGTCGATTTGAGATGTGCTTTTTTGATCGAATTAGCTGAACCAGTCGTTGAAATCGTGAAGGCTAATAGTCCTCTTTTTGAGAGTCTAAATCCAGGAAAACAAGGCACCTCTTTACGTGATTGTCTCCGAGCACTTATAACAACATACGGTTCCGATATTTTTGAGAATGAGATAAATAGTTGCTTTGAAACATTCCTTAAATCATTAGTAAATAGTCGAGTTCGCATCATGCATATAAAGAGGAACTGCTCTGGTTCTTATTTGAACGGGCCAGAATCTGTCTTGTACTCAATTAAAATAAGCTTTTTGTACCGCATCGTTCTTTTCAACCTACTCGGCATAAGTCCATCACTGTATCACGAGAATCTTATTTCAAATATTCAAAGATGGAACTCGTGGAACGATATTATGGATAATCTTTTGTATCGCCTACAAAAATAACGTTTGCTTTTTTCTGTAACATAGCATGTAGACGTTAATACCAATCAGTATAATAAAAAGTCTCCATGCCTCATGAAGTGACCCCCAAAAGTTAGACAATATTTTGAAGTAAAAATTATTCAAGCAGC
>ENA-OOXF01001875-OOXF01001875.1-human-gut-metagenome-genome-assembly--contig:-NODE-1875-length-12787-cov-1.872997_pt1 | contig 12787 bp, 8 predicted proteins | sample MGYA00241586_ERZ501341 | MGnify/ENA primary metagenome ERZ501341 (study PRJEB25962, sample SAMEA2042985) | human gut metagenome | biome: human gut; feature: human-associated habitat; material: faeces... | reverse complement strand
TAATGACAAAGTAAATAATGTATTTAGTGCATTTAGAAAAGTAGATGAAGAATTATTAGAAGAGTTAGAAGAAGCTTTAATAATGTCAGACGTAGGAGTAGAGACATCAACTAAAATTATTGCAAATTTAAGAGACAAAATTAAAAAACAGAATTTAAAAGAGGCAGATGAGGTAAAACAAGCTTTAAGAGAGGAAATACAAAATATTTTTGATGAAATAGACAATACTTTACATTTAGATACAACACCATCTATTATATTAGTAGTTGGAGTAAATGGAGTTGGAAAGACTACATCAATAGGTAAAATTGCCAATAGACTAAAGCAAGATGGCAAAAAGGTTGTTATTGCAGCAGCAGATACTTTTAGGGCAGCAGCTGTAGAACAACTTGAAATTTGGGCAAATAGAGCAGGATGCCAAATTGTAAAAAAAGAAGAAGGAGCAGACCCTGCATCTGTTGTATATGATGCAATAAAGAAAACAAGAGAAGAAAATGCAGATGTATTAATATGTGATACTGCAGGAAGACTTCATAATAAAAAATATTTAATGGATGAACTAGAAAAAATAAAAAGAGTTATAGATAAGGAACTTCCAGATGCATCTAAAGAAATTTTATTAGTATTAGATGCAACAACAGGGCAAAATGCAATTTTACAAGTACAAGCATTTAAAGAAACTGTAGATATTACAGGATTAGTTCTTACAAAATTAGATGGAACAGCTAAAGGTGGAGTTGTAATAGGAATTACAAATGAAAACCATATGCCTGTTAAATTTATAGGAGTAGGAGAACAAATAGATGACATGGAAGTGTTTAACAGTAAAGACTTTGTAAAAGCAATTATAGAGTAATTCTAAAGTAAAAAATATGTATAAAATAAAACTATAAGAAAGGAGATTTTAATGGATATTAATAACTCAAATGAGAATAAACAAGATAATACAAACAATCAAAAAACTTTAAATTCAAGTATTAAAGATGAAAAATCAAGTGAAAATGTAAAAACAGAATCAAAACCTATAAAGAAAAAAAGTAGAATGTATCTTGTTTTATTATTCTTAGCTTTAACTGCAGTTGTTATGTATGTAATATATAGAGGTAATTACTTAGAAATACTAGAACTTGGTGAAAATTATTTACCAATATTTTGGAGAAATATTGCATATATGAGTATTACTTTTATTGTAAATTTTCTAGTATTATTTATTTTAATTTATTTGACAAATAGAAAAATTAAAAACGGACTAAAACCATTTTTTGATGAAGAAAAAAGAAAGATGCCTAAAATTTTAAACAAATCTCTTGCTTTTATCTTATCTATTTTAGTAAGTGGATTAACAACATCAGTTTTATTGGATAAAGTAATGCTATGCTTTAATAGTGCAGGTTTTGGAATAAATGACCCTATTATGAATTATGATATTGGTTATTTTGTATTTCAGAAACCATTTATAGAATTTATTTTGTTGTATGCAATGGGAATAGTTGTAGGATTAACAATTTATGCAGCACTTTATTATATTATAGCAATAAATCATTATTTTGATGGTGTAAATAGAGAAACATTAAGGAAAAGCCCATTAATAAAACAGGCACTAGTTAATTTAAGAGTTCTTGCTGTTCTTTTGGGAATATTTATTATTATATGGACTCAAAATATAGGAACTCAAAAGTTTATGACTTTAGAGCAAGATAGTATAGCATATTCTTTATATGGTGCAGGAGTAGCAGATACAACAATACAACTTTGGGGATATAGAATTTTAGCGGTTGTAATAATTATATCTATTTTTATTGCTGTAAAATATATAAAGTTAAAGCAAACTAAAAAAATATTATTATCTTTAATGGCTGTGCCAATATATATGATTTCAATGTTTTTAGTTTTATTTGCCTTCCAAGCGTTTTTTGTTAATTCAAATGAACTTGACAAAGAAAAGTTAAATATTGCAGCAAATATAGACTATACAAAACAAGCTTATAACATAAATGTAGAAGAAGTTAATTTAAAAGATGAAGGAACTCTTACAAAGTCAGATATAGTGAATAATAGTAAGCTTTTAGATAACATAGCTTTAGTAAATAGAGATATTGTTTTACAAGATTTAAATGCATTACAAACAAATAAAGGATATTATGCATATAGAAATACTCAAATTGCACAAAAAACAATAAATGGAGAAAAGAAATTAGTATATATTTCTCCAAGAGAAATTATAAGCAGTGAAGGTACATATAATAATAAAACTTATGAGTATACACATGGTTTTGGAGGAATTGTAACATCTGCAACAGACATAGACGAAAAAGGGAATTTAGTTAATTTACAAAAAAGTTTTAGTAATGATGACAATATATTAGAAATTACAGAACCAAGAATTTATTTTGGAACTCAAACTAATGATACAGTTGTTACAAACAGTAAAACAAAAAAAGAATTTGACTATCCTATAACAGACAAAGGGAATACTAAAAATGCTGAAAATACTTATAATGGAAATGCTGGACTAAAACTTGGATTTTTAGATAGATTGATATTAGCGATAAAAGAAAGAGATTTAAAATTGGCTTTTTCAAGTGACGTAACAGACGAAAGCAAAATTTTAATAAATAGAAATATAAAAGAAAGAGCAAAAACATTACTTCCAGATTTAATTTATGATGAAAATCCATATATTATAATAGACGAAAATGGTAAAATGTTATGGGTACTAGATGCATATACAACTTCAAATAATTATCCATATTCACAAAAAATAATAATAGATACAGACTATGGAAGAAAAGAAGTAAACTATATAAGAAATTCTATAAAAGTTTTAATAGATGCATATGATGGAACAATTAATTTTTATATAACAGATAAAACAGACCCAATAGCAATGGCATATTACAATTTATATGAAGGATTATTTGTAAATAAAGATACACAGATACCAGAGTATATAAGCAATCAATTTATATATCCTGAATTTTTATATAAAATTCAAGCAGAACTAATTACAAGATATCATGATGTTCAACCAGACGTGTTATATAGAAATGATGATGTTTGGAGTATTGCTACAAATAATATTAGTAAAGTATCTACAAAAACTGGAACAGAAATAGAACCATATTATACAATGGTACAAACTGTAGAAAAGTCAGATCCAGAGCTTGGATTAGTTATACCATATACACCATATAATAAACAAAATATGCTTGCATATATGATAGGAACTTATGAAAATGGACAGCCGCAACTTAAAATATACAAATATCCATCAGATAGTAATGTGCTAGGTCCAATGCAATTAAACACTCAATTGGAACAGGATGAAAGAATAGCAAGTGAATTAGAAAGTTTAAATACTACAGGAACTAAAATAACAAAATATTTAATTGCAGTTCCAATAGATAATAAAATACTATATATAGAGCCAATATATCAACAATATATTAATGAAGCGGATTCAGTTCCTACTTTAAAAAGAGTAATTGCAGCTTCAGGCAACAAAGTTGCAATAGGAAATACTTTAAAAGAATCTTTAACAAACTTAGTTTCTCAATATGCGGTTGATATAGAAGTAGAAAATACAGACAATGTAGATGATTTAATAGATGCAATAATTAGAGCAAACGATAATTTAAAAGATTCTAGCCAAAATGGAGATTGGACTATGATGGGAAAAGACATGGATAAATTACAAACGTTAATAGAACAATTAAATAAGCTAGTAGAAGAGCAAAAAAAGGAAGAACAAGAAAATACAATAAATAATACTATAAATACAACTGGTGAAAATGATATAACAAATAATGAATAAAAAATTACAAAAAACTATACATTAGTAAAGTTTATAGTATAATTTAAGTAAAAAAATCCACCCTAATATTGGGTGGATTTTATAATGTTTAAAAGAAACAAGCTTGAAAAATTATTACTAGAAAATATAGACAAACTAAATAAATCTTTACAAAGAAACAATTTTTTAGACTTAGTAGAATTATTAGGGGATAGAAAAAAGCTCTTTATAAGAAATTTCTCTAGTGGCATATTTAAAGGAATTGGAATAGGAATAGGTGTAACATTAATAACAGCTATTTTATTAATATTGCTACAAAAAATAGTTGCATTAAATATTCCAGTTATAGGTGAATTTATTGCTGACATTGTAGATATAGTGCAAAATAATAGATAGCTTGAAATAACGGAAAAAATAATAATCCCCCAGTATAACTGAGAGATTATTGCTCATAGTTTTTCTATTTTTTTAGTTCAACTATGGTAACACCTAAGTCACCTTCACCATATGCTGCAATTCTATAGTTTTTTACATAAGAGTTGTTTTTCAAATATGCATGTATGCCACGCATTAATTTGCCAGTACCTTTTCCATGAACAATACGTATTGTTGGTATACTTGATAGCATACAGCTATCTAAATATTTGTCTATTATTTGAGTTGCTTCTTCAATTGTTAAACCAATTACATTTATTTCTGTAGTTAAATTTTCAGTCTTGAAGTTATCCGACTTTTTAAAACTTATACTACTACTAGAAGATTTATTACTTTTATTGTGATTATTGTAATTGTTTTCACTAGTAGGAATATTACTTTCAAAATTATCATCTTCTATAAGTTTAAGATTATTAATTTTTACATTTATTTTAGCATTTCCTATTTGTACTAGAACTTCTTTAGAACGATTTGGCAAGCTTTGTACTATTCCTTTTTGTTGAAGAGGGATAACAAATACGGACATACCAATTTTTATATTTTCTGGTATTAATTTAGTACTTGAAATATTTTGTGAATTATTATTTGCTAAAGATTTTTCTAGTGATTTATTTAGTTTATCTCTTAAAGAGTTTGCGCTTTTTAAATTATTGTTTAAATTATTATCTAAGCTATCATTTGAGTTTTCCAAAATATTGTTTAGTTCTTTTATTATTTCATTGGCTTCTTCTTTGGCAGAAAGTATAATATTTCTTGCTTTAATTTTAGATTCATTTATTAGATTGGCATTTTCAAAATCTAATTTGCTTTTTTCTTCCTCAAGTGATTTTCGCAAAGCTTGTATTTGATTTAAATTTTTTTCTATTTCTAATTTTTCATTTTCTATTTGCAATTTGTTATCATATATATTTTTTAGTAAGTCTTCTATATGAATAGTGGTTTTATCTATATTATTTTCTGCATCTTCTAATATATCTTTTTTTAAACCTAATTTTTTACTAATTGCAAAAGCATTACTTTTTCCAGGGATACCTATTAGTAATTTGTAAGTAGGTCTTAAGCTTGCAACATCAAAATCACAACTTGCATTTTTAAACCCTTTTGTGACTAATGCATAATTTTTTAGTTCTGGATAGTGCGTAGTTGATAAAATTATAGAGCCTGCATTATACAAATACTTTAATGTACTAATTGCTAAACTTGCCCCTTCAATTGGGTCTGTTCCAGAACCAAGTTCATCTAATAAAATCAAACTATTGCTATCAGCAGAATTTGTTATATTTATTATATTTGTCATATGAGAAGAAAATGTACTTAAAGATGCTTGTATACTTTGTTCATCACCAATATCTATAAAAATTTTGTCAAAAACACATATGCTTGTTCCAATATTACAAAGTGGATAAATTCCAGAATATGATAAAAGCAAATTAAGCCCTACTGTTTTTAAAGTAGCTGTTTTTCCACCAGTATTAGGCCCTGTAATTACTAAACAAGAAAAGTCTTTACCAATTTCAATGTCAATAGGAACAACCACATTTTTGTTTATTAAAGGATGTCTTACTTTAACAAAATTTAGATATTTATCTTTATTTAGTATAGGTTCATTTCCATTTGTTTCAGAAGAGTAAGAAGCCTTAGCAAAAATTAAATCTAAGTTTCCAATAGTATCTATGTTACTAAAAATGGCATCTTGTAATGGAGCAAGTGCTAAAGTTAATTCTTTTAAAATCTTGATTATTTCTTTTTCCTCATCTACTTTAATGTTTTGTATTTCATTGTTCATTTCGAAAGTAGTAATAGGTTCTATATATAGTGTAGAACCGCTTGAAGAAATGTCATGTACTAAGCCTTTTATTTCATTTCTATATTCTTCTTTTACAGGAACAACATATCTACCATCTCTAATTGTTATAATAGAGTCCATCATAAATTTTGAATGTACTAAATCTTGCAATTTATCTTTTAATCTTTGCTCTAAAATTCTTCTTTTTTTTCTTAAATTTAAAAGAGTAGGGGACGCGTTATCTGCAATAGTATTTTCATCTATTATTTTATTTGTTATTTCCATTACAATATAATCATTAACATATAAAGAAGAAAATATATCTTCTAGCAAAATAAAAGAATTACTATTGTTTGAAATATTGGAATTGAAATATTTTTTCAATTCAGAAGACAATTTTAATACTTGTGCAATTTCTAACAATGCTTTGCAAGATAAATTTATTTCACTTTTTATAATTTTAAAATATGGCTCTATTTCTGCAATTTCAGAAAGTGGAATATTTCCAAAAGCTATTCTCATATTTATAGCTTCTGTGGTTAAATTAAGTAGTTTTTGTACTTCCTCAAAAGAAAAAGAAGGTTTCATATTAAATAGTTTTTTTCTTCCTATATAAGTTTTACAATATTTTTCTAACAAATTAACAATTTTATTATATTCTAATGAAATTAAATTTTTGTTATCATCTTCCATAAATGTTTTAATCCTTTCTTTATGTTAATATTATATTGATTTAGGGGATGAATATATTTTAATTGATTTTTAAATTATGCTTATAATATTATAGCATAAAAGAAACTCTAAGAAAAGTCTACAAAATAGATGAAAAAATATTACAAAAATATTACACATATATTATTTTTGTGTTACATACATAAAAATTCTGTTGTTTTTATAGTTTTTTTGTTGTAAAATTATTTTATAAGGTTGTATATTGTCAAATTTAAGGAGGAATAGAAAATGGCAAAAAATCCAATGCAAAGAAGAGCAAATACTTCATTTATTTTAGGTATTTTAATTACACTATTAATAACAGGTATAGTTATAGTTTTCTTAGTAATGCAATTACTAAAATCAAAGGAAACTATACAAACATACGAGGCTAATAGAGTAAAGGTATATACATTAAATACAGATATAAGTTCAGGACAAACTATAACAGAAGATATGTTAACTTTAAAAGAAGTAGATGGAAATTCTGTTCCTAAAAATGCAGTTACAGGAGAAAATATAGATTTGTTAAAAAGCTATTATTTAGCAGATACTAATGGAAATCCAATTAATACAAATGCATTTGGGGAACTTTATGTTGCTGTGCAAGAAACAAATGCAGCAGGACAAGAAATAAATAATGTTTATGTAATTACTACAGAAGATGGAGAAAAATATTACAGATATTCAAATCCAGAAACCTCTTATAATGCTTCACAAGTACAAAAAAATCAAGATGGATATGTTGTATCTACAGCATCAGGTAATGTACCTGTTACAGAGATAAATGGTATGTATTATGCAGAACATCAAGAAGGACAAAATGAAAACAAAGTAGAATATCCTTTAACTCAAATTCCTATGGTTGCTAAAATAGATATGGCAAAAGATACTGTATTAACAAATTATGCTATAACAAGGTCAACAGAGCTAGTTACAGCTAACTTAAGAAAACAAGAGTATAGTGTAATATTAATAAGCTCACAAATAGCAACTGGAGATTGTATAGACATTAGACTTAGAATGCCAGATGGTACAGACTATATAGTAGCATCACATAAAGAGATAGAAATACCAGTTATAGGAGAAATGGATTCACCAAATACTATTTCTATTCAAGTTACAGAAGAAGAAATTATAACAATCAGCAACGCAATAGTAGAATCATACATGGTACCAGGATCTGTTTTATATGCAGCAAGATATGTAGAACCAGGTTTACAAGATAAAGCAACACCAACATATTTGCCATCACAAAAAGTTAAGACATTAATAGATCAAAATCCAAATATTTCTGAGGTTGCTAAAAAAGAGTTAAATAATAGATACACAAATGGAACAAATAGAAATAATATTAATGATGTAATAAATCAGAATTCAGAAGATGCTGCAGATAATGTAGTAGATAAGACAGAAGAAGAAATTACATTAATTCAAGAAGAAAGACAACAATATTTAGAGTCATTAGCAGGCTGATTTAAAAGGAGGAAGTTATGAGAAAAATAGGGTTTATAGGGGCTTATGATAAAACAGACTTGATTTTGTATTTAGCTAGAATATTATCAGCTTCTGGTAAAAAAATACTTTTTATAGATTCTACAATAACTCAAAAAGCTAAATACGTAGTTCCAGAAATAAGCCCTGTTAAATCATATGTCACAAATTTTGAAAATATAGATGTTGCAGTTGGATTTGAAGACTATTTTGGTATAAAAGAATATTTAGGAATGCCAGCACATGCGGATATGGGATATGACTATGCATTTATAGATATTGATGATGCACAAAAATTAGATTCATTTCAAATAGACCCAGAAGATGTAAATTATTTTATTACTTCATTTGATTTATATTCATTAAAAAAAGGTTTAGAAATTTTAAGTACTTTAAGAGATAAATTAAAATTGACAAAGGTACTATTTACAAGAGAAGCTTTGCAAGAAGAGGATGACTACTTAAACTTTTTATCAATGGGGTATAAAATAGAATGGGATGATGATATAGTTTATTTTCCATTAGAAGTTGGGGACCAAAGTGTAACTATAGAAAACCAAAGAGTTTCAAAAATAAAATATAAAAGATTGAGTGCACAATATAGAGATAATTTATTATATATGTTAGAACAAATTGTAGGAGATAAAGAGTATTCTACAGTAAAAAAAGTATATAAACAATTAGAAAGAGGATTTTAAAATGGCTATTGTAACATTTTATCGTAGAGGAAAAAAAGAAACAGGACAAACATTGTCAATGGCAGCTATAGCAACAAATATGGCTATAGAACATAACTATAAAATTTTAATAGTAGATACAGCGTTTCAATATAAAATGCTAGAAGAATGTTTTTGGCCAATAAAAAAAGAAACAACTAATATTAATACAAATAATAAAGGAGCAAATGCTGCCATAGAATCTGGAATTGAAGGTTTAGTTAAAGTTATTTCAAGTAACAAAACTACTCCGGAAATTGTTAGAAACTATTGTAGAACTATATTAAGAGAAAGACTAGATTTTCTTCAAGCACCATTAACAACAGAATATAAAGATTATGCAGAAGTTGCACCTAAATATATAAATGTTTTAAATGCAGCAAATAGATATTATGACTATGTTTTTGTAGATTTATACAAAGATTTGCCTAAAGATGTAAAAGATGAAATTTTACAGATTTCGGACATAGTTGTATACAATTTACTACAAAATTTTAATAGCATTAATGATTTCTTAGACTTGAGGTCAAGTAATGACTTCTTCAAAAGAAGAAATATAATGCTTTTACTTGGAAGATGTGACTTAGATTCAAAATATAATCTTAAAAATGTTACAAGGTATTTAAGAGAAAGAAATTTAATATCTTGTGTTCCTTATAATACATTATTTTTTGAGGCTTGCTCAGAAAATAAGTTAATAGAATTTTTATTAAAATATAGAAAACTTACAGACGAATTAGATAGAAATGCATTATTTATGAAGACAATAGAACAAACTACAGTCGCAATAATAGATAAATTACACGAAGTACAAATGAGAGGATAGCCTTTTAGAAAGGAGACTTAAAAAAGATGGTTAACATACTTTTAATTATAATAGTTCTTTTAGTTGCAGCTTTTTTAATTATAAGATTTATTAATAAAAGAAAAAATGAGCAAGTTGAAGAAGAAGTACAAGTAGATGATAAAACTTATACATTAGAAAAAATGACTGCTTTTATCAAGAAAAGATTGGATGAGATTACAAAGGTAAACTTGTATGATATAGGTCTTTCTGAAGAAGAACTAAAAAGAAGAAAAAATAAAAAATATGAATTGAAAAAAGCTTTAAAAGGTTGTACATATGGAGATGTTAATGATAAAAAATATGTTAAAGAGTTAATTTTCGATTTATTATATAAAGAATATGGAGTAGATGAGACTAATGTTTCAAAGGCTATTCCATTTGATGTACCATCTTTGTTAACTTCTCAAGATAAATTCGAGATAATTTTATATATGTACAAAAATGAATTTGGCTATGAGGCTATGGCAAAAATTATCGACAAATATAAACTAGATGACTTAAAATATGTGGCAGGAGAAACAAAGCCATCATATGTTATTACTTCAGAAGAAATAGACGATATATATGAAAAAGAAAACTTTGTTTTAGCTTTTACAGATAAGTTAAATGTAGTAGTTCAAAGAATATACCAACATTATAAGGGTTATAGCAGTATAGACGAAATAAGAGATATGAACATAGATGGTATTTCAGGTGGTGTATCTGGACTTCCAGAATCATTTATGAGTCAAGTTGCCCAAACAGATGGAGATTATTTAAGTCAAATAGTAGACCATAAAGTTCCACGTGCTTGTGATAGTATTTGGATAATGTTCCATGGTAAATCTATACGTTTAGCATTTTTATCATTTGGAACAGAGGCAGAGCTAAAAAGAGTATGTCAAAATATTTATAAATATAATAACCCTGGTCAGTTATCAGATACAAATGGATATAAAATTAATGAAATGAAGGATGGTTCTCGTGTTGTTGTTGTTAGACCAAGTATGTCTGAAACATGGGCATTCTTCGTAAGAAAGTTCGACGTAAAGCGTGCTACACTAGAACAAATAGTTCTTTTCCCAGGAAAAGAAGAAGCAATAGATTTACTAAAATTCTTAGTAAAAGGTGCAAGAATTGTTTCTCTAACAGGAGAGCAAGGATGCCGGAAAGACAACAATGCTTATGGCTATGATAGAAAACATATACGAAACTATGAACCTTCGTATTACAGAAACTGCCTTCGAGCTTCACTTAAGAAAAATTTATCCAACCAGAAACATTTTATCAATGCGTGAAACAGAAACTGTTTCTGGTCAAGAGTGCTTGGACGTTCAAAAGAAGACAGATGGTTCTGTTAATATCATCGGTGAGGTTGCAACAGACCCCGTAGCATCTTGGATGATACAATCTGCACAGGTTGCATCTAAGTTTACATTATTTACTCACCACGCTAAAACATTTCCAGACTTAGTTACAGCGCTTCGTAACTCAATGTTAAGAGCAGGTGTGTTTAAAAATGAGAAAACAGCAGAAGAACAAGTTGTACAAGTTTTAAACTTTGATATTCACTTAGTTAAGGACTTTAGAGGTAGAAGATACATAGAAAGAGTAACAGAATGTATACCAGTAGAAGAGAAAAACGAGTATACATATGACCATAGAAAAGAAAAAACATTAGAAGGCAAATTAGAAAAATTTATGGATAACTCTACAATATTCTATAGCAAAACAACAAATAGAGAGTTATATAAATATAGAAACATTATGGAATATCATGATGGAAAATATGTTTTAACAAACCCAATATCAGATAAAAATATAAGAGAAATGAGAATTAATATGGACGATTCAGATGTTGTAGACTTTGATAAATTCTTAGAGAGAAATTGGGGAATAAAACCACCAAAATTAGATGATGATACAAATACAGAAAATAGTACAGAAGTAGAAACTAAAAAAAGAGGAAGAAAACCAAAAACAACTTTAGCTGAAGAGGGATAATATATAACTTATAGAGCGTAAAGATGTAAATTAATAAAAAATAAACTTAAAGGAGGTGAGTATCACAATATGTCTAATCAAATGTTAATGTACATGATGATAGGAATAGGCGTACTTTTCGCAATAATAGTTCTTGCATATATTTTGATTAGTAAAAAATTAAATAGTTCTGAGACAAGAGAAATACAAAAATTAAGACAAGGTACTCAAGCCAAAAAATTTACGGCAGAGGTTTTATACCAAAAGTTATATGTAATTTATAGAAAAATACCATTTATAAAAAGGTATTTATTAAAAATAAGAAGAAAACTTGAAATTATAAATATTGATGATGAATATTTAACAAGAAGACAAGCTGCTCAAATTTTAACAAGAACATTTATTATATTAGTACCATTAACAATAATTATTATTGTAATTACTCACCAAAATACATTACTTATGTCTATATTACTTATATTTGAATTATTCATGATAGATAGTTTTATAGATGGAAGTGTAGATAAAATAGATAATAAACTTTTAAAACAACAAATAGATTTCTTCTCAGAAATAAGACATGCATATCACGAAACAAACATGGTTGAGGAAGCAATTTATCAAGTTGCACAAGATGACGAACATCCAGAAGTTTCTAGACAAGCAGAAAAAATATACGAAGTTTTAATATCTAATGACCCAGAGTCAGAATTAGAAAGATATTATGACGTTGCACCAAATAGCTATTTAAAAGAATTTGCAGGAGTTTCTTACCTTACAAAAGAATTTGGTGATAGAAAAATAGATGGTGCATCATTATACTTAAAAAATTTAAATAATATTACACAAGAAATGCAACTTGAAATATTAAAGAGAGATAAACTAGATTACACATTTCAAAGTTTATCACTTATTTCTATAGTACCTATGTTAGCATTAGAGCCGATTAAAAATTGGTCTATGTCACAATTTAGTTTTACACAAAGTTTTTATGCTGGCAAAAATGGTATGCTAGTACAAATTTTGGTTTTAGTCATAACATT
>ENA-OOXF01001841-OOXF01001841.1-human-gut-metagenome-genome-assembly--contig:-NODE-1841-length-12955-cov-5.477752_pt1 | contig 12955 bp, 11 predicted proteins | sample MGYA00241586_ERZ501341 | MGnify/ENA primary metagenome ERZ501341 (study PRJEB25962, sample SAMEA2042985) | human gut metagenome | biome: human gut; feature: human-associated habitat; material: faeces... | reverse complement strand
AAATGAGCAGCAAGTAAAAAATTAAGGAGAACGAATCGAGCCTACGGTGGATTGCCATTGAGTAATCCGCCGTGGGCTTGTTTGTTTTTTATAAAATCAAAAAATAGTGAAGGAGAATAGAACTATGAGAAATTATAAAATCGCTGTGGCTGGCACGGGATACGTAGGGCTTTCGCTGGGAGTGCTTCTGAGCCAGCATCATCAGGTAGTTGCAGTCGATATTGTGCAGGCTAAGGTCGATATGATCAACAACAAGAAATCTCCGATTCAAGATGATTATATTGAAAAATACTTGGCAGAAAAGGACTTGAATTTGACCGCAACGCTGGATGCAAAGGCAGCATATAGCGATGCGGATTTTGTTGTGATTGCGGCTCCTACTAACTATGACAGCAAGACCCAGCACTTTGATACGTCTGCGGTTGAAGCTGTAATCAAGTTGGTCATGGAATATAACCCAAACGCCATCATGGTTATCAAGTCCACGATTCCTGTGGGCTATACGGCAAGTGTAAGAGAAAAGTTCAACAGCAAGAATATCATTTTCAGTCCGGAATTCCTGCGTGAATCTAAGGCTCTTTACGATAACCTCTATCCGAGCCGCATCATTGTCGGCACCGATTTGGCTGACGAAAGATTGGTAGAAGCCGCACATGAGTTTGCTGGTCTGCTCCAGGAAGGTGCGATCAAGGAGAACATTGATACCCTGTTCATGGGCTTTACTGAGGCCGAGGCGGTCAAGCTGTTCGCCAATACCTATCTGGCTCTGCGCGTTGCTTACTTCAATGAGCTGGACACTTACGCAGAAAGCAAAGGGCTGAACACCCAGCAGATCATTGATGGTGTCTGCCTTGATCCGCGTATCGGTAGCCATTACAACAATCCGTCCTTCGGCTACGGCGGGTATTGCCTGCCCAAGGACACCAAGCAACTGCTGGCAAACTATGCCGATGTGCCGGAGAACCTGATTGAAGCAATCGTGGAATCCAATCGTACTCGTAAGGACTTTATTGCAGACCGAGTTCTGAAGCTGGCGGACTACTATGGATATGATGCAGAGAACGAATTTGATGAGGACAAGGAGAAATCTGTCACGATTGGCGTTTACCGCTTGACCATGAAGTCTAACTCGGACAACTTCCGTCAAAGTTCTATTCAAGGCGTTATGAAGCGTGTGAAGGCAAAGGGAGCAACGGTCATTATTTATGAGCCGACCTTGAAGGACGGAGAGACTTTCTTCGGTTCTATGGTGGTCAATGACTTAGCGAAGTTCAAAGAAATGAGTCACGCCATCATTGCAAACCGTTATGACAAGTGCCTAGATGATGTGAAAGAAAAAGTTTATACAAGAGATTTGTTTGGTAGAGATTAATAAGTGTGGGTTATTAGAGATGGATGAAAAGAAAAAAATAAAGATATACAAGATATGCGGCATACGAATCCAATACAACCACTATCGTAGATAGCATAGAAAAGTACATAAAGGAACTTGTTTGATATGAATAGAGAAAAAGTTATGACTTTTATGAAAAAAAGTCTGAGATTTTTACCGGATAAAGCATATATAAAATTATATTATCGGTTGCGTGTTGGTAGAAAATTAAATATGCATGATCCAGAAACGTTGAATGAAAAACTTCAATCCTTAATGAAAAGTTATTCTGCACGTTTAATAGATTTAATAATGGAACAGGATCTCGAAATTCAAGAATAGACAGTTTGTGCCAACAATTGAATTTAGAGTCACGCAGATATGATGGAGATATATTTAAAGTTCAAACTCAAATTGATTATAACAAGGTTAATCATTTGAGAGAGGAGCGAAGAAAAGAATCTTTACAATATTTGACAACAGCACTAAAAGGAGAAATTACAATTGGGTAAATATTCTGATAAATCTTTAAAAGTAAGCAGAAAATATTTGTTACATGCAAAGTTTGAGGTGGCAGAAAGAATTTGGTTTTATTTAATACCTACAGCACAGGGAAGAGTTAAGTGGTTGCGAAAACACAAGAAATTAGCAATGCTTGGGGAACATGTTCACTGGCAGCCGCGAAAGTACCCTACAGATGGAAATATGTTAAAAGTTCACGATAATGTGGCTATTGCATCTAATGTTGAATTCACGATGCATGATGCCAGAAAAAAGATTCTGGATTATCTGCATCCACCGCTGATAGAAAAGCCGGTTAACCAGAAGCCTTCACTACACCAGATGGAACATTATCAGAAGTTCTATGAGAACGGGGAATATGTTCGGGCCGTAGAATCCACTACGGAACAGAACTACAATATGATTGATGGCTGTGCCAACAATCTCCCGAAGCCTCGCATAATCAATGGACGGGAATCCGTTCTTGATAAGTTGCGAATCCGGCAGATGGCACGGGAAAAACAAAAGAGCGGGCAGATGCAGGAACAATCGACTGATATAGAACGGAACAGGAAGTGATGAGGTGGAGAGAGTGCAAAGCTCTCTCCACTACTTTTGATTCTAAAAAAATCATTTGCGATGCAGGATAATGAAATATTGACGACAAAAGATGTTTGTGGTATCATTCTAAGTGAAAAAGCATATACTGAAAGCAGTATTGGAGGTAATGAGAATGAAACGTCTTTCGCTAGTCGATTTGGCCGAAACGATAAAGAATAACCGCACAGAAAAAGGAATTACACAGGAACAACTTTGCGAAAAAACAGGAATCAATCGAAATATGATTGGGAGAATTGAACGAATGGACTATATTCCAACCATTCCGCAGCTTGAAAAGCTGGCGGAAGTTTTGGGCTTTGAGGTCGATAGGCTGTTTGTTGAAAATAATCAGCCGACTGTTTTTACAGCTTTTAGAGGCTCAAAGCTTTCGGACGAGGAACGAGCGGGAGCAGATCATTTAATGGAGATGATGCTTGCAGCACGACAGCAGATTATGCTGAGAAAGGCATTGCACCATGAATAAAGATGTCGTATTGACCGAGTTACAGATTGATGAGATCAAGAAAGCAGCAGATAAGGAAAGAAGAAATTTCGGAATTATTGAAGCCCCGATTGCAGGCGACCTGTTCATGCTGATTGAACAGGAGGGAATTGCAATCTGCCAGTATCCGTTCCCGACAAGCAAGAAATCTCACACGGATGCTAATATCACAAGATTTGAAACAGGCTCAGACAAAATGATTTTTATTGGTCTGAACACGGCAATCTATTATGATGAGCAGCTTTTTGCATTGGCGCATGAGCTGTATCACTACATTACAAAAACAGGCAAAGCGTATGAAACGGATATGGATGAAGAAGATAAGAGAACAGAAAAAATGGCTGACCGCTTTGCCGCAGAACTTTTGTTGCCGAGTGAAACTTTGAACCACATGGTCATGGCACAATTCAAAACTTCTTGTTTGAAAAAAGTTACCAATCTCCGGCTTTTGCGCTTTATTGCAAGATTGCAGAGTGAGTGGTGGTTGCCATACCGCGCCTTGGTGCTTCGTCTGAACGAAGAAAAGTATATCACGGACGAGCAGGTGGATGTGCTTTTCAAAATTAACGACCGCGATAAAGACAGCATCTATGGAAAGATTTTTTACAGTATTGCTCCAGACTGTTACACAAAGTTGAATACAATCACTCGGAGAACGGATGTTTCAAACTGGGTATTGGAAACATTTATTATGAACTATGAGGATGGCAGTCTGACAGAAGACGAGTTCGTCAAGCTTCTGGATTTATTTGGCAAGAAGCCAGATGATTTTGGCTTTGATTTGGCAGTTGACGACACTGATCTTGATGAACTGAATGAACTCTTTGAAGGCGGTGACGCAGATGAGAGTTGACGTAGAAAAGAAGAATCCGGCATTAGAGAGCTTATTTACTGATCCAGAGCAGACGATATTTCTGGATGCAAACTTTTTTATACCGCCAGATAGAAGCAGAATGGGGACGAAACCGATTCCTTTTTTGAAATTTTGTGAGATTTGGCTTGATCCGATTTTTGATGCCTTCCCTAATTTGGCCATTCACGAATCGGTCTATCATGAACTGGTTGCTGATGCTGTAAAGAAATATGCCGATGAACGTCAGTCAGAAAGCCCATCCCATTTGCGTGTTTATAAAGATGCGGAATTGAATGAGGCAGAACAGGCTCTGATGCAGGCATACATCTCTAAGCTTGCGGAGTATTCACAGTACATACCAGAAAGAGATAATGCAAAAGACCGGGGCGAAGTGAGATCGTTGTCCTTTATGGCAGTAAAGAGATTTCTGTATTTTGCGGCAAATGATACTCTGCCGATGAACTTGATTCGGAAAGCGGACGAGCTGCATACAGGACTGGACGATATGGAACTTCTGGAAATGTATGATGTGATATATTACTTGTACTGTACGGGAAAATATCCGCCGGATGGACTTCGGCTCCTGTACAAGTATGAGTATTATTTGACAAAGCAAGAAAAGAAAATGAATCTTGCGTGGGGAGAGTTTATTGAGAAAATGAATGCTCTCTATGGAAAAAATCAAGACCAGAAAGCATGATGCGTTAAAATAGCAGTAGAGCATCAAGAAAGCCACCATAGGCTTACCCCAAAGGGTAGCTTATGGTGGCTCTTTTTTGCTTAAAGGGTCTGTTCTGTGCGTTGAATGTGATCTCGAATGTAGTGCTGCCCCAAGATGTTGTCAACATTGGCACAGGCTGTTCGCAATTCTTTTTGATAATCTTTATAATAGGTGTAGGTGTCGTATTGAGCCGCTTTCAAGGCAAGTAACCGTTCTTTTTCAAGCTTCAAATCTTTCATCTTCGGAAGTGAGCCGTCTGGATTTTGTGCTTTCAGAATCTGGGCGGCTTTTTCATGCCTCTCAATTTCATCGGCGTGATCCTTGCGGAATTTCCCTTTGAAGCGAGCTTTCAAAAATTCATTGTAGGTGGATTTTGTGGAAAGATACTGACCCAGATAGTGGATTTGCTCATTCACAGATTTGATTTGTGTTTCGGTGTCCTTTGTCTTTTGCCGTGCATCGTGCATCTGTAATGTGATGCTATCGTAGGTTGTCTGTAAATTTTCTCTGGTATCGAATCCGTTTTCCTGAATGTAAGCTACGGTCTTTGCCATCTGCTGAAGATTGGAAATTTTGACTTTTTGAGCATAAGCTTTGCTCTGTTGAGCTTTAATGCAGTTCTGCAAGTCCACAACAAGACGCAGATCAGAGCGAATCAACGATGTGGAAATCAAGAAAGACCTGTCGCAGCGAGAACGGATGGTTGATTTTGTTTCACAGATCAAGAACCCTTACTGCTATCTTGACCGGGGAATGGTCGTAAAGATCAGTTTTGCCGGAGAGAACCGATTGGAGGACACGCTGAAAAAATGCGCAAGGACACACCGGAAATGAAAAAAGAAGAACGCAGAAGAAAATTTTCACTTTAGCACATTAAAGCGTTGACATAAACCGTGAAATATGAGATAATGGCTTTGGGTCAAAACAGAATATGCTGATAAAGCCGATAATTTCTTGGTTTATTGTCTGAACGACAAATAGATTAGGAGGTTATCGGCTTTTTATGTTTTTTCAGGGAAATGAAAAATACAACTGCGCCACATATCTTCGATTGTCGCGTTCGGATGGCGACCAGCAGGAGAGCAACAGCATAAAAAATCAGAGAGCGTTGCTGAACGATTACATGGGGAAGCACCCGGAATTGCACAAGTTCGATGAGTATGTGGACGATGGTTACAGCGGCACAAATTTTGAACGCCCGGATTTTAAGCGGATGATGCAGGACATTGAGAAAAGGAATGTCAACTGCATCATCGTCAAGGATTTATCTCGTTTCGGCAGAAACTACATTGAAACGGGTCGTTATCTGGAACGAATCTTTCCATTCATGGGTGTGCGCTTTATCGCCATCAACGATCATTATGACAGTGCAGAGGAAAACGATGATAAGGGCCGTATTCTGATTCCGTTCAACAATCTTATCAATGACACCTACTGCCGGGATATTTCGCTGCGCGTTCGCAGTCACTTGGATGTGAAACGAAAAGAAGGTCAGTTCATTGGCAGTTTCGCAGGGTATGGGTATCGCAAAGACCCCAAAGACAAAAATCATCTGATTATAGATGAATACGCTGCGGGCATTGTGCAGGAAATATTCAAATCAAAATTGAACGGAATGAGTTCACAGCGCATTGCCAGCCACTTGAATGAACTTGGGGTCCTGCCGCCGAACGAGTATAAGAGAGCCAATGGATTCAACTATACCTGCGGTTTTCAGGCTGGGCTGAATCAGAAGTGGACAGTGGTTTCCGTCAATCGTATTTTGAAAAATGAATCCTATACGGGAACATTGATTCAGGGCAAACGCAGGAAAATCAATTACAAAGTAAAAAAGAGCCATGATGTTGGAAGTGAAAACTGGATTCGGGTAGAAGATGCGCATGATGCCATTATCAGCAAAGGTGAGTTTCAACAGGTACAGCAGTTGTTGGAACTGGACACTCGTACCGCACCATCGCAGACAACAGTTTATCCATTATCAGGTTTTCTACGCTGTGCAGACTGCGGGCAGAATATGATTCGCCGCACGGTGACGAAAAACGGAAAGAAGTATCAATACTATCACTGCTCTACCTATAAGAATGGCGGTGGCTGCACACCGCACATGATAAACAGTGAGAAGCTGACGGAAAGTGTTCTGGCTGCGATCCGGCATCAAGTGACACTTCTTGTAGAAGCGGAAAAGGTACTCTCCAATGCAGAGTTGGCAAGCGGCGAACAGATTGGCATAAAGATTCTGGACAGCCAGATTACTGCACTGGAAGCTGAATTAGAACGGTACAGTAATTTGAAAATCCGTCTGTATCAGGACTTATGCGATGATGTTGTCAGTCGGGAAGAGTACGGAGAAATGAATACTCGCTTTGCGCAGAAGATAAAAGAGGCACAGGATAAGATTCAGGAAATCCGCGAAAAGAAGCAGGAGGCATTAAAGCACGACACACTGCTTCCTACTTGGTTGGAAGAATTTAAGCAATACGAACATATCAAAACGCTCGAACGTAGGGTCGTGGTGGAACTGATCGACCACATAGATGTTCATAGCAAAACAGAGATTGAAATTCATTTCTGCTTCGAGGATGAACTACACAGTATCACAGAAAAATTCATGGAATATCAAGCACATCATGGAAATGAGGTGGCAGAGGAATGAAATGGGTCAGTTATACAAGGTCGATTTCCAGCAGGATCGGAGAAGAAAATCCATCCAATACGATTGCGGAGCAGAATGAGCGCATTGCGCGGTATCTAAAAAAGCGTGGGTGCAGCGTATCCGAAAAATACAGTGACCGAAAGAGAACAGCAGAAGCCACAGAGGGCTTTGACAAATTGGTACAGGATGGGATGGCTCGGAAATTTGATGCAGTTGTTGTGGATTCTATCTTCCGCTGTGGAAGAACCCTTCCGTTTGCCATTGAAGCACTGCAGAGGACGTTCTATCCGCTTGGTATCCAATTTGCAGTTGTGGAAGATGACTTTTGCAGTGCAGACAAAACTGCCGAAGAAGTTGCAAAGTATTTCAATGGAAAGACCATTGATAAGATTCGTTCGGAATTTATTACCAATCGCCAGAATCACTTTGAAGAAGGTACATTGACCCATCGACAGGCTAAATATGGTTATGCGCTGTCGGAAGATCGCAGAAACCTTGTTCTTAATCCTGAGAGCGCACAGGTTGTAAAGCTGATTTTTCAGATGTATCTGGAAGATATGAAAATCCCGGAAATCGCAAGAGCATTGGATGCACAGGACGTTCCATCTCCACAAATCCAGATGGCAAAGAAAAAAAGGTCAAGAACAAAAATCAAGTGGCCGGATTCAACCATTCGCTCGATTTTGAAAAATCCACTCTATATCGGAAAGTGTACGCTGACACTGGCAAAGGCAAAGCGAGAATTGGAGGTTCCGGCGATTGTTTCAGAGACGGAATTTCAGAAAGCCCAGAAAAAGTTGGGATCTACGAGGTTGCCTTCGAGAAAAAAGGCCCGAAAAAAACCAAATCTGCTCTTCAAAAAAATCTATGACAAGGAAAGTGGAAAAGGTCTGCTGTGCAGAACATCAGAAGATGAAAGCCAGCAAATCTATTCGTTTGACAAGGGGTATAGATGCTTCTCTGGAAAAGCCCCTTTCATCGAAAGCGAGAAAATCTTTCGAGAGATTCTTTCAGCTTTGGAAAAAGAAAAAATGCAAGCTGCGCATATTGATAGAGTGCTGGACTCGAATCCTGAGAAAGTCAAACAGTGCATGGATGCTGGACTATTGCAGTACAGAAAAAAAGCAAATGAGATCGTTACGCACTTGATGGCCAAGGACGATGAACGAACAGCAGTTTATCGGGAATACGAGCAGGGATCAATTTCACTAGAACAGGTAGAGGAGTATGAACATCAGTATCAGGTGGCGGTCCAGAAGCAGGAAGCGGCTTTTAAAAAAGTAATGCTGGCTGTTAATGACATAGAAAAAGCATTTAGCCATGGGAATCCCTGGTTGATGAAGTTCCGAGCGATTTCAATTCCTGAAACGTTGGAGCGCACGCATCTTAAAGAATGGCTTGACCATGTATGGATCGTAGATTTTGAACAGGTAGAAGTGATCCTACAAGAAAGTGAGTGGAAGAGATTCTTCCTGGAAGAATGGCTGAACAACGGAGAGGAAGATTGTAATGGCAAGAAAGAGTAGAAAGAATATGATGCCGCAGGCTGCTGTGCAGGAGGCCGTACAGCAAAACGAAAAAGAACTTCTGCGCACGGCAGCGTATGCGCGGCTGTCGGTTGAGAACGGCGGGCATGAAACAGAAGATTCCCTGCACACACAGATTTTGCAAATTCATAATTATATCAGGGAAAACCCGGAACTGACGCTGACCGATACCTATGCAGACAACGGTTTTACGGGAACACGTTTTGACCGACCAGAATTTGAGCGTATGATGCAGGATGTACGGACAGGCAAAATTCAGTGCATCGTAGTGAAGGACTTATCTCGATTTGGTCGTGACTATATCGAAACGGGAAGCTATCTGGAAACTATTTTCCCGATGCTCCATGTTCGTTTTATCGCCATCAACGATGATTTTGACAACATCCGGCAGTCGGATGTGGATAGCCTTGCTGTTCCCATCAAGAACATGGTAAACAGCTTGTACGCGAAGGACATTTCAAAGAAAATCAGCCTTAGTTACCAGATGCGCCGCGAGAAGGGAATCCCTACATCGTGGTGTACACCGTATGGCTATCAGTTGAACCAACAGGGAAATAAGCTTGAAGCGACTGAGGATGCGAAGTGGGTCAAACTGATCTATCAATGGTATCTTGCAGGAGTGAGTACAAACGAAATTGCACGCAGGTTGGAATTTTTAGAAGTAGCAAGGCCGAACGAACGGCTGAATCGCAAATTACATGAGGGAGATGACCCTACCTATAATAAATGGCACCCCAGTACGGTTCTTCGTATTTTAAACAGCAGTGCCTATATTGGAGAACTGGTATCTGGGAAAACGCAAACTGCATCATACAAAGTGATTGGCCTCCATCCAGTGGAAAAGAAGGAATGGCATATTGTTGAAAACGCTCATGAAGCAATCATTCTAAAATCGGATTTTGAAAAAGTGCAGGCACGGCGGGAGCAGAATAAGGAAAAACGGGAAAGGGCGATGGCTCGTTCCAAAGCAACCAGAGAGAAGTGTTATAACCATCTATCGGGAATGGTTTACTGTGGCTGCTGCAGACGCAACATGACGTTTGAACGGCGTGTGCATGGTACGGTGAAAGAAACGCACTATGGAGTGTTCATTTGCAAAAGAAAGAAGAACACGACTCCCTGTGCCTATCATGCGGTGCCGGAGAAAATGCTGATGATGGTGGCGATGGATCAGATTCATCATCTGGTGTCTACCATGTGTGAAGAAGAAAAGCTGGTAAAAGACATGATGCGCGGCAGCAATCTGGATTCTGCCCGTTCCATCAAAATGAAAGAAAACTCTATCCTGTTTCGGATTCAGGAAGCCGAAGAACGGCGGTTGCGTTTATATGAGGACTATAAAGCTGAAATTCTGGACGAAGATGAATATAGTCAGCTAAAGGAACACTACATAGCAGAAAAGCAGCGGTTGGAACATGAACTGCAAAAGCAGCGTCAGCGCGCATTGGAACTGGAAAAGAGAATCAAAATCTGCGATGCGCAGATGGAGCGGATGCGCGGGATTCTGAATCAAAATGAATTTGATGAAGAACTGGTGCATGAACTTATCAAGAGAATTTATGTGGGAATGGACAATTCTGTGGAGGTCGAATTTAAGTGCAGCGACCCCTATCAGGAAGTGCTTGCAATCATGTCGGAGGTTCAGAATGAATGATAAAATTGCAATCTATCTCCGCTTATCATTGGCAGACGGAGATTTGAAAAAGGGCAGCAAGGATGAAAGTAACAGCATTGAGAACCAACGGATGCTGCTCCACGATTACATTGGGAAGCAGGAAGATTTATTTGGCGAGATTGTAGAATATGTGGATGATGGCTATACTGGAACAAATTTTAATCGTCCGGCTTTTCAGAAAATGATTGTGGATTTGAAGCAGGGCGATATAAAAGTCATCATGGTAAAGGATTTATCCCGCCTTGGTCGTGACTATATCGGTGTTGGCGATTATATTGAGCAGATTTTTCCGTTGATGGGAGTTCGGTTTATTGCTGTGAATAATTCCTTTGACAGCATGAAACTGAACAACGGAACGCCGGGAATCGAAGTGGCGGTCAGCAATCTGGTGAATAATATGTATAGCCGGGATATTGCGAAAAAGATTCGGGCTGCTCTGGAAACGAACTGGAAGAACGGGAAAGCCACCTGCACGAATGTTCCTTTTGGATATGTGTGGAACAAGAAAGGTGGGCGGCGGTGGGAGATTGACCCGGAGGCTGCAGCCTGCGTGAAAAAAGTATTTGAATTAGCATTGTCCGGCCGCAATACAACGCAGATCGCCTACGGCATGAACGAATTAAATCTTCCTACGCCGGGATTGTATGCGAAACGAAAGAATCTGCTGATGGGCAGCAATCCTATTATTGCCCCGGACAGTGAAATGTTATGGAACGCGGCAATCGTGTGGAGAATCCTTAGACGGTATGAATACACTGGTGCGCTGGTTATGGGGAGAAGAAAGAAAATTGATGTGAATACTACCTCTGTTCGGACGCTCCCGGAGGATAAGTGGATCATCGCAGAAAACGCTCATGCGGCCATCGTGACAAAAGATGAATACTATCAGGCACAGAAAGCAATCCGTAACGTAACTCCAATTCAATATAAGGTGGGTGATGATTTTGCGTTAAAAGGAAAAATCTGCTGCGGAAACTGTAATCGGCAGCTTCGCCACGAAAGGCAATATGGGGAAATGGTTTTCTATTGCGGCTATAAACGGTCAGCCGGAAAGTTCTCTAAATGCTACGGCGGCTATTACAGAGAATATTCGGTGAATGCAAAAGTGGCTCGTGCGATAAAAACAGTATTCTATGCGCTGGATGTGGTAAATCAGGGAATGCAGGAAAAGCAGTCTATCACGGTGCGCTGCATGGACATTGAGGACTTGGAAAAGCAAGCGGAAGCCATTCGGGTAGAGCAAATCAAACTATATGAATCGTATGCGGACGGTGTGCTGCTGCGAGATGCGTACATAGAAAAGAAAAAGATCCTTTCGGAAAAACTTGTCGCATTGCAGGATAGCATACGGACAGAAAAGGAAGAACAGGAGTGTGCTGATGAACTGGATGAAGAAATCCGCGCTCTGACAAAGCAGGCCAGCGAGAAAACGTACATCGGCGGGCTGACAAAAGAATGTGTGGATGCTTTTGTGAGCATGGTTTATCTGTATGACGATCAAACGATGAAAATAGAGTTCAACTGTGAGGACGTGATTCGGAGAGCGTTGGAAAAGTATGGCACATAATTGGATGGAAGAAGTGGTATAAGAAAAAGAATACCCGTCTGGGTGAGAGGATTGATATAATCTTCTCGACCAGGCGAGTATTTCATTCCGCAGGAATGTGTCTATTAGAGGCTGAGGGCTTCCACCCATGCAGACAAGTCGGCTTTGCTGGAATAGGAATTGAATACCTTACCATGCAGGAGCTTGGAACCAGGGCAGCTAGGAGCAAGCTTTTCATTGGTCTTACCCATGTCGCTGCCGCCAGATGTGGCAAAGGGGATGATTGTTTTACCTTTCAAATCATAGCTTTCCAGAAATGTATTGATAATGGTGGGAGCAACATACCACCAGATGGGGAATCCGACAAAGATGGTGTCGTATTCGTCCATGTTATCACGCTTGGCAGCGATGGCAGGGCGAGAGGTAGGATCGCTCATTTCGATGGTGCTGCGGGATTTCTTGTCCATCCAGTTCAGATCGGCCTTGGTGTACGGAACTTCCGGCTGAATCTCAAAAATGTCTGCACCGATAGCATCAGCCAGATTTTCGGCAACTTTCGCGGTGATGCCGCTGGCGGAGAAGTAAGCAACAAGTCGTTTGCTCATGACAAATGCACTTCCTTTGATTGATTTTCATGGTTTAAGTATAGCACGTTGAATAGGGAGCATCAAGTAAGGCTGAGTGGACGAATGTGCTAATATCGCAAATGAAATAAGCACAAAAGAAAGTTTACGTTGACTTTCGTGCTTATTTGGAATACAATATAAGCACGAAGGTGAGGTGACGCTTATGATGAACATGAACAATTTGGCTCAAACACATGAGATTTTAACACCGCAGCTTGCAACAAAAGTAGGTTTAACGAAATTTGAGTTTTATAAATATGTAAAGGCCAATGAATACGAGCAAGTCAGACATGGCGTATACGCAGCAAAAGATACTTGGATTGACGAATTAGAAATGCTGCACCGCCGCTGCCCGATGG
>ENA-OOXF01001835-OOXF01001835.1-human-gut-metagenome-genome-assembly--contig:-NODE-1835-length-12982-cov-2.549006_pt1 | contig 12982 bp, 10 predicted proteins | sample MGYA00241586_ERZ501341 | MGnify/ENA primary metagenome ERZ501341 (study PRJEB25962, sample SAMEA2042985) | human gut metagenome | biome: human gut; feature: human-associated habitat; material: faeces... | reverse complement strand
TCAGAGCGTTTAAGTTTCCTTTGAAAAGACCGGTTCCAATCGATACAAGAATGATCATCAGATTGACCATTCCCGGACCTGTTGCCTTCCAGCCTACCAGATATCCGATTGCCATGATAATATATCCCAGAGAGATCGCATATCTCGCTCCCAGCCATCTGTCAGAGATAATTCCTCCGATCAGCGGTGCCATATAGGTGTACGCTGTCAGATTCGCTGCCATGACTGCCGCATCTGTTCGCTCAATACCAAGACCACCCTGTAAAGTTGCAGTGATCAGGAATAGAAGCAAGATTGGCTTTGCTCCGTAAAATGCCAGGCGTTCAAACATAAATGTGATACAACAGGCATAAAAGCCTTTTGGATGTTTTTCATTAGTCTGTGCTTTTCCCATTACTTTTTATTTCCTTTCTGTTTTGGCGACTGTCGACAATCGTCATCCTTTATAAGTAATATAGCATAACTTCACCACTTTTTCAATACAGCTCATGTCTTACACTCTTTTTTTGTTATAATTCAACAAAACACAGCAAAAAAAGATGTGGAATATTACTATCCACATCTCTTCATTATTAATATTTATCCATTTACTACTATCTAAAGACTGTAACCTCTCTCTGTATCCTAGACAAGAAAATCAAATGAAAATCCGGAATCCTCTTCCGACAATCCCTGCTCTTTCAAAAGCCTTCGGATCGTTCTCATGTAATGTTCGGAAAGAACGTGACAGATTTTCTCCTTGTTCTTTTCCCTGCAGGCATCCACCAGTTCTTTATGAATCGGATACTGTCTTTCTAACACACGCTTTTTATCCGTGCTCAGGCTGAAGCCCGTAACAATATTTCCATAATTCAGCTCTTTCCATGCTTTATAGAGCCTTGTCATACCAGTCATCTCTACAAGCAGTCCATGCATCTGGTTATCATAGACAAAAACCTGGTCAAACTGCTCTTCATCCAGTTTTTTCATTTTTTCCAGCACTTCTTCCATCCGGCAAATGGTATCCTCCGGAACGTTTCCTCCCATCAGCTTCACTGCCATGGTTTCGTAATTCGCCCGCATAAGGTAAATTTCAAATGATTCTTCCAGTGTAATTTCTTTTACAGAGCATCCTGCATTTCTTACATATTCTATAAGTCCTTCATTTTCCAGCTGTCTAAGTGCCTCACGAATCGGAGCCCTGCTTGTCTTAAATTCCTTTGCCAGATCCTGTTCCACAATCTTCTGTCCCGGCTCCAGCTCCTGGTAAATGATCCTCTTCCGGATAATATCTGCAATATTTTCTCTTAGTGTTCGATATATTAATTCTGCCATTCCTTTTACCCAACCTTGTTACTCATTCTCTGCCATTTCGGTGATCTGACACCATAATTATTATAACAGGACAGTTTCTTTCCTGTCTATAAAAAAATTAGAATGCACTCTGAATTTTATTTTTCTATCGTTCCTCGAAATACGCCTTCTTCCAGATTCGGAAAAACTTGCAGAGAGTTCTTCCGGAACTCTCTGCAAATACTTCTTTATGCAATTTCAAACAAACCATCGCCTGCTGCCTTGATATGACAGCTGTAAAATTCTTTGGATGCCTCGATCAGATAACCGGTATCCTTTACACCGGAAGTCTCATAAGCCGAATGCATTGCGAGCTGCGGAAGTCCGATATCCACGGTATTCATGGATACCTGCGCCATTGCAATATTTCCCAGTGTACTTCCACCTGCCGCATCCGAACGGTTGGCAAAAAACTGCACCGGTACACCTGCCTTTTCACAGATTGCCTTGAAAATCGCAATACTTACTGCATCACTGGTATATTTCTGACCGGCATGAGATTTGATCACGATTCCTTCGTTCATATAGTTACAGTTATTTACATCCGTCTTCTGCTGATAATTCGGGTGTACTGCATGTGCATTATCACAGCTCAGCATAAAACTTCCGGCAACTGCACGATAGAAATCTTCCTCATCCTTTCCCAGTGCCTTGTTGATCCGCCAAAGCACATCCGACAACAGTGTCGATGCTGCTCCCTGCTTGGTTCCTGATCCAACCTCTTCATTGTCAAAGCAGGCAAAAACATTGATATTCTTTGCATTTTCTCCTGCAAGGAAACCATTCAGCGACGCAAACGCACACTGCAGATCATCCAGCTGTGGACAGGATAAGAATTCATTCTCTCTTCCCCATACAGATGGCTCCATCCGGTTATACAGGAACAGATCCATACCATAAATCTTCTCTTCTTCTACGCCAATCTCTTCTGCGATCAGTTTTTTCATCTCACCCGGTTCTTTTGCCGATCCAGCAAAAACCGGAAGCATGTCTACCTGTTTGTTGATCGCACGGCCTTCATTGACTGCGCGGTCCATATGGATTGCAAGACTTGGAATCATCAGAAGATCTCTTTCTACCTTGACCAGTCTGGTCTCCATTCCACTGTCCGTCTTTACAATTACGCGCCCTGCTACCGATAACGGACGGTCAAACCAGGTAGAGCAGATCATTCCGCCATAGCCTTCTGTATTCAGAACCGTGTATTTTTTCTTCACCTCAATCTCTGCATTCTCTTTGATCTTAAAGGTCGGTGAGTCACTGTGGGACGCAGTTACATGAAAGCTGTACTCATCCAGTTGGTTTCCGACTTTAAATGCAAGAATGCTGGAATGGTTGCGGGTCACATAATATTTTCCGCCTTTTTCTATTTTCCATTTTTCCGATTCTTTCAGCTCCTGAAATCCTTCTTTTGTAAGAATATCCCGGATTGATTTTACTGCATGAAAAGCAGTCGGCGAGTTCTTTATAAATGATGTGAGTTCTTTAATTGTCTGGTTCTCCATAATGTTCCTCCTGGCATTTCAGCCCCTTTATTTTCCAGATTCTTTTGCACGTTCACACTCGGCAAGCTTCAGCATGATAATTCCAAGTGCAGTCAGCACTACCGGTGTGATCACATTCATTGCAAAGGTAAATGGATTTTTGTTATACATTCCCATTATACAACAGATCAGTGTCACAAAAAACACCATCCTCCAAAAAAGTATGCGATCTTCTGATTTTTCACAAAACGGTATTCTGCCGGAATCCGGTCAATACATTTCCTTTAATTCTACTAAATTCCCCTTTATTCTGCAAACTGTCTAATGATGTCTTTTACAATAAGGACTGCTTTATCCATTCCTTCTACCGTGATATGCTCAAATACGCCATGGAATGCATGTCCGCCCGTTCCAAGATTCGGACACGGAAGTCCTTTGAAGCTGAGTCTTGCACCGTCTGTTCCCCCACGGACCGGTGACACGATTGGTGTAATACCTGCATGCTCAATCGCTGCTTTTGCGTAATCGATCAGCTGCATGCACGGTTCAATCTTTTCGCGCATGTTGTAATAAGATTCTACAATCTCAACTTTCACTTTTCCTTCGCCGTACTTTTTATTCATCTCTTCTGCGATATCACGAAGTTTCTGTGCTCTTGCGTCAAAAGATCTGCGATCAAAATCACGGATAAAGTATTTCATCTTAGTCGTTGTCACATTTCCCTGCACGCTGACCAGATGATAGAATCCTTCATATCCTTCGGTTGTCTCCGGTCTTTCATTTACCGGAAGCATCTGGTGGATCTCGGTTGCAATGGTCTGTGAATTAACCATCACGTCTTTTGCTGATCCCGTATGTACGCTGACACCGTGAATGGTGATAAATGCAGTCGATGCATTGAAATTCTCGAACTGAATCTCGCCTTCCTCATCACCGTCCAAAGTGTAAGCATAGTCAGCACCAAAACCTTCCACATCAAAATGCTTTGCTCCTCTTGCAATCTCTTCATCCGGTGTAAATCCGATGCAGATCTTTCCATGCGGAAGTCCTTCTTTGATGATCTCTTCTGCCACGGTAAGAATCTCTGCGATTCCCGCCTTGTCATCTGCCCCAAGAAGTGTGGTTCCGTCAGTTGTGATCAGAGTTCTGCCCTTTAATTCTGCAAGGTACGGGAACTCATCTACTTTCAGAATATCTCCGGAACCTTTCAGGACAACGTCCTTCCCGTCATAATTCTCAATGATCTGTGGCTTTATATTTTCCCCTGATGCATCTGCCACAGTGTCCATATGCGCAACCAGACCAAGCGACGGCTTGTCTTCGCATCCATGAGTTGCAGGGATGTGTCCATATACATATCCCTTGTCGTCCACTCTTGCATCTGCGATTCCAAGACCTTTCATCTCTTCTACAAGCATTCTTGCCAGTACCAGCTCTCTGTCTGCTGACGGGACAGTATCGCTTGTCTCATCACTGGTTGTCCATACCGGAACGTAGTTTAAAAATCTTTCGTAAGCTCTCATATTGTTAGGTTCTCCTTTGCTTTTCTTAGTTTCATTTTATTACATAAATTGTCGGATGTACATTGGCGAATGTCGACAATTTATGGGGTTTTATTTTGTTTAATATTTTCGCCAAAATAAAAGTTTTTCACTTTTTCAGGTGTTGTATGTTTCCATTTGTGATAGTTTTTCGGTTCTACTTTTTCTTAATATTGTAGATTTTTCTACAGCATAAGTTCGTGGTAAACTTCGCCGTATAGGTTTTTCCATTTGGCGAGACCGTCTTCCAGGATCATGTAGCTGTGGGCGCTGTTTTCTTTTGGGATGGAAACGGAGCCTGGATTTAAGTAGAGGTTCTCGTTTCCGAATGGTTCCCAGGCCGGTACGTGGGTGTGACCGTGTAGGAGAATATCGCCTGGCTGCATTGGGATTGGGGTCATGACGTTATGATGGTGTCCATGGGTGGCGTAAATGATCCTGTTGCCGCACGGGATCACTGCATAATCTGCCATGATCGGAAAATCCAGTACCATCTGGTCTACCTCTGTGTCACAGTTTCCGCGTACACAGAATAATTTCTCTTTGACTTCATTTAACATTTTGATTACCTTTTTGGGTTCGTATTCCAGCGGAAGATCATTTCTTGGTCCATGATACAGGATGTCGCCCAGAAGTAACAGTCTGTCCGGACATTCTTTTTTCATCGCATCCAGCATTTCCAGACAATAATATGCGGATCCGTGAATATCTGATGCAATCATTAGTTTCATAACGTTCGTCTCCTTTTCTTCTATCTTTTTGGTAAATATTTCTGTTTCTGTAAATCTTTCATAATTATAAATAGGGGGATTGCGTAGCAATGGAAATGGAGCAATCTGGTATCATCATAAATATTCTGCCGTAACAGATTTTTCACTCATTTTCATCTCAGACGGTGTACCGGCAAACAGCAGTCTTCCTCCGGCATCTCCTCCTTCTGGTCCTAATTCTACCACATAATCAGCGGATTTGATAAATTCTATGTTATGTTCGATAACAAAAATGGAATTTCCTTCATCCACCATCTGGTTCAGAAGCTTTAACAGACTCCGGACATTCTTGATATGCAATCCGTTTGTCGGCTCATCAAGAATGAAAATACGGTCTTTACTTCCGAGATAGGAAGCAAACTTCATTCGCTGCAACTCTCCGCCGGATAAAGTAGAAAGTGCCTGATTCAGGTGCAGATAAGAAAGTCCTACTTTTTCCAGAGGCTCCAGCGCTTCGCTGATCTTTGTTCCCCTGAAGAATTCCCCTGCCTGTGCAACAGTCAGATCCATCACTTCCGCAATATTCTTTCCATCTACTTCGTATTGCAAAACTTCTTTTGAATACCGAAGTCCTTTACACACATCACAGGTCGTCTCGATGTCATCCATAAATGCCATATCCGATACGATCACTCCTTTTCCCTTACATGCCGGACACTTTCCTGCGCCGTTAAAAGAAAACAAAGATGCCTTCTGACCGCACCGCTTTGCAAATATTTTCCGGATTTCATCTGCGACTCCCAGATAGGTCGCTGGAGTGGATCTGAGACTTGCACCTGCAGCGCGCTGGCTTACAAACACCACATCCTCTCCCATACTGCGGTAAAAGCTTTCCATCAGAGAACTTTTTCCAGATCCGGCAACACCAGCGATCACAACCAGATTTCCTATTGGAAATTCGATGGTAATGTCCTTCAGATTGTGAAGATGGATATGCTCCATCCGCCATATTCCTTTCGCTTCCCTTGCCTTTGCTTTTAGAGAAGTAGTAAGCCGCATCTCTTCTCCAGTCGGCGTATCACTCTCTAAAAGTTCCTTATAACTGCCTTCAAATAAAACTCTTCCACCGGCCATTCCCGGTTCCGGACCCATTTCCACAATGTGATCGGCCATCTCGATCATTTTCCGGTGATGCTCCACCAGAACAACCGTATTTCCACCATCTCTCAATTTTTCCAGTGCACGGCGCATCCGCTCAATATCATGATTATGAAGCCCTGCACTCGGTTCATCCAGAATATACAACAAATCAGAAAGCGAGGAATTCAGGCATTTTGCAATCTTGCATCTCTGAATCTCTCCACCAGATAAAGTAGATAACCCTCTGTCCAGAGACAGATATCCCAGTCCGATATCTATAAGTGCAGACAGTTTGGTATGCAGTGTATCCTGAATATCTTTTGCAAGCGGATCTTCTATTTGAGCAATCCACGCACGCAGCTCGGATAATGGAAGTTTTATTACATCAGCAATATTTTTCCCGTCAATTTTGCAGGACAACACCTTCTGATTCAATCTTGCCCCATTACACTCCGGACAAACTCCATGACTGGTGATCGGATCCAATAACTCCCTGTGAAGTTTTCCTTCTTCCGAATTTAGGACACTGCGGTACATCCGATGCACAAGGCCTTCGTATTTCGCAGTTTTCGGCCATCCTTCCGGTGGATTCTTAAGACGTATCTGCGGTGAATACAAAAACAGTTCCAATTCTTCTTCGGAATAGTCTTTAATCTTCTTATTCAGATCAAACAATCCACTGTTTGCATAGCGGATCCATCTCCACTGCCCCGGCTCAAATGCCACATAATGGATCACCCCGTCATCATTCAAACATTTATCAAAATCCACCAGCTTATGCACATCCAGATCTGTCACTTCTCCAAGTCCGTTACACCGCAGGCAGCATCCCTGTGGATGATTGAATGAAAAGCTGTCCGAATAACCGACAAAAGGCTGTCCCACTCTGGAAAATAAAAGCCTCAGAAGGGTATAGGTATCCGTATAAGTTCCAACCGTCGACCGCTGATTCGGCGACGGCTTTTTCTGATTGATTACAATTGCTGCCGGTAGATTCTCAATCCGTTCTACATGCGGTCTTCCGTATTTGGGAAGATATTGCTGCACAAAACTCGGGAAAGTATCATTTAATTCCCTGCGTGACTGCGCCGCAAGAGTATCCAGAACCAGCGAAGATTTCCCAGAACCTGATACTCCGGTAAATACTGTGATCTGATGCTTTGGTATCCGGATGGATACATTTTTCAGGTTATTCTCCGTCGCATGGTGAACAATAATCTCATTTGTTTCCATATATTTATATTCCTCTGTTTTACTCTTTCTACAGTAATTTCTGTATTTCTTATTGTATCTTTATCAAAAAAGAAAGTAAATAGCAAGTTTTGGTTGACTTTAGTATGGTAGATTGATAATATAGTGACGTGACATTTTTTGAAATTATATGAGGAGAGATTATTATGAAAAAAATAACAGCACTTGCACTTACTTCAGCAATGGTATTATCCCTTGCAGCATGCGGAGGTTCATCTTCCGATACAAAAACTTCAGATGATTCAAAAAAAGCATCCAAAAGCGATGTAGAATACGTTCAGGACAAAGGAACCCTGGTAGTTGGAATCACCGATTTTGAGCCAATGGATTACAAAAATGATAAGGATGAATGGATTGGTTTTGATGCCGACATGGCAAAAGCATTTGCAAAAAGCCTTGGCGTAGATGCCGAATTTGTCGAGATCGACTGGGACAATAAAGTCATGGAGCTGGATGGAAAAACCATCGACTGCGTATGGAATGGTATGACACTTACTGATGAAGTAACCAGCGCAATGGCATGCACCTCCGCTTACTGTAACAATGCGCAGGTAGTGGTTGTTCCTTCTGATAAAGCAGACAAATATCAGGACAAAGACAGTCTGAAGGATCTTTCTTTTGCAGTTGAATCCGGAAGTGCCGGAGAAAAAGCTGTAAGCGGAGAAGGATATGACTACACTGCGGTTTCTTCACAGTCTGATGCCCTGATGGAAGTTGCAGCCGGAACCTCTGATGCAGCAGTCATCGACCTTCTGATGGCCGGTGCTATGGTCGGAAAAGGTACCGGATACGAAAATCTGACTCATACCGTTGAGCTTACTACCGAAAAATATGGTGTTGGATTCCGCAAAGGTTTCGACCTTGCAGACAAACTGAACGAATTCTTCAAGACAAGCTACAATGATGGTTCTATGAAGAAATGCGCTGAAACCTATGGGGTTCAGGATGCCATTATTGAGCAGAAATAATATTTAAGGCAGGAACTTTTTATGAATCTGATTATGAAACAAATGCCGGTCGTAGTGTCCGCACTGAATATCGGCTTTTTACAAACTTTAAAATTATTTATTGTGACGCTGGTCGGCGCCCTTCCTCTCGGACTGGTCATTGCCTTTGGCTCCATGTCTCATTTTAAGCCTCTTAGCTGGCTTGCGAGACTGATCGTCTGGGTGATCCGTGGTACCCCGCTGATGATCCAGCTTCTGATTATCTACTATTTCCCCGGGCTAGTCTTACATAACCCGATCTGGGGTGGTGGTGAAACAGGACGATTCCTTGCAGCAGCCGTATCTTTTATCATCAATTACGCCTGTTATTTTTCAGAAATCTACCGCGGTGGAATCCAGGGTGTTCCGGAAGGTCAGAAAGAAGCCGGTCTTGTACTTGGCATGACAAAGCATCAGATCTTTTTCAAGATCACACTCCTTCAGATGATCAAACGCATCGTACCACCGATGTCAAATGAGATCATCACCCTGGTAAAAGATACTTCTCTTGCACGTATTATCGCGCTGCAGGAGATCATCTGGGCAGGACAGGCATTTATGAAAGGCTCACATGGCATCTCCGGTGCCATCTGGCCGCTGTTCTTTACCGCTGTTTATTATCTTATTTTCAATGGTATCCTGACCGTTCTTCTCGGACGCCTTGAAAAGAAACTGGAATATTTCAGATAAGGAGAATTCATATTTATGCCAATCTTAGAAGTAGAACATATCAGTAAATCTTTTAATAAGACTCCTGTCTTAAAAGACGTTGGATTTAACCTGGAAAAAGGACAGGCTGTTTCCATCATCGGATCTTCCGGAAGTGGAAAGACAACGCTTCTCCGCTGCCTGAACTTTCTGGAACATCCGGATAACGGAATTATCCGGGTAAATGGCGAAACACTTTTTGATGCCTCTGTCCCGGCAACCACTCAGGAATCCGTGATCCGTAAAAAACGACTGCATTTTGGTCTGGTGTTCCAGAACTTTAATCTGTTTCCGCAGTATACCGCTCTGGAAAATGTAATGCTTGCCAAAAAGCTTCTCGCCGCAGAGCAGCCGGATTTTAAAGAAAGAAAACGTGAAATTCTGACCGCCATCGAGGTACAGGCAAAGGTTCTTCTGACACAGATGGGGTTGGATAACCGGATGGACAATTATCCGCATCAGCTTTCCGGTGGACAATGCCAGCGAGTTGCTATTGCAAGGGCACTTGCCCTGCAACCGGACATCCTCTGTTTTGATGAGCCGACTTCTGCACTGGATCCGGAACTGACCGGAGAAGTATTAAAAGTTATCCGCGAGCTTGCCGACCAGAATACGACGATGATCATTGTAACCCATGAGATGGCATTTGCACGCGACGTTGCCGATCATGTGATCTTTATGGACGACGGACGCATCGTTGAACAGGGTGATCCGCGTCAGGTGTTTGAAAATCCAAGTGAAGAGAGAACAAAACAGTTTCTTTCGCGGTTTCATGAAGGATAAGCTGTTAGATGAAGAAGAGGACTTGTAAGGTTTTAGTCTTACAAGTCCTCTTGAAATTTTATCTATTACATTTTTCCATTTGTGGATAGCATTCTTTCGCAAACTTTTTGTTATCCCAATAGCATGGTTTTTGAGGTGTCTTATAAAGATCGCATTCACTACATCTGTTTATTGTCTTTTTGTCCTTTTCCTAACTTCACCTGCTTTCCCATTTTCATTGACTTTCCCTCTGCCGCACCTTATACTTAAAAGTAATGACTTAAGAAACGGGGGAAATATTCTATGTCAAAATCTTCTGCAAAACTGATGACAGAAGGCTCCATCTGGAAGCGTATCGTTGCTTTTGCGATCCCGCTTTTCTGGGGAAACCTTTTTCAGCAGCTATATAACACCGCCGACTCTCTGATCGTTGGAAATTTTCTTGGAAGCTCTGCACTTGCCGCTGTCAGCTCTTCCGGTAATCTGATCTTTCTTATGGTCGGTCTTTTTAATGGAATCGCCATCGGATCCGGTGTCATCGTCGCCAAATATTACGGTGCCAGAGACATTCCGAATCTGCAGAAGTCCATCCATACAACCGTTGGCTTCGGACTGATCTGCGGCGTGATCCTTACCATTGTCGGTATCATTGCCGCACCACAGATCCTGGTGCTTATGGGAACACCGGAGGCGGTACTTCCAAACTCGATTACTTATTTCCGGATCTACTTTACCGGCTCACTTGCCTTTGTCATGTACAACTTCTTTGTCGGCATTCTGCAGTCCGTCGGTGACAGTACCCATCCTCTGATCTACTTAATCGTTTCTTCGGTAACGAATATCATTCTTGACCTTGTACTGATCGCAGGTCTTGGATTTGGAGTAGGTGCTGCCGCTTTTGCAACTGTCATTTCACAGTTTTTAAGTGCTATCCTCTGTATGGTGCAGCTGCTTCACAGTCCGGAGGAGTTTCGGCTTCATCTGAACCGGATCAATCTGGATTCCTATATGCTCCGCCAGATCATTTCTTATGGTCTGCCCGCAGGACTCCAGAACTCGATCATTTCTCTGGCAAATGTATTCGTCCAGGCAAATATCAACCAGTTTGGGGAAATGGCGGGTGTTGCCGGATGTGGTTCTTATATGAAGATCCAGGGATTTGGATTCCTTCCGATCACCTGTTTTGCACTGGCACTTACTACTTTTATCAGTCAGAATCTGGGAGCAAAAGAATATGAGCGTGCTAAAAAGGGCGCTGTATTCGGTGTGATCTGTTCCCTTACGATCTCTGAGCTGCTCGGTATCTGCGTGCATTTTACCGCTCCACAGCTTCTATCTGCTTTCAGTTCCACCGCAGAGGTTATCCGCTACGGAACCATGCAGGCTCATACGGATACCTTTTTCTACTTCCTGCTTGCTTTTTCACACTGTATGGCAGGAATCATGCGCGGAGCCGGTAAATCCACAGTCCCGATGTATGTTATGCTGGTATGCTGGTGTCTGATCCGCGTTTCTTATATCGTGATCATTTTAAAATTCATCCCGTCCATTCAGATGATCTTCTGGGCTTACCCGATGACCTGGGCGCTCAGTTCCATTGCTTTTCTGATTTATTTTCTAAAGTCAGACTGGATACACGGACTGGAAAGATAAATTCCACAAATTTATACTTGACTCATCGTATACAAAAAACCATTACAGGATCTGATGAAATCACATCTCTCCTGCAATGGTTTTCTTTTATCCTAACCCACATACAGTTTCTCACTGCTGTATCCGTTTTATTTCCATTATTTATCCATTCATATTTCCGTTTCGTCAAGAATACGGAAATGTTTCCTGTCTACTTCGATCAGCCTGTCTTTCTGCATCTTCCCAAGCTCATTTGACATCGCGGACCTGTCTACATTCAGATAATCTGCAAGCTGCTGCCGGTTGAACGGGATGTCAAATTCTTTCTTCCCGTTTTCCATAGCCTGATAAGACAGATACGACAGCAGTCTTCCCCGGATTGATTTTGATGAAATATGAAAAATCCGTTTCGACAGACGGAGATTCTTCTCTGCGGAAAGCTTCAGTAGATTTTCAATTAACGTATGATGAAACACACACGAATTGGAACAGACTTTCAGTATCCTTCCCACATCAAGAAACAAAATTCTTGCCTCTTCTGCCGCAACTACATTGACCATCAGCTTCTGCCCCGGAATCGCTGCATATGTTTCTGCAAAAATCTCACCTCTTCCAGCCCGGTCCAGAATGCTGTGATTCCCCCAGATATCATCATTCTCAATGAACACGCTGCCGGCAAGAACCACGCCCATCGAAGTAACCTCATCCCCGGCATGGTAAATGATTTCATCTTTTTTATAAGTCTTTTCTACCGGATTCAGACAGTTCAGCATCTGTCTGGCGTCCTCCTTCGTGACGCCCCGGAAAATTGCTGCCTCCTCAAATATGCCCATTTTCTGCTACTCCTCAATTCTCAATGCATTTCTGTCCGCTTTTTAACCAAATCAAACAGCAAAACAAATTACGAATATCCACCTGACTTTATTTCCCAAAGTTATTTTTTCGTTTCTTTCTCTGATATATTCTGCTTAGCCCATCCTCTGTTTCCTTTTGCAATCTTGTTTTTATAGCCTTTTTCGTCTTAGTATGTGCCCGGATTGCTCCATTATTATATAATTCATACTTTTGACGATTACATCATCTTACTATATTTTTGCAAAATCGACAAAGCTGTACTGTTTATCTTTGCCAGATAAAACAACATTCTCTATAGACATTCATTCAATAAGATTTTTAAACTCAATCGTTTCCAACCTATACAAAAAACGGAGAACAAGATTTTTCAAAGTTGGACATGACTTGAACAATCCTGTTCTCCGGTTAATATCTTATGATTTCCTGCTCCCTGACATAACCTCACATTTGTCAGATTCTGCGTCTATTCTATAAACATCGCATCCCCAAAGCTGAAGAATCGATATCTCTCTTTAACTGCTTCTTCATATGCCGCAAGCACATGCTCTCTTCCGGCAAGCGCACTTACCAGCATGATCAGC
>ENA-OOXF01001829-OOXF01001829.1-human-gut-metagenome-genome-assembly--contig:-NODE-1829-length-13017-cov-4.858124_pt1 | contig 13017 bp, 13 predicted proteins | sample MGYA00241586_ERZ501341 | MGnify/ENA primary metagenome ERZ501341 (study PRJEB25962, sample SAMEA2042985) | human gut metagenome | biome: human gut; feature: human-associated habitat; material: faeces... | reverse complement strand
GACCGAGGGCATGAGCGTGGATGCATATTTCCGGGAGGTATTCAAATGCTGAAACAGCTGTTAAAATATGAATTCAAGGCCACCGGCCGCACCTATGGCGGGCTGTATCTGGCCCTTGTTGCGCTGGCAGTGCTGAGCGGCTTTTCCCTGCGCAGCTCTTCCAAGGACAACTTTGCATCTCTGCTGCTGTTCGCCTACATGGTCGTAGCCGTTGCGGTGGCAGTGGTGTCCGTGATGACCATTGTCACCCGCTTCACCCGCAATCTGCTGGGCCGCGAAGGCTACCTGATGCACACCCTGCCGGTGACGGAAAGCCAGCTCATCCTTTCCAAGCTGATCTCCAGCGTAGTTTGGATGCTTTGCAGCAGCATCGTGGGTATTTTCTCCTTTGCGGTGATGCTGCTGGCTCTGTCTCTGAACAGCGCGGCCCTGCAGCAGCTGCCGGAGCTGTGGCAGAAAGTGGTAGAGATCTTCCGAGAGATCTTCCGCATGACCGGCAGCTCCGGGTGGCTCTGGCTGATCTTTGAAACGCTGAACGGGCTGGTGGCACTGGTGTCCAGCATCCTGTGCATCTATGCCGCATGCATGATCGGCCACCAGTTCAAAAAGCACATGGTCCCGGCCGGTATTCTGGCATTTTTCCTGCTGTCCTTCCTGCAGAACTGGCTGAGCTCCGGTGTCAGCAGTGCCGACATGCTGCAGGCTGTTTCCGATCCCACCCTTGGCGGTGTAGATGTTTCCATCGCTGCGCCCAGTGCGTTCACCACCCTGTTCGGGCTGGCGGTCAGCATTGCCTTTGCCGCAGGGTACTTTCTGCTGACCCGCTGGCTGATGGAGCATAAGCTGGATCTGGAATGATCTTAATGTCCTCCGCTTTCGCTCTGGGCATTTTCAGCGAAACTACTTCTTAATTGCAATTTGTAAAAGGCCGAACCATAAACTTCATCTGATACAAAAAACATCTGCAAGCTGCCCCATTCCGGGCAAAGCTTGCAGATGTTTTTCTTGTTATAAAGTGTTCAGCACTCGTCGTACTGCTTTTTCAGGTAGTTCAGGCATTCCACCGCGTTTTCCGGGGTGGTGTTCTCCAGCGTTGCAAAGATATAGGGCTTTTCCTGCTTTGCAAAGCGCAGGATGGTGCGGTAGTCCTCCATACCGCCCTGTCCTGCACCCGTAGCAGCCAGCTGGCCGCCCGCATCCTTGCGCAGGAAATCCTTAAAGTGGATCATGGCGATGTCCTTGCCCAGAAGCTCGATGGCCTCGGCGAACACTTCTTCGCGGCGGTCCACATTTTCCATGTTCAGCAGGTTGACGGGGTCGAACAGGATCTGCAGGTTCGGGCTGCCGATCTCGTCCAGCACGGTGCGGGCGCGTCTGGCATCGTACACGATGTGCTTGACCACCGGCTCAATGGCAATGGTCACGCCGTACTGCTCGGCGCAGCGCACCACCGGCTTGAAGTTCTTGATAAAGGTGGCAAGGGCCGCGTCGCTGCGGCACTCCGGGCAGAACTTGTACTCCGCGTTGGGTGCACCGGTCTCGGTGCCCACCATACCGCAGCCCAGCAAGCTGGCAAAGCGGATGTGGGCGTAGTATTTTTCCTGGATGGCGTGCAGAGCGTCCTCGTCCGGGTGGGCCAGGTTGAGGTAGTTGCCCAGCACGGCAATGTCAATGCCGTTCTGGGCAAACAGGCGGCGCAGATAGGCGGCGTAACCGGGGGTGAGGGCGCTCGGCGTGTTGGGCACCTCCTTGAGGGATTTGCTCAGGGCCAGGTGGGCGCAGGTGAAACCCCGCTGACGTACCAGCGGGAGCACCTGCTCCAGGGGCAGCTTTTCGGCGTCGTGCAGACGCAGGCCAAATTGGATCATAGAAAACTCCTCCTCGCATTGCTTCTGGCCCGATGATAGCATATCCGGACGCAAAACACAACAGCAAACTGCAGCCGTCAGCGGCGCAGATACCGCCCGGTGATGCTGTTCGGATTGGCCGCGACCTGTTCCGGCGTTCCGGTGGCGACGATGCGTCCGCCGCTTTCGCCGCCGCCCGGACCCATATCGATAATCCAATCCGCATTGGCGATCACGTCGAGGTCATGTTCGATGACCACGACGGTCGCGCCGCTCACCACGAGCCGGTCGAACACGCCCAGCAGCACGCGAACGTCGAGCGGATGGAGGCCGATGGTCGGCTCGTCGAACACGAATACCGCGTTCAACTGGGCCTTGCCCATTTCGCTGGCGAGTTTCAGCCGCTGGGCTTCGCCGCCCGAAAGCGCCGGGGTCGGTTCGCCGAGCGTCAGGTAGCCGAGACCCAGATCGTACAGGATGGTCAGACGTGCGTGAACCTTCTTGAGGTCGCTGGTCACGGCCAGAACCTGGTCCACACTCATTGCCATGAGTTGGGGCAAACTCAACGAAAGGCGAGATTCTCCCTTAACCGCACGCCGAATCGCATCAGCTTCGGGCGCGTACCGGGAGCCGCAGCAATCCGGGCATTCGATGGTCACATCCGGCAGGAACTGCACGTCGAGCGAGATCGAACCGGTGCCGTCGCACGTAGGGCAACGCAGTCGGCCGGTATTGTATGAGAAATCGCCGGCCTTCCAGCCGCCCGTCTTAGCCGCCTCACATCGGGCAAAGGCGCGGCGCAATTCGTCGTGAATATCGGCATAAGTGGCCACGGTAGAACGCACGTTCGCGCCGATCGGCGTGGCATCGATGAGATTCGCACGACGGATGCCCTCGGTCTCAAGCTCGCGCACGTGTTCCGGCAACAGCTCCCCCGCCGCCTGCGCTTTGAGTGCGGGAATCAGCGATTCGAGTACCATCGTGGTTTTGCCGGAGCCGGAGACGCCGGTCACCGCCACGAGCCGGCCGCGCGGGATATCAACGTCCAACGGTTTGACCGTATGCAGCTGACTGGTTGTCATGCGGATGTGGCCAAGGCTGAACACTTGCGATTCGGCCACACGTTCACGTATACGCGCACTCACCTGGTCGGATAGGAACGGCGCAATGCGACTACTGGGGTTCGCCGCCACCTCGCCGACCGTGCCTTGCGCGATCACATGCCCGCCTTCGGCACCGGCAACCGGCCCCATTTCGATAAGATGGTCACACGCTTTGAGTACACGCACATCATGGTCCACGACCACCACGGAATTGCCGTCCGCCACCAAGTCGTGCATCACGCCGAGCAGCCCGTCCACGTTCGAGGGATGAAGACCGATGGATGGCTCGTCGAGCACATACAGCACGCCGATGGTGCGGTTGCGCACGGCCCGGGCGAGCTGCACACGCTGGCGTTCGCCGGTCGAAAGCGTGGCGCCGGCGCGGTCAAGCGCCAGATAGCCGAGGCCCAGATCGAGCAGCCGTCGGGCCACATCCAAGAACGATTCGCAGATGTTGGCGGCCATCGGCCGCATGTCGGCGGGCAGGGATTCCGGCACTCCGCGCACCCAATCCGCCGCCGCGTCCAAGGTCATCGCGCCGGCTTCGGCCAAGTTCAGCCCGCGCACATGCGGGGCCCGGGCGGCGACGCTCAGTCGTGTGCCGCCGCAGTCGGCGCATGGGCCTTCCTTGAGGAACCGGACCACACGCTTCAGGCCCTTCTCGTCCTTGGCTTTGGCGAGCGCGTTCTCCACCGTGTACACGGCGTTGAAGTAGGTGAAGTCGAGTTCGGCGAAATCGTCGCCTTTCTTCGGCTTGTAAAGAATATGCTTTTTGACGGCCGGCCCGTTGAATACGATGTCGCGTTCTTCGGGTGTGAGTTCGTTGAACGGCACGTTGGTGCGCACGCCCATCGCGCCGCACACCTGTTTCATGAGGTCCCACATGAGCGAACCCCATGGCAGCACCGCGCCGTCGTCGATGCTTTTCGACTCGTCCGGGACCAGGGCCGCGCGGTTTACTTCGCGCACGATGCCGGTGCCGGAGCAGGTCGGGCAGGCGCCGGCCGAGTTGAAGGCGAGCAATTCGGCGCCGGGCGCGTGGAATTCCTTGCCGCAGCCAGCACAGGTGATGGGCAGGCCGGCCGCCACGTTCAGCGTCGGTTCATTGCGCGCCCCGCAATGCGGGCACACGTGCGAGGCGACGCGGGAAAACAGGAGTCGCAGGCTGTTGAGCAATTCGGTCATCGTGCCGAACGTCGAACGGATGCCGGGCACAGTGGGCCGCTGGTGCAGGGCCAGCGCGGCCGGCACATGCAGCACTTCGTCCACCTGGGCGCGGCTGGCTTGAGTCAGTCGACGGCGCGTGTACGTGGACAGCGCTTCCAAGTAGCGCCGCGAACCTTCCGCATACAGCACGCCGAGCGCCAGAGAGCTTTTGCCCGAACCGGAGACGCCGGCCACGCCCACCAGTTCGCCCAGCGGAATGTCGATGTCGATGTTCTTGAGGTTATGCACGCGCGCACCGCGCACCTCAATCGCCTGCGGCCGTTGATCGTCGCTCATGCTCGGCACTGCTCCGCCGCCGCAAGGTCGGCTTTCAGGGCGGAAGACAGTTCATCGAGCAGCGGCAGCCATCGATCCGCACGCACCGAGCAAATGCGGCGGGTGGCGTCTTTGCTGATTTCGATGAATCCGGCTTGTTCCAGCAGTTTGATGTGATGGGACACGGCCGTGCGGGACAGTGCCGACGATTCGGCCAGCTCCCCCACCGTCTGCGGCCCATGGCACACCAATTGCACCAGCAACTGCTGCCGGTTCGGATCCTTCAGCGTCTCGAACAGCGGAACGCATTGGTTGAGGATTTCCAGGCTCCTGATCGGCTGGTCACATGCCTCGTGGCCTGCCGCCGCGCTATCTGACCTCTGTTCAAGTGTCACGCCGTCACCTCTTTCTCGACTTCGCCCTTGGCTGCCGCCGCCTGAGTTTCATGGTCTCCAGTATCATCACGGCCAACGACGGCGGCTGAACGCCGGACGAGAATCTTTCGTCTTGGGCACCGTCCGCCACCTGCAATCCGATTCCCCAGTTTCACTGATGGCCTTTGCGCCGGCGCGGTGTCAGCGCACCCATGCCATGCTGTTTCAGCGCGAATAGCAGCGCGCATGCCGCCGATGCGCGAATCCGGTTCCTTGCTGGTCGGGCTGGTCGGCGAGCGGCTGAATCTTGATTCGGCGTCGCGGCATCCGATCATCCTCCGGCGCTACGCGCTCTCAGCGGGGATTAAAGCAAAAAGGACCTCGTGAACTGGTTTTGATCAGGCCCCTCTATGCTGGACTGTCTGAATGACGACGAGCTGCACACCCTATACGGCTACCTGCAGCGCATCATCGACGCCTCCTCCGACGGCGTACCGGCTTCGACCGCCGAGGACGCCAAGAAGCGAGCGCTACTTATCGAGCACCCCAAGCGCAGGCACATGACGGCCGACCGCGCATAATTCGCGAACAGCCCACACAACTTTGCGGCCACGCAAACGACGGCCGCGCAATCGTTCAATCATTTAGTTACAAGGTCATCCAGCCGCACGATCATCCAGCTCCCCTTACAAGCACGTCCAATTCACCATTTACACGGCATTTTGCACCAAAACCCTACTTTAAAATGCGGCATTTTGCACCAAAGCCCCATTTTGAAATGCGGCATTTTGCACATACAAGGCAGAAAATGCTACCCTCATAAGGGATTCGGAAAGGAGCTGCCATGCTTGAGCGCAAAATCTCGGACGATCTGCTGGAATGGAAGCGGAGCGGTACCGGCAAAGCACTGCTGCTGACCGGCGCTCGCCAGATCGGCAAGAGCTACGCGGTACGCGAGTTCGCCAAGCACGAATACGCCCATTACCTTGAAATCAACCTGTACGAGAACAAGCAGGCGGCCCGAGCGCTCGCATCGGCGAACGACGTGCAGGAGTTCATCAGCCGCCTTACCTTGTTCTCACCTTCAACGCTCATTCCCGGTGATACGTTGATTTTCATCGACGAGGTGCAAGAGGCACCGGATGTGATGACCATGGTCAAGTTTCTGGTGGCCGATGGCCGTTTCGATTATGTGTTCTCCGGTTCCATGCTCGGCACTGAGTTCAAGGGCGTACGCTCCTACCCCGTTGGCTCGGTCATCGAAAAAACCATGCGTCCCATGGATTTTGAGGAATTCTGTTGGGCCATCGGCGTACAGAAGTCGACACTTGAAAACATCCGAGAATCCTGCCGGTCGGTCACGCCAATCGACCGGTACATTCACGATGCAATGATGACGAACTTCCGCACCTATCTGGTAGTCGGCGGCATGCCGGAAGTCGTGCAACGTTTTCTGGACACCAAGGGTGATTTGGCGGCTGTGCGCGCGGTGCAGAACGAGTTGAACCGGCAATATCGCCACGATATTTCGCAGTACGCAGGCAATCGCGCATTGCAGGTGCAGGAGATCTTCGACCAGCTCCCCACTCAGCTGATTGACGGTAACGGCAGATTCGCCGTCTCCTCCATCAGCCCCGGTGCTCGGTACGACCGCAATCAGAAGGATTTTCTTTGGCTTGTCGATGCGGGTGTGGCATTGAAAACCAACTGCGTCACCGAGCCGAAAACACCATTGAAACGCACGGCGCAATCACCGAAGTTCAAACTGTACCAGTCTGATACCGGTATGCTCATGGCACGATACCCGCAACCGACCGCGCAAGCCGCATACCTTGATGATTCCTCACCGAATCTGGGTGCCATCTACGAGAACGTGATTGCTCAGGAGCTGACGGCGCAAGGCATTCCGCTGTATTACTACATGGCAAAGAAACATGGTGAAGTCGATTTCATCGCTGACACGAACGCCGATTCTGTGATGCCGTTCGAGGTCAAGTCGGGGCGCAGCTACCGCACGCACGCCGCCATCGACGCCGTATTGGCCAATGCCGAATATCGCATCTCGCAGGGCGTGGTGCTGTCCCGCTCCAATATTGCGCAGGACGGCGGAACAACCTATCTTCCGCTGTATGCCACGTACTGCTTGCGAGATGTCTGCAATCTGGCCTCACCCTCGACCGTCAGCACCATCGGCGACTTTTCGCTGACGGTGCACCCCGTGTAGGCTTCGCATCGGTGCGCGCTTTACCACTGCGCGCACAGGGCGTTGAAGGCGTCATCGAGGCTCGCGCCAAGCCGGCGGGCCTCGTCGGCATAGGTCTTGGCCGCGCGCACCAGCGGTTCGGGAATCGGCTTGACCCGTTTTACACGCGCCGCGCAGCCGGCACCGGTGTCGATGATGCCGCAGTCGGCGAGTTCGGTGTACGCCTTGGCCACGGTTCCCGACGCGATGCGCAGTGTCCACCGGTTCGCCGGAATCGGCCTACCAGACCGGCACCCCGGCCACTACCCCATCGAGCAGCTGCTTATTCCGATCGAGGGCACGGCTTATACATCGGCGCGACCTGACTCAAGCCGTTCGCCACGTGCGGCGCTTTCGGCATCACCGACGAGGCCCTCGCCCAGTCCGCTGCACAGTACAAGGCACTGCTCGCCGAGTAACAGGTGACCGGTTTGCGTCACCACAATCGTTCAGCGTAAACCGCGTCAGACACATCACAACGTCCGTATGTATGCGGCCCTACAAAGGGGCCGCATACATACGGACGTTAAATACCACTGCGGTAAACCCCGTCACACCACGCGATTAGAACCGGATCAACGCCTTAATAACTTTGCGCTGGTCCATGGCCTCATAAGCGTCCTGAATATGGTCGAGGTCATATTCGGCGGTGAACACGCGGCCAGGGTTAATCTCGCCCTTGAGCACCGCATCCAGCAGACCACCGTCAATATCGTAGTGGCGCACGGGAGCCGGGCCGCCCTTGATGCCGACGTTGCCGTAGAACGTGCCTTCGGCGCTGATCTCCACGTCGTGCGGCAGGCCCACACGACCAATCACGCCACCGCGGCGAATCAGGCCAATCGCCGTGTCGAAGGACTGCTTGGAGCCCACGCATTCGAGCACCGCGTCCGCACCATAGCCACCGGTCATCTCCAGCACCTTGTCAATAGCCTCTTGGCCACGCTCGGGCACGATATCAGTCGCACCGAATTCGCGGGCGAGCGCCGCGCGATCCTCGTGACGGCTCATGGAGATAATGCGCGTGGCACCATGCATCTTGGCGGCAATCACACCGCACAGGCCGACTGCACCATCGCCCATGACCACGGCTGTATCGCCGGGCTTGACCTCGGCAGAAACCGCCGCGTGATAACCGGTGGACATCACATCAGAAATGGTCAGCAGCGATGCGAGCTGTTCATCGGAATAATCTTCCGGTGAACCGGGCACCTTGACCACGGTGCCGTCCGCCTCGGGCACACGCAGGTATTCGGCCTGACAAGCGGAGAAGTAGCCCCCGTGCGGGCACACGGATTCGAAGCCGGCCTTGCATACCGGGCACTTGCCGCAGCTGTACGGGAATGGCACGACCACGAAATCACCTGGCTTAACGGATTCGACCGCCGCGCCAACCTCTTCGACCACACCGATGGACTCGTGGCCCACCTGACTGTGCGCGGCCTGTCCGCTCAGCCCACGGAAGAACCACAAATCAGAGCCGCATACACAGGTGCGCACCATGCGAATTACGATGTCATCATCCTGCTGAAGTGCCGCCTTTGGCACTTCTTCCACGGTCATCTTGCCAAGCTCAACGAAAATCGCGGCTTTCATGGTTTCAGACATATTCACAACTCCTTGTTTCCGGCACCGAGCGATTAGGGCCCGTTATCCTCATGTTCCATTAAACGACAATCGACATGTATTAACCAATAGCCATAAACCATGTTGAGCCATACCCACGAGGTATGGAAGCAACCAAGCAATTCATCTACGTGCTTTATCGCCTCACGGCAACCAAGTTCATCGGCATTGCAGAAGTCTCTTGCCGAAATCCACCGCGATAGGCCAATATCCGAGATACTGCTGCCGTTTGTTGTCGCCGCCACGAGTAGGCTAAGGAACCGGCGATGGAACCCGCCTGAACTCGTTTCGAACCGCACACTGCTGATAGTTCCTACACACGATTTGATATTGCATGGAATCGTTGTGTCTTCAGCAGGATTCAGCGGTTTCAGGAAAGGCTATTATGGATTCGCAATCCCCATCCGCAGGTGCCCGGCCGATTACGCACACGACCACTCCCCCGGCGCGCAAGCTCCCCGATATTCATCTTGATATTGTGTTGGTCGTCTTCTGCGGCGGTGCGATCGGCACCGCTATCCGCTATGCGTTCGCACAGATTCCCGCGGCTGGCAGCTTCCATACCGGCACGTTTGTGGCCAACATGCTGGCTTGCTTCTGCTATGCAGGGTTGACCGCTTACTTGGCCGGCGCTTCCCGGTTCGGCGCACGTTCCAAAGAACTTGCCAGTCGCGGACTCGGCATGGGCGTATGCGGTGGTTTGTCTACGATGTCGACACTCGCGCTGGAAGGTTTTACCGCAATCCGCGACGGTCAGGTGGCGGCCGGCATTGCCTATCTACTGGTGACGTTCGCGCTGGGTCTGGTTTGTGCGTCTGCCGGCGTGTGGGCAGGAACGCATCTGGCCGGCTCCTCGAACGTATCCGCCGAAGCGTCCGCTGATACGAATGCCGCTACGACCAGCAAGGGAGGTAAGGCGTGATGACCGTATTCCTACCAATCTTGGTCTGCCTGTGCGGCGGCGTAGGCGCCTCCTGCCGCTATCTGCTTGACGTGACCATCAAAACGTACTGGCAGCGCGCATTCCCACTTTCCACGTTCACCATCAATCTCATCGCCGGATTCCTAGCCGGTTTGGTCGCGGCGCTGGCACTCGGCGGGACACTTGATGAACCATGGCGGCTAGTGCTGGCCACCGGTTTCCTCGGCGGCTTCTCCACGTTCTCGACCGCAATCAACGAAATGGTGACGCTCTTCCGCAAACACCGCTACCCCACCGCAGCGGCCTATCTGGTGCTGTCGCTGGGTGTGCCGGTCGTTGCTGAGGCCTGCGGTTTTCTCGTCTGACCGCCACGCCGATTCCCGACGCGGTCAGCGGTATCATTGCGAGGTCGAACGTCACAGGTACATCCGGGAGGTATATGGGCATGGCGAACAATGGAGCGGATGTGAAGCCGAATCAAGGTGTGGGCGCCACAAATACCTCGACCACAACGAATACTGCGGAAAATACCGTGGGCACGGCAACCCCGAAGCAAAATGGACTCGCCGTGTTGGGCAAGTATGTGGGTGTTTCCGCCACGCAGACCATTGTGGAGTATGCGACGTTCGCCATTCTGCACTTGATCGGCGTACCCTCACAGATCGCCAACGGCATCGCCGTGGTGTGTTCGGCGACCTACAACTTCGTGATGAACCGCAACGTGACATTCAAATCGTCCAGCAACTTCACCCGTTCCGTGGCGCTGTTCGTGCTGCTGTGGATCTTGAACTTCACGTTCAGCACGCTGCTGATCGGCTGGATGCCGGGTGCGACCGGGCTGAGTCCATATGTGGTGAAGTTCATTGCGATGGCCTGCCAGTTCGGCTGGGGTTATCCGTTGTGCAAGTACGTGATTTTTAGGTGACACATTCCAATTGCTCACTGTCGTTCGCCTTCGCCTATTTGTATTTGGAGCGCTTATCAGAAGAACAGCATCGCAACACCTGCAGCGAAGCACATGAGCAGAATCGATGTCAGGAAGCTGGCGAGCATCGGCTTCTTGCCCTTGGAAGCGATGGCCTTGAAGTTCACGTTGATGCCGAGCGCGGCCATGGCCATGCCGAGCACGATGTACGCAAAGTCCACGAGCTGCGGGGTGATGGAGGTGACGAACGGTACGAAGGTGCCGATAATCGAAGCGCCGATGAAGCCGAGCATGAACCACGGGAAGGCCACGGTCTTCTTGCCGGTGCTCTGAACCTCGGAATGCTTCTTCTCCCACCAGATGGCGATGATGATGGCCGCGAACACAAGCATGAGCACGCGGGAAAGCTTCATGATGGTGGCGATGTCCACCGCGCCGAACGCGTCGCCGCCCGCGACCGCGTGGGCGATTTCGTGCAGGGAAGCACCGGCGGTGATGCCCAGCTGGTCCTTGGTCATGCCGGTCAGCGGGCCGAGCGCGATCTCCAGCAACGCGAACACAGTACCCATAATGGCTACGATGGCCACGGCCATGGTCACGTCGTTGTCCTTCTCGTCCTGCTTGTCCTCAGGCACCTTGATGGAACCGGCCAGGCCCATGACGGCGGCCGCACCGCAGATGCCGGTGCCACCGGCGGTCAGGATGGCGAGCATCGGGTCGACACCGAGTTTGCGGGCGATGGCATAGCACACGATGATGGTCAGCGTAACGACCACAGCGGCGATCGGCAGACACTTGATGCCCTGCGTGAACAGCACGGCGAGGTTGAGCTTGAAACCGAGCAGGATGATGCCGAGGCGCAGCAGCTTGTTGGAAATCAGGCCAGCGGCGTCCTTGACGCCTGCCTTGCGGCCATCATTGGAACCGACGTAGGCACTGCGGATCGGGAACTGGATGATCATACCGATGAGCAGCGCGATGATGAGCGCGCCGAACAGGCTGAATCCGGGGAACTGCTTGAGCCAGGAGGCGAACAGCGAGGCCAGCAGAGTCAGAACACCAATGAACAGCATGTCAACGGTGGCAATGCGCTTCCACCATTTTGTACAGAACTCTCTCATGATGTCTATTGAAGCTCAAGCGTTTACATCGGTCAAATCATTGCAACCAATACATATCATCGATTTTGTCGATACCTAATTGATCTCCCTCTGATGAGAGAGGTGGCCGCCGCAGGCGGACGGAGGGAGAGAAACAACGTTCGCAACCTCCCCTCAGTCGACTATCTGACTACCCGCGCAGCGCAGCAATAATCGTCTCCGCCAACTCCCGCTGATCGTGCGTCAGACCGGATCTCGGCACCAGCGCATAGAACCGCCGCACAAACTCATCGCCAAGCTCCCGCTGCACCGGCACGCCCGCCGGCACGGCGGCTTCCGAAATCAACGACTGCCCGAACCCGGCGGACAGCGCCGCCACAATCGCCGCATTACTGGACACTTCCATCGTGCGTGCAGGCACAACCTGAGCGGTCTTGAAATACAGATCCGTGTAATACCGCACGCCGGAACCGTGTTCGCGCACCATCCACACGCCGTCAGGCTCCCCCGCCAACACCAGCCGGTCCTCGCACAGGGTGACGCGGTCCACCGAATCGTTCACGATCGGCTTTTCCACCACGCCGAGCTGCACGGCCTTCATGCTGGCCTGTTCGAGAATCGCATCCGAGTTCATCACGTGTACAGCGAAGTCGAAACCGTCCATGTCCCGAGCCATCACCGGCAACGCCTTCGGCAGCAGAATCGCCGCGGTCGTGTGCGAGAACGACACGGCCAGCGGCTCACGCGCCTCCTGCACGCGGGCGATCTGCTCACGCGTATCCCGCCATAATCCGTCGATGCCGATGGCAGTCTGGTACAGCATCCGCCCGGCCTGTGTGGGCGTCACGTCACTTTTCGCATTGCGCACGAACAGCGGCGCGCCGACCATCTGCTCCAATTGGGCGATACGCGACGACACCGTCGACTGCGATACCTTCAGCTCATCGGCGGCCAGCGTGAACTGACCCACCTCGTATACGGCGACCAGGGTTTCGAGCAGAGGGAACATGGTTTAACTGTACGCTGTATGATGCACGAATATTTCAATTAGCTTGGGCGTAGCCCTAGGCCACGGACCTGGACCACCCTCAGTCTCGCTTCGCGAGCCAGCTCCCGCCAGCGGAAGCCCAATGGCTTTCACATCACTATGCCTCGCGCAGTTTTGCGAGCTGCGCCTTGGCCTTGTGGAGTTTGGCATAGATCTCGTTGCGCTGGGCCGGGTTCTTGACGCGCTGATGGTCACGAGTGAGCTTGTCCACTTCGGATTCGAGCCGAGCAATTTCAGTATGGCGAATGATGCGCGCATCCAGATTCTCGACCTCCGGCGTACCCAAAATGGTCTGTGAGCACAGCGATGCCCACAGACCATCAATAGTAGAGCCGGCCAGCTCCAGCT
>ENA-OOXF01001828-OOXF01001828.1-human-gut-metagenome-genome-assembly--contig:-NODE-1828-length-13018-cov-2.407776_pt1 | contig 13018 bp, 14 predicted proteins | sample MGYA00241586_ERZ501341 | MGnify/ENA primary metagenome ERZ501341 (study PRJEB25962, sample SAMEA2042985) | human gut metagenome | biome: human gut; feature: human-associated habitat; material: faeces... | reverse complement strand
AGAGTGAGCCGGTCTATGAAGAAGAGGATATTGCGATCATCAGTGTCGGACATATGTTTGAGCAGGCAGTTCAGGTTCGGAAGCGTTTGAAAGAGATTGGATATAACTGTACCCTGATCAATGCCCGGTTTGTAAAGCCGGTGGATGAGGAGATGCTCCGGAAACTGACGGTGGAACACCGGCTGATCGTGACACTGGAAGAGAATATCCGCAGAGGCGGATTCGGAGAATTTGTGACTGCTTATCTGGCAGGTCTTGAGACAGACGCAGAGGTTCTGAATCTGGCACTGCCGGATGACTATATCGAACACGGAAGTGTAGACCTACTTCGCAGTGAGGTGATGCTGGATATTGAATCCTGCGTGGCCAGGATTATCACTGCATATATAGCAGAAGAGAGCAGGAGGGATTGATAGAGAATGAAAGAACGGTTGGATGTATTACTTGTAAAGAGAAATCTGGCATCCTCCAGAGAAAAGGCAAAAGCGATCATCATGTCCGGCAATGTATTCGTGGACGGGCAGAGAGAGGATAAAGCGGGAACTTCCTTTTCGGAAGAGGTTCAGATCGAAGTCCGTGGACATGCACTTCCGTATGTCAGCCGCGGAGGGCTTAAGCTGGAAAAGGCGATGAAGAATTTTGATGTATCCATGGAAGGAAAGGTATGTACCGATGTGGGATCTTCGACAGGAGGATTTACAGACTGCATGTTGCAAAATGGAGCAGTCAAGGTGTTTGCCATCGATGTGGGACATGGTCAGCTGGACTGGAAATTACGTCAGGATGAAAGAGTGGTCTGCATGGAAAAGACCAACATCCGTTATGTACAGCCGGAAGATCTGGGAGAACCGATTGATTTTTCATCGATTGATGTTTCTTTTATTTCGCTGACGAAGGTACTTCTCCCAATCCGCAATTACCTGAAAGAGAACGGAGAGATCGTTGCATTGATCAAGCCACAGTTTGAAGCCGGACGTGAGAAGGTTGGGAAAAAAGGTGTGGTAAGGGAAAAGAGTACCCATATCGAGGTCATCGAAAAAGTAACCAATTATGCAGTATCGATCGGTTTTGAAGTAGCAGCACTTGAATTTTCACCGATCAAAGGACCGGAAGGGAATATCGAGTATCTGGTACATCTGAAAAAAAGGCCGGAGGAAGAGGCAAGGATTGTGGAGAGCGTAGACATTCGGGGGACTGTCGATGCTGCTTTTGACACACTTGCGAAAAAGGATCCGGCTGAGGAGAAGAAATAAAAAGACATGGAAAAGTTTTACATTATCACGAATGATATGAAGGATGCAAATCGGAAGATCACCGTGAAAATAAAAAAATGCATTGAATCCTACGGGAAGAAATGTTATCTGGAAGAGCAGCCGGAAGAAGGAAATTTTTCAAAGATCAAGATTCCAAAGGATATTGATTGTGTGTTGACGGTAGGCGGAGACGGAACCTTTATCCAGGCATCCAGACGTCTGTTCGGGCGGGAGCTTCCGATGCTTGGAATCAATATGGGCACCCTTGGCTATCTGACCGAGGTAGAGGTACAGAATGTAGAAGAGGCTGTAAAACAGCTCGTAGAGGGCAATTATACGATTGAAGAGAGGATGATGCTGTATGGATCCGCTGCATACCGCAATGTAAGGGATGTGGCACTCAATGATATTGTCATGACGAGATCCGGCAGCATGAAGATTGTTCATTTTAATCTCTATGTTAACGGAGAGAAGGCTGATAGATGCGGACGGATTGATCGTGTCCACACCAACGGGTTCTACTGCGTACAATCTGTCTGCAGGAGGACCGATCGTGGAGCCGACAGCGTCATTGATCGTTGTGACACCGATCTGCTCGCATGCACTCAATTCCCGCAGTATTGTTTTCGCGGACAAAGATGAGATCGTGATCGAGATTGGTGCAAAACGGGAAAATCAGATCGAGGAAGCAGTGATTGCATATGATGGTGCGGATGAAGTCCCGCTTCATACCGGTGACCGGATCCGGATCAAAAAGGCGTGGGAGACAGCGAAAATCGTAAAACTCAGCAAAGTGAGCTTTCTGGAAACATTACGTGAAAAGATGAAAGGAAACTAGAAGATGAAAGTAAACCGACATGCCAAAATTGTAGAATTGATCAACAAATATCAGATTGAGACACAGGATGAGCTTGCCGAGTATCTGAATGAAGCGGGATTTAAAGTGACGCAGGCAACGGTATCCAGAGACATCCGCGACTTAAAGCTCACCAAGGTTCCGGCAGAAAACGGCAGGCAGAAATATGCGGTACTCCAGAGTGCACAGAACGGAATGACTGAAAAATATGTGCGCATTTTGCGGGATGGATTCAGCTCTATGGATATGGCTCAGAACATTCTGGTACTGAAAACGGTATCCGGTATGGCGATGGCGGTGGCTGCGGCACTGGATGCGATGAACTGGAATGAGATTGTTGGCTGTATTGCCGGGGATGATACGATCATGTGCGCTGTGCGGACCGTGGATGATACGATTCTACTGATGGAAAAGATCAAGAAACTACTGGAACAATAGACAGGAGAAAGAATGTTACAAAATTTGCATGTAAAAAATCTGGCGCTAATCGATGAGGCGGAAGTGGATTTCTCTGGTGGACTCAATATCCTGACCGGGGAAACCGGTGCCGGAAAATCAATTATCCTGGGGAGTGTCAGTCTTGCCCTGGGCGGAAGATATTCAGCAGATATGCTTCGTAAGGGAGCCGATAAGGGACTTGTAGAACTGACCTTTTATGTGGAAAATCCGGAAACGGTACGGAAGCTGGAAGAGATGGATCTTTCGCCGGACGGAGGGCAGATCATTATCACCAGACGGTTTAACGGAAACCGAAGTGTGAGCCGGATCAATGGAGAGACTGTGACACTGGGGCGGCTAAAGGAAGCAGCCCAGGTTCTGATCGATATTCACGGACAGCATGAGCATCAGTCACTGTTATATAAAAAAAATCATCTGGCAATTCTGGATGCATTTGCAAAAGAAGCCGGAGAATGGAAGAAAAAAGTGGCGGATTCATACAGGGAATACCGCCGGCTGGAAAAAGAACTTAAGGAGGCCGATAAAGACGAGGCTGAGAGAGCCAAAGAGATTTCTTTTCTTGAATTTGAGATTGATGAGATTGAAAATGCAGGAATCACTGCGGCAGAATGCCAGTCGGTAGAAGAAGATTACCGGCGGATGATGCAGGGGAAAAGAATCGCAGAGAATCTGGAAGAGGCGTATCTGTATACAGCAGGAGAAGGCGGTATAAGTGCGGCAGAAGCGATCGGACGGGCAGTACGTGCGGCAGCTGTGGCGGCAGAACATGATGACAAATCGAGAGAACTGTATGAACAGCTGGTCGAAGTGGAGAATCTGATCGGGGATTCCGGGCGCGAGCTTCGCTGTTATCTGGACAGTCTTTCCTTTGAACCGGAACAGTTCTATGAGACGGAGAGCCGGCTGAATCAGATCAATCATCTGAAGGTCAAATACGGAGATTCGGCAGAGGCGATCCTGCAGCATAAGGCGGATGACGAGGAGCGTCTCCTGATTTTAAAAAATTATGATGAATATTTAAATGAATTAAAGGGAAAACTGAAAAAATCAGAGGAACGTCTGCAAAAAGAATGCGAGGGTCTGTCGAAGATCCGTAAAAAAGAGGCAAAGCTTTTGCAGGCAAAGATCGCAGAAGGACTTCAGGATCTGAATTTCCTGGATGTCTGCTTTGAAATTCGGTTTTCAAAAACCTCCGGGTACACAGTAGAAGGAACGGATGAGGTGGAATTTATGATCTCCATGAATCCGGGTGAACCGACAAGACCGCTTGCAACTGTGGCATCCGGCGGTGAACTTTCCCGCATCATGCTTGCAATCAAGGCAGTCATGGCGGATAAAGATGAGATCGAGACACTGATCTTTGATGAAATCGATGTGGGGATCAGCGGTCGTACCGCACAGAAGGTTTCTGAGAAGATGTGCCTGATCGGCAGGAAACATCAGGTGATCTGCATTACGCATCTGGCACAGATTGCTGCAATGGCAGATACTCATTACCTGATTGAAAAACGGGTGGAAGATCAGATGACAAAGACCAAGATCCGGCAGCTTGACGGGGAAGAATCTGTGCAGGAGCTGGGAAGGATCCTTGGAGGCGCAAAGATTACGGATGCGGTGCTGGAAAACGCACGGGAGATGAAAATTCTGGCATCCGGTTTGAAAAAATAAGATTGAGCACATACTAGAGGCAGGAGAAAAAATCCTGCCTTATTTTTTGCGGAATTTTAGGAAGGAAAAAGGGGTGTGTAATGTCGGTTAGAAGTTATCGGAAAATGTTAAGTGTGTTATTAGCGGTAATTGTGGTTATAGGAGGCGGCTATTGCTACAGGGAATGGCGGGCTGAGAAAGCGGAGAGGGAGGCTTCGGTCAGTGAACTTTCGGGAAACCTTCTGATTCCGGGAGGGATGCCGGTTGGGATCTATATGGAGACGGATGGCGTGATGGTGCTGGGGACGCAGGAAATTAAGGGAAAAGATGGGATCGGTGTGAATCCGGCGAAGCATCTGGTGAAGGAGGGAGATTATATTGTCGGAGTTGATTCTGACAGTATTTATAATAAATCTGAGCTTATCGAACGGGTTAAAAAATTATCGAATAAGTCCGTCATCTTACACATTCGTCGAAAAAAAGTGTATATTGATGTACAACTTCATCCGACAAAAGATGAAGGCGGGGCATATAAACTTGGAATCTGGGTGCGTGATAACGCGCAGGGACTCGGCACAATCACTTTTCTGAATGCGGATAGTGAATACGGTGCGTTGGGACATGGAATACATGATGTAGATACCGGCAAACTGATCGAAATGTCAACGGGAAGATTATATGATACCAGCATTCAGAATATTAAAAAAGGTGAGAACGGAAATCCTGGAGGGATGGAAGGGATCATTGTCTACAATCATTACAATATTTTAGGTTCGATTACTACAAACACAGAGACAGGGATTTATGGGAAATTAGACAGGATTGAGAGAATATTTGACAGCAAAGAAGCTTATCCGGCTGTGGCAAAGGAAGAAATTCAGGTCGGAAAGGCGTATATCCGCTGTGCGGTAAGCGGAAAGACAGAAGATTATACAGTCAGAATCACAAAAGTTGACCTGGATGCCAGGGAGGTGAACAAGGGGATTGAAATTCAGGTTACTGACAAACGGTTACTTAAACTGACCGGTGGGATTGTGCAGGGAATGAGTGGAAGCCCCATCATGCAGAATGGAAAGATTATAGGTGCAGTGACACATGTTTTCGTACAGGATGCGACAAAAGGATACGGAATATTTATCGAAAACATGCTGGAAAATCTGAAAAAAGATTGAAATATGCGAACCTTGTCAGATTTCTGCGACACCATTTGCTTGTATTCGCAGAATACAGAAGGTTATAATAGGTTACATTCCAGTGCAAATTGTCACTTTAAGGAGGGGAAAGGCTTTATGGAAAAACTGAATGTAGCGATTGCTGACGATAACGAAAGAATGTTGAATTTACTAGGAGAAATTGTAGAAAGTGATAAAGATCTCAAACTGGTGGGAAAAGCCAGGAACGGAGAAGATATTTATCACATTATAAGAGATAAACAGCCTGACGTTGTACTTCTTGACCTGATCATGCCGAAAATGGATGGAATCAGTGTGATGGAAATGATAGGCGCAGATAAAACAGTAAAGAAACAGCCGAATTTTATTATTGTAACTGCGATTGGACAGGAGAGGATCACGGAAGATGCCTTCGAAAAAGGAGCAGCCTACTACATCCTGAAACCATTTCGCAATGAAACAATCCTTCAGCGGATCAAAAGCTCCGGACATGCGGAAAAGAGTGTAGCGCCTTACACAGATTATACCGTATATGCGGAACCTTCTGAGGAGGACCTGGAAACACAGGTGACAGAACTGCTCCATGAAATCGGAATCCCGGCACATATAAAAGGGTATCATTATCTGAGGGATTCCATTCTGATGGCGGTTGACGATATGGAAGTTTTAAATGCGATCACAAAGATCCTGTATCCGACAGTCGCGAAAAAGAACCAGACCACATCGAGCCGTGTTGAACGGGCGATCCGCCATGCAATCGAGGTTGCATGGAGCAGGGGAAAGCTGGATACCTTAGAAGCTCTTTTCGGTTACACAGTAAGTAACGGGAAAGGAAAACCGACCAATTCTGAATTTATTGCTCTGGTCGCAGACACGATCAGACTGAAATCAAAGCGCAGATAATTCTTTTCAAACTAATGAAATTGCGGTATAATTATAAATAAGCCGCGAGAGTAAGGAGGGTGTTAAATGAAAAAAGTATTATTTGTGTCATCTGAATCAGTTCCGTTTATCAAAACAGGAGGATTAGCCGATGTAGTGGGATCACTACCAAAATATTTTGATAAGAACAAATACGATGTACGTGTTATGCTTCCAAAGTATATGTGCATGAAAGACGAATGGAAAGATAAACTTTCTTACAGACTTCATTTCTATATGGATCTGAACTGGAGACAGCAGTATGTAGGAATCTTCGAGATGGAATATGAAGGGATCAAATTCTATTTTATCGATAATGAAGAACATTTCAGCGGGGACAAGCCATATTATGGTATGCCGGGAGATCTGGAAAAATTCGCATTTTTTTCCAAAGCGGCATTGTCGATTCTTCCGGTGATCGATTTCAGACCGGACATCATCCACTGTCACGACTGGCAGACCGGATTGATCCCGGTATATCTGAAAGAACGTTTCCAGGGAAGTGATTTCTACCGTGGTATCAAATCAGTTATGACTATCCACAACCTGAAATTCCAGGGAGTATGGGATATTAAGACTGTAAAAAGTATAACCGGTCTGTCTGATTACTTCTTCACACCGGACAAACTGGAGGCGAATAAAGATGCCAATTATCTGAAAGGCGGTCTGGTATATGCAGATGCCATCACGACTGTAAGTAACACTTATGCGGAAGAGATCAAAACACCATTCTATGGGGAAGGTCTGGATGGACTGATGCAGGCGAGAAGCAACAGCCTGCGTGGTATCGTAAACGGAATCGATTATGCCGAATATAATCCGGAAACGGATGCCATGATCGCAATGAATTATAATGCAAAGACATTCCGAAAAGAAAAAGTGAAAAATAAGACAGCTCTTCAGGAAGAACTGGGACTGGAAGTGAATCCGAAGGCTATGATGCTTGGTGTGGTATCGCGCCTGACAGATCAGAAAGGTTTTGATCTGATTGCCTATATGATGGACGAACTGTGTCAGGATGCCATCCAGCTGGTGGTTCTCGGAACCGGAGAAGAAAAATATGAAAATATGTTCCGGCATTTTGCTTGGAAGTATGACAAAAAGGTTTCAGCAAATATCTATTATTCAGAAGCAATGTCACATAAGATCTATGCGGCGGCAGATGCATTCCTGATGCCGTCTTTGTTTGAACCATGTGGTCTGAGCCAGCTGATGAGCCTTCGTTATGGCACTGTGCCGATCGTAAGAGAGACCGGTGGTCTGAAAGATACTGTACAGCCGTACAATGAGTTTGAAGGAACCGGAACCGGATTCAGTTTTACAAACTATAATGCCCATGAGATGTTAAATACGATCCGCTATGCTGAACGGGTATACTATGACCGCAAACGCGAATGGAACAAGATCGTTGATCGTGGCATGGCACAGGATTATTCCTGGAACAATTCTGCAAAGCAGTATGAAGAGATGTACACCTGGCTGGCAGGTTATTAGAATTTATCGGGATACTCTGACACAGGCAGAGAAAATGTGAAAAACATCCGATATCCCGGAACAAAAGAAAAATACGATACAGGAAACACCGGTGGAAGCTCCGCCGGTGAAATATCCTGTTTTCGTAACTGTTCAGTACCCTCACAGTTACGAGTCAAAATGCATTCCAAATCACCTTCGGTGATGGCATTTTGCCTTATATGTCTCGGGATTTTGGCAAAAAACATGCCAAAACGCCTCGCGGGATACTACCTGCTGAATAGTTACCTGCTTTCTTACTTTAGAGGAAACTTGTTCCCATGCAAAGGTAAAACGATCCGCAAGGACGTGGCAGGACACATTCCCGATCTTTTTTATTCATCCGGCAGATCGCCGAAATTCTCAGAAAATTTTTAAAAACAAAAATAGCAGTTGACAACAAAACTAATTTGTAATAGTATGTAAACAGTGAAACGAACATAAGTTCGTATATGGAAAAAAGGAGACATTATGGCAAAAGAAGATAAATTAAAAGCCCTTGATGCGGCTTTGGGACAGATTGAAAAACAGTTTGGAAAGAATATCGTCAGACGGGATATTACGCAACAGATCCGAAAAATGAATTACTTCCCCATGTGCTGCTTTTTCCAATAATTGATCCATATTCCCCCTTCTTTCACACAGAGATGCAACGAGTGTTCACGAAACGATTTAGTTGTTAAAATACAATTAACGGCAATTTACGATGCATAAAAAAGCCTCTATAATCGCAAGAAAATAGAGGTGGTTTAATGGGAACTGAGAAGAGCACATTGGCGATAGAGATTGGACGCCGCATTGCGGAGCGGAGGACGCAGCTTGGACTGACCCAGGCCCAGGCTGCAGAAAAGGCTGGTTTGACCCAGCAGTTTTTCGCCAGCGTTGAAACAGGTGCAAAAAACATTCGCGCAGAAAGCATCATTAAGGTGTCTCGGGCTCTGAACATCAGTGCGGATTTTTTGCTGACAGGAATCGTTACAGATTTAGACCGTCATCAGGTATTGAAAATGCTGGAGCCTTTGGATGAAAGACAGTTTCTGGAGATCCAAAATATCATCCGAGATATCCTGAAGTTCGGCGGATGTCCACCTGAAATCTGACGTGTGCAGAACCCTTATTACCGCTGGGAAGATTATGGATTGATGGCATAACTATTATTGCCATTATATCTTACCATTTCTGAAAAGTCCATAAAAAGTCTATCCAATTATGAACAAACAGGTAAACTAAAGGCGAGACTTATGGACAGGGGTGTGCAGAGATGGATACGCAAAAACTAGTTTCTATGCGCATTCAACAACTCTGTGCAGAACATGGATATAACATCAATTCTTTGGCCCGGCAAGCTGGTATTCCGCCTACGACTCTTAAAAATATCATTTATGGTAAAAGCCATAATCCGGGCATTGTGACGATCAAACTTATCTGTGATGGCCTTGGGATATCAATTTATGATTTCTTTGATAATAGCCAATTTAAGAGTAAAATTCCAGAGGACGTAGACTGAAGCGGGAAGGTTGCGTATATTTTTCAAAAAATTTGCTGAAAGTTCCCCATGCCTTTCTAGGGCACGGGGAGCTTTTGAATTAAATTCAAGCAGAACCCTTATATAATCCTACAAATCTGATTACATTTGTGGATTCAACATTGCCAGTTCTGCGTTTTCCACTGCCGCTATAGAGCATTGCCCGCCGACATCTATGAGTTTGAGGCCGTATTCATCTAATAACATCTGTTGAATGTCTTGAACAGAAATCTCGCCGTCCGCGATCTCTTCATTCATAGCCGCCGCCCGCTGAAGCACAATTCGAAGTTCCTCCGAAGGAAGAATTTTTTTTCGAATCATTGGCTCTGCGATGATTGCAAATGCCGTAGAGACAGCATTTGCGGTTGTCGTGCGGATAAAATGCGTCAAATCACCCTTGGTATGAATTGCAGAGGAGGATCGCTGGAGCGATAAAGAGACACCAGTCAGCTCCCGGATCTTAACAAGCTCCTGCTCCGTCTCTTCAAAGGTATGGATCTGAGTGGGGACTTGGTCTATCTGTTGCCAGATATCCAGTAGCTTTACTGTGGTCATTCCCTCCAAATTGGATAGTGCTGCCAGGAGAATCGCCCACGTCTGCAAGACCTTGCCGTTGGCGGCTTGATTTTTGATTTGCTCCAGATTATAATCTCCTGGACCAACCGGGACTCTGTTGGGATTGACTTTTTTTCGGCTCATAAAAGGACTCCTCTTGGAATTACTTGCGTTGAAAAAGGTTCGATGCAAAGGAACTGCCATACTACCTATCTGGCACAACTGGAATGCAACCTTATTTTCTGCCGTATTCGACGGGAAATGTTTGAGCACTACATGTAGAAAAGAAGATAAACCTAATATAATGATTATACTAAGCTTTGTACAGAGTCAAATTTGATTCTGAGAGAAAAAACTTCGGACAATATAAAATCAGTTTTCAGCATAACGTCAGGGCGACTACAGGTAAAAGCATAAATATCCTGCGCTTTATCTTCGCTGAAGTTGTAGTGATACTTCCTGGTTCTTCTCCCTTTATTACACCCAATTTTTTCCTCCGGCAGTCAGATAAGAATATATATCTTGCGCATGGACGACGCACATGCTAAACTAGACCTGACTTGCAGGATGTCAGTGATTACGCAAGTATTATTCTGTAAACTGGTGATGGATATGACACCTAGAGATGTGTTTGAAGAGGCGCTACACCTGACAGACCCCAATTTGATACAGGAATTGTCTAATGCCTGTACTACGCTTCACCTAGCGGCGGGAGACTTTCTAATTCGAGAGGGTGAGAAACCGGCAGTGGTGCCGTTTCTGCTCAAAGGGATTGTACGGGGATTTCTCTTCGATGTTAATGGCCGGGAGATTACAGATTGCTTTGCCGTTCAGCCCGGAATCCCAGTGATGACCTCCGCGGATCTGCAGGCGCCGTCGCCCCTTTCCATGGATGCTCTGGTGGCCAGTGACTTTTTCACCATCCCGATCCCGGAAATCCAGCGCCTTCTAGAGCAGTATGCCGAGCTTCAGCGGCTGTATAACCAGTTGCTCATTGCATCTTTCTCCATGCACTGGGAGATCAAGCTAACACTGTGCCGGGATACTGCCATGCAGAAATACCAGTGGTTCCTGCAAAAGTATCCTGGGCTTGTGGACCAGATCAGCAACAAGTGCATTGCCTCGTTTTTGGGAATGACACCGGTGACGCTGAGCAAGCTCCGGCGGGTCCTGCGCGAAAAAGAGAATCCGAAAGCATAAAAGAGGGCTCATCAGGAGCCTTCTTTTTTTCTGAGAATCCCCGGCCAATTATTCTAGAATAATGCGGCATCCCCTCAGACTTGCTATAATTTCATCAAGCGGTGAAACACTGCCGAGTGAGTCAGGAGAGGAGATGCGGAGAATGTTTTGTCCCAAGTGCGGCAAGAAGAACGACGAGGACGCAAAATACTGCGCCTATTGCGGAGGGGAGATTGCGGACACCCAGCCGGAGGAGGTCTCGCCGGGCCAATTCCTGCGGAACCGGCTGGAGGTCTTTTTCCAGGGCGATGCCCGAAAAGGGGGCGCGGCGGCGAAGCGTTTTCTGGTGCGGCACCGAAAGGCATTGGCGGCCTGTGCAGCTGTGGCGATCGTCCTTGTGGGCGGGGTTTCCGCTTTGCGCGCCCTGTTCAGCCCCGAGCGGAGCGCGAAACGCTTTTTTGAGAGTTACATGAGTGGGGATTGGGCGGCGGTCTACCAGGAAATCGACCTGCCAGAGGGGGAGATGCTGGATGAGGCCCACTTCCTCCAGGTGGCCGAAGCGTGGGAGTCTTCGGAATATCTGGACTACCAGATGGAGCCGCTTGGCCAAGCGGATGAGGACAGCCTCTATCTTGGCTATCGGTTTACATACTCCGCCACGGGAAGCTCGACGCCTTCCCAGCTGGATGTAACCTTAGTCCGCACAGGCAAGACCGCGCTGCTGTTTGATACCTACAAGGTCTCTCTGGAGGGTCTGGTGGCGGAAAACTGCACAGTGACTATCCCGGCGGGGGCCACGCTGCTGCTGGACGGCGAGGCGCTGGAGGCAGAGACAGAGGTGGAAGGCACACGCCAGATCTGCCGGCTGCCCCAGATGTTCGCCGGCACATACACCATTGGACTTCAGCATCCAGTCTACCAATGTACGGACATCACGGAGTATGTGAGCAGTGGAGACTCCTATGACCTGGCGGACAGCTGCACTGTGAAAGCCTCCGCCTTGCAGGACGATGCCTACGGCGATGTGACGGCATATCTCTCCGCTCTTTTTGCGGCGTCTCTGGATGGCGGGACGCTGGAGAGCACCGAGGTCCCGGTCTCTGGTGAGGCCATGAGTGATGCCGCGGAGGATTTCCGGGATTTCCAGGACGATTGTGCGTCCTATGCCTCCCGCTATGGCGTTTTCCAGCTGACGGATGCAAAGCTGGAGCGATGTAATCTGGATACCGGCAATGGAACGGTGGACTGCGAGTTCTCCTATGAATGTATGCGGCAGGGGCTGGAACCGACAGACCTGCCCACGCCGTTCTCCGGCTCCGCCGAGATGACGGTGGCCTTCCAGGACGGGACATGGCAGCTGATGGACTTCCGGGTCTACAATATCTATTGAGAAAGGGAGGAGAGAACCATGGCGTACTATTGTGTCAAATGTGGCCGGAAGCTGCCGGACGGCGCGATCTGCCCCTGCCGGATCCGGCGGGGCGCTCCCCGGCAGGAGGGCGGCCAGTCCGCCCAGAGCGGCGTGTCCTTTCAGAATATCCTGCGGCTGAATGATCCGGACTATGACCGGAATACGGACTACTATGAACGTGGGAAACAGATCGTCCCGGACCTGGTGGCCCCCTGCGAAAATGAGATCCCCATCCGGCAGTACCATGTGGTAGATATCCGCTCCCGCCTTCAGGGGCTGTGGGCGGAGGGACGGATCATGGTCACCAACAAGCGGCTGTTGTTCCGAGCCTCTGGGCGGTCCTTCATCGGCCGAACCAGAGTGGAACAGGAATATGAGTTGGACGAGATCTCCGGCATCAATATCTCTCACGGAGTTCGGTTCAGCCTGTTTGACTTCTTTAACAGCTTTCTTCTGGCGGCGCTCTGCGGCACCCTGGTGTACCTGCTTCTGGGGCAAGAGCCGGCATGGCTCCTGCCGCTGCTGCTG
>ENA-OOXF01001826-OOXF01001826.1-human-gut-metagenome-genome-assembly--contig:-NODE-1826-length-13027-cov-3.334567_pt1 | contig 13027 bp, 15 predicted proteins | sample MGYA00241586_ERZ501341 | MGnify/ENA primary metagenome ERZ501341 (study PRJEB25962, sample SAMEA2042985) | human gut metagenome | biome: human gut; feature: human-associated habitat; material: faeces... | reverse complement strand
TCCGGTGCTATTGAACTGAACGGAAAATATTATCTGGTTGTCCGTGTAGAGGGAAATGACCGTAAATCTTTCTTTGCAGTAGCAGAGAGCGATACAGGAATCGATGGATTCCATTTCTGGGATTATCCGGTACAGCTTCCGGATACCTGCCCGGAGGAAACAAACGTATATGATATGCGTCTGACCAAACACGAAGATGGATGGATCTATGGTGTATTCTGCTCTGAGAGCAAGGATAAAACAAATCCGGATCTTTCCGCAGCAGTTGCAGAAGCAGGTATCGTAAGAACAAAAGACCTCAAGACATGGGAGCGCCTTGATAATCTGAAAACACTTCATTCTCCGCAGCAGAGAAATGTAGTTCTTCATCCGGAATTTGTAGACGGCAAATATGCATTCTATACACGTCCTATGGATGGTTTCATTGAAACAGGAAGTGGCGGAGGAATCGGATTTGGTCTCTGTGATGATATTGAACATGCAGTGATCGATGAGGAGAAGATTATCAGCAAGAGAATTTATCATACTCTGACAGAATCCAAGAACGGTGCAGGTGCAGTGCCGATCAGAGGTAAGAAATGCTGGATCAATATTGCTCACGGTGTAAGAAATACAGCAGCAGGCCTTCGCTACGTTCTGTATGTCTTCGGTACCGATCTGAACGATCCGTCCAAAGTCATTGCAGAGCCGTCCGGTGTATTCCTGGTTCCGCTTGGAAAAGAGAGAGTTGGAGACGTTTCCAACGTTGTATTTACAAACGGCGCGATTGCGCGTGAGAACGGAGAGGTTTACATCTACTATGCATCCTGCGATACAAGAATGCATGTAGCAACCACCACAATCGACAAACTCGAGGACTATCTGTTCAACACACCGCAGGATCCGCACAGATCCCCGGACTGCGTAAAACAGAGATGCGAGCTGATCTCCAAAAACCTGGAGCTGCTGAAAAACGAGAAATAAAAGCGTCCGCTGCGGCGCATGAAAAAAGGAGCTGTTCTCTTTACGGGAACGCTCCTTTTTTCATGTATATTATTTGTTTTTGGTATACCGCGCGATCAGAATTTAACAAGTCCGGGAGATCCTGCGCCAGAAGTTTGTTTTTTCTGCGGAAGAATGCTCCGCTACTTTCATCATTTTATCTGTATTCATATGCACTCCAGATCTGTAAAGGTCATGAAAACCTGGAAAGTGTTTCGAGAAGAACCGAAACGTCAACGGGTTTCGCGATATGGGCGTTCATGCCGGATTCCAGTGCTTTTCGGCGGTCCTCTTCAAACGCGTTTGCCGTCATGGCGACAATCGGGATTTCCCCGCGTTTTCCCGGGAGTGCACGGATCGCTTCTGCGGCCTGATAGCCGTTCATGTTCGGCATCTGAATATCCATCAGAATAACATCGTAATAATCTTCTGGTGCGTTCTGGACTGCTTTTAAGCAGAGGGCGCCGTCTTTTACGTGCTCGGCGTGAATGCCGTTTTCTTCCAGAACGGTGAGTACAATTTCTGCATTCAGGTCATTATCCTCGGCAAGCAGCACGCGTTTTTCGGAAAGCGTCTGCAGGGACTGCCCGAGAATCTCGTCTTTATGCTGGTGAGCCGCAAACTGTTCTTCGGTCGGAAGTCCAAACGTGAGGTAGACCGTAGTTATTGTTCCGGCACCGAGTTCGCTTTCCACATCGATCGTTCCGCCCATCAGATTCACGAGGGATTTGACGATCGGAAGGCCGAGGCCGGTTCCGGTGATGTGGCTTTCGGTGGAGGAATGTTCTCTTGTAAATTCTTCAAAAATATGCGGCAGATACTCTTTGCTCATGCCGATGCCGTTGTCCTTCACGGTGATGCGGTAGGAGGCAAAGCCCTTCCTTGGTTCCGGTGTCTCTTCGATTTTTACGGAAATTTTTCCGCCCTCCGGCGTATACTTGATGGAGTTGCTGATGATATTCAGCAGAATCTCCCGTATTTTTGTCCGGTCGCAGAGGATGGCATCGTGTTCCACCGTGTTGTAACAGAGATAGGAAAGATTTTTGCTTTTTAACGAAGGCTCAAACACTGCATTCAGGGAATGGATCAGCTCGCTGTAGCTGCCGAGCTCGATTTTCAGCGAGGCCTTACCGCTCTCAATGCGCGCCATCTCAAGCACGTAGTTGATCAGGGAGAGCAGAAAACTGCTGGAGGACTTGATTTTTGCAATGTAGTCGACCGCGCGGTCCTTCTCGTCGATGTGCTTTTCCAGCAGATCCGAGAAACCGATGATGGCATTCATCGGGGTTCGGATGTCGTGGCTCATGTTGAACAGAAAACGTGTTTTTGCTTCGTTGGCAGACTGCGCTTCCTGTACGGCTTTTTCCAGTTCTGCTGCGTGAACCTCGTCTTTATAGCGGCGCATCTGGAACTGCAGAAAACCAATAGAGGTAAGCAGGGAAAGGATGAGCCCGAGTGCAAAGGAAACAAAAACCTGCAGCGGACTGAGCCAGCCGTTTTTCGGTACAATTTCAAAATGCCAGGTGTCGTTCGGCACGGTGCAGAGAACTTCCATGGCATCGGAACGCCGGGAATTGCCGGAGTGTGCGATGGAAACGTGTTCGCCGGTGGCCGGAGAAATTTTCCAGAGTTCGTAGGTGTAGCCGGCTTCTTCCAGTGTATCCAGTTCAATTTCGTTCAGAAACGATTCCCAGTCGAGAACGAGAATCGAAAAGCCCCAGAAAGTCTGGTCACCGTTGGCATCGGTGGTATAAATCGGGTCAAAGAGCAGTGCTCCGATGTCGCCCTGCTGCAGCTCAAACGGTCCTGCAATCGTGTATTCGCCGCTCTCTTTGGCAAGGCGTGCCTCCTGTTTCCGGGCAGGATGCTCGAGCATGTTAAGTCCGAGTGCGGCTTCGTTTCCGCTCATCGGATAAATCAGTGTGACAATGCCGTCCTTTGCAAGCTCATGTGCTTTGATGACATTCTGGTCGTCCTGCATCAGCGAGGAGAGGACGGAAAACTCTTCGTCATCGACGGTATAACCGGCTTCAATCATGTGTTTCATCAGATTGGATTCGGCAAGATAATGGTTTAACTGCGATTTCACGCGGCCGATGGTCGTCTGTGCGGTATAGTCAGCTTTCAGCTTTGCTTCCTTTAACTGATTCTGATACAGAAAAACGGCGCAGAGCTCGGCAAGAAAAAATGTAATAAAAAACAGCAGAAGCGCCTGAAATCGAATCTGTTTTTGCATTAATTTTGTTTTCATATCGGATGCTCATCTAAATTTGTAATATTTCCGGCTTTTTCAGGTGATTTTTTTGAGTAAAAACGAAGGCCGGAGTTAAAAATATTATATCGGATTTACCCTGGGATTTCAATAAAAGAAGCGTTAAGTTTGAAAGAGAACAGGATGAAATGAATGGGAAATGTAATGCACAGGAAGAAAATTGCCAGAATAGGCAGAGAATGGAATTGCCAGATAGTTGCTCATTATATCAAAATCATTTATAATAGGGACAGACGACACAGAATGAAGGATTGACAATACAATGGACTATGTGATTTTTGACCTGGAATGGAACCAGTGTCCCTATGGAAAAGAAAAAGAGAACCCGAAGCTGCCGTTTGAGATTATTGAGATCGGCGCGGTGAAGATGGATGGTGAGCGGAATGTGGTGGGAACGTTTCACCGGATTGTAAAACCGGTGGTCTACCAGCATCTCCATCACCGGACGCGCGAGGTCGTCGGACTGACAGAAGAGGATCTGCAAAACGGAATCCCATTTGCGCAGGCCGTGCAGGAATTTTTTGCATTCTCCGGCGGTGCGTGCATGTTCGGCACCTGGGGACCGGGAGACCTGACGGAGCTCCAGCGGAACATGAAATTTTATAACCTCCTGTCGCTGATCCGCGGGCCGATTCATTTTTACGATGTACAGAAACTGTTCGCGATCCAGTACGAAACGATGAAGAGCCGCCGGGCGCTCGAGTACGCCGCCGACTTCCTCCATCTCCCGAAGGACGAGCATTTTCATCAGGCGCTTTCGGATGCAAAATATACGGCCGACATTTTTGCACGCATCGATATGGATGTTGTGCTGGCGTACGACTCGATCGACGTATATCAGAACCCGAAATCGAAAAAAGAGGAGATCCACGCCGTCTATAATGGCTACACGAAATTCATCTCCCGCGAATTCGACACAAAAGAAGAAGCCATGCACGACCGCGAGGTCTGCAGCACGCACTGCTGCATCTGCGGGAAAACGGCAAGAAAACGCTTACGCTGGTTTTCGGCCGGCGGGAAAAACTACTACTGCGTAGCCTGGTGCCCGGAGCACGGATATTTGAAAGGCAAAGCCCGCATGAAACATTCGGACGAAGGAAAACTCTTCGTCGTGAAAACCATCCGCGTCAGCAGCGAACAGGAGGCGGGGGAAATCCGGCAGAAGAAAGAGAATCTGCGGAAGAAGAGGAATCAGAAGAGGAAAGAAATGTAAGAAAGGCAGAGGAAATGGAAACGGGATAAAAGGTTTCATTTCTTCTGCCTTTTTGATTGGAAAACAGAGTGGGATCGGTTATAATAAAAATTGAAGAAACTATCGATAAAAGCAGGTTTGTCGGTAGTTTTCTGTTATAGAAAAGAAATGGGGGCAGAGCCTGAGATGATGCATGTGGAAGCGGTGGATCGGGAAGGGCTGCGAAGAAGAGTAAAAGATCCCTTCTATCAGAATACAACATCCATTCTTGCTATGGAGAATGATCAGGTTCTTGGGCGGATTGAGTATCATTTTTACGGAAAGAACTGAAAGAATAAGAAAAGACAAAAGGACGAAAAACAATGGCAAAATTATATTTCCGCTACGGCGCGATGGGCAGTTCGAAATCTGCTAATATTTTGATGGTTCGCTACAATTACGAGGAGCGCGGACAGTATGCAGTTCTGCTGAAACCGCGGACGGACAACCGCGACGGAGAGCATGAGATCAAATCCCGCATCGGGCTGGAGGCACCGGCGGAGTATGTGGATGAGTTTTTAAAAGAAATTTCGGAGACATGGAGTGCGGACAGCGGGGAATACCGGTATCATGGAAAGAAAGTGGATGCGGTTCTGATCGACGAAGCGCAGTTTCTTTCACCGGAGGAGGTTGATACGCTTTCGGATATCGTAGATTTTTACGAGATCCCGGTACTCTGCTACGGCCTGCGTGCCGATTTCCGGACCCGTCTGTTTCCGGGATCCATGCGGCTGATGGAGATCGCCGACGTTATCGAGGAAGTTCCGACGGTCTGTTGGTGCGGAAAACGTGCACAGTGCAATACGAGATATGCAAACGGAAAAATCGTGCGGGAAGGTGCGCAGATTTTCCTTGGATCGAATGAGAGTTATGTGGCGCTCTGCAGGAAGCATTATAAGGAAGGAAAGCTGTGGAAGGAAGATGAGTGAGATCAGAATACAGGAAGTGCAGGAGAGAGCGCAGCTGATGGATAAACTCGTGGAACTTTTAACCGTAGGAAAAAAATGGTTCTCAGACAAAGCCGATGCAGCCGACCTTGCAATTCTGGACAAACGCATCAACGAAAGAGCCGCAGAAGGATGGGAACTCGTCACATACGATTATATGGCGACCTCCATGCAGATCAAGGGGGCGTTTGTGATTACATTTCGGAAAGAGAAATAAGTCAAATCACTTTTCGAGCAGATGTATTATTTTACTCGGTTACAACCGAGTCAATGATAACCGAATAAAATATTCTGTCGAAGGAGATAAAAATGAAAAAGATATTTTTAATGCGGCATTCTATCCCAGAAAAAGGAGATATGCCGAATGAAAGGATTCCTTTATCGGAAAAGGGAAAAGCACTTGCTGTATCAAAAAGAAATATATTTTCAAATGTGGACAGATGCTTTTCTTCACCTTATCGGAGAGCAATGGAAACGGCTGAATTCATCGCAGATCACCCGGTCATTGTGAAGGAGCTGCATGAAAGAACGATCGGGGATGCCAGGGAGGATTTCTGGTTAAAGCAGTACGAAGATTATGATTTTCGCAATCCGGGCGGGGAATCGTTAAATCAGGTGAAGGTGCGGATGAAAACAGCGATCGATTCTATCGTCGGACAGATGGAAGAAGGAGAAACAGCACTCGTGGTTTCTCATGCAACGGCAATCTGCGCATATTTACTTTCGTATTGTGAGATCGAGGTGAAGGATGCGGCAAACAAAGTAAGAAAAATATCTTTCCATGGAAAAGAAATCCTGAACGACAGGTTTCAGCCGGCAGAGGGGTTTGAAATTCTTTTTGAAAATGATGTTTTTTCGGATATTCGTGTTATGGGGAGCGAAAAATGAAAACAGTATATTTGATCGGCGGAGCGATGGGCGTTGGCAAAACGACAGTAAGCCAGCAACTGAAAAAAGAGCTGACGAACAGCGTTTTTCTTGACGGAGACTGGTGCTGGGATGCCGATCCGTTTCAGGTGACGGATGAGACGAAAGAGATGGTGATGGACAACATCTGTTATCTGCTGAATAACTTTCTGCACTGCAGCGCTTATGAAAACGTTATTTTCTGCTGGGTGATGCATGAGCAGAGTATTGTTGATGAAATCGTCAGTAAGCTGGACACGGAAGAATGCAGAGTGATTAAAATTTCGCTGATCGTGGATGAAGCAAATTTGCGGAAGCGGTTATTATCCGACATCGCAAATAAGATTCGTGCGGAAGAGATTATGGACAAAAGCATTGCACGAATTCAGATGTATCAGGTACTTGATACGGTAAAAATTGATACGAGTAATAAGAGTGTCTGTGAAATTACAGAGGAAATTGCAGCACTTTAAGATCAAAAAACAAGGAGCCAAACCAAAATGACCGAACGAATCATAGACAATGAACTCCGGCTGATCCCATATTACAGGAATGACGAGGCCTCTCTTCCGTGGTATCAGGATCTGGACGTGTGTAGGCAGGTGGACAACCGGGAGAAGCCGTATGATGTGGAGCTGTTGCATCGGATGTATGATTATCTTACCGCGCACGGTGACTGCTATTATATAGAATATAAGGGCGTGCTGGTGGGAGATGTTTCGCTGAGAGAGAATAGTGAAATCGCTGTCGTTGTCTGTAAAGAATACCAGAATCAGCATATTGGAAGACGGTGCGTTCTGGAGATGCTGAAGCTTGCAAGAGAAAAGGGAATGGAGCGGGTAAAAGCCAATATTTATTCTTTTAATGGACAAAGCCAGCGCATGTTCCAGTCGGTCGGATTTGAGAAAACGGCGGAGGAATGGTATGAGTCTAAGCTGTAAGTGATTGCAGAGAAAGAGAGAAGAAATGAACATAAAATACAATCAGCTGTGCATTAGAAATGCCGAAAAGAAAGATTGTGAACAATTAGCTGTCTGGTGGAACGATGGAACCGTCATGGCCCACGCCGGATTTCCAAACGGGCTTGGGACAAGCGCAGCGGAAATTGAAAAACAGATTGCCGACGACAGCGATGAAACAAGACGAAGACTCATCATAGAATACAACGATGTGCGAATCGGCGAAATGAGTTTCTATGTATTCGAAAATCATCGATATGAAATCGGAATCAAAATCTGCGAATCCGATTACCAGGAAAAAGGCATTGGAAGAGTTGTACTGAGCATGCTCATAGAAGAATTGTTCCGCATGGGAGCCAACGTTATTTTTCTTGATACCAACCTCAAAAACACAAGAGCACAGCATGTCTACGAAAAACTCGGCTTCCGCAAAACAGCAGTCCATTACAATTCCTGGAAAAATCAGCTGGGGGAAATGGAATCTTCTGTCGACTATGAGCTGACGGCGGATGAGTTTTGCAATCTGAAATAGAAATTGTAAAATAAATGAGGGACGAGTGTAAAGAAAGTTCGATGGGAGAAAGAAGTATGGAGTTTATGTTAAAAACAGAAAGGCTCATTATTCAGCCGTACAGTAACAGCTTTTTAGAAGCATATTATATACTACTCATGAGTAGTATTTTTGCGTAAGGGACTTTCGGAATATATAGGAAGTTAAATATCTCTGTTTTACTGGAGCAAATCAGTAAAACAGAGATATTTTTATGCCGCAGGCGTACCAAATTTGATTCGAAAAATTTTTGGCATTGAGAACGAAGGGCGGAGACGGTATAATGGAAGCAGAATTTTAACATCAGTAGACAAGAAGTCCCCCGCTTCTAAAGTGGTGGGATGAATTGTTAAAGGAAACATAACAGCAGTGGCGGGCGGAGAGAAAACGGTATCCTCCACTGACATGAGGTAAGTCACAGTCGAACTATTTTCGACATGTCAGACTCCGTGAAAATACCGACTGTGAGGTTCACACAACAGAAAAGGTATAAAACATGAGATATCAGATCAGAAATGCAAAAGTACAGTTTGGCGCAGACACGATTTTAAACAGTGTGAATTTCGAAATTCACGACACAGAAAAAATTGCAATTGTCGGCAGAAACGGATGCGGAAAAACGACGCTTCTGCGGCTGATTGCCGGGGATATTGAGATGAGTAATCTGGACAGCGACGAGAGCTGCGGAATTACGATGAGCGGAAAACAGAACATCGGTTTTCTGCGCCAGATTAATTTTACCGATGGAGATGTGCCGGTAAAAGAGGAGCTGGAGAAGGCTTTCTCAGAAGTCTTTGCGTGCGAGGCACGAAAAAAGGAAATCGAAAAGCTGCTCGCCGAGACGGAAGATCACAAAAAGCTGCTGGCGGAGTACGATTTTCTGGAGCGGAGAATCGAGAGTCTGCACGGGTACAGCTGGAAAAAAGATATGGAAACGATGTTCCAGAAATTTGGTTTTGCGCTCGAAGATCTGGAAAAACCGATCGGTGAATTTTCGGGCGGACAGCAGACAAAAATTGCCCTGATTCAGCTCCTCTTACAGCGCCCGGACATCCTGCTTCTGGACGAGCCGACCAACCACCTCGACATCGCTGCAGTGGAGTGGCTGGAAAATTATCTGAAAAGCTACGAAAATGCTGTTGTCATTGTATCACATGACCGCATGTTTCTGGACCGCGTGATTGATGTGACGTATGAAATCGAATACGGCGACATCAAACGTTATCCGGGAAATTATTCTGCGTTTGTGAGATTAAAAGAAGAAGCGCAGATCAAGCAGGAAAAAGATTATGAGGCGCAGCAGAAGGAAATTGAGCGTCTGACGGCGTGGATTGAGAAATGGAAAAACACACCGACAAAAGTTGCGGCCACCCGTTCGAAACGAATGGCGATCGAGCACATGGTAAAAATCGAGAAACCGCGGCGGTTTGACACGAAGACGTTCCATGCCTTATTCCATCCGGCACGCGAAAGCTATACGGACGTGCTCACGATGAAAAAATTGAAAATAGGATACGATACCGTTCTGAGCGAGGTTTCGGCCGTCATCAAAAAAGCAGAACGGATTGCGATCATCGGAGAAAACGGAAAAGGAAAATCGACGCTTCTGAAAACCGTTGTGGGCGAAATCAATCCACTGGGCGGAAGTTATCAATTTGGAAACCGCGTGGATTTTGCCTACTTCGATCAGCACAAAGCAGTCAACCAGAAATTCGACCCGGAGCAGACGGTGCTCGACTATTTCTGGAGTCTTTATCCGAACCTGCTTCGCAACGATGTCCGAAGCGCACTGGGAGCCTTTCTGTTTTCCGGTGAGGATGTCGAAAAGAAAATGGGGCAGCTCTCCGGCGGTGAAAAAGTGCGGCTGGAGCTCTGCCGGATTTTCTATACGAAACCGAATTTCCTGATCCTGGACGAGCCGACGAATCACATGGATCTGGCGGGAAAAGAAGCGCTGGAAAAAATGCTGACCAGCTACGAGGGAACCGTTCTGTTCGTATCGCACGACCGTTATTTCATCAACCAGGTGGCAACCGGCATTCTGGAGTTCGGCGAGAGCGACGTACAATTTTACGGAATGAATTATGCACAGTATCTCGAAGAAATCAAACGGCAGACGCCGGGCAGAGAAACGGGAAATGCGGGAGGAGTTGTACGAAAACCGGCCGACGTTCCGACACTGGATGATGTGTTTGACAAAAAGAAATATTATAACCCGGGAAAAATTCTGTCCCGCTTAAAACGGCAGCTCGAAAAATACGAGGAGCAGCTTGCGGAGAGTGAGAGCAGAATGTCAGAACTTCAACTGGAAATGATGGACCCGGAACTTTCCGCAAATTACGAACAGCTGATGGAGCTTCAGACGAAAATAGACGAAGAAAATCAGGTACAGGAATCCCTGTTGGAGCGCATGATGGAAACGGAACTGGAACTCGAAGAGATGGAAACAAGTGAAAGTGCGTTTGTGCGGAGGCAAGAGAGATATTGAGAAGGGGGATAAGAAGTGCAGGTATATCATGTTGTAACGGACAGGCCAATGAAATGCGGTCAGCATATTATATTTGATGAAAATCATCACAGCGGAGTGTATGAGAGAGTACAGGAAAAAATGGAAAAGGTTCATGATATCTATGAGAATCCTGACAAATATGATGAGAAAACACTGGAGCATCATACCTCTGTTGCGCTGAGGGAGCTGGCATTAGAAGAAGTCCGGCGGAAAAAATATCCGCAGTTTCCGTCAAGGATGAGCTGTTTATACGTATCCAGAACATTAAAAGAAGCGGAACAATGGGGAGAATTTTTTGCACGGATCGGAAGACCGACTTACAGCATTGTAAAGCTGGATGTGAAAGGGAATTGCTTTGCAGGGGATGCAGAAAAGTGTTTTGACGGACGACTGCAGAAAGCGGAAAATTTAAAATTAGCAGAAGATTACTGGAAAAGCGGAACAGACGAAAAACATCAGCCGAAAATCTGTGAGATGCTGGTGGATGGGGATATTGTGGTTGTTGAAATTGTAAAGGAGATAAACGCGAATATAAAATTGCTCAGATAAAAAAGTCAAATTTTGTTGACAACTCCGAAGACATTTGATAGTATTTATTAAATAACGTAATATTCCATGAGGGAGTAGTTAGCACGAATGTGTGATTTGTCAACATTCTGATTATAAGAAAAGAGTATAATCTGGCAAATCTTAAATAATGAGACTCATGTATATCAATGAACAGCATGAAAAAAGGCTGGCTGTTTATTGATATACAGGAGTCTTTTTTTTCACGGGTAACGAGTAAAATCCGCTTCTGCTAACGATACTATTGTGGAAAACAAAGGAGGAAAACATGGAAAATTTCATCAACAACGCCCCGTTTGCTCTTGTGCTTGTCTGTCTCGTCATCGGTTTTGTCCTGCTGATCAAAGGTGCAGACTTTTTCGTAGAAGGAAGCTCAAGCGCAGCAAAGAGACTGCATGTTCCGTCGATCATCATCGGACTGACCATTGTTGCCATGGGAACATCACTTCCGGAGACCGCAGTCAGTGTATCAGCTTCACTTACCGGCAACAACGAGCTTGCCGTCAGTAATGTCATCGGTTCCAATATCTTTAACCTGATGGTTGTCATCGGTGTCTGTGCCGTACTGACCACCGTAGAAGTTGCAAAGGAAACCATCAAAAGAGACATCCCGCTGTCCCTGATCTGCGCCGGACTTCTGATGCTTTTGGGAATCATCGGAATTGGAGACAAATCAGGGATGATGCTTGGTCACCTGGACGGTGTGATCTTAATTGGTTTTTTCGCAGGCTATATTGTCTACATGGTTCGGATTGCGTTAAAGGCAAACAGGGAAGGAAAAAAAGTCGAAATTGAAGGCGGTTCCGATGAGGACATCAAGCTGCTTTCCGTTCCGAAGAGTATCGTGTTCATCGTCGGAGGAGCAGTCGCCATTGCAGTCGGCGGAGATGTGACCGTAGATGCCGCAGCGAGAATCGCGGGCGATCTCGGAATGAGCCAGACTCTGATCGGACTGACCATTGTTTCCATCGGAACTTCCCTTCCGGAACTCGTAACTTCTATCGTTGCTGCCAGAAAGAATGAAGTTGATATGGCACTTGGCAATGCGATCGGTTCTAATATCTTCAACATTCTTATGGTACTTGGCATTGCATCCGCAATCAGCCCGATGGCCATCATTACGGAAAATATAATTGATTTGTGTGTATTGATCGTATTCACGGTATGTGTATGGATTTTTGCAGGAACCAAAAAGAAAATCGGAAGAGTCGAAGGTTTTTGTATGGTCGCATTTTATACTGTATATGCCATTTATATCATTATAAGATAAGGGGAATGGAAAATGGTGTTATTTCTAAAGGTGTTTCTTACCGAGTTTATTGCAGAGATGGGTGATAAGACGCAGCTCATGCTGATTGCGCTCACTTCGAAGTACAAGCTGAAAGACATTATCCTGGGAACCGCAGCCGCGATTCTGGTACTGAATGGAATGGCGGTTCTCGCAGGCGGCCTCGTCAGCGAATTCATTCCGGACTGGCTGATTAAGACGATTGCAGCACTCGCATTTCTTTACTTCGCAGCATCCACCATTTCCGGTGATGATGACGAGGAAGAGGAAGAAGGCGGCAAATCCAAAATTCAGTTCGCACCGCTCGCCGTTTTCTGTACGTTCTTCGTAGCAGAGCTCGGAGACAAAACACAGCTTACCGCAATCACCTTTGGTGCAAACGAAGGTATGGGATCCGCATTTGCTGTATGGATCGGATGCTCCCTCGGACTTTTCGCAGCGGATATTCTCGGAATGCTGGTCGGCTATCTCTTAAAGAGCAAGACACCGGATGGACTGCTGAATACACTGGCGTTTGTCATCTTTTCAATTTTCGGTGTATACACACTTTACCAGGGACTGAAACTGATCAGCACAGGCGTCTGTCCACTGCCGGTATGGCCGGTACTGATCGCTGCAACGGCTGTTTTTGTTGTTGTATGTGTCTGTCTTTTTGTGAAAAGAGAGAAGAAAAAAGCAAAATAAAAACTGCGCACCGCATACTCATGATTTGGATGAGAAATGCGGCGCGTATTTTTTATGCGGCAAAATGAAAGTTTATCATTGAAAACTGCGCGTCGCATTCTCGTTACTTTAGTGATGAGTTAGACGCGCAATT
>ENA-OOXF01001824-OOXF01001824.1-human-gut-metagenome-genome-assembly--contig:-NODE-1824-length-13048-cov-2.428154_pt1 | contig 13048 bp, 6 predicted proteins | sample MGYA00241586_ERZ501341 | MGnify/ENA primary metagenome ERZ501341 (study PRJEB25962, sample SAMEA2042985) | human gut metagenome | biome: human gut; feature: human-associated habitat; material: faeces... | reverse complement strand
GCTAGCCCCTTGTCACACAAACTACCGAAGCCTCATAAAACAATGAACATCAGGGAGGTTGCGGACGATGGATAAGCTCGATGCCATGACGGTACAAGTTAGAGATTTTTGCGACGCACGCGACTGGCGCAAATATCACACGCCGAAAGAACTCGCCATCGGCATGGTAACTGAGTCCTCCGAGCTGCTACAGCTCTTCCGCTTTATAAGCGACGAGCACATAGCAGAAATGTTCGAAGACACCGAGCAACGCCAAGCTATCGAAGACGAAATTGCCGACACGCTTCTTTTCCTCCTGCGTTTTGCCGACCTCAATGACATCGACTTACAGGCGGCGCTCTCGTCCAAGCTAAAGCGCAATGGCGAGCGCTACCCCGTCGACGCATCATCCAACGAATACAGAAAGGCGGGCCACCGTGAGTAATGAGTTCGCCCTTCGGCAATACACGCTTCCCCTACCCAAGCCCTTCGAGGCAAGCGAATCGCTACAAGACTTTGGCACGCCAGAGCCCGGGACTCACCATGACGAGAGCTGGCCTGTTCTCTACATCCTGACCAACAGTAAAAAGAAGACGGCATACATTGGCCAAACAACCAACTATCAACGCCGCATGAAGCAACACGCCGCAAACGCCGACAAGGACTTCGATCGAACACTTCTAATCGACAACCCCACATTCAATCAGTCAGCGACATTTGAGTTTGAAAACAGGCTCATCGAGCTGTTCTGCGCTGACGAAAAATATCAGGTAACCAACGCGAACAATGGCTATGCCCAGTTCGATTACTTTGAGCGACCTCAGTATCGCCAGAAATTCCGAACGCTGTGGACAAAACTGCGCGAAGAAAACTACGCGATCCACCCTCTCGAAGAGCTCGAGAACACTGACCTGTTCAAGTTCTCACCTTTCAAAACGCTCACGCCCGATCAATACGAAACGATTGAGACGATTTACAAGCGACTAGAGCAGGAACAGAAAGATGTTGAAAACGGCGGCCCCGAGAAGAAACGCGTAACCGTAGTAAACGGCGCGCCTGGAACAGGCAAAACCATCCTTGCCATCAGTCTCATGTTCAAAATCAAAAATGAGCCGAACCTTTCCGGCTTGCGGGTCGGTTTCGTGACACCCATGGAGTCTCTGAGCAAGACGCTCAAAAAGCTCACGCACTTCCTTCCCGGGTTAAAGCCCGGCGATATCCTGAGCCCCAGCGATGTAACCAAAAACAATCGGTATGACATCTTGCTTGTCGATGAGGCACACCGACTGGGAAACTACTTGACCGCCGGCGCTGGCATCGGAGCTTTTTACAACACATGCGAACGACTCAGCTTGCCGCGCACGAGCAGCCAGGTGGATTGGATTTTCAAATGCTGCGACAAGGCATATCTGTTCTATGACCCCAAGCAGCAGGTCCGTGCATCCGGACTTAATCGGGACGGCCTCGAGCAGCGACTCAACCAACTCGAAGAAGCGGGAATCGAGACCGAAGAATTCAGCTTGAGTACCCAAATGCGCGTGCGTGGCGGCGATGAGTATCTCGATTTTGTATACGACCTGCTCGACAACAAAGCGTACATGCATGCCGGTATGAAATTTGATGAGCTTTTTGCCTCGCAGCCCTACGATTCGCGAGCCGCCGACCCGAACAGCGATATCCCCCGGTATCAGTTTGGCGTCGTCGACCGGTTTGAGGATTTCTGCTCCCTGCAGCAAGCCAAGGAAGAAGAAGTTGGTCTATCCCGCATGACGGCAGGTTTTGCGTGGAAGTGGGAAACGAAGAAACACAAAGACGCATTCGATATCGTCATCGAGGGCATCCCTAAACGTTGGAACTCAAGCCAAAAGGATTGGGTTAACTCCCCCAACGCTGTTAACGAAGTCGGATGTATCCACACAGTGCAGGGCTACGACCTCAATTACGGTTTCGTCATTCTGGGTCCCGACATTTACTACGACAACGACAAGGGGGTCGTCTGCGTTAACAAAACGAACTTCAAAGATGCTGTCGCAAAGAAAAAGGCGAGCGACAACGACCTACGAAAGATTATCGTCAACGCCTACTATGTCCTCATGACTCGTGGCATGCTGGGAACGTTTCTTTATGTATGCGACCCGGCGCTCAAGGAGTATTTGTCACGGTATATCCCGGTGATTTAGTGGCTGCCCACGCATGGCATGAATAGCAGCGAAACCCCCAGGACACAATCCCGGGTTCACAAAGGGCGGCGGGGCGCGCCGGCGCCCTATCCAACCAATACTGCTCCCAAAACATTTGCGAGCTTCTTGGCGGGGCGCCTATTCGCTTTTTCGCCCATCGCCACGAGTGCGTGGTTGCAGGCGTCCTCATTCATGTCGCAAACAATTCTAAGCTCATGCCGCGCCCTTGAAGCAGCCGTATAAAACAAAGTTCCAGGCTCTGGCATGTAGCTCATGGACGGCTGTTCCCATAAGGCTTGATCAACATCAATCATAATTACCGCAGCAGCCTCCATCCCCTTGAACTTCCTCACCGTATGGACGGGAATCTTCTGACCTTTCCACCTCTTTAGGTTCTGGTCACCAGCGAAACAGCACGACAGCTTAGAGTTTTCCAGTGTCTTGCATGTGATAACCACAATGTCATTAATACCGGCGTTCTTGAGTAAATCGATGTGCTTATCCACAAATGCCTCTTGCGCGGCGGCGTCACAATTAATCATAAGCAATGGAGGTTTTCCGAGCCTAGCCATAACCTGCATTCTAAAACCGTGCGCTTCACCAAGAGCACTCAGGGAAGACTTCTCGATAGCCTCCGTATTCCGGCAGTTTACATAAAGTGTTAGCTTGCAATCGGCATCCATAAGGAAGCTGGGCATAGTTGAACCTTGGACAAACTGCCTTTTGTCGTAAAAGAGGTACATGGTGCTTTGCGGCTTTGAATCCACAATAGAGCGAATCGTTTCGAGCACCATCGCGTCCTCGATAGCTTTGAGGCCAAAGTCTTGGCCTTCGTCTATTACGATGTGCTGATAGGGAAACGAGTCAGGGTGCTCCATGAGCTCTTCGGTCAGGCGAGCATAGTTTGGCTCAAGCGAATTGCAGACCTTGCAGGCAAAGCCCGGAATTGTGTAGACATCAATTTCCGGGACATCGTTGCACCTTCTAGTAATCTCTTCCTTCAAAAGCGAGTTAAAGCACAAAAAGAGAACCCTGCCCGTACAGGCGGCCTGCTTAGCTCTCTCAATTGCAATGAGAGTTTTGCCAGTTCCTGCCGCCCCGTTAATTACCGCTGTCTTCTGATCCTTTATGAAATTCAACACGCGAGCCTGCGAGTCCAGCAGCCTTGCGAACACGAAGTCGTTATATCGATAGTCCACCGAATTCGTCGGGACGATATCGAACTCCGGCAGGAGCACTTTATGCAAGACCTCTTTAGCCTCATCATTGGAAAGCCTCGTCTCCCTTCCTCCGACATCCATGTTCATGATGCGAACTATTTGTTGAGTTGGATCCCCAAGGTCCGTCTTGCACAGAGTAATATCGCGAGAAGCCTCAGGAGAGTAGTCGATAAAACCGAGCTCGTGGGCGCCCAAAGACGGAAGCCAAACCGCGTGAGCAACCTTGCACCTATTGCACAGTTCTCTCAACCCTACATCTTCAAATCGATTAATGAGCTTCCATTTGATACTATCCGCCTGCCGGTAAGGACCCCCGTGCCTTCTCATTGACACGCCGCTACCGTACAACCACTCACCGTTTTCGCAGCGAATTCTCCCCGCTTTCGCCTCGATAACAAGAATGCCGAGCTTGCGATTAAACACGATGAAATCGGCTTCTCTCTGCTCGATCGCGTTTCCATCCACAATATCCAACATCTTGTATGAATGGATAACCGTAAAATCATCGGGAAGCTTACTCAACGCGTAATAAATCTCCCCTTCACGGCTCCGATCGTCGTATTCAGCCGGGCCAAGGCTCGGTATCATTCTTGCAGCCACAGTTATGCCTCTTTATAAATCTCGCCCATCACATCTTCGGCGGAGCAATCGCCAACGACAAACAGGCTCCAACCCGAAACGCTGCGCCAGGCAGACCCAAAGACATCCTCGAAATCGACCGCTGCTTCCTCGTCAAGAAGAATGACCTTGGACTTGCGCCAAACAAGCGTGGCGTAAGCGCTGTCGCCGCCAGCATCAGATAGCTCCACGTCTTTATCCGGAGTCTCCCAGCGCAGATGCGAATCATAGCTCGTCATTTCACGAATCAACTCGATCCACTCTTCCGAAGAATCAGATCGGATTGACAGCCTCATCGCTTCGGCCAGCGACAACGCCCCGTTGTCTGCACCATCATCAGAGGCCCATAGCTCAAACCCATCAACTGGGTTGGGGACACCAGCCTTGTAATCGAGCTCTTTATCCTCATCGGCATTACCAGCAAAACGGCCGGATGACGAGGCAGCAAGAAGAGCTCCCAAAATTCGCTTTGCAGCACCGCGGGAAAGATTCGCCTGCACAACTTGGTTGTAATAATTTGCAATACAACCGTAGCAGCAAGTTTCTTCGCCACATCCGCAATGTCCGTCTACGACCTTATAGGCCTCTTCAATTAGATCCGTCACCTCTTTGCTGAGCTGACGTACATGACCGGCTCCTCCGGGCACGTCATCATAGATGAGTATTGAGAAGCTGCCTGCATCATTTTTGTATGTAGTCCCTCCGAGTTCGGTCTCGGGAACCTCGAGGATTTTAGCCGCAGCGGTAAACAGCGCCCACATCACAGCTTCCCAGTCGCCATCGCTGCAAACTGTCGCCTCATCGAAATCAAATACGAGCTCGAGGACGTCGCTCACAAATGCCGTACCCAGCGCACTGAACCTATTAATCTTTGGAGCAGTGCCGCTCTTCTCGCACCAGTAGGCATGTTGGATCTTCTCCCCACCAACAGCAGCGCGATTGCAGTAAGAGCAGACTTGGAAGCCCTTAGCAGGGCTATTGAGCACACAAAGTTGCCCGTTCTCGGCATATTTTACTTTCACCGCACCGCCAGGAAAACAAAACTCCCTGGTCGCGGTCTCGTTAGGCCAGTGCTGGCTAAAGTGCACCGATGCATACCCCTTTGGCCTCGGCCTTCTAAGCCCTATGCCTTTTTTGTTTTCCGTGCCGACAAAACCATAGGAAGGTATGAGCATATTCTTTTCGAGAGCAAACTCGGTATGGCAAACGGGACACTCGCCTTTATCACTGTAGTTTTCAATGGGCCATACAAATGTTTCGCAATTTGGACACTTTCCATACCTGCGCTTTCGCAACTCTTGCCCTTTCGGCTTTCTGAGTCCAACGGACTTCCAAAGCGTCTTGCCGGCAACGATTTCCGCCCCCGGTGCATATTCCCTAATTGCTTGACGCATACCCCTAGAAAGCTCGAGCCTGTTCTCACCTACAGAATTCTCGATATCAAGAAGATGGAGCTCTACGAGATCAGTCGGAAACCCGTACTTAGGCAATACTCCGCTCTCGGCAAGAATTGCGATAGTTCTCTCCTTCTTGAGCGCATCCCTAGACTTTAGAAGCTTGGATGCGAGAATGTCGTTGACGCCCATATTCAGCTCAATACCATCCTGAATACGCTCAAAATCAGCATGCTTAAGGCTATGCGCAAGGAGAAGCCTGCCACCGCTTCCGCTCTCAGCCGAATCGATTGGCCCAACGAGCTTTGCTATCCACCCCCACTCGTTTACGCCAACTTCTTCCGCCACGGGCATGCCTTGCGGAACAACGCGGACGAGCTGTTCATAGACACTCTTTGGCCGCGATGCAAGAAAGCTTCGAAGATCCTCGAGGCCTTCCGGCTCCGATTTAGAAAGATCCATAAAGTCGTTGTATCCATGAGAGTAGTCTTTGCCCAAGCTCCGGCTCGCGTAGCGAAAGAACTCAGACATAGCGACAGCGAAAACATGCCGTATCGCAATGGCATCGTTATTCAGATAGCACATTGGCACTCTCGTGTTACCGCCAATTATCTTGGCTGGGTCCTCAAAGTACGCGACATCATGGGGCCGCAAGCGAGCAAACGTGATGGCATATCCAGGCTTGCCAGCGCGGCGTCCAACGCGACCGGCTCGTTGCGTATAATTCGCGGTACTAGGTGGAACGTTTCTCATAAAAATGGCCCTCAAATCGCCAACATCCACACCCAGCTCAAACGTGGTCGTGCAACTCAAAACATTAACGTTGCCTTTGATAAATTCGCTCTGTATTTCTCTAGCCTTTTTGGATGACAGCTGTGCCGTATGTTCCTCGATGTCGAGGGGAAGTGCCTCATCTTGATATACGGTTTTATAGAAGCGGTCTTTGTCTCTTGCCTCTGCGAAGCTCATTTTCACCATCGTGCCGTTGCATTTCGTTGTCATGCAAACGCCATGCGTGTCCAGATGAGTCTCACATCCACATGCATCGCAACGATAGACAATATCATCGTTGGAATGCGGATACATAGTCCAAATATCTCTGCCAAGCCTAAAGTGTTCACGCGAATCGATCAAATATCCTTCGCCCCTAAATAGCTTGCAACTTAGATACTCCCCCATAAACTGGAATAGACTTTGCAGAATCGGGCGAACGTCCTCACGGGTCAGCTCGATACCGTGGACCCTTTTGACGTACTTGCGAATAAAGGCACTGCGCTTATTTTCTGTACCACGTACCGCATCTCCCGCAAACTGAACAATATCCTTTGACGCAGAGCCGCCCCCCTCAAGCACGACAAGGTTACCGCGCTTCTCATGATTGTTTCTTAGCTCAGGAACCCCTTCAGGAACCTCGATAACATTTTTCTCTCGGAGCAGTTCAAGACAGGTCCTTGCAAACAAAATGTAGTCTTCGCATGAAAGCCAGGCTGCCCCATCGGCATTAAGTCTATCCACCTGTCTTTCGACAAGCTTTTTCGCCCCAGGATGGGAAAACCCCTCGTTAAATTCAGTAGGCTCGATCCTTACAACGCCAAGGCCTTCAAGGCTGTTCCGCGAATCCTCAGCCGCAAGCTCATCGAGAATCCAGGCCGTCGCCTGCCCCTTCTTGTTGGAACCCAAAACCCCCGGATAACGCCTCTTTGCAACACTTGTTATCCAATCAATAACTGAACTCGGCTTACAGCCTTCACCGTCGCGAGACAGAGCCTCCACCGCTTCTCTTATCAGCTGACGGCGTGTGATATTTCCATAAGTTCTGTCCATTGCGGGCGCGAAGAAAGCCGCGTCCTGGCGCTTGTCCGAGAAGCAAATAACACTTCCGGCCCTGCGTTCTTCGTCGAGGTCTGCAAACAAATCATCCTCGTCAGCTTCCTCATCAAAAGGAGGAATATCCCTGACTAAGTTGTAGCAAACGACACTGCCCGCAGCTTCAGGCGAAACGCGCATTGGCTGAATTGCCACAACGGACTGATATCCGCAATGACGACAACGCGCCTCTGCTTCGTCTGATTGTTTTTTCTCGTTTTGGTTGAGCGCAATTGGGATGCGCGCAACAATCTCATGCTCGAAACGATGAGCACCACCCTCGGCTTCATGATACAAAGACCCGCATATCGGGCACAGCCATTGGATCTTCTCATCGGGATCTCTCTCCGATTCGTCAGAGAGAAGACGGTAGTAGACTCTCGGAAGAAACTCGTCGTCGGAATCCGTTCCTTCATGTCGAGGACTTAACCACGCAGTCTTCACCTCGGGATCAGAGCTCTCCTCACCAAGGATGTATGCCTGCCCACAATGGCGACAGACCGACACCTCATATACAGGAGTATCGTTTTCATCGTCATAATGCTCCGCAATCGTTTTGTGAGGAGTCAGCTTACGTGTATGCAGATTTAAATAGATGCCCTCAGGAGCTCGTAAAAACGAATGGTACCGGCTCGTAAGAATGGGGACATCCCTGGAGCGCTGCGCAGAGGAAAGCACCTCGACCATAGCAGTAAGGATTTCCACACCCCTCTTATCTCCCGTGAGCCCTTCGATCTCAAGCTCCTCAATGGTGCCAAGATCAGTGAGGTCGAAAAGACGCTCGCAGCGTCTCACCAGTTTTGCCGCAGATGATTCACCTAAAAGAACCTTTCCCAACCCCATTAGAGGGGACTCGCCGTCTAGTCTCGCTACGACCTCTTCAGGAGCTCCACCAGATGCGAGTGCGCTGCGAATGTCTTCTACGTTTGCGTTTTCGGGATCGGAAAGTTCCCTGCGAAGTTCCGCCCAAGTATCTAGAGAAAGCGTGCCCCATGGCTTTTCGTCAAGGGCGTCTTGGGGCTGATCTTTCTCGCTCGTGATGACGTCAAGATTTGCGGGATCACTTGAGAAAGGCTCACCAAAAAGATCCCGAGCAAATGTAGCCACCTTTGGCATATCTTCATCTGAGCCGATTGTTGCGGAAGTTGCATAACAATGAAGCTTGGGCAGCTCTCCCGTTTCCGATTCGATACGAGCCTTTACTCGTCGCAGCAAATATGCGATTTCGGTGCCAAGCGCACCTGAATAAACGTGTGCCTCATCGATGGCGATATGCCGCCAGTTTGCACCAAATGCCCCTTCGAACAGCGGCGCATCCTCCGGACGTAGGAGGAGATACTCAAGCATGGAGTAATTTGTAAGCAAGATGTTGGGCGGGTTCTCACGTATTTTCTCACGGGAAATGATTTCGTTTGAAAGCCTGGTTTCATCTGGGTTTTCATCTTTCCACTTACGAAGAGCCTCGAACTCTTCCTTCTCAGTATCGCCGGTATAGCGCCCGAAGGTGATATCGGTCCCCTTCAGCAATCGGCGCAATCGTTTAAGCTGATCGTTTGCGAGAGCGTTCATCGGGTAAAGAATCATGGCGCGGACGCCAGCGGAGCGCCCGCTCTTTTCGAATTCTGTGAGGATATCATTCAGAATCGGAAGCAAGAAGCACTCAGTCTTGCCCGAGCCCGTACCCGTAACGACGGCATAGTTTCGCCCCGCCACGCTCTTTTCGATAGCCTTAACTTGATGCACGTATAAGGGACGATAGGGGTCAAAATTACGCGCATCTCCGCCGCCTAAACTCATCATGCCCTTGCAGAGAAGCCCCTCGTCCACCAAGTCGGCCACAGTTTTATCCTTGCGGTACGGAGGCGCCGCCTCAAGAAACGGTCCCTTTGCAAGATATCCCGGCTCGCAAAGAATCGTCTCAAGCTGCTTCTGCAAATCCGCGTCATCAAAGTGAATAGTAGTGGCAATGTACTCGCGATAAGAGTCCTCCACTTTGCGCGCAGTCTCAATGGGGTTGAATTCTTTTACATCCGTCATTATTTGCTCCTACTATTTAAGAATGATACTGGTCGCGTATTCTCGTCGAGGGTCTCCAAAGACGTCGCTCGGTGACATTTCAACTGCGACCTCTCTCTTGTTGCCCAGCTGCCTTACCACGCTTGATGGAAGAGCGACCTCCACAGAGCCCTTTTCCGCAAAGGCCGTAGCAATCGGCTTTTCGTCTCTTTCCTTATACCTAGAACGCCTAAAGAACCTGAAATGAATATCACACAAGGGCTTGCCTTCAAACCGAAGAACATATCCAAGGGATTCGCCCGGCGATAGCTTCCAGCCGTTAATACCGAGCCCCTCGGCACAATCAAGCATTTGAACATCAGTCCAAGCTGGAATCAGTTCTCCCGTTGACACGTCATCGCCGTAGCACAGGGACAGCCTCAGGGGAAGACGGCTAGATGCCCTATAGTCAGTCTGTTGAAAGAGGCTTGCATGTCTAAATAGATTGAATCCGTATTCGCCAGGCTGTTTGAGGTTCTTGAAGAAAAGGGGCTTTGAACCGAGCAGCACCAGCGCGACCCTGTTGTATCTCCAACCATAGGAGATAATCTTAAAGTTTGCCGCGCTGGGGCCGAACTCCAACGCATCTGCCAAACAGATTGAACGCTCCTTGGATAGATTCGCAAGTCTTTCTGGCATGTCAACGTCTATTGCAGCAAGAGCAAGTTTGGCATCGGTTTCTTTGCCGCTCTCCCTCGAACGAATACGGAGATGCAAGAACTCATCCCTCAGGAGGGCCTTCGCTTCATACCGCTCCCAGGCATTGAGGGAATTAAGCCCGTCGCATTCGTCTCCCGCATCGGCTTCTTCATAAACACGCACAACATCAATGGGAAGGCACGCCTGGAAGCCATATTCAGCTACAGCACGCCCGTGATCAATGCTGATGGACATAGGCCTAAATTCTTGTATGGGCACTACTGCGAATCGGTAGCGGAAAACAACCTTATCACCGGCAGATTTCTGCCTCGCCTCTATGACGCATTCTTCAATATGCCAACTGAATAGACTCGTTTTTGAGGGATTGAATTCTATTCTTGCAATACCTAAATTTTCAGTATCGTCCTCATATATTGCGCAACGAGGCATCGACACCAGCTCGCCATCGCAGCAGCACATGATGTCCAAGTCTTTTAGGGCGCTCGCGCCATCAAGCGCTTCAATGCTCACAGAGGGCAGGCCGTCGCTGGTATTGAGTTCGTTCGGAATGCGCCCATACAAGTCAACGCCGTCGCTCGTTTCTCCGATAATGCGATGCTTATCAACCTTTGCGACATAACGTTCTTGCCAAACGGCAACTTCCTCGCCCGTAAGTTCGTCAACAACCGAACCTGCCGAACCGGGCTCCACATCATAGATGAAGATCTGGTTTTCATCCCAATCGCCAGAAGCCTCATACTCCGAAACGGCTTTCATGCCTTGCCCGGGAACGATTTTGTATCCGTCTTTAACAATGTATGCGATACGACGCTTTTTCGTTAACCGCTCGTTCTTGCCACGTAAGCGGTAGAAGCCCTTAGCGTCCTTTATAAATTCAAAACAACCGGGCTTGTTCCTACTGAACGACTGGCTCAAAGAACTAAGCTCGATGTAGTCACCCGCTCGCTCATCTTTCTGCATGAGCTTCAATTCCACGTCGTAACGAGCCCGAGGGTTAACGGCAATACCGACGGCATTCAAAATGCATTTTCCGACACTCATATCGAATTCAGAGCTTGCCTTTAGCTCGCCGTCAACATAATAGTCAATCTTGTCACCAGCAAAATGCAGCGGGAACTGTTGGCGCGGCCAGCGCATGGTCACAACGCCCTCAGATAAATCCAGCTGCAAACTGGCAATCGGAAGATAGATCAATCGGTGGGTGCCACTTCTCCGCTCTTGCGTCTCAGCAGCAGCCCTTCCTCCGTTCGCCAAGGGCGGCACACGCTCTTGGTTGTCACGAAGGGCCTGCATTGCGGCTTCAGGCAGACCGAAACTAGATAGCATCGTGTAGCGGCTTCCAGCCCTATTCGAGTCAACAATTTGCGCCGCCACGCGCATGGACGCCTCAAATAATGGAGCAATGGTTGAATCGGGCGCTTTCTCAAGAATGTTAAGAACTGCCTTTTCGGGAGCATACCGACTCTCGGGGTTCTTTAGCTCCCTAAGAACGGAGCGCCCGTCCATCTCTCCGCCAAAACCTAGACTGCCTTTAGAAACTTCTTTCGCAAGCGGAAGTAATTTCTCCCACAGGTTTGACCAAGAATCTTCTGATAAGCCTCCGTGGAGGAGTGCGGTGTAGAAGTAGTAATTAACTTCCTCATCACGACCGTACAAAGGCATTCCACGCTCTTCAACATGTTTTATAAAAATATGCTTTACAAGCCCCTGTACGTTACTGTCGCAAATGCCAAGACTCGCGAAAAAATTGCCCCATAGGTTATGCTCGTTGAAAACCCTGCGCGCCTTGTCAGCAACATAAACCATAAAAGCGTTCGGCAAACACCTATCAATCAGCATCAGAACAATGCGAGGTTTTGTCGGGTAACGTTTTATGAGTTCTTCAAAAGCAGTGCTGAGCTCATCAAGGTCTGCCGAGAATTCTTCAAACGCCTGATAAACCATGACGTTTTCAGACCTTGAGCCAAGGTCGTCAAAGGCACCCCGAGCTCTTTCTTCAAATTCCTCCAACTTTGCCGAAAACAACCCATGCGAGCGTGTGAGCGGAAAACGGCTCAAGTCGTATTCATATTGCTCTATCGAAGACGCTGTCTCGGTATTTGACTCGCGAGGAGGTCGGCTTTTCGGCAGGACTTTCACGTTCGTCGGATTCTCGACCATCTTGGGCTGAAGCATGGAGGCCGCGAAGTCGTCGGGGGCCGCACGGTATTTCTTTCGCATCCTTATGATTGAATCGGCATATCTGCTATCAAAACAAGCGTCTATCTCTTTATCGGTAAGAGACAAAAGATCGGGTAAGTAGCAGAAACCAGCATTATGAATTGAACGCTTAAGCCGCACATCGTCAAAACTAAGCTCCGAGATGGGCGTCTTCTCCAGCCTCTCCAAGTAGTTTGCTTCGCTCATCAGCATCCCCTATGCCGTAATTGCATTCGATGCCGCCATTTCTGACCTTTTATTGACACCGGTCTGACACGACGTGCTTTTAATCATACCGTGAGGGACTTGCGCAACTCGAAGAACAAAGATGTCCAACGGAACCGTTTCTGCAGACGGTCACTATCACCCGGCGAACAGTCCCCTATAAAGGTCGACCATGGTTCAAGCACGCTTTATTGCGCAACAAAACCACCGCCAAAATGATTCAATTGTGAACATAGATGCACGGACCAGCCGGCCGGAGGTCCAAGTTTTCCTACCGCCCATCGCTTTGCCCCAACCCTGTAAGGCGCCCGCACGCTATCATCGATATAGATTGAATGGGAAAGCAATACAGGGGGGCTCTGCATGCCAATTGAAAAAGTTCCATTCTTGCAAAACACTTCTGGCTCGGTAATTGACAACCACCACGAAGCTCATATGGCTGCCCAGCACTCCATCGCTCGCGGCTACGACGACCTCGCCAACGGCCGCATTCGACCATGGAAACAAGCAAAAGCAGAGGCAGATCGGATGCGAGCCATCAGGTAAAGTCACCCCTCCCCCATGTAACCATCCTGTAAATCATAGCGGCACACTCGGGTTTTACCGTGATGCGGTCGCGCCTGGCGCTCCACTGTGCTAAAGTATCCCGAAC
>ENA-OOXF01001818-OOXF01001818.1-human-gut-metagenome-genome-assembly--contig:-NODE-1818-length-13080-cov-2.241075_pt1 | contig 13080 bp, 15 predicted proteins | sample MGYA00241586_ERZ501341 | MGnify/ENA primary metagenome ERZ501341 (study PRJEB25962, sample SAMEA2042985) | human gut metagenome | biome: human gut; feature: human-associated habitat; material: faeces... | reverse complement strand
GGCGTGGCGGCAGCTGCAGCAGCAGTGGCGAACGCAGCAGCTAATGCAGCGAAAGCAAACCTGGACATTCATTCCCCGTCCCGTGTTGGTGACTGGATCGGTAAGATGTTCGATTATGGTATCAGCGGCGGTATGACGAAAAATACTGGCGTAGTGGAAAAAGCTGCGGGACATGTAACGGACTCCATGCGAATCGATACGAAGTCCCTCCTGAGCATGATGCGCGGAGCAATGTCCTCTACAATCTCCGGAATCGTGGAAAATCGTATGTTCCAGAAAGGAGCACAGTTCTTCCATGGCGATGGAACGGGTGGACATACGGAAGTAAATCAGACTATCAATATCTATCAGCCGGTGGAATCACCGGTTGAGACCAGCAGAGCATTGAGAAGAGAGGCAAGGAGGATGGCTAGGACATAATGGAAAAGATTATATTTTCACTTTCCAGGAACGGTAAGACCATTGTACTGGATGAACCGGAGTACGGTGTAACCGATTACTCTGGCCTGGAAGCCACGGATTATGAACTGGAAAAATCAGTGAATACCAACTATATCGGGGAAAGGTTGAAAAGAAAGAAAGTGCTTTCCCGGCCGATCTCCATCGAAGCGGATTTCCTTGGTGCAGACGATGAGAAATCAGCGAAAAGACAGGAACTGATTGCATTTTTCTCACCGTTTTCTGGTGGAAAACTTACAGTCAGCTACATGGGAACAGAGCGTTCTATTGATTACGAAGTAGAAGCCTTCCAGATCGATACCGTGAACAGGTACGATGTCATGAGCTTTAAAATCGAGTTGATCTGCATGGATCCAATGTTCCAGGACGTACTACAGACTGGTGACAGTATTGCTACATGGATTCGTGGATGGAAGTGGAAATTTACACTTCCGTTCGAGATGAAAGAGCGAGGCGAGCCACAGAAAAATATCATCAATACAGGTCACGTGGAAACCCCTGTGGAGATCTACTTTCACGGTCCTGCCGTCAATCCGAGTATCAAAAATATAACGACTGGCGAAACCATCCGGATCATTCGGGAACTCACTACAGATGATGTGTTGTATATCAATACAGGCTTCCGACAGAAAAAAGTAGAGATCATCCGGAACGGCACAAGGACAGATGCTTTTGATTACATCGACCTGTCGTCCCGGTTTTTTTCTCTGCAGGTAGGCGATAACGTGATTGAATACGCTTCTGAGAACGGGCTTGCCCCTCAGAACGTGGAGATCTATTACAAAAACAGGTATTTAGGAGTGTAACATGGAACATTATGGATTTTTTAACGGCGGTACGGAATACGGTCAGGAGGAATTTAACAGATATTTTGATAATATCTATGAATCTGGTATTGCTGTCAACTCTGATCAGAGTCTGCAGTATCCGCTGAGTATCAGCTCCGGAAAGGTTCGTGTTGGAATTGGCTTCTCGATTATCAGAGGTTTCTTCCATTACAACGATTCCGTGAAAGAACTGACACTTGCGCCGGATACGAATCTTCCAAAAATTTACAGGATCATTCTGCAGTTGAACATTGCAACAGCATCAGTTTTCCTGGTAACGAGAGCCGGATCCGCAGCGAGTAGCCCGTCTGCTCCGTCCATCACTCGGAATGAGACAGTCTATGAACTGTCACTGGCCCAGTACAAAGTAGACAAAACTGGCGCGGTTACTTTAGTCAAAGATGAACGACCAGACGTCAATGTATGTGGAATCATCCGTCCTAAGACGGTTAGCGAGTACGATGCTGCTATGAAAGAGTACCAGCGCAGATTTGAGGAATGGTTTGCACGACAGCAGGGGACTGGATGGAGAAATATCTATATTCAGGATACTACACCGGAAAAGGCGGTGAGCGGTAGCATATGGATCGGAGAATAGAGATCAGGTTTTTTGATCAGAATTTAAAGTTTATCGGGGAAGAGGATTATCAGGGACTGGAATTTATTAGCAACTGGACAAAATACGGTACGTTCCAGATCTTTGTGGACAAACTGACCAAACAGATGAAAGTCGGAAACTATATCATGCTTGACAATGACCGGAGAAAGACCGGGATCATCAAGCGGATCGAATGCTCTGACGAGGACGAGTCTGGCGTTCCAATCACGATTGGCGGGTATACATTGTTGCATCTATTAACACAGCGGATCACCTACCCGCCTGCAGGTCTGGCATACCACAGCTTCTACGAGCCGGCAGAAAATATAATCTGTGAGCTTGTCACTGCCAATGCTGTAGATGCATCAGACAAAAGCCGGAATATTCCAATGTTGTCGGTAAAATCTTCTAAAGGAAGAGGGGATAGGGTATATTTTCAGACCAGGTATGACAACCTCGATGAAGAGATCACTTCCCTGTGTGAAGCATCTGGGTTAGGAGTATGCATCACACTGAATCCGGAAGCACAGAAGCTGGAATTTGAGGTTCTGGAAGGCGTTGACCGTTCTGCAAACCAGAAAGACAGACCACCAATGATTTTTAACGTTGATTATGACAACGTGATCAGCAGAGAATATGTGTCAGATGTTTCTGAATTTAAGAACACAGCGATCGTTGCCGGACAGGGCGAAGGAGCCGACAGAAAGATCATTTTGGTCGGAAATGAAAACACTGGAATAAACAGATATGAAATGTTTGTAGATGCCAGGGACATCGAGGATGAATCAGCACTTCCGGACAGAGGAAAGAATAAACTGGCAGATTATACCTGCAGTGATACGTACTCTTCCGAAGTGGATTCTGCAGAATATCAGACAAAATGGAACCTGGGCGATGTGGTCGTTACGATTGATCATGAATATGGCGTCAATATGAATGAACGTATAGTAGAAGTGACAGAGACCTTTGATGAGAATGGTTATACGGTCGCCCCAACCTTCGGAACCACCCAGAAAACCATTCTGGAGAAGGCTCAGACATCTACATCATCCAGTGGTCAGGCTACCGTAGAGGGTATCCGTGGAGCTGATGGAAAGACTCCACGGATGATGATCAACAGCGACGGGCATCTGATTGCAATATATGAAGATTAAGGAGTTATAAGTTATGAGTGTAGTTGACTTAGGAAAAGTAATCGGCCCTCAGGGTCCTGCCGGCCCACAAGGTCCGCAGGGAGTTCCGGGGGCAAAAGGTGAGAAAGGGGATACTGGAGAACCTTTCCAGATAAAGAGGATCTACGAAAGCGTGGCTGCTATGAACTCCGGATACGCATCGGATGGCCTGAGTATCGGAAGCTTTGTTATGATCGATACCGGAAGCGTTGAAGATGCGGATACCGGAAAACTTTACTGTAAGAGCTCATCGGCATACACGTTTATCGTGGATCTGTCTGGTGCACGTGGTATCCAGGGACCGAAAGGCGCTACTGGACCACAGGGTATCCAGGGTCCTCAGGGCATTCAGGGTATTCAAGGACCGAAGGGAGATACCGGCCCGGCTGGTCCGCAGGGTCCAAAAGGAGAAAAGGGTGAACAGGGTGTCCAGGGACCACCGGGAAGCACACAGAGTTATGTGCTTTTCCAGAAGGAATTTACAGCCACGGAAGGACAGACGGATTTTTCCTGGACAGACTACCAGTTTCCTGTTGGAATCAATGCGCTGAGTTTATATATCCTTGGCGTCAGACAGAGCGGGAAAGCTTTTACTGAGCACGCTGACGGAAAAGGCTTTAAGCTAAAAAACGCACTGACAGCCGGCGATTATGTCTTTGTAGAAGGCTATCAGATGGTGGTTGACTTACAAGGACCTAAAGGAGATACCGGTGCAACCGGAGCAAAAGGTGAAAAGGGTGACAAAGGCGACAAAGGGGACACGGGTGCCAAGGGAGCAACCGGAGCCCAGGGACCAATTGGAGCCACCGGTCCACAGGGTCCAAAGGGAGAACAGGGTATCCAGGGAAATACAGGGGCACAAGGTCCGAAAGGAGCCACTGGTGCAACTGGAACAAGAGGAAGCCGCTGGAATCAGGGAACAGCGATCACTGGAACATCAACCACTGCCACTGTATTTTCCAGAAGCGGGATCACAGATGCATTGGTAAATGACAACTACCTGAACACATCTACCGGAAACACGTACCGCTGTACAACATCCGGAAACGCTGCTACAGCAAAATGGGTATATACCGGATGCATAAAAGGATTGACCGGAGCAAAAGGCGATAAAGGAGATAAGGGAGCTACCGGTGCACAAGGGCCTCAGGGAGTGAAAGGCGATACTGGTTCTCAGGGTCCTCAAGGAGTAAAGGGCAACACAGGCGCTCAGGGTCCTAAAGGTGACAAAGGAGACAGTCCTACATTCCAGATTGACGACAATGGTCATCTGATCGCCATCTATCCGTAGGAGGTGGTCAGATGAGCACAAGAGTTGATTTGGGTAAGATCATTGGACCGCAAGGACCAACCGGCCCACAGGGTCCAACTGGCCCACAAGGACCGACCGGACCGAAGGGCGATAGAGGTGCCACCGGAGCAACCGGACCGAAGGGTGCTGATGGAACAAAGATATATGTTCAGAGTAGCGCCCCAACCGGAGTTGCTTCAGGAACAGTATGGATAGGATAAGGAGAGAAAAGATGAATATTCTTAGAAAAGCATTTAAAATTTTTGACGGATCATTCTGGAACGAATATCATTTGAAGACGGACAGTAAACAGGTAATTCATACAAAAGCGGATGGAACAGATACGACTGTGGAGGAGCAGCTTCTTGCGCTAAACTCCACTTTAACTAGTGCAATACGCACAAAAACATATTCAATGACGTTAACGGCGAACAACTATGTGCCACCATTTAGTATGTTTGGTGAGGGTACAATTCCAGATGCAGACATAAAGAAATATGGTTTCCCTATTGCAATCTGCGCAATTCAAAAATCATCCGCACCAGGAGCTGCTGCACTTAGATGGCATACCGGTAGATCAGTTTGGCAATATATTGTATGTTCCGATCAGGCTGAAACTAGCGTTATTGTTACGTTTCTGAAATTAAATTAGATTTTTAAAAAAACTACAGTCATAACCGCTTTTGCAGCAGTAGCAACACAAGTATAATGATATTTTCCATTGCTACTCAGAGTCAAAGCTACTGGATGCGCTTGTCCACTGGATGTCATTAAAGTTGCAGAAATTGGCGTTCCATATTTTTCGACATCAGAAGTTGGTAAGTATTCATTTGCATAATATGAGAATGGTGTCACATAACCGTTTGCTGTCAGTACTACCGTATAATCAACATATTTTATTGCGGATTTTAAAGTGGAGTATAGCCCAGAAAGGAGATATATGATCAGAGACAGACCAACCCATCAATTAATGAGTAGTCAATAAATCAAAAAAAGGAGAAAAATCATGGGAAAAATCAAATTAAGTAACGAACAGGAATTGAGCATCATCGCAGACGGCATTCAGGCAGCAGGAGATAGCCTGACAATCAGCCTGACCGCAGATAAGACCATTGCAGAGTACGATGAGATTTTCAGTGAAGCGATGAATACAAAGAAAATCACGGTCCTGGATTCTGCCGGAGAACCTTTTATGATCCATTCTGGTTACACTAAGCTGCAGAGCGTAGAGAAGCTGTACGATACGACTGTAGACTACAAAAAAGACGAGGATGGAAATAAGTTACCAGTAACCGGAACAGCTATCAGAGTATCTCTGATCCGTCCAGACAAGACAGAACAGAGAATTGCATCTTTGGAAGACACTGTAGACACTCTGACCATGGAAATCATGGGACTGTAAGAAGGAGGGGATATGTTTATGTACGAGACGATCAAAAGACTGTATGCGAAAACAAAAAATAAATCTGTAGTTGAGAAAGCCATGGCGAAAGGCTGGATCACAGAAGAAGAGAAAAATGCCATTCTGGCAGAGGAGGCGTAAATGAAAGTAATTGATACATACAATGCAATCTTAGGGGCGGCAGTAGCCGTCCTTTCTTATATCCTTGGAGAGCACTGGATCCTGTTTGCACTGTTCCTGGGACTCAATATTATCGACTGGCTGACTGGATGGATTAAAGCCAAAATCACAGGTTCGGAAAGTTCCAAGACGGGACTGATTGGGATCTTAAAGAAATTTGCATATTGGATGGTGGTCATTGCAAGTTTCAGCCTTTCAGCAGCATTCGTGGAAGTTGGAAAGATTATAGATATGGATCTCGGTGTAACCACATTACTTGGCTGGTTTGTCCTGGCATCATTCCTTGTTAACGAAGGAAGATCAATCTGCGAAAACTTCGTTGAAATGGGAGTGGAAGTTCCCAAGGTATTGGTAAAGGGATTGCAAGTGGCCAACAAAGTAGTAAACCAGGAAGATGACAACGAATGATCAGAGGGGTTTGATGCCCCTCTTTTAAAGGAGAGAAGATGGCGAAAGTTACGTTCAACAGTTTAATATACAAAGCACATAATTATTATGTTGCAGCAGGAATGACACCGGAAGGTGCAGCGGCACTGGAAGGAAACCAGTACGCGGAATCCGCAGGATTTGTTTCGAACCGCCTGGAATTCCTTTGCGTAAAACGATATAAGGAAAAAGGTATCGTATACACGGATGAAAGTTATACAAAATACGTGGATTCCGGGAAAATATCAAAAACAGAATTTTTAAGTCCGATGGGTAGGCATTACGGATACGGATTATCGCAATGGACAACATCTGACAGAAAATCCGGTCTGTATGAGTTGGCAAAGAAGAAAGGCGTTTCTATCGCTGATGGAGATATGCAGCTGGAATACACAGTTTTGGAACTGAAAAAGAAGTTTCCGAAAACATTCAAATTTCTTTGCACGACAAAAAATGTAAAGGAAGCATCTGACTACGTCCTGGAACATTACGAATCTCCAGATGGCTGGCAGTCACTGAGTGCAATCAGAGCTGATTATTCAAAACAAATCTACGAAGAAATGACAAAAAAAGGAGATACTATGGGCATCAATAACATGATTAGAAAAGAGAGAGAATACGGCAATATGCCATACGTGGAAACCGGTACAAACCATCAGAAATTTTCTGACATGGTAAATAAAGCCGGACTTGCAGGATGCCAGAACCAAGCGTGGTGTGCGACATACCAGTTCGCGATGGAGCTGGAAGAGTTCGGAAAAGCAGGAGCACTGAAACACTGGAATATGACAGAAAAGAATTACTGCGGCTACAGCTGCTTTTCGACGGAAGCTATGTTCCGAAAAGCAGGAAAGCTGGGAACCGTGCCGAAAATCGGTGCCCTTGTTATTTTCCGTCAATCTCACATGGGAAGAGTCCTGTCTGTGGATTCAAAAAACAAAACGTTCGAATGTGGTGAAGGCAATACAAGCAATAGAAAATATGAAAGAAACGGTGATTCCTGTGCGGTAAAAACGTATTCCTGGAATGACAGCAAAATCAAATCGTTCTGCTATATTGATTATGAAACAAGTACGAAAAATTCCGGATCAACGGCAAAACCGGTAGGAGCAGCAAAGAAAGAAGAAAGCAATGTCCTGAAAGGTCAGAAGTGGCTCAATAGTAATTATGGATCTACACTACAGAAATATCTGAAAGCGAAACTGAATGTGGATGGAGAATACAGTGAAAAGTCCAGAGCTGCAGCTGTGTGCATCTGGAAAGATGTCTGCAACCGGAAATACAATGCAAAGCTGGATTCGGCAAACAAGAATTTCTTGGACAGCTGCAAAAAGGCAGCCAAGAAAGCAACTATCAAAAAAGGAGCATCTGGAACGTTTGTTTATCTGGCGGAATTCATTTTATCAGCCAAGGGATTTTACTTTGGAGCCATGGACGCATCCTTTGGATCTGGTCTGACCGCATCCGTTAAGAGCTTCCAGAAGGAAAAAGGATTGACCGCGGATGGTGTGATCGGACCGAACACATGGTACAAGCTGTTTAATTAACACAAGAAAAGAGGACGGTACATTACATATCGTCCTCTTTTCTTCATTTCTGAAATATTCTATTGCAAATAAAGAATATCATAACGATAATAATATGACAAGAAATATCGTGCGACATTTCTTGACATGTCAAATCACAAGTGGTAAAAATATTGTATCATCTCTAAAAAATCTTAAAAAAACTCTTATAAAAACTCTTAAAATCGAAAGAGTTTCTTCCTATTAAAAGAAAACCTATATAGGCTATTGAACTACGGTGGCCCGGACGGCGAGATCGGTGCCTCGATGCGCTATCTCTCCCAGCGTTTCACCGCTCCGAACCGTGTCTGCATGGCGGTTCTTACCGATGTAGCGACAGAAGAACTCGGGCATCTCGAAATGGTATCCACGATCGTTCATCAGCTGACTGCCAACCTCACTGTGGAAGAAATTGAAAACCAGGGATTTGCAGATTATTATGTGGATCATGCTGTAGGGATCTGGCCGCAGTCGGCGGGAGGGATTCCGTTTAACTCCTGTGAGTTCCAGTCCAAGGGCGATCCGATCACGGATATGTTTGAGAGCATGGCTGCGGAACAGAAAGCACGGAGCACCTATGACAATATCCTGCGGGTTGTGCGGGATATTCCGGAGATTGCGGACCCGATCCGATTTCTGCGGGCGAGAGAAGTGGTACACTTCCAACGGTTCGGTGAAGCCCTCCAGTCTCTCCAGGATCAGCTGAACAGTAAGAACTTCTACCAGATGAATCCGAGCTTTGATATCGGGCTGACACGGGAATCATGCGATTGTCAGGGAGAATGTGTACAGTAAAAATGTAGAAAATTAAAATAATAATTTATGGAAAATGGACAGAAGTGACAAATATAAAAAACTATAAAATTTTTATTGACAGGATAGAAACTAAGGTGTAAGATACACCCATACAAAGCAAAGGCGCTATGGAAAAACATCCGTAGTGCCTTTTGTCGTATCAAAGAAAATCGCACACTCTGTTTTCGATGATACGGCAGGGCTTGAAAAAAGCGAAACAACGGCGTTTTGCAGCTTCTTATCTTATATTATATATAGAAGCAAAGCGTCGTTGTTTCGCTTTTTTCATTACAAAGAAAGAGGAGGACAAAAGTATGACAGAAGAAATTATGGAAGTTCTGAACGGTCAGGTATTTGGCGTATGGTTCCTGATCGGCGCTGCACTGGTATTCTGGATGCAGGCAGGATTCGCGATGGTAGAGGCAGGTTTCACCAGAGCGAAAAACACTGGTAACATTATCATGAAAAACCTGATGGATTTTTGTATTGGTACCTGTACCTTTATCCTGATAGGTTTCAGCCTGTTACTGGGAGAAGATATGGTAGGGCTGATCGGAAAGCCGGGATTTGATATTTTTACAAGTTATGCAGATTTTGACTGGTCTAACTTCGTATTCAACCTGGTATTCTGTGCAACAACCGCAACTATTGTTTCCGGAGCTATGGCTGAAAGAACAAAATTCTTATCCTATTGTATTTACTCCGGTGTGATCTCCGCACTGATTTATCCGATCGAAGCACACTGGATCTGGGGCGGCGGCTGGCTTGCCCAGATGGGATTCCATGATTTTGCAGGATCCTGTGCGATTCATATGGTAGGTGGTATCTCAGCACTGATCGGTGCCAAGATTCTTGGACCGCGTATCGGAAAATTCACGAAAGATAAATCCGGAAAAATCACAAAAGTCAATGCATTTCCGGGACACAACCTGGCAATCGGTGCACTTGGTGTATTTATCCTGTGGCTTGGCTGGTATGGATTTAACGGCGCAGCTGCAACATCTGTAGAACAGCTTGGTTCTATTTTCGTAACAACAACCATCGCTCCGGCGATCGCAACTGTAACCTGTATGATCTTTACCTGGGTTCGTTACGGAAAACCAGATGTATCTATGTGTCTGAACGCTTCCCTGGCAGGTCTGGTAGCCATCACGGCACCATGTGATGTAACCGATGCACTCGGAGCAATCATTATCGGTATTGTATCCGGTCTGCTGGTAGTATTTGGTGTATGGTTCCTTGACTATGTATTACGTGTAGATGACCCGGTTGGTGCAGTCGCAGTTCACTGCTTAAACGGTATCTGGGGAACGATCGCAGTTGGTCTGTTCGCAACCACATCCGCACCTGGAAATGATGATCTGGTTGGTCTATTCTACGGCGGTGGATTTACTCTTCTTGGAAAACAGCTGATCGGTTTTGCAGCAGTAGCATCATGGACCGTAGTAACCATCACCATCACTTTCCTTGTGATCCGTGCTGTTGTAGGCTTGAGAGTTACCGAGGAAGAGGAAATTGTAGGTCTGGATGCAATGGAACATGGTCTGGCATCTGCTTACTCAGGATTCAGTATCATGGATGTTTCCAACACCATGATGATGGATGTCAATGAAAATACAAACCTTGGTACAGATGATTACAAAGCAGCATCTGATGCACAGAAAAATGCAGCAGTTAAAGTAGTAAAAGCTCCGGCAGCAGCAGATACCGGTATGTATAAAGTAGTTATCATCTCGAAACTGTCAAGATATGACAAACTGAGAAAAGCTATGAACGATCTGGGTGTCACCGGTATGACCGTTACACAGGTTATGGGCTGTGGCGTTCAGAAAGGTGCCGGCGAGAAATACCGTGGTGTTGAAATCGATGCAACCCTGCTTCCAAAAGTAAAAGTAGAAGTGGTAGTCAGCAGCATTCCGGTCGATCAGGTCATCGAAGCTGCAAAGAAAGTTCTGTATACCGGACATATCGGCGATGGCAAGATCTTTGTATACAATGTTGACAGAGTCGTAAAAGTCCGCACCGGTGAAGAAGATACGGATGCACTGCAGGATGTAGAATAAAAAGTAAACATTCTCCTTAGATAAAACAGAACCTCTGGACATCTCAGAAACATAAAAAAAGAGATGTCTGGGGGTTTTTTTCTCTTTTTAATAGTGATATACTGAACAAAGATATCCGGCTGAAACCTCCGGCAGGATACCGGAGCGTGGAAGAGGTATATAGGAAAATCATTTTCAGACACGCTCAAGGGGAGCATGGAAAGAAATGAGGGTATTACATGGAACAAAAAGAGAAAAAAAGAAGAAAAAAGAAAAGCAACCGGGGGGCATATTATGATTATAATCTTCTTGCGATTGTAATTCTGCTGATCTGTTTCGGGCTGATTATGTTATACAGTACCAGTGCGTATGAAGCACAGATGAAATTTCATGGAGATGATATGTATTATTTCCGCAGGCAGGCACTGATCAGTGTGGGAGCGATCGCTGTTGCCATCTTTATTTCAAAATGGGATTATCATCTGATGATTCCATTCGCAGGAACTTTGTACCTGATATCAGTTGTACTGATGGCGATGGTGCGGTTTACTCCATTTGGAGTGGAAGCCTATGGTTCCAGACGATGGTTAAAGCTGGGTATTCAGTTTCAGCCGGCAGAGATAGCCAAGATAGCGATTATTATTTATATGCCTATACTTGTTATCAAGATGGGAAAACAGGTAAAGCAATTGAGGGCAGTAATCTGGCTGCTGATCTTTGGTATGATACAGGCGGGTGCGGCTTTTGTTTTTACGGATAATCTGAGTACCGGTATGATTATCGGAGGAATCGCCGTCGTTATGATTTTTATTGCACATCCGAAAACAAAGCCTTTTGTTGTACTGGCTCTCGGTACCAGCGTGGTGGCAGGAAGTGTCATTGCTTACATGGGTATGACGATGACTACCAGTGATAACTTTCGTATCCGAAGAATCTTATCCTGGCTGCATCCGGAGGCCAATATGTCATCCGGCGGCTACCAGGTGCTGCAGGGACTGTACGCAATCGGAAGCGGCGGATTTTTCGGAAAAGGACTTGGCAACAGTGCGCAGAAGCTGGGAACGATTCCTGAGGCGCAGAATGATATGATTTTTTCCATTATCTGTGAGGAACAGGGGCTTGCAGGGGCTTCTTTTCTGATCCTGATCTTCGGACTGCTTTTGTGGAGGCTGTGCGTAATTGCCCTGCACTGCCGGGATCGACATTCCCCAGGCGGCCCGGATGAGCGCACTGCTGCGCCGGTCCCCCTATCAGCCCTATATGAGCGATGAGTGGTACGCCAAGATGCACAAGATCGAGGAGTGCGTCCACTGCAATGCCTGCAAGTCCCGCTGTCCCTATGGCCTGGACACCCCGGCGCTGCTGCAGGTGATGCTGAAGGACTACGATGCATTTTATGCCGAACACCACAACGACTAAGCGGCCATTACGCTAAAATCGAAAGGAGATCTCCCTATGCTTTTTCAAGGCGAAAACAACAGCCTGAAACTGGACGTATTCAATTATGAACTCCCCGCCGACGGCGGTGACCCCACCAGCGATGACCGGAACTGGCTGATCCTCCGGGCCACCTATGTGGACGAGGACGGCGACATCACCAAGGATTCCAACAGCTGCCTTTTGACCTACGAACTGCAGGAGATGACCGCCGGACTCAAGGTGCTGGATGCCGGCATCCGGGACCGGTATGAGAGCAGCTTTACCGAGCCCTACTTCACTCTTACGGCCCAGGCAGAGGGAGAGGGCTTTTTGGTGGAGGTGTCCTTCTTCCTGCCCAACACCATGGACGGAGACGACACCGCTGAGGTGGCAGCTCATTTCTCCAAGGCGGATATGCGGGCCCTTCTGGACGAGCTGGACAAGCTGTGCAAGAAGTTCCCGGACCGGACGTAAAAGAAAACACGGCAAAGCCGCTCCCGTCAGGGAGCGGCTTTGGATTTCCCAAGCAGGATGTAGAGATACGGCGTAAACAGGGCTGGAACGGCCAGCGGCCAGGACACCTGATCGAAGAGGCGGAACAGCAGTTGGGAGGCCCAGGAGGAGGCTTCTGTGGTGTCATAGAGGTAATAGACCCAGAGGGAGTATCCGCCCATGGCCTGGCTGATCTGTTCCCAGGCCAGCAGGATGGCGTGCCAGACCACCATGATGGTTGCGGAGTAGAAGATCTGCCTGCGCTCCATACCGCGGACAAAGCGCCATCCGGCCAGCCAGAACAGGACGAAGGCCAGGACTGCCGAGAGAACCGACAAATACCCTGTGGAGAGGTGATAGACGCCGGTGACCGGATCCGGACCCCGGGCTCTGCTGCTTCAGACGGTGCGGT
>ENA-OOXF01001814-OOXF01001814.1-human-gut-metagenome-genome-assembly--contig:-NODE-1814-length-13102-cov-3.004139_pt1 | contig 13102 bp, 10 predicted proteins | sample MGYA00241586_ERZ501341 | MGnify/ENA primary metagenome ERZ501341 (study PRJEB25962, sample SAMEA2042985) | human gut metagenome | biome: human gut; feature: human-associated habitat; material: faeces... | reverse complement strand
GATCGTCGCTTCCAAGCGTCCGATGATGCTGCCGCGATAGACAACACTGTTGTAAGGGTATGAACGAGGTGGCCCGGCTCGCGAATAGTGAGCCGGGCTACCTGTTTTTCACCCGAAATGCGGTAAAGTAATCCCAGCACCATGCAACAAAGGAGTGACTAATGCCAAATCGCGCAGAACGACGTGCCCAGGCCAAGCGCAATCGCAGGGGAGTGCCACAGCAATACGACCAAACCCAAGGCCGCGCACGTTCCGGCATGTTGGACGAGTATCAGCTGCAGGAAAAGTCACGTCGTCTGCAGGACGGCACCGATGGGCCATGGAAGCCGAGTGCCAGTACGATCACGGAAACGGAAAACGTGCTGAACACCAATCCTGATTACAAGAATCCGAAGATGTTCAAGGCACCCCATTCCGTCCGCCAATGGTTCCGTGTGGCCAGCTGGGTGCTGATTGCGCTGTCGGCCATCGCCTTCCTCGTGGTCATGTGGCTGCCGTCGCATCCGATGTGGCTCATCTCCACAGTCGCCATCGTCTTCGCAATCGGTGTGCTGAGCCTGTTCTTCACGGCCGGCAACCCGAAGCACAATCCGAATCTCGACCAAAACGGAACAGCCGTCTGATCACAAAAACGATGGAAAGCGGTGAGACAACCAGAAGCATTTGTCTCACCGCTTTTTCTATCGGATTTTAGGTATGCGCTACTTGACTTCGACTAACCGTAAAGGGTATGCGAGAATGCTGTTTCATCGTTTTTCAGAAAAAGAATGGAACTTTCTGAAAAACGATGAAAACAATAAGTGTTTTTCGTGTCTGATGTTTTACAGTAGAACAGGAAACGCTGGAAGACTCGAGGAGGAGATTACAGACATGAAGGTTGACATTCTATCGCGTGAATACCCGCCCAAGGTGTATGGCGGCGCGGGGGTGCATGCCGAAGAGCTTTCCAAGGTGCTGGCGGAACGTGTCGATGTGACGGTCCGCGCATTCGACGGGCCGCGCGCGGCCGCCGACATTCCCACGATTCCCGGAACCGACCCGAAAGGGTCGCTCACGGTCGTCGGCTACGACGTGCCGAAAGAGCTTGAGGATGCGAACGGTGCGCTGAAGACGTTTGGCGTCGATTTGCAAATCGCCAACGACGTTGATGCCGACATCATCCATGCGCATACATGGTACGCATGCCTTGCCGGCTATCTCGCCAAAATGCTGCATGACACCCCATTGGTCATCACCGCGCACTCGCTTGAACCGTTCCGTCCATGGAAACGTGAGCAGTTGGGCGGCGGCTACAATCTGAGCTCCTGGGCTGAGAAAGACGCCTACGAGCATGCCGACCGCGTGATCGCCGTATCCGCGGGCATGCGTGAGGATATCCTCACCGCCTATCCGAACCTTGACCCGGACAAGGTGGTCGTAGTGCATAACGGCATCACCATGAGCCAGTTTGAAACCCCGGCGGATGACGATCCGGGCTGGAAGGTGTTCGAACGTTACAACATCGACCGCAGCAAACCGACCTTGCTGTTCGTCGGACGCATCACCCGTCAAAAGGGTCTGCCGTACCTGCTTCAGGCACTGCACTTCGTGGACCCGAACATCCAGGTCGTTCTGTGCGCCGGCGCTCCCGACACGCCGGAAATCATGGAAGAGGTCAAGACCGCCTTCGCCAAGCTCGACGAGGAACGCGGCAACATCATCTGGATTGAGGAGATGCTGCCGAAGCCGGAACTCAACGCACTCGAACATGGCTGTGACGCATTCATCTGCCCATCCATCTACGAGCCGCTCGGCATCGTGAATCTGGAAGCCATGGCATGCGGTCTGCCGGTGGTCGCCTCTGCGACCGGTGGCATTCCGGAAGTCGTCGTCGACGGCGAGACCGGATATCTGGTGCCGGTCGACCAACTGCATGACGGCACTGGCACCCCCACCAACCCTGACAAATTCGTGCACGATATGGCCGACGCCATCAACCGCATCATGGCTGACCCTGAAAAGGCGAAGCGGATGGGACAGGCCGGTTACGAGCGTGCCCGCGACCACTTCAGCTGGGAGTCCATCGCAGACAAGACCGTCAAAGTCTACGAGGACGTGCTTGCCGAACGGAAGTAGAACCGAACCTGTCTGATCGCGGATAACCGATCCGGCTGATCGATAGCCAGAATATTCCTGAAATGCCTCCTGCCGACGCACTATGCTGGCAGGAGGCATCATCGCATCCAAGTGGTTTGTGAAAATGGAGGGGACCATGAACGAACAGAGCATCGCGTTGAAACTGGACGATGTGGAATTCCGTCGCCGCAGGCGCGTAATTCTCACCAAAGTCAATCTGGAAGTCAAAAAAGGCGAGAAATGGGTGCTGTTCGGTCCCAACGGCATCGGCAAATCCACGTTGGTGCAGATGATGAGCACCCGTGGATTCCCATCCGAAGGCACAGTCGACATTCTTGGAAACCGTCTGGGCAAAGTGAACGTGTTCTCCTACCGCAACCGCATCGGTTTGAGCTCGGCCGAACTCGGACGTGCGTTCCCACCGCAGGAAGATCCTCTTGACGCCATCGTGACGGCGCTGACCGCAACCACCGGCCGTTGGCGCGACACCTATACTGACGAGGATTACGCCAAAGCCCGCTCATTGATGCGTGAATTCGGCATCGAATACCTGGAAGGCAAGATGATGTTCAAGCTTTCCGAAGGCGAACGCACTCGCGTGCTTATCTGCCGTGCGTTGATGGCGGATCCCGATTTGCTGATTCTTGACGAGCCGACCACGGGTCTTGATTTGGGTGGGCGTGAGATTGCTTTGCGTGCGTTGAGTCGTGTTGGTGCGGAGCAGTCTGACCGCGCCGTGATTCTGGTGACGCACCGTCTTGAGGAGATTCCGCAAGGCTTCGACCATGTGGCGATCATGGGACGTATCACCGGCAACGAGGCGGACGCGTATGCGGATAATGTGGCCGGCAACGATCCGGCGCCGGGCACTATCGTGTATACGGGTGATTTGGAGCATGGTTTTACTTCTGAACGGTTGAGCCAGGTGTTTGGTTTGGATTTGAAGGTCACGCATGCGAATGGTCGTTGGAACGCGTACGCGGTGTGATGTTGACGTCGCCGTCACATTGCCGTCGCTTCGTGCCGTCTGCCGGTATGACGGCGGATACGGTAGCATAGGTTCGTTGCTGTCCGTGGAATAATGCGGTCTGCAATCGTAAGCCATAGTCGTGAAATCGTATACTGAACGAACGTACGAAGGAGCGTGAACCATGCGTCGAGGGCCGCTTGCCGCCGGTGAAAAAGTGCAGTTTACGGACCGCAGGTCGAATAAAATCACCGATCAGCTGGTGCCGGGTGGTGTGACGCAGACTTCGCATGGCATCATCCTGCATGATGATGTGATTGGCCAGACGGAAGGATCCGTTGTCGTGACGGTGAGTGCGAAACGTGAGGCTCAGGTCAACCAGACGCATCCGGAACGCGACGCGAACAAGCCGTGGAAGGGGACGCGTGCCATCGGTGGTTGGGAGTTCGCCGTCATGCGTCCGCGCTTGGCTGACTATGTGCTGTCCATGCCGCGTGGCGCGCAGATCATGTATCCGAAGGACATCGCGCAGGTCATTCAGCTCGGTGATATTCGTTCCGGTATGAACGTGCTGGAATCCGGAGCCGGTTCGGGCGCGATGAGCATCAATCTGCTGGATGCCGTGGGGGAGGGCGGAAGCCTCACCACCATCGAGATGCGTTCGGAATTCGCGCGCGTCGCCGAAGCCAACGCGACGGTTTACTTTGGCGAACGTCCCGCATGGTGGGATTTGAGGACCGGCGATTTCGATTCGGTCGCGGCTGGTTTGCCGGAACACTCCTTCGACCGCATCATGCTTGACATGCTTGACCCGTGGAACCGTCTTGAACAGGCGTATCGCGTGATCGCGCCTGGCGGCGTGCTCGTCGCGTACGTCACCACCACCACGCAGTTGAGCCGTCTTGCCGAAGCGTTGCGCGAGGCCGGTTGCTGGACCGAGCCGGACATTCAGGAGACTTTGGAACGTAATTGGAAGGCGCAAGGACTGGCCATCCGTCCCGATCACCAGATGATTGGACACACCGGTTTCCTCATGGTTTCTCGCGCGATGGCTCCGGGCTTTCAGGCGTTGCGTAAACGCGACCGTGCCACGAAGGACACGACGACCGACATCGATTCGTTGACGCTCGAGGAGCGTGCCGAACAGCTTGAGGATCTGGAATTGCGTGACATTTCCGATCGCAAGCTGCGCAAGGTGCTGCGTGACCTCGACGCGCAGGTCGAAGCCATAAAGGAGTAGATTTAGAGCGTTTCATGCCATGTCCCAGCGGAAAATCTGAGACAATGGATATTAGATATTTGAAATGCGGCGCTGGAACCGGATCGGAGCGTGCGATTATGGGAACGAGCCTGAAGAAGGTCGCCAAAAAGACCAAGGAATACAAGTATGTGCTGCTGGCGATGCGCCACGCCAAAACCGAGCCGTTCGGCGGCAACGGCAGCGACGTGGGACGTGAGCTCACCGACAAAGGACGTAAGCAGGCCAAAGCCGTGGCCAAAGGATTGGCGGCGTTCAAAATGGTGCCCACTCGCATCGCATGCTCCAGCGCCACCCGCGCCCGTCAGACCTGCGATCGCATGCTCAAGGTGTTCGGCGACGATCCGAAAGTCGACTACCGGCAAAGCCTGTACGAAGGCGGCGTGCAATCCGTGTTCGACGAGCTCGCGCAAACCAAGGAAAAGCATCGCACGCTGCTCGTGCTTGGCCACGAACCGACCATTTCGATCGCCTGCCAATGGCTGGCCAGCACCGAATCCGATCCGACGTTGCTTGACCTGCTGAATCTCGGCATGTCCCCGGCCTCGATCGCCGTATTCGGCTCGAACGAGCCATTCAACCAGTGGCAGCTGCACAGCGGCGAACTCATCGCGCTGCTTACCGCCAAAGACTTCGAGTAGGGCTTGCGTGTTCCGGGCTGATTCGGAACGATGAGCATTCCGCAGAGTGCTGTGATTTGACTTCAAGCGGCTTCAAGGTTGTATGGTGCTTTCTGAACCGATGTTCAGAATGATGGATAGGAGAGCCCATATGAACAATCCCAGTGCGTTCCCTCTTGGGGAACCAAATGACGGTTTCGCCCAGTATTTCGACGGACAGAGCTGGCTTGCGCCGGTACTTGACGCGCCTGAAGTGTCAATCCACAATGTGACGTTCGAACCTGGATGCCGGAACCACTGGCATATCCACCATCACGCGGCCCAGATTCTCATTGCGGTCGGAGGGCGTGGCTACTACCAGCTTGAGGGCGAAGAGCCGAAGGAGCTTGAACCGGGACAGGCCGTCCGTATTCCGCCGGACGTTAAGCATTGGCACGGCGCCGCCCCTCACGAAGCTTTCAGCCATTTGGCGTTCATGATTGCGGATGGCACGGGCGACGCGACGAATGAATGGCTGGAACCCGTGGACCCCGACGCATACGGGACATTGCGTTAAATCCGCTTGCCGGGCTGTTCTGCATTATTGATCCATAAACATAAATGTGTGAATATAGACGGCATACGGACTGCGTTATAAGGACAGTTTATAACGACACTCAAATTTTCTTGATGTCTTATAGCTGGCGGTTTTGTGATAGCTTGAGCGGGTTGCATTGTTCATATCAGATGGAGGATTCATGTCCGCTCTTACTTCCGTCTCCGGTTTCCCGCGCATCGGCCAGAACCGTGAGCTGAAGAAAATCATCGAAGCGTATTGGAAGGGCAACACCACCCTCGACGAGATGCGTGCCACCGCCAAGGAACTGCGCGCCAAGCATTGGAAGCTGCAGCAGGCCGCCGGCATCGACCTGATTCCGAGCAACGACTTCAGCTATTACGACCAGATGCTCGACACTGCCATCCTGCTCAACGTCATTCCGCAGCGCTACCAGCGTCTCGCCTTCGAGAACCCGGAAGAGACCCTCTTCGCAATGGGCCGCGGCTATCAGGGCGAGAAGGGCGACGTGACCGCCCTGCCGATGAAGAAGTGGTTCACCACCAACTACCACTACCTCGTGCCGGAAATCGACTCCGCCACCGACATCAAGCTCAACAGCACCAAGCCGTTCGACGAATTCAACGAGGCGAAGGCGCTCGGCATCGCCACCAAGCCGGTGCTCATCGGCCCGTACACCTTCCTCAAGCTCGCCCGCAATCCGCAGGCCGAGGAGCTCGACTACGACAAGGGCCTCGTCAACGCGGTCGCCGCGGTGTACGCCGAAGTCGTCGCCAAGTTCGCCGAACTGGGCGCGCAGTGGATCCAGATCGACGAACCGTACCTCGTGCTCGACAAGGAGCCGGGCGATGTCGAACTGTTCAAGAGCCTGTACGCCAAGATCCTGCCCGCCCGCGAAGGCAAGGTCAAGGTGCTGCTCAACACCTACTTCGGACATATCGCCGACGTGTACGAAACCGTCAACCTGCTCGGCTTCGACGGTATCGGCCTGGACCTGAACGAAGGCAAGGACGAAAACCTCGCCGCCGTCGAAAAGTACGGCGTGGCAGAAAACACCACCATCTTCGCCGGCGTGATCAACGGCCGCAACATCTGGCGCAACAACTACGCCACCTCCCTCGGCCTGGTCGACGCCCTGAAGCAGGTCACCGCCAACGTGGCCGTCTCCACCGCATCCTCCCTGCTGCACGTGCCGTTCAGCACCGAAGGCGAGACCGGCATCCCGGCCGAAGACCTCAAGCACTTCGCGTTCGCCGTCCAGAAGCTCGACGAGCTCAAGGAAGTCGCCGCCCTGGCCGACGCCACCGAGGACGAGAAGAAGGCATCCGCCGCCCTCGCCGCCAACCAGGCGCTGTTCGACGGCACCCGCGTCGCCGCCGATCCTGCGGTCGCCAAGCGAATCGCAAGCCTTACCGACGCCGACTTCGTACGTCAGCCGGCACGCGCCGAACGCCAGAAGGAGCAGCGTGAGGCGCTGAACCTGCCGCTGCTGCCCACCACCACCATCGGCTCCTTCCCCCAGACCAAGGAGATTCGCGCCGAGCGTGCCAAGCTGCGCAAGGGCGAGGTCACCAAGGAAGCCTACGACGAGTTCATCAAAGCCCAGATCGACGCCGTCATCAAGAAGCAGGAGGAGATCGGCCTCGACGTGCTGGTCCACGGCGAGTTCGAGCGTAACGACATGGTCGAATACTTCGGCCAGAACCTCAACGGCTTCCTGTTCACCAAGAACGCTTGGGTCCAGTCCTACGGCACCCGTTGCGTCAAGCCCCCGATCGTCTGGGGTGACGTGTCCCGCGCCAACCCGATCACCGTGGAATGGTCCGCGTACGCCCAGTCCAAGACCGACCATGTGATGAAGGGCATGCTCACCGGCCCGGTGACCATCCTCAACTGGTCCTGGCCGCGCGAGGACATCACCCACGAGGAGCAGACCAAGCAGCTCGCCCTCGCCATCCGCGACGAAGTGCTCGATCTCGAGGCCGCCGGTATCAAGGTCATCCAGATCGATGAGGCCGCCCTGCGTGAGAAGCTGCCGCTGCGCAAGTCCGACTGGCACGTCAAGTACCTCGACTGGGCCGTTCCGGCCTTCCGTCTGGTGCACTCCGCCGTCAAGCCGACCACCCAGATCCACACCCACATGTGCTACTCCGAGTTCAACGACATCATCCGCGACATCGACGCGATGGATGCCGACGTGATCTCCTTCGAAGCCTCCCGTGGCGATCTGGTGGTGCTCGACGCCATTCATGACGCGCACTTCGAGACCGAGGCCGGCCCGGGCGTCTACGACATTCACTCCCCGCGTATTCCTTCCGAGAAGGAGATCGAGGATCGTATCTACGAGATCCTTGACAAGATGGACGTCAAGAAGGTGTGGATCAACCCCGACTGCGGTCTGAAGACCCGTGGTAACGCCGAGACCTGGCCGAGCCTGGAGAACCTGGTCGCCGCCGCCAAGGCCGTGCGCGCCAAGCTCGACAAGTAGCGGAAATCACCGAGCTCCCTCTGGATGAGGGAGCTCGGGTTTATGTAAGGAAATCAGCATGCATTCCCCGATGTTCACCCTTGAGGTCTTTCCCCCGAAGCGCAACGCGCCTGTCGGCACCATCTACGACACCCTCGACGGACTCGAAGGGCTGAACCCCGACTTCATCTCCGTGACCTACGGTCACGGCACCCATTCCGACCGCACCGCCACCGCGCGCATCGCCCACACGATCAGCAAGGAATACGGCATCCCTGCAGTCGCCCACCTGACCGCGCTCTACTCCGACAAGGCCAAGATCGATGAGGCTCTCGACATGTTCGAGGAAGCCGGCGTGAGCGCCGTGCTCGCGCTGCGCGGCGACTACATCGACGGCGAGCAGCTGGTCGGCGAGTTCAACCACGCCAGCGACCTCGTGTCATACATCCGCTCCGTGAAGCCGGACTTCAAGGTGTTTGGTGCTTGCTACCCGGAAGGCCACTATCAGGCTGACTCGCTGGATCAGGACATCGAAAACCTCAAAATCAAGGTCGATGCCGGCGTCACTCACCTGATTTCCCAGCTCTTCTACGACAATGAGGACTTCTACCGCTTCCTCGACAAGGCGCGCGCCGCCGGCATCACCGTGCCGATCGAGGCGGGCATCATGCCGGTGCGTGGAGCCAAGTCCGTGCGTCGCATGGCCGAGCGCAACGCCTCGCGCATCCCGGACAGGCTCAACACCCTGCTGAACAAGTGGGGGGACGACATCCAGTCCCTGCGTGCCGCCGGCATCCTCTACGCTTCCGAGCAGATCGCCGACCTCGTGGCCCACGACGTGGACGGCGTCCACCTGTATTCGATGAACCACCCCGCCACCACGCGCCGTATCTGGCGCAATGCGGAACCGTTGTTCCGCGGTACGCAAGGTTGACGCATATCGCGGCGCGGCGCATCTCAATGCGTCGCGCCGCACGTTAATCTGCTGGCGAAACCCAGAGTTCTCCCAGCGGCCGATGGGTATCATGAACGTGCAAGCCAACCAAAGCGATGGAAGGGAGTCCGTTATGTGCACTGGTGTCCGTTTCTCCGATGATGAGGGCAACACCTATTTCGGCCGTAATCTCGACTGGAGTTTCTCATATGGGGAGACCATCCTGGTTACTCCGCGCGGCTACCACTATGACACGGTGTTTGGTGCGGGCGGCAAGGCGAAGCCGAACGCGGTGATCGGCGTGGGTGTGGTCATGGCCGATAGGCCGATGTATTTCGACTGCGCCAATGAACATGGTCTGGCCATCGCCGGCTTGAATTTCCCCGGCTACGCCTCGTTCGTCCACGAACCGGTCGAAGGCACGGAAAACGTCGCCACGTTCGAATTTCCGCTGTGGGTGGCGCGTAATTTCGACTCCGTCGACGAGGTCGAGGAGGCGCTCAGGAACGTGACGCTCGTCTCCCAGATCGTGCCGGGACAGCAGGAGTCTCTGCTGCACTGGTTCATCGGCGACGGCAAGCGCAGCATCGTCGTCGAGCAGATGGCCGATGGCATGCACGTGCATCATGATGACGTCGATGTGCTGACCAATCAGCCGACGTTCGACTTCCATATGGAAAACCTGCGCAACTACATGTGCGTCAGCAACGAGATGGCCGAACCGACTTCATGGGGCAAGGCCTCCTTGACCGCCTGGGGTGCGGGTGTGGGCATGCATGGCATCCCGGGCGACGTGAGTTCCCCGTCGCGCTTCGTTCGTGTGGCCTACACCAACGCGCATTACCCGCAGCAGAACGATGAAGCCGCCAATGTGTCGCGCCTGTTCCACACCCTCGGCTCCGTGCAGATGGTGGACGGCATGGCGAAGATGGGCGACGGCCAGTTCGAACGCACGCTGTTCACCAGCGGATATTCGTCCAAGACCAACACCTATTACATGAACACCTATGATGATCCCGCCATCCGTTCCTACGCCATGGCCGATTACGATATGGATTCCTCGGAGCTCATCAGCGTCGCCCGATGACTCCTTCCCGGCTCATGCCCCATTCGGAGGGCATGAGCGTATATAGTGGAATCTTATGGAATCGTCGATCTTCAAACCCAGCTCCATGGACCTCATCAGGGCAGGTCTGCAAGACCTCGACAAGGCCCGCGCCTTGTTCGACCAGCTCAAGGCGGACGACATTCCCGATGAGCGATGCGCCGAACTGCTGAGCGCGCTGGCCCACGCCTGCGATCCCGATATGGCATTGAGCAATTTCGTGGATATCGTCAACGCGATGCAATCCAGCCAGCGCGATCTGGAACACGTCATCCCCGACAACGACGCCCTGAAGCGTCTGGTCACGGTGCTCGGCGTCTCCGACGCGATGGGCAAGTTCATGCGCTTCAAGCCGCAGCTTGTGGAGGCGGCAGCAGTCGACAACTGCAACAGCCATCTGTTCAATCACGCGCAACGCCGTGCACGTCTGCTCAAGGCGGTCGGCGCGGACCCGGACGAACCGGCCATGCCCGTCGCCTCCAAGGATCTGGCCGAAGCGGCCACGGCCCTGCGTTCCAGCTACCGGAACCAACTGGCCGCCATCATCGCCCAGGATGCCGTGGCGGACGACTCGACCTCCATCCAACCGACCATCAGCCGCGAACTGTCCGACCTCGCGGACGCGGCGCTCGAAGGCGCGCTGGCCATCGCCCGCCACGAAACCGAGGGCAGCGAGCACGTGCGCTTCACCATCATCGGCATGGGCAAACTCGGCGCACAGGAACTGAACTACGTCTCCGACGTGGACCTCATCTACGTGGTCGAACCGGCCGACAAGGATGTGGACCATCAGACGCTGATTCGCGTGGGCACCAAGATGGGCACCATGTTACAGCGCGTCTGCCAGTCCGCCATCATGGGCGTGGCCGAGCAGCCGCTGTGGCAGATCGACGGCGGCCTGCGCCCGGAAGGCAAGGACGGCGCGCTGGTGCGCGTGCTCTCCTCGCACAAGAACTATTACGAGCAGTGGGCCGAGAATTGGGAGTTCCAAGCGCTGCTCAAGGCCCGCCCGGTGGCCGGCGACCCCGACCTCGGTCAGGCCTACATGGACATGACCCGGCCGTTCGTGTGGAGCGCATCCAAGCGCAAGAACTTCGTCTACGACTGCCAGAAAATGCGCAAGCGCGTGGAAGATCTGATTCCCGCACCTCTGAAGGATCGCGAAATCAAGCTCGGCCGCGGTGGTCTGCGCGATGTGGAATTCACCGTGCAGATGCTCCAGCTCGTACACGGCCGCACCGATGAATCGCTGCGCACCAGCAACACGCTCGACTCGCTGCAGCGCCTGTCCGAAGGCGGCTATGTCTCGCGCAAGCAGGCCGTGCGCATGTCCCAGGACTACCGCTTCGAGCGCGTGATGGAACATCGCCAGCAGATCTGGTCCCTGAAGCGCACGCACCTGTTCCCGGACCTCGGCCGGGCCTCGGTCGGAGGCCTCGAAAAGAAGCGCGACATCGACGTGGACGAGCTCAACCAGAACCAGGAGCTGCGTCGCCTCGCCCGCGCATTCGGCCTGCACCCGGAAGAACTCGTCGACAAATACGACGACACCCGTCGCGAAGTACGCCACCTGCACCTCGACATCTACTATCGCCCGATGCTGCCGGTCAACGCCCAGATGGAGAACGACCAGATCGTCCTGAGCGTCGAGGCAGCACAGGAACGATTCGAATCCATCGGTTTCGGCGACCCGGACGCCGCCATCCGCCACGTGCAGGCGCTCACTGCCGGCGTGGGACGCGCGGCCAAAATCAACCGCATCATCCTGCCCGCCGTCTTGCAGTGGCTGGGCGAGGGCCAGAACCCGGACATGGGCCTGCTCAACTGGCGCAAACTGGAGGAGAACTTCGGCACCGAATCCGGCTACCTCGGCTTCCTGCGCGACTCCACCTCCGCCGCCCAGCGCCTGTGCCACATCCTGTCCAACTCGCGATTCCTGGGCGACGCGCTCAACAAGTCGGTCGAATCGATCAGCTGGCTCGGTGATGACGACAATCTGCAGGCCCGCACGCGCGAGGCCTTGGACGTGCAGACCGGCTCGGCGCTGGAACGCTTCGGATCGAACATCAACGAGTTCGCCACCTCCATGCGCGCCATGCGCCGCCACGAAATCGAACGCATCGGCCTGTCTTGGATGAGCGGTGTGATCAGCGACTCCGACAGTCTCAAGGCCATGACCGACGTGTATGACGCGATCATCGATGCCTCCCTGACCTGGGCCGTGCGCCACCAGATCGCCGAGTTCGGCGTCGAAACCGCGCCGGCCGGCATCACCGTCATCGCCATGGGCCGTTACGGCGGGCGCGAAGTGAACTTCAGCTCCGATGCGGATGCCATTCTCATCTACCGTCCGGCCGACGATGCCGACGACGGCCAAGCCAACGCCTTCGCCAGGAAGGTCGTGGAAGACCTGCGCAACATCCTGCAAGGACCGACGACGCTGGAACCCAAGATCGAACTCGACCTGGACCTGCGCCCGGAAGGCAAGAACGGCCCGCTCGTGCGCTCCTATGCCTCCTGCGAGGAATACTACGAATCCTGGGCCTCGACCTGGGAGCGCCAGGCGCTGCTGCGCGCCCGGTACGCGGCCGGCGACGCCGAACTGGCGCGGGACTTCCTAATCAACATCGCCGACCCGTTGCGCTACCCGACCACGGAGCTGACCGAGGCCGAATTGCAGAACATCCGCAAGCTCAAGGCCCGTATGGAGGCCGAGCGTCTGCCGCGCGGCGTGCGTCGAGAACGTCATCTGAAGCTCGGCAAGGGCGGTCTGTCTGACGTGGAATGGACCGTGCAACTCATGCAGCTCCAGCACGCCGGCGATATCAAAGATCTGCGCGTCAACGGCACGCTGGAGGCATTGGACGTGCTGGAAGCCAAGAAGCTCATCAGCGCTATCGATGCGATTCAGCTGCGCAAGGCATGGACGTTGTGCACCGCGGCCCGCAACGGCAACTATCTGTGGAGCGGGCGCGCCAACCAGGCCGATATTCTGCCTGATGACATCTATTCGCTGGGCGGCATCGCCGTCTACCTCGCTTTTTCTTAGGAGCATCTAATTCTTCAAGTAAATTAGGATT
>ENA-OOXF01001796-OOXF01001796.1-human-gut-metagenome-genome-assembly--contig:-NODE-1796-length-13193-cov-5.835820_pt1 | contig 13193 bp, 9 predicted proteins | sample MGYA00241586_ERZ501341 | MGnify/ENA primary metagenome ERZ501341 (study PRJEB25962, sample SAMEA2042985) | human gut metagenome | biome: human gut; feature: human-associated habitat; material: faeces... | reverse complement strand
GCGACTACATCGCCCGCTTCACGCGCGAAATGGAGGAGGGCACCCGGCTGAACATCCACAAACTCCGCTACGGCCCCTCTACCATCAAGAACTACAAGGGGTTTGTCGTGCAGTTCGACGAGTACTGCAAGGCCCGGCGCAAGCAGTTCGACTTTGCCGACATCGACCTGAAGTTCTATGACGACTTCGTCGCCTGGTTCACCGCCAAGAACTACTCCGTCAATACGATCGGCCGCCACGTCAAGGAGCTGAAGATCATCATGCGCGCGGCCCGCGAGGAGGGACTGCACGACAACGGGGCGATCGAGAGCCGCAAGTTCCGCGTGCTGACGGCCGACGTGGAGAACATCTACCTGACGGAGTCGGAGATCCGGGCCATCGCCGCGCTCAACCTCTCGAAAAACCGGCACAAGGATGTTGCCCGCGACATTTTTCTGGTGGGGTGCTACACAGCGCAGCGCTTCAGCGACTACTCGACCATCAACGAAGGCAACATCCGCACGCTGGAGAACGGACAGCAGGTCATCGACCTCAAGCAGCAGAAGACCGGCAACCACGTCGTCATTCCGGTCCGGCCCGAGCTGCAGGCCATCCTGGAGAAGTACGACAACCGGCTGCCGAGAACCTACGAGCAGAAGGTGAACCACCTCATCAAGGAGATTGCACGCGAGGCGGGCATCACGGAGAAGGTCGAGGTCTCCTACATCGAGAATGGCGAAAAGAAGAGCCGGCTGGTCGAGAAGTGCGACCTGGTGAAGACCCACACGGCACGCCGCAGCGGCGCGACGAACATGTATCTGGCGGGGATCCCGACCATCGCCATCATGAAGGTTACGGGCCACAAGACCGAACGGGAGTTCATGAAATACATCAAGATCACCGAGGAGCAGACCGCTCTGGAGCTGATGAGCCACCCCTATTTCAGCGGGAAGCAGGCAAGTGAGTGAAAATTTGGAGATTCGCCAATTGTTTTTTAACTTTGTTATGGCGGTAAAATTTATAGCCATAACAAAGCAACGCACATCATGAAATTCTACAACCGCGAGACGGAAACAGCCAAGCTGCGCGAAATCCGCACCTTGTCATACGAAGACCATTCGCGACTGACCGTTCTGACGGGCCGCCGCCGGATCGGTAAAACGTCGCTGATCCTCCGGGCCATGGAGGACGAACCGCTGGTCTACCTCTTCGTCGGGCGCAAGAACGAGGCTTCGCTCTGCGCGGGCTACTGCAAGGAGATTGCGGCGAAACTGGGACTCTTCGTCCCGCCCATGACGAGCTTTCAGGATGTCTTCACCTTCCTGATGCAGCAGGGAGAGAGCCGCCGATTCACGCTGGTTGTGGATGAATTCCAGGAGTTCTTCAACATCAACCCCTCGGTCTACAGCGACGTCCAGAACGTCTGGGATCAATACCGGCTGAAGACCCATGTGAACTTCATCGTCAGCGGCTCGATCTACTCGCTGATGGTCAAGATCTTCCAGAACTACCACGAACCGCTGTTCGGGCGGGCGGATGTCATCATGAAACTCACGCCGTTTGCGCTGCCGGTGCTGAAGCAGATCCTCGCGGAGCACGCTCCCGGCTACACGAACGACGACCTGCTGGCCCTCTACACCGTTACGGGCGGCATCCCGAAGTATGTAGAGCTGCTGGTGGACGCAAAGGCCCTGTCGGTCAAAAAGATCATCCATGCGGTATGCGACCCCGATTCGCCCTTCAAGGACGAGGGCAAGACGCTGTTGATCGACGAGTTCGGCAAACAGTACGGCACCTACTTCTCGATTCTCGACGCCATCTCGAACGGCGTCAACACCCAGTCGGAGATTGCCGCGGCGTTGGGTGAGAAGAGTATCGGCGGGCAGTTGAAAAAGCTGGAAGAGACCTACGGAATCACGAAAAAGATGCGCCCCATCCTCTCGAAAGAGGGGACGCAGACCGTGCGCTACGAGATTGCCGACCTCTTCCTCCGCTTCTGGTTCCGTTACTTCGAAGGCAACCGGACGCTGGTTGAGATGAATCAGTTCGAGGTGCTGGAGAAGATAATTGCGGCCGACTATACGACCTACTCGGGCCGAACGCTTGAAACCTACTTCAAGCAGCAGTTCATCGAAAGCCACGAATACCGTGACCTGGGCTCCTACTGGGAAGCCAAGCGGGGCAAGGAGCAATACGAGATCGACATCGTCGCCCTGCGACTGGAGAAGAACAAGGCCGTGGCCGTCGAGGTCAAGCGCCAGCGCAAGGAGTTCAAGCCCGAAGCCTTTGCCGAGAAGGTACAGCACCTCAAGGAGAAGGTGCTCCCGAAATATGAGATCGAGCAGCGCTGCCTGACGCTGGAAGATATGTAATTACGGAATATTTAAGTGCTTTTCAAAAGCTACAGAAACCGCTTTATGTTCATAAACAACACATTAAAAGCACTTAAATTCGACCGAGGAAGAAAAAATCAAACGCTTTTCAAGCACTAACCGACCATCAGAACCATGCCGCGCCGTCGAAAAATAACGATCCAGGCCTCCGAGCTGGAGTGCTTCGAGACGCTCGTCCGGGAGTTGCTCCAGCGGCCGGAGTTTACCGGGTTCGATCCGTCGAGCCTGCACATCTGGGCTTACGAACGGTATGAGCCGAAGCTGAAAGATGCCGACGCAATCCTGCGCCGCTTCGACTACTGGCTGGGCGTACACAAGAGCGAGCGCTATCTGATGGCAAACGGCAGCCGGCTCTTCAACAAAAAGGAGCTTGCCGAGGCGCTGGGCGTCGCACGCCCGACACTCGACCGGTGGATTACGAACGGATGGCTGGAGCCGTGCCGCGTTCAGATCTCAAGCAGCGGTGACACCCTCTTTGCAGCCAACGCCGTTCGGGAGGTACTAATAACGTTTTCCAATGAATAATTCGTCAAACAAAGATCAACACTATGCATTGGATTCTTCCGGAAACATTAGACACATAAAAGATGCTAATCCAAGCAATGACGAATTTTTTTGTCTTTTTTGCCATCGTCAAATGATTGCAAAGCAGGGGAAAATACGGCAATGGCACTTTGCGCACAAGGCTCTTTCTCCTAACTGCAGCTATGAAAGTTACTTACATTCATTGGCAAAACTTTTAATCCTACAAAAACTCAGAAGTGAACAACCTTTCGGAGTCGAAATTAAAGTTCCTTTCACTTGTAGAAATAAAGAGACCTGCATATGGTACGAAGATTCATTTGATGAATCTTGCAACTGGACTGGATACAAAAATTATGATTTAAAAAAATTCTATAACACATTTGAAGTTGAAGCCTTCTACGATAACTTTCGTGCAGACATTCTCCTTTCAAATTCCATTAAAAAGTATACACCGGTCTTTATCGAAATATATGTTTCACATCCTTGCGAACATCAAAAGATTGACTCAGGAAATAAAATCATAGAACTAAAGATCAACTCGGAAGATGATATAAAATCAATCATCAATAGCCCCATCATCACAGAAGACGGAGATCTTATCAGATTATATAATTTCAAACCGAAAGGAGACTTTACCGGTCCACCTCAACATCCCAAGCAATTGGTGAAGTTTTCAGTTTTTGAAAGCTATAAAATGTATTGTGGGAATACGGACTGTCAGACATTCTCATGTCACAGAAACAAAGCTATCTTCGAGTTAACCTCCGACTTTCATCCCGACTTTCTCCCAGAATATTCTCTATATGATTATGGAATCGTAGAACTATACGATTTGGATCCTAACCTCAAAGTATGCAACCTCTGCCGCTATTATAGACCCCGAGACATATTATTCGACGATCTGTTCGACATAAGAATCGATAAACGTCCAATTTTTTGCTGCTTATACAAAAAACTCGGGACTGACAAATATCGAGACCCATCAGATGCACGCACTTGCACTGCATTCCGGAAAATAGATGGAAAAACAATGGCAGAGATTAGACAAGAATATAAAATGGTAAAAACAATTATTTGGAAGAAACCAAATGATTAGAAGGCCTATTTTGCATCGGGTGGAATCCGATTACACGGCAGTGCCAACTGAGGCAAACGAATGCCAAAGTCCGGAAACGGGCGGCAGAGTGTCTTCGGTGTGGCACCGGTTGGCATCGGTTGGCGCTGATTTGTAACGCCATTCGTCGTTTTCGGGAGGGGTCCGGAAAGCCTTTCTTTGCGTCATCAACCAAATTCGAATCGTTATGACCAAGGAAATCTTTCTGAGCGGCATGACCGCCGACCAGCTCTCGGAGATGATTCGCAAATCGCTGCGCGACGAGTTGCGGCAGCTCCATCCCGAACCCTCCGCCGAGACGCCGAACTATCTGACCCGCCGCGAGACGGCCCGCCGCCTGCGCATCTCGCTCGTGACGCTCACCGACTGGGTGAACCACGGCAAGATCCGCGCACACAAGATCGGCGGGCGCGTCCTGTTCCGCGACAGCGATGTCGAGGCGGCACTGCACCGGATTGTCCCCATCAAAAGCAGATAGCCATGAAGACGACCTCTGATTGCATCGGCATCCGGGAGTATCTCCTCCGCCGGGGGCTGCAACCCCACCGCGAAACCGCCACCCATGGCATGTTCCTCTCGCCGCTGCGCGAGGAGCGCACCCCCAGTTTCAGCGTCCGCTACGACAAGGGGCTTTGGTACGACTTCGGACTGGGTGAAGGGGGCACGCTCCTCCAGCTGGTCATGCGCCTCGAAGGGTGCGGCATGGCAGAAGCTATCCGACGCCTGCGCAAAGGATCCGCAGACAAAGTCTCCTTTCAGCCCCTCCCGACCGCCTCGCCGCGCGAAGACTCCCCGCTGCGGATTCTCGGCGTCGGGGAGATTCGCCACCCGGCACTGATCGACTATCTGCACGAGCGCTGCATCGACCCCGCCGTGGCCGGAGCGCTGTGCCGCGAGGTTCACTACGCCGTCAGCGAGCGGCGCTTCTTCGCCATCGGCTTCCGCAACGATGCCGGAGGGTGGGAGCTGCGCAGCCCGCAGTTCAAGGGGAGCAGCGCCCCGAAATCCATCACGACCTTCGACCGGCACGGCGACACGGCGCTGCTCTTCGAGGGTTTCTTCGACCTGCTCTCCTACCTGACGCTGCAGCACGAGCCGGAGCCGGCCGCCGACACCGCCGTGCTCAACTCCGTGGTGAACCTTCCCCGCGCCCTTCCGTTTCTCGCACGCCACGCCACGATCCACGCCTTCCTCGACAACGACGAGGCGGGACGCCTCACCCTCGAACGACTGCGCAGCGCCCTGCCCGGTGCGACCGTCATCGACCGTGCGGAGGGCTACCGTGCCCACAAGGATCTGAACGAATCGCTCCGACCGTCCGCGAAGGTTTCCCGCACGCCGCGTCGTCGCGGCCGCAAGTTGTAACGTCGCCCGGAATGACGCCGGAACCGTCGCCCACCCATCGGCCGCTTCGCGACCGCGGCTTTTCCCCCGAGGAAAAAGCCATAGCCTATTAGGGCTTTTTCCGACGCATCGGCCCGCCGACGCTGAAAAAGCCCCAATAGGCCAAAGGGTCAAGCCCCTCTGGACACCCCCTGTCGTGCTGCGCACGCCGACCGCCAAGGCGGTCCCCTTCACCCCCCCCCAAAAAACGACCACACCATGGGATATGCCGTCCTGCATCTCGACAAAGCCCCGGGCAACGAGGCGGCGATGACCGCCCACATCGCCCGCACGAAGATACCCACCAACGCCTCACCCGAGCGCACCTGCCTCAACGAGGAGCTCATCGAGTTTCCCGAGGAGGTGGCCGACCGCACGGAGGCGATCAACTACCGACTCGAACACGCCGGCCTCACACGCAAGATCGGAACGAACCAGGTGCGGGTGATCCGCATCATGCTGACCGGTTCGCACGACGCGATGAAACGCATCGAGGAGGAGGGGCGGCTTCCGGAGTGGTGTGCCGACAACCTCGCCTGGCTGCGCGAGACCTTCGGGGCGGAGAATGTCGTCTCGGCCGTCGCACACCGCGACGAATCGACCCCGCATATCCACGCCGCCGTGGTACCCATCGTCACGGGCGAGCGCCGCAAGGCCCGCACCACCACATCCGAATCACCCGGCAAACGGCACTACCGCCCGAAATCCGCCGCACGGCCCCGTCTCTGCGCCGACGACGTCATGTCGCGCGTCCGCCTCAAGCAGTATCAGGACAGCTACGCTGCGGCGATGTCCAAATACGGACTGGAGCGCGGCATCGACGGTTCGGAGGCGCGCCACATCACCACGCAGGAGTTCTACCGCCAGGCCATTGCCCAGCAGCAGGATCTGCAGGAGAACATCGACACACTGCTCCGCCTCGAAGAGCAGAAGCGGAAGGTTGTCGAGCAGCTCAAACAACAGGAGCGACAGGTGCGCACCGAATACGAACAAACCGCCACGCTCCAGGCGCAGAAGAGCGCCGAGCTGAACCGCACCGAGGCCGAGTTGAAGAGCGTGAAGGGCGAACTGAAGGGTGCCCGATTGAAAAACGCCGCGGCGGAGGTCGGGTCGAACATCGTCGAGGGGATCGGGGCGATGATCGGCACCTCCCGCGTCAAGCGGCAGCAGCAGGAGATCGACCGCCTCAACGCGGAGAATGCCGCCCTGCACGAACAGATCGGGACACTGAACCGCGCCAACCGCGAGGAGAAGGCCCGGCACGAGCAGGCCGAACAGCAGCTGCAGGCGAAGCTCGACCGCATCGAACACTGGCTGCCCGACACGCAGACACTTATCAGCTGGGGCGAATACTGCCGCGACATGGGCCTCTCGGAGTCGGGCGCCCGCGAAATTATCGCCATGCAGCCCATCTACGTCTCCGGTGAACTCCATGCCCGGGAGTATTCGCGACGCTTCGACGTCGCGAATACCGAGATCCGCCTGCAACGCGACCCGAACGGCCCCGGAGGCTTCCAGCTGCTCATCGACCGCCAACCCGCACACGCCTGGTTCCGCCAACGGTATGTGGAACTCATGACCCGCCTGGGCTACCCCGTCCGCCCCGAACGCCCCGTCATCCGGCGACACACCATCAAGCGATAAATCGCAACCAAACAAATTGGCCATCGAATACTATCATTTGGGCAAATTGACCCTGTTATGCTGAAACATATGATTGACAATTGTCTGGAATATACAGGCAAAAGTTATACGGATTAGCACGATACATCTGAAATGATTATAAAATTGTGTATTTTTGTATAATAACTAAACCTGCCAGAAATTTATCAGCATATGAGCCAGACAGAAGAACCGAAGTATAAGATATTCAAACCTCGTCAATCCATACTGAAGGCATATCTTCGTGAACCGATTTCGGAGACTGAATTGACTTCCTTCCGGACGGCTATGAAAACAATGCTTGGTCGAATAGATTCTTCTCAACACGAAGAATTTAATAAAAACCTTGTAATCGATTTTTTCAATCAAAGTTTGTATAAAGGCAACAAGTATATGGTCAATACCCGCGACAGAGCGGATCTGGCCATATATTCAGAATCTGGCCAGCCTGCCGTATTATTCGAGTTTAAAGGACCCGGACGCCCCGATATGGTCAGCAAAGAGAATCTGAAAGAAAAGGCTCTTTATGAACTGATTCTGTATTATATCCGAGAGGAGGAAAAGTACCACAATACAGATATAAAACATCTTATCATCACAAATTGCTGGGAATACTTTATTTTCGACAAAAAGGATTTTTATCAGTTGTTTGCCAGCAACAAACAATTCGTTCAAAGAGTTCTGAGCTCCGACAACGGGAGTAGCAAGGACGGCAACGATTTTATATACAACAAGGTCATCAAGCCCTACGTCGAGAATATCGAAAGTAAGCTGAAATTTACTTATCTGAATTTGCACGACTTCAAGGGCAAAATAGAGAAAAGCAACATCGTAGAGAATAAAGACTTCCTGGCGGCCTACAAACTGCTCTCTCCGGCTCATCTGCTCAATCTGCCCTTCAGCTCTGACCATAATACGCTTAATACGGGCTTCTATCAGGAGTTGCTCTACATAATGGGAGTGGAAGAGGTCGTCGAAGATCGTATCCATAAAATTAAGCGGTTAAGGGATGGCCGTCAGCCTTACTCCCTGGTCGAGCAGGTGCATTCCAAACTCGAAGACTATTCGAAAATTACCGATGACACCCAACGCTTTGAAACGGCATTGGGATTGGTCCTTACATGGATAAATCGGATTCTCTTCTTGAAACTTCTGGAGTCGCAGCAGGAAAGTTTCAATAACAACGAGGAGGTCCGATTCCTGAATACACGACACATTGAGGATTACGACGTCCTCAACGATCTGTTCTTCAAGGTACTGGCAAAACCTGTCAAGGAGCGTTCTTCGGAAATGATGGAGCAATTTCCAACCGTTCCCTACCTCAATAGTTCGTTGTTTGAGATGTCGCAGCTTGAGGAGGAGTATTTTCCCATTAGCGGCATCCGCATGGGCGAAATGGATGTTTTTGCGAAAACGGTTCTGAGAGACGGTCGTGGCAGGAAGATTTCAGGCAGGAAGCATACGCTCGACTATTTGTTTGAGTTTTTGGACGCCTACGATTTCGGTTCCGAACGCAATACCGACAAAGGTCTTGTTCGTCATGAGAGCAAAACGCTTATCAACGCGTCGGTTCTGGGACTGATATTCGAAAAAATCAACGGCTACAAGGACGGTTCGTTTTTTACGCCCGGCTATATCACACAGTATATCTGCCAAGAAACATTGCGCAAAGCTGTCGTTGACAAGTTCAACAAGAAAAAAGGATGGAACTGTTCGGACTTTGAAGATCTGAAAGAACATGTCGACTACGGCAAACGCGAGGTCAGAACAGAGGCTAACGAGATTATCAACTCGCTTAAGATCTGCGATCCGGCTGTCGGCAGCGGCCACTTCCTTGTCTCTGCGCTCAACGAATTGATCGCGATAAAAAGCGAACTCGGCGTACTGCAGGACCGGCAGCCACAACCGCAGCGCATCATGGATTACGAGGTTCGTGTGGAGCTGGACGAGTTGGTCATCACCAATGAGGACGGCGAGAGCTATAAATACGACCCGTCATCGACAACCAGCCAGCGGATTCAGGAGACCCTGTTCGAGGAGAAACGCTCCATCATCGAGAACTGTCTGTTCGGCGTCGATTTAAACCCCAAGAGTGTCGAAATATGCCGCTTGCGCCTTTGGATTGAATTGCTGAAAAATGCCTATTACTACAAGGATGAAACGGGCGCCCGCCAGTTACAGACACTGCCGAATATCGACATCAACATCAAATCGGGAGACTCGCTGCTTCATCGTTTCGATTTACAGGAGAGTATTTATCAGGTGCTGCGATCGACAGGCATTACCATCACGCAGTATCGCAATGCTGTTGCCGAGTACAAGAATGCGCACAACAAGGAGGTGAAGCGTCATCTTACGGAGTTAATCGAAAGAATCAAGACGATTCTTAAGTCCGAAATTAAACAGCGGGATCCCAAACTGACAAAAATACAGAGTCAATTGCATGATTTACAGACCCAAGAACTTTTTGGGACAGAGTGGACGGCAAAAGAATTGGCAAAGAAGCATAAGAAAGAGAAGGAGCTATCAAAGAAAATAAAGGCACTTGAGACCTATATAGCGGAAAGAGAATCCAATAAAATGTATCTCAATGCGTTCGAGTGGCGTATTGAGTTCCCCGAGGTGTTGGACAACAAAGGGAACTTTACAGGTTTTGACTGCATAATTGGCAATCCGCCGTATGGGGTTTCTATTACAGGCCCATATCGAGCTGCAATTGTAGAAGGATTAGATAAGGTCCCCGATTATGAGATATATTATTATTTCATACAGATTGCATCGCAGTTATTGATGGAGAACGGTCTGTTATCCTACATTATTCCAAATACATATCTGTTTAACGCATATGCAAATAACTACAGAACCGATATTCTGAACAACTGGAATATCATTGAAATTCTGGATTGTACAAAATTCCCGATTTTTGAATCGGCCGTTGTCAGGAATACAATCAACATATGGCAAAAAGGAGCAGTGAAAAATGGCGTGGTAGGATATCGAAATACGGCAAATGCATCTTCATTTGAGGATTTGATAACAACTCCCACGGAGCATATTACAAAACAGGATTTATTGGATATGAACCAAAACTGGGGCTTAGCCTTTTTTTTAGAAGAGAAGGTTAAAACTGTTATTGATAAAATCGAAAACAGTCAGGCTCATATTCATGATTATTTTAACTGTTCACAAGGATATATCCCATATAGATTGTCTGATCTAGTAAAAGCATATGGCTCTGAAATTGGACAAAAAATCAAAAAAGACCGTCTCTGGCATTCCAAAGAAAAAACCTCGGAATATTTTATTCAAGAAATATATGGAAGAGATATAACTAAATATACATATAACGCAACAGGCGATTATGTAAAATATGGAAAACATGTAGCCTGCTATGTGGATTTAGATTTCTTTACTCGGCCTCGTTTATTAGTCAGGGAAATTACTAACCCTACTATTATTGCCTGTTATGTAGATACTCCCTTTATAAACGACCCTCAATTATTACCAATAATACCCAAAGAAGGCAATAATATTTTTTCGCTTTACCTTTTATGGGGTATATTAAATTCTCAATTAGCTACTTTTTTCCATTTTAATCATTCACCCAAAGCAACCAAAGGAGCTTTCCCTAAAATATTAGTACAGGATATCAAGGATTTTCCCCTTCCGGAGATACCAAACGCAGAAAAAAGCCATATGGAAAGTCTGGTAACCACCATTCTTGCAACCAAGCGAAAGAATCCTCAAGCCGATACCATCAGTTATGAGCAGGAGATTGATAAAACAGTATTTCATTTGTATGGCCTTACCTACGATGAGGTTCTGATTGTCGACCCCAATCCCCCGTTCACGCGCGAAGAATATGAAGGAAAGTTAAACTAACATGGAACAACCACATTACGAAATACAAGGTAACTTCGAACCGCTCTTCTATACTGCCCAAACATTGATGAGGGAGAGAGGCTATAATGATGTCTGCAATATACTCAAATACGCTAAAACTTCTGTTGCCAAACCGGAAATCGACTATTGGAATGGTGGAATATACAGGTATACGGTATACATCAACGTTCCTACCAAACAATATTCTGCCTTTAACAAGGAAAAAATTACAGAAATAGAAACACTTCTGGGAAATACATTAGACGAAGTAAAGAAAGATGAGAACTGTTATTTTATCATAAAGATAACCCCGACTTTAAGCAGGGAAGATATAAACTGGGAAAATATTGGCGGACTTCAAGGAAAGGTAGCATTAAAACAGAAGCTCGATACCTTACGAAACATCCTGATCTCGGTAGCAACAGGGACTCGTATTCAAGATAAAGAGAATGACTATAAACCACTTCAAGCAGAGGTCGTCAATGATTGTAGAAAGCTGAGCTTACCCTATAATAACTCCTATGCAAGTTTATGGGATTGGTATCAAAAATATAAGGCAGATTTACATACATACAAAGAGCGTAGAATATACATCAACCAATTATTTGCAAGCACCATATCTTACTTTGAAGAGGAACAACAGCCTCAGGACATGGAAATATTCGTAGATTTAGATGATTGGGAAAAGGTAAAGAGAGCTGTTGAGACAATCAAAAACGATAGCAGAATTGCACGTTATGAAGAAGACTTCCAAAAGGTAGGGGTACTATGCCGTGATGTGATAATATCATTGGCTCAAGCGGTATATAATCCATCCATACATGGAGAAACAGATGATAAGGGCATTCAAATAGGTACTAATGACGCTGTCAGGATGCTGGGAAACTACATTAACGTCTCTTTAAAGGGTAGTCATAACAAGGAATTTAGGACATATGCCAAAGCAACGAATGACCTAACCAATCATTTGACACACTTACGAAGCGCGACTAAAAAAGAGATGCTATTAACCATGACAGCTACAATAGCTCTTATTAATTTTATTGGGATAATAGAGAATAAATATTAAACAGGCGTTCTTTGCAAAAAATCCCTCACGGGCGCTTTATCGCAAAGAAACCTGACCACCCGACGTTGAGTCTATGCCGTTGTCGATGGGTAAAACGGTCTAGGTCAAATCGCCTAGGTTAGGTCTGTTACTGGATTTTTTTGAAATACCATTCTTCTTCATTTATTATAAATTATTTTCCTATATTTGTTGTATATTAGGGAAGTTTCTATGCCGTCGGAAAAAACCATATTTCGGTGTTACGCGAATTTGTTTTCTACCAATAAGTTTCAACAATTATTGGTAGGAAACGATTGTTCTTATGCTTTAACAAAATATAAGAAATATGGCGTTGACGATCCATCTATTGCAACTCTTGGGGATTTTTACAAATATGCTTATAAAAAGTTATTAAAGGAATATCGGAACGAGTACATTTACAAAAATACAATTATCAACAAATTACTACTCGCTAAATATAGCCTGAACACAACAACCATCCTCAACGAATTTAAGATCGGTCGTTCGATAGCAGACCTAGTACTTCTGAATGGGACAAGTAAAGTTTTTGAAATAAAAACAGAATTAGATAGCCTTTATCGTTTAGAAAGCCAAATTGCTGATTATAAAAAAGTTTTTGAGCACATATATATTGTAACCCATACTCATTTAGCAGATAAACTACTAAAAGAAATTGACGATACCGTTGGCATTATTACACTAACAGGGAAAGGGGCTCTACAAACCATACGAGAAGCAAAGAAAGATACTGCTCATTTAGATAGTTCTGTAATCATTAAGAGTTTACGAAAGCAAGAATATTCTAATATCATTCAGAATTATTTTGGGGAAATTCCACAAGTTACTCCTGTCAAATATTTCTCTACATGTAAGGAAAAATTTTCCGAGATACCTGTTAAAGAATTACATGATCTAGTTGTCTCAGAATTAAAAAAGCGAACGATTAAAGAAAAAGAGTTGTTCAAATCCAATATAATTGTTCCGCCCGAGTTTAAATATCTTTTTTGGATTTTTAATTTTAAGGCAGAATATTATAATCAATTTGAAGACCTGCTAGACATGCAACTGGAGAAAGCTTAAAATATAATCGCTATGAAATATTTTCCATATTTGAGAGGGAAGCAATTTGAAGGTGGGTTCTATCAATTCCATTTTTTATTTCTTGCATAAGGCAGCAGAACCCTTT
>ENA-OOXF01001795-OOXF01001795.1-human-gut-metagenome-genome-assembly--contig:-NODE-1795-length-13197-cov-3.433876_pt1 | contig 13197 bp, 7 predicted proteins | sample MGYA00241586_ERZ501341 | MGnify/ENA primary metagenome ERZ501341 (study PRJEB25962, sample SAMEA2042985) | human gut metagenome | biome: human gut; feature: human-associated habitat; material: faeces... | reverse complement strand
AGAAATAAAAAATGGAATTGATAGAACCCACCTTAACTGATATGGTTCTCCTTGCAAAGCTTCGTAAATTAAGAATGGAGGTCGCTCGGCAGAATCATCTGCCGACATATTGTATTTTCCACAATAATGTGCTAGCTATGTTGGCTACTGATAAACCTACAACGAGAGAGGAATTTCTCAGTATAAGAGGAGTCGGAGAACGAAGTTACAATCGATTTGGAGATTTATTTATTCAAGCTATCGGCGAGTACATTAAGTTAAGATAAACACTCTATGTCTTCTTGTTTTAATAACATGGATTTGGCGTTTCTGACAAATATAAGACAGTTGACACAACAAGCCTATAATGAGGAAATTGCCAAGGCAAAAGACTTTTATTTTGTTAAGGCACAAGATGCTTTAAATGCATGGCGCTCATTAGTTGTAGATGCCTCTCTTTTAGATGATCTTGTAGGCCTTAAGTATGACCAATTTAATTCTTTAGCTGAAAAAGATTCGAGGATTGGGGAAATTCGAGATTATATTTTTAGACTTGTATCATATTGCGATTTGAATGCTAGTAATAAGGATCATTACAATGAGTATCCGGATAAGCGGACAATAGCGAAGGCGAATATCCGTCAAAATGCATGGGTAAGACAATGGCTATTTTATAAGCAAAACTCGAAACTCGTTAAAGATTCTGTATTAAACGTTGTTAAATATTTAGATCATCCAAAATCTAATTTCCCTATTCTTGCAGAAGACCACAAAGAACAAATATCTCGAAATTTATTAATGTCTCCGTATAGCAAAACTACATTCTCGGAAGATCTTTTTTCTTTTTTTGATGAGTTGGGGTACCTTTGTGAAAATACACAAAATAAATCATATCTTTATGCTAAAATGTTATATTCTTTCCCGGAGATATGGAAAGATGTACAGATTGGGGTAAAAGGTCTTGTAGCTCGAGATGGACAAGATTGGAAGGGAGAATTTGAAGAAGAAATTGCCAATAGTCTGTATGGCTATGGTGTAATGTGGAGACATAATTTCCCAACGAAGGGAAGAGAAGTCCTCAAAGAGCTCAGAGCGCAGGTTGATAATGGAACTACTTTTGATTTTTATATTGTAGAAAAAGATCAGACTACTTATAAAGCAGTTGTTGAAGATTTTGTGGTGGAGGAAGATTATGCTGACATAGTTGAAGATTGGAAGCAGAAAGATCCCGTGTGGTTCAATGAAGATTTTAAGAGTTACAGATCTCAAGATAACAAAGGTAAAACTCGGCAAGCATGCATTGCTTATCTTGTTAACTCTTTTAAGCATATTCCAAAGGATGAACAGCTTAATATTAATACCGATTTTAAGCTTTTGAGTAATCCTGTAAGATCTTATTATGTGGCATTTACTGATATCATGACGAATCTAGATAAGAAAATGGATAAGAGGCTTGCTGATATGACATCTCTTCTTCTTGTCAAGAAAAATATTATTCTTCAGGGTGCTCCTGGAACTGGTAAGACCTACACAACGACATTGCTCTCGCTAAAGGTTCTTGGTGTTGAGCTTGTTGACTGGAAGAATTCAACTGAGGTCATAGCTAAATATGAAGAACTCGTTACTGAAGGTCGCATTGCTTTTACAACGTTTCATCAGTCGATGGATTATGAGGATTTTGTTGAAGGATATAAACCTGCCGAGAGTAGCGATAGTATGCAGTTTAAGCTGAATTCTGGAATTTTTAAAAGAATTTGTGAAAAGGCTAAATTCCAACCATGTGTTCTTATTATTGACGAAATTAATCGAGGAAATATTTCCAAAATCTTTGGAGAGCTAATCACGTTACTGGAGGCCGATAAACGATATGGTAGTAATCATCAAATATCGGTGAGTCTTACATACTCCGGTATGATGTTTTTTGTCCCGAATCAACTTTATATTATTGGGACGATGAATACTACAGATCGTAGTGTTGGTAGTATCGATTATGCATTGCGTCGTAGGTTTGCATTTTGGACATTAAAGGCTGATGTTGATGTGGTAAAACAGCAAAACGTAGATGAAACGATAAAGTCAAAAGCCGTAGATTTATTTGAAAAGGTCCAAATTTTCCTCGCAGATAATCCGGCTGATATGGATATGGAAGATCTTATGCCTGGACATAGCTATTTTATGGCGCATACAATAGATGAGTTGGTGATGAAAGTTAATTATGAGCTCATTCCTCTTATTGAAGAATATGCTAAGGATGGAATAATAGAGGTTTCCAAAGAAAAACTTAATCATGCTTTTGACGAGTGGAGACAGATAATCGCATAAGTGTTCCTGTTCCGAAGGATCGAGTTTTTCATCTATTAGAACATGAATCATTTAAACCCGAGCATCTGGCATATATTGCTAGTCTCGAACTTAATTTTCAAGGACCTTGTTATGAAAGCGAACCAAAGTATCTTGGTATAACTCCCGATTTTAAAGCGAGTTATTACATCGGAGCAGCTTGGCTTACATTTGATAAGGCTGTGGTTGTTACACCTAAGATGGTGAATATTGATTTTGTTCGTATGTTTATGTCTGCGTTACGGTTTGCTCCTTCAAGTTCTTACTTCCCCAAATTCTATGGAATAAGTTTCTCGAAGCCCAAAATAGAGTCAGAAAAATTAGATAATATACTTACACCTCTTCTTATTATTCATTTTCTCGTATCGGTCAATAGGCTTCTTGAGAAAGGGCTAAAAAAAGGGTATGTGATACGAGAAGAGAATCTTCACACGAAGATTAAAGGAAAAATATTGCTATCCAAGCATTATAGCAAGAATCTAGTTAATGGCCGCTCTGATCGGGTAATGTGCGCTTATGAGGAATATTCTACGAATATTCCAGAAAATAGATTAATCAAGAGAGCTCTCCTCTTTGCCCAAAGAACTATATCTATTTTCCCTGCAATGCAGAAACATCAAATCTATACAGAAATCAGCTATTTGCTTTCAAAAGCTCTTTCAGCTTTTGAAGGAGTCCAGGCAGATGTTGATATTAGTTCTGTTAGAAAGGTTCGGATGAATAAGCTCTTTGGGGAGTATGGTGTTGTTGTTAACCTTGCGAAGCAATTATTGAAAAGATATGATTATTCCATTGATAACGTTGGGAATGAGAAAAATTGGGTGCCTCCGTTTTGGATTGATATGGCTCGTTTATATGAGGTATATGTTTATAGTTTACTTTATAATGCCTATCCAGGGCAGATCAAATTTCAGGTTGGAGGATATTATGGGACAGCAGTCGATTTTCTGAAAATGGATGAAAGGTTAATAATGGATGCCAAGTATAAACCTCGTTATGAGTATTCTGATGCGGGATGTCTTGATGATATTCGTGAAATAAGTGGGTATGCACGAGATGAGTATATTCTCAATGAATTAGGGACTCTTGAACATGATGAAGTGCCCAAGTGTTTGATAATATACCCAATAATGGATGATCATATACTTGTAAATGCAGCTCTCGAGAGAGGGAAACCTCTTTTGTCTGAGGCCACATCAATTAGAGGCTTTCGTAATTTCTACAAAATTTGTATTCCGGTTCCTGTAGTTGATAGAAGGTAGTCTTTAATTGGTCTGAAACACCATAAAAGAATCTTTTGGTGCGTGTTTCAAAAGAGTATCTGGCAAGAAGTCTTAAGGTCTTTTAGATGGGCAAATATATAGATTCTTGTTTTTGAGTAGTGTGTTGATTTTATTTTCTTTTTAACTTTCAGTCAGGAAATTATTCTCGGTTCAGATCAATCCGGGGTGCGGTCTCAGATACGATGTTTTATTCATAGCCGTTTTACTCATCATCAGCAGCCTCGACTTCTCGTTGGGCATAGTTCCTTGCATCCTTGTGACTCGTAGAAAGTCTTTCTGCAGGCGCACGATCTAGTCCGTCGTGTAGATTATCGACAGAATCCTTGCCTTGTAGCTTAGATAAGCGAAGTAGGGCTCTGTAGGCCGGATTTTCGCTTCGTTGTTGAAAATTACGATCATCCAGACCTCATTTTTCTTAGAAATCCAGTCTTTGTTCCCAGCCTCTCTCTACAGTATATGATCTGCTCCATGCCCTATTTATGCAGACTTGTGAGTCACTTGCCCCAGCCTAGGGTGCTTCCCGTGAGCTTGTTGAGAATCCCCAGCACCTTGCGGCGCTTGTCTTCATGCACGGCAAGCATTGCGTAAAAAGATTCAATTTTTACGCTCCGCTTGCGGTGGATCTTCATGTGCATGCAATCAATGAAGATGATTAGGTAATAATATGTGAAGGCCTGGACGGAATGCTTTAGCTTTACGCAGGAACAGACTAGTGAGGTTTCCCAAGATATCTCAATGAATCCTACAACAAGGCGAGTATAGATACCTTTGTGAAGATGTTTCATAATGGCTCGCATGATCTCTGGAGGCGTATCCTTCTGATTGAGCAAGATCGTTAGGATTCGTGGATGAAAATACCTGTAGCGATCTCAAGGAACTCGAACATCAGTGTCCGTCTATGGCCGAACCAGCTGTCCGGACGACCCTGTTGCATTTATTCCCAGACGCGGAGCCCCCCCCCAAGGATATCTCCGTCGCCCCGAGAATGTCTCTACCCAATTCTCAGTAAATCCTGAAAATCGTGCTTTAGCCCTGAATACGAACATGTCGAATTTAAGAGAGGAGCAGTCTCTCCTCTCTTAAAATTATGATCTTTTATTTTTTTGTTTTTTTCTCTTTGATTTCTGTTTCGTTTTGGTAGTGGTGATATTTTTGATAACCCGTATTTTATTTTCTCTATTAGCTTTCTCCAGTCTGCTAATTTTATCATTAAGAGCTGCAATAAGATTCTCTTGTTCTGATATCTGAACATCTTTCGCTTCTATAGTCTTCTGTGCTGTTAACAAATCATTAGCAAATGTGTAGCCTCGCTCGGTTAATCGTTGAGCCTCAACTACCTTTTCTTTTAGCGTTTCACAGGTAAGTATTCTATCAATATTAGCATCAACATCTATGCGTAATCTATGAATCTCTTTATATTTTAATTGTGCCCCAGCCTCCAGCAAAGGCTTTACTTGTGGCCAAAGAAGTTCTGCAGTATATGTTAAGAATGGATTCTCAAATAAATTTATAAGGTCAAATTTCGAGTTCTCGATTAATCCGATTTCTTGCAATATCGGAGCTAATGCAAGAGGGTTACATATGATATTTTTATCATATATCTTTAATTTTTTTGCGCATTCAATTGTTTTTCTGGTTGTTGTCAGCAAATATGCTTTTCGACTAAGAGGTTTATTATTCCCGTCGCCGTCTCGATTTAATTTCTGTATAGTTAAATATAATAGCGCGTCAGTTTCTGCAATTTGGGCGTTCTTCTCTGAATCTCGTTTAACCCCTTTAGCAGACATTATTGTCAGGTTCTCAATTTCTTCAGCAAGTGCGTTTTTTATTTCATCATTTATTGGGACCATTTCATCTTTGTCCATGATATGGAGATTTTGGCCACAAACTGCTTTTAACTTATTAATTAATAGTTGAGGATTGTTGTCATCAGAAAAGTTATCAATATATGTCTGAAATCGCAAATCCTTTTTTCCACTTCTAAGCAATTTGACATAGTCCTCAACAAAGACATTTCCGTCTTGAGTTTCTAGAACGTCATCCGGGATAAAAGGCCATTGAGTCCCATTATACGAATAACGTTTTTTTGCTGCATTAATGTGGTCCTGAATTTCATCAATAACAGTACTCGGAATCGATATTGTGCAATTTGCCTTATTAAGAGATTTTATCATCTCTCGATATATTACACTATATTTTGCCTTACTAGTCAATGCATTTAACGCTACATCGGTATCGATAATAAAAGTCTTCGTACAAAGTTTTGTAAGCTTAAAATTTCGTAAAGAAGGATCTAAATTTAATACTTCCATAGCGACATATGCGCGAGCCCATTTTTCTAAGATCTCTTTTTCTTGTTTATTCGGATTATTAATGACGTCAGCCAGCGCTCCAACTAATGCTTGCCCTAATTTAGTTGACAATCCTTTACGAGCTACATCTACTGCATTAGGGATGTCAATATCTTCTTCTTGCTTTAATCCCCAAAAGGAGTATCCATATAATTGAAAATATATTGATAGTGCATTTCTGATATTTTTTTTAACTTTAGGAGTCTCGCCTGAAATATCAAAATGCCCAATTTCTGTTATTCGAGCTATAATCCCATTGATTAACTTCTCTGTTTCTGATTCAATATTCGTAAAGAAGTCTTTACCGGATGAACTGCAGTCTTTATATTTGTTATTCTCTATGGGTACAATATATTTTTGAGCTATCAGCTGGCTAATGTGCGGTAGTATATCTTTAGTCGTATAATCTAAAGCAAATCGTTCCCTCAGTATTTCCAGGATATTCTCAATGGTATACTCGCCTCCTCCGTAAATTATAATAGAGAATATTGCCATTGGCAATAAATCTTTCTTATTGTTCTTTATTTTATGACTATTAAACAGTAATATACTCTTGAGCATTGAGTCCTCTAATGCGTTGCTTCCCGTTAGCATGAAGGATGATATGTTGTTATTTGTCATATGTTTTATTAATTTTAATTGAGTCTAACGTGTTACGATAATTTATTTGGATAGATTGTATTAGTTCATCATATTGTTCTTTGTTTAATGTGCTAATTCCGCATTTATTACTGATGTAAACAGACAAAAATGGTGAACCTACAAAAGCTAAAAATGCTATAAAGATAGCCCATTGACTAATTCTATTCGCTCTTCTAGCTAGATAAAATTCAAATGATGTATATCCATTTTTGATATATTGCCGCAATCCAGCAGTTGGAAAGACAATCGCACTAAAGAAATGTTTTAAATCATTAAAGACGATTGACGGCAGTTCCTTCCCAGTTAAAATTGGTCTTCCATCTTTGCATATGTCATAATCCCCATTTGAATTGCGTTGTAAAATAAGAGATGGCCCAATAGATATGTGAGATACTTGTTGCATTCTACGATCATCTTGTTTGCCCTCATAATATAATACATAAGAGTCAGGGAGTTCTTGTGGAAATGTATAAATCAGATGATTTTCTTCCAATTCTCGTAAAACAGAAAGAAGCTCTGTTAATTGATAAAAAAAGCCTGTAACATTATCTCGATTATTATCTTTGATGGCTATTAGAAGTTCTACGGTTTGGTTTGTTTCATCAAGGAAAAGAGCATATTGATCCTTCTTGAAATAGATGCGGCTAAATAGTTCTCCTAAGGTTTGGCTGTTATTTATACCCAATTCTGCAATGGCTTTAATTGCCTCTTTTGTTATTGATTCCATATTCAAATATTCTGAAATAATAGTATGTGAATTGGTTATTCTTTTAACGTCACTTCGAGACCAAGTTTCAATGCCGCCGAGATAAAGGCTTTTTCCATCAGTTTCTTGTTGTGCGTATCAGCAACCTACACATAGATTCTTGCGATTTCGACTGTATTTATGTCCCGATAATTTAGAATCTTCAGGCCCCTCTATGTTTGAGGCTCCATTGTCTTTACAGGTCACTGAATCGAATCATGACTTTTTATGAAGTCGCATATATTTAGCACATCGTCATTTACATATGGAAGTATTACTTGCTCGTAGAATGAGAATATCGCATTCCCGATTCTAATACAATCACCTTTGGTGATAGAGTCTATGATATTATCCTCTACGGAAATTGAAAAATGTATCTGACTATTCTCAATCGGGACAAACAATTTATCATTTATGATAGAGGCATTAATATCAGGAACGTTAAATGTTCGCAGTTTCTCCGAGTTGTGTAATAGGCCATTCCGCTTCGTTATCAATTCATGCAATGATTTGAATTCTTGGGAATCTTTGTTGGTAATCAATTTCCCTCCCGATATAATATATGGAAACATGAACAATTTATGTTTAAAACGCATATTCCCATATGTCTCTATATAGGACTTGTAATCTTCATATTCAAAATGTCTGAAACAATACAGGGCATAAATCAGATTCAATGAATATTCCAGAGTAGCCGAGCAAAGAGTTATAAAGCATGGGTATAAATAATCTTTTGGAGTATCCGATTTTATATCCTCAAAAAGATGATTTAACTTTTTGTAATATGCCAGCGCATTATTCCATAAAAAGTAACTTTGGCCATTACCGGATACACAAATATTTATCACCGATTTTATTATCTGCCAATCTTCCAATGTATTGTCATTCATGTTTTTCATATTCTTCGCGGGTGATCGGGGTTTGAGGATCGACAATCAACACTTCATCGTAGGTTAAGCCATATATGTGGAAAACAATGTTGTCGATGCGATTCTCTAATTCGGTAGTATTAGAATCTTTTACCCTTTCAGTTAATATATGATTTACTAAATCGAGTAATATCGGTTTTCGTATATTATCATAAATAATAGGCAGGCTCTCGACATGATTCTTTTTAACTTCAGCTAATACTTCTCCTTTTTCCGGGTTTATGTATGTGTATATAAAATCCATCAGTTTTGAGTTCAATAAGCCCAAAATATACATTAATTCTATTTTACCATTACGAGGAATACATATATGTAAATTATTTCTACATATAAATTTGTTGTCAATGATAGTCGCTATTATAGCATCGCCGGTTTGGCGGATGACAATCTTATTGGGGTATTCGAATATTTCAGGTTGTCTTGGAGCAGCCAACCATCTACCATATTGTATCCAATAATTTTCGCTCCATGTTACCTTGTATTTTTGAATAAGACTGCCACGCAAAAGAGGAGTCCAACTATTATCGGGTTTTGCGCCTTCACATACATAGGGCTTGCTCTTCATGATTTCACTGGTTTGAGGAGGTATTCCCTTCCCCTTTTCGAAAGGTTTAACACCATTGTACACATTAAAATATGTGATAAAGGGTTGACTATTAGAGAATATTTTGTCAATAATAGCCATTTGAGCATCATCATATATAATATTGATGCTTCTTCCGTCCTGACTCTTAATACGCTCTCTCTGGATACTATGCAGATAGACATGCCGCCCCTTGTCGAATATGAATATAAAGCATTTAGGCAATATGCAGTTTTTCTGGAAAATAACACAATGAGTATCGACAACAGCGTCAAACACTTTAGGGGTAATCATAATCCTATTCCATTCGAAATGCGAAGTTACATATTGTCTAAAAGGCGAAAATGTAAGTGATTGCAACCAAGTGTTAGGATTGATGTATGCTAATATTCCTTTATTAGACAGCAGATTGTGCGCTTTCTCGAAGAATAGGCAATACACATCTCCTGTTGAGAAATATGTTTCATATTTTAAGGGAGCATATAGTTTTGCGAGCTCTTTATTATTAGCTTGAAGTTGTACATACGGCGGATTGCCGATGACAATATCGAATCCCTCTTTTACATCGAACATCCATTCGGGGTCGAAGAAGGGCGAAGAAGCGTTTTGGTCGAACATATCCCAGGAAGCCAACACCGCAGCTTCGCTTTCCCCAATAGCGCCCAGCGAGCGGAGTAATTCGGCAATCTCCTGCCGGATGCGATTGACCGCATCCTTGTATTTCCGCTTGGTTTTCACGGTTTTGGCCCCGAAAATCTTGTGCTTGGCAACCTTCAGCTCCTCCTTTTTGGCAAGAATCTCCGGCGTATCAAACAGCGAGGAGTCTTTCTTGTCCAGTCCAATCAGGGTATTGGCAGCCACAAACTTCGCTTCGAGGTTCGGGAGCGGGCGGATACCGAAATTCTCGGCCGGATTGTCGTTGGCCTTCTGATCGACTACCAACGAGATAAAGAAACGCAGCTTGCTGATCTGAATGGCGATAGGCTGGATATCGACGCCGTAGATGCAATTCTCGATAAGATAGAGTTTGCGGGCATAGTCGGGACGATTGACACTTTCGTCGAAACTTCGCTCGATGTCGGCAATCATCTCCCGACGCTCATCGGACGATGCCGTGCGATAAGCTTCCGAGGTTTCGTCGATAGCTACGTTGAGCATCATCTCCTTCCACATCTCGTTGTCGGGGTCAATGCGGTTGAGGATATGCACCATCTGTTGCAGCATACCCATCGGGAAGGCTCCCGAACCGCAGGCCGGGTCGAGGATCTTGCAGTGGTAGAGCGACTGCATGATCTGTTTGCGCTGCGCGTCGGTCAGGGGAACCTCCTCGTCGGTATAGCGCATCAACTGGCGGTATTGTTCCTCGAGTTCGTCGCCCACGGTGCGTTTGAGGTGGGCCACCAGGCTCTCGTCAACCATGTATTGCACAATCTCGCGCGGTGTGTAGAACGAGCCGGTCTGTTTGCGGGCCGTGGTCTGCGTCTCCGGGTTGTAGGAGGCCAGCAGATTCTCGAAGACCTTGCCCAGCAGCTCCGGGTCGAGCGACACCTCCTGATCGAACGGCGTATTCTCCTCGACGGTGAAGTTGTAGCGTTTCAGGATGTCGATAATGCCGCTTGCACAAACTTTCTTTTTCTTGTTATCGCCATACCAGCCGGAAAGATCGAGGTTCTTTCCTACCTCCTCGCCAAAAAAGAGATAGTCGGGGACGATCAATGCCTTTTTCACGGTTTCGCGGTCGGAGAATCCATCAATATAGACTCCGTTGTCCTTGTCGTCGAGGCAGTCGAAAAGGCCTCCGTTCAGGAAAGGAACGGTCCGATTGGCCAACTCCACGAAAAGTTGTGGATTCTTGAACATGGACTCATAGCGCATGAGCTTGTTGTTGTCATAATCGCTGCGGCCGTTTCTGAAATGCCTCTCTGAAAGTTCCGTACTCCCTTCCGGGGTTATCGGGCTGTTCAGCATGGCAAAGAACAGATTCTGAAGGATGGCTTTGTAGTATTTGCTCTCGTTCGATTTAGAGAACAGGTCCACCTTCGTATTGGGGTTGAAGTGCTCAAGCAGATTCTCCCGGATATAGGTTTCGTCGAAAAACTCTTCGGGGATCAGATGTTTCTGTTTGAGGAACCATACGAAAATCAGTCGGGTGACCAGTCGGATGGTGCTTTCGGCATTGAACTTGTCGTCGTCGGTCGGGTCATTCAGTTTGTTGGGGAAACGAACCTCGTCGACGGCCCAAGCATACCAGTCGGACAGCTCCTGGTAGAAGGCTTTGGTCAGCACCTCGACCGAGAAACGACCAATCAGGTCCTTTTCATCCTTGACACGCCCCGCCTCGTTCAGATACTTGTTGGGGGTATACCAGGCGATGCCCTCGCCCAGATAGTAGGAATAACGCCGTGGGTTGGAGTAGCGTTTCAGCGTTTTCCCCTCTTCTGTCATATCCAGGTCGATGGTAATCAGCGAAAAACGATAGTTGGCATCGTTATTCTCGGGGACAAACAGCACCAAAGCCCGTCCTTCCCATTCGTTGGCCAGAAAACGGAACGCCTCTTTCGACAGCCCGACACGGGCATCGTTCACGGAATTATGCCGCATCTCATAGACCAGCAGGTCGAGCGATTGGCACCGCCCCAGGCGGGTTACCTGACGAATGTAGGTTGTCTTGTGGTCGATATGGACCTCTTCGATCTTCTCGGTAAAATCCTCCGAAAGGAAGGATTCCAAAAAACGAAGGAACTCGGATCTGTCGTATCTCTTGTCAAAATTCATGGTCTCAACTAATTAAATTGTTCGGCGAGAATCAGCGTTTCGTCGCCCTCTTCCACTTTGTTCATTTTGTTTACCACCCGATTGAGGTACTCTTCGGGAATTCGTTCCAGCAGGTGGCTGACGTTTTTGGGTGTCAACTTGTTGATGAAGCGGATCTCCTCGCCGGTCAAGCCGTCGTTCTGGATGATCCGCAGCAAATCTTCCAGATAGTCCTGCGGCAGAGTTTTGTTCTTCTTCCAGACCTTTAGCTTGTCGACGGCTTCGAGACGCGACTTCTCTTTTTCGTCGGTTGTCCCATTCCGGAAGAGGTGTTTCTTGACGTGCTGATAGATTTTGTCAAACTGGTCGTTTACGGCGACCGGGGCCTCCTCAAGCGTAGCCTCAAACAGATTGAGTGCCTCCTCAGAGGTCAACATGATTGGTTCACTAACCGTGTCGCTCCCCATCTTGAAGACAAAGTCGTTTCCCTTTTTGCCAAAGAGCAGAACACCCGATTTCGGCTTCTCGACGGAACGTCCGATACGAGCCCGATGCGGGATTTGCAGCGCCTCGGCATAAACCTCCGTTCCTTTCAGCTCGTTCAGCAGATTTCGGTATCGGGTATCCCAGGAGCGCTCTTCGCTTTTGGCCAGTTCGGCCTGGTATCGCTCCTTGAAGTAGGCGTGCAATTGCTCATCGCTCGTCAGCGCCTTCATATCCTCCCCCATGATGGCGTGAATCATCGCCATCTTGAGGGTAGAAATCTGTTTGGTTCGCGTTTCAGCCTCGCCGATGTCCGTCGGGAAGTAGTTGTAGATATACAACTTGTCGAACATCTTCTTGTTGATTCGGTTGATACGCCCGATACGCTGGATGACGCGAGTGGGATTGTAGGGAATATCATAATTTATAATCGTCCCGGCCCGATGCAGATTGTACCCCTCGGATATGGCGTCCGTCGCAATCAGAATCTGGTAGTCGTCCCGCTGGTATTGAGGTTTCAATCCGGCGTCAAAGTTGGCACGGATTGTCTCCTTGTTGGTCGAGGAGGCCTCCTTGGAGGTGTATTTGAAAACGCCCAGATTGTCATTCTCCAATGCCGTACCCAGGTAATTGGCCGTATCGGCAAACTCGGTGAAAACAATGATTTTTCGCTTCGGGTCCTCCGTGCGCAGCTTCTTCAGTAACTTGCGGAACGCATCCAGTTTATAATCGAATTGGATTTGAGGCTCCTCGCCAAACCATTCGGTTCGAATGTCTTTCAGCAACTGCAGGTCCGATTGAATGTCCGCCATGAACTTTTCGCGTTGAATGTACTTCATGTCGATTTCGAAGAATCCGCGATCCTGGTATTTTTCAAACATGGCGGTTATCTCCTCGGTCAAATCATCGTCCGAGGTCTCATAAAAATCTTCTACATCGGGCAGAATGCCTCTCTTGTATACCGGCACCTTATCCCGCTTCTCAATCCAGGCCTGGATGCGTTCAAACGAGTCGATCATCATCTTCAGAGACTCCCGGAATGCGGCAACCGAACTTTCGAATCGACGTACCAGCAACCGGCGCATGAAATCGGATACGACTCCCTGAC
>ENA-OOXF01001789-OOXF01001789.1-human-gut-metagenome-genome-assembly--contig:-NODE-1789-length-13232-cov-5.153146_pt1 | contig 13232 bp, 9 predicted proteins | sample MGYA00241586_ERZ501341 | MGnify/ENA primary metagenome ERZ501341 (study PRJEB25962, sample SAMEA2042985) | human gut metagenome | biome: human gut; feature: human-associated habitat; material: faeces... | reverse complement strand
TGGGCGATCGGCTTTTTGGGCGGCGGCAGCGTGATCCTTGCGCTGTTTCACCAGTCGGAAATCGTCGCCACGTGCCTCTTCATCGGGCTTATCCTCGGCACGCTGCCCGACCTCTGGCACGAGGCGGGTACGCAGGGGCGCGGCAACGGTTCGTACATCTCGCTGATCGTCAGCTTCCTCGCCCTGTTCGGCGCGCTGATGGCCGTCAAGTTTAGCTCGTTTTCCGAGATGCCTGCAAACTTCTGGGGCTTTCTCTTCTGCGGCGTGCTGTGGGGCTTCAGCTTCATCATCCCGGGGATGACGTCGTCGTCCATCCTGATGGCGGTCGGCCTTCTCACGCCGCTGATCGACGGCATTGCGCAGCTTGATTTCACCGTGCTCGTCCCATGGGGGCTTGGCATGGTCGGCGTGATGGCGCTCTTTGCCCGTATCGTGAGCAGGCTCTTCGACACGCACTACTCGATCGCTTGTCACGCCGTCATCGGCATCGTGCTTGCCTCCACGCTCATCATCATTCCGACGGACTTTGCCTCGACAGCGGAGATGGTCTGGAGCGTCGCGTGCGCCATCCTCGGCGCGGTGCTCGCGTATTTTGGCAGCAAGCTCCAGCCGCAGGAAGACGCGGAGATTGAGGCGAAATAAAAGCAGATACAAAAAGCTGACGGTCAAAAGATCGTCAGCTTTTTACGGTATCATCATTTGTGAGCGCTTCGCTTTTGAGCTTGCGCTTGTAGTGGTACATCATCCGGTCGACGCGTTTGATCGCATCCTCTACGCTGCCGAGCACCGGATTAAAGCACGCATAGCCGACCGACACGTGCGGCAGGTGCTCGTTTTTCACTCGCCGTGCCGTCAGCTCGCGCAGGAATTCCGAAAGATACTTTTCCGCCGCCGTGTCGGAGATTTGCGCGATGACGCAGAATTCGTCGCCGCCGATGCGGTAGCAGTAGCCGACCTTGGAGAACACGGCGTAGATCGTGCTGCCGACCTCGGCAAGCACCGCGTCACCCACGCCATGGCCAAAGGTGTCGTTGACGGACTTGAACTCGTCCACGTCGAAATAGTAGATGACTGCGTGCCCGCGCAACGAGGCGAGACGGCTCTCATAGCTGCGGCGGTTCAGAAGACGAGTCAGCGTGTCGATTTTCTGCGTGAGCTCGGAATACAGGATGTAAACCATCAGAACATCGACCGCTGAGCACGCCCACATGATGTGCACTCCGGCACCATACTGGAGGAACAGCCCACAGAAGAAAAAGACCGGCAGGATGATAATGAACTGCGCCCGATACAGGCCATAATGGTGCGAACTCTCGCTCAGCAGCTGACCAATGAACAGCAGAACGCCGCTGGCATAGGCCAGCACGTAGACCCAGTAAAACGTTTCGTGATGATAAACGTTTTGTGCGTCGACCGAGAAGATGAAGCCGAAGAAAGCCGACAGCACCTCGAGCCCCGCGTGGACGCCGATGAGGGTATAAATGAGCTTTTTATGCTTGAGCGGCGTCATCAGGTCGCTGCAGAGCACCGTGATGATCGGTGCTGTGGACAGCTCGATGGTCTTGACAAGGATGTGCAGCGTCCGCAGCGACGGGTCGGCTCCGTTCATCCAAACGCCGAACCATTCCGATACCATGCATGCGATCACCAGTACGGAGATCGTGTAAACCGTCTGCTTTTTGTCATGCTCCATCAGATCATTGCCGCTCACGAGCATGTCCATGATAATCATAATAAAGACCGAAAGGAAGATGGTAGCCGAGTAGAAATCCGACATGGCGAGAACCTTCCTTTCTGATAGTTATATTCTTACTATATCACAGTTGAGAAAAACTGCAACTAAAAAACGTCGAATCCTGTCGTTTTTCCAAAAATCACACAGAATCTTCCAACAATTCGCTGTACTGCGCAAGGCTCTGCGTGGCGAGTTGCTGCATCGTCGACCAGTCCGCCGCGCCCGCACTTCCCTGCACCGCCACGGTGCGAAAACCTGCGTCCTTCGCGTTTTGGATGGCGGAAAGCGAGCCGGAAAAGACGATCGTATCGTCCTTTTGCGAGTGCAGGCGCTTCATCGCGCGCTCGAACATCGTGCCGCTGTCCGCCTTGCAGAGCGCGACGGATTCTGTCAGCACGAAGCGGAAATAAGAGTGAAGCCCCGCCTTTTCGAGCGCTTTTTGCGCGTCCTCCGCGCTGAGCGCCGTCACCGCGCCGAGCCACACGCCCTCCATCTTAAAAAGTGAAAGCGCCTTGTCGAGTCCCTCGCGCGCCGCGCCGTCGGGGGTGAAGAGGGTATCGTCCAGTGTAAAGATTGCGCTTTGCAGCCGCATATTCGGTTCCTCCTGCGTTTGAATGATGATTGCCACTTATTATAATGCGCCCCGCCGTCATTTGCAATCGCGACGAAGAAGAATATCCTATGCAGCACGGTTCTGTATAAATTTGCGAATACATTCACAAAAGGATCTGAAAGACGGGGGCTTGACGCACTGCTTTGTGAAAAATGATGAACAAAAATACAGATTCAACGCTGAAATTTGGCGTGATTAGGTATGAATATTCTCTTGACTATGTATTTTTATTGAGTTACACTAAACTCATCAACTTTCCGCCGCTGTGTGTGGCGGCATAAGACCACTCTGGAGGACGAAAACCATGAAACATTATCCAAACTCTGTCAGCAAAGCGCTCGCGCTGCTGATGGCCCTGGTAATGACGCTCTCGCTCGCGGTCACGTCCGCGTTTGCCGTCAGCTACCAGGACATGAACCCCAAGGACGATGCGCTGCTGGGAACGAAATTCCCGGTCGACGCGACCATCACCCTTGTCACCGATGAAAACGGCAAGGACGTGTCCCTCTCCATCCCCGTGTCGGGCATGACGAAGGATGCGCTCGCCGCGGCCGTCAGCGCCGGTACCGTTTCGCTCTCGCTCGAGCGCGACGATTCCCGCCCCTACGTCAACGAGGAGCTGTTCCCCTACGCTTACGCGGGCGGCCCTCTGAATGACTGGATGACCGAGGGCGACGAGCACCAGTTCACGGACATCAAGCTCTCCGCAAGCGAGAAAAACGGCAAGACCGTCCTCGACGTGAGCTTCCACGTGAATAACTACTTCTACTCCACCAACCGCAGAACCGGCGTGACCAGCGTCGACTACAGCGTGCCCCATGTGAACGGCGGCTACTACATCGACCTTTGCGGCTACTTTGACCTGACGGCCAAAAACAGCGGCAAGGCGATCGGCTCCGCACCTGTCAAGGTTGCGCCGTATGAGAACTTCAACACCATGTGGGAGATCTACAAGGAGCTCGATACGATCGTGGCGAACGGCACAAAGAACGGCCTCTATGTGGAAAGATTCTCCATGGGCCAGTCCACCGCGGGTCGTGATATGCCCTATCTGATCGTGGCTGACAGCAAGGCGAGCGTGAGCAAGTGGCTCGCCCTGACCGAGCAGGCCGAGACCGATCCCGACGCCGTGCTCGCCCAGATCAAGTCCGGCGCGCTCGACGAGATCCGCGTGCCCGTGATGTATTCCAACATCCACTCCAACGAGGTCGCCGCCACCGACGGCGTGCTCGACTTCGCCAAGATGATCACGAGCGAAAAGACCATCGACTACAAGATGCTCACCGGCTTCACCGCCGCGGGCGAAAAAGAGCTCAAGGAAGAGATGGGTCCTGTCGGCGCGGAGGGCAGCGTCGCCATCCCCGACCTCGTCAAGGATACGGCCAGCTACCTCGGCTACCTGACCGCTGACAACAACGGCAAGTCCGGCAAGGTCGACCTTGAAAAGTATTATACCGTGAAGAGCAACACTGTGAACGTCAAGGACGAGCTGCTGTCCGACGTGTTCTTCATCCTCGTTCCCGAGGAGAATGTCGACGGCCGTACTTACCTGACGAGACATTCCACCAATGGCTATGACCTCAACCGCGACAACTCCTTCCAGACCACGAGCGAGACGGCCAATATGCAGCAGCTGATCGGCACGTTCAACCCCATGTCGCTTGCCGAGTTCCACGGCCGTGTGCAGGCATTCCAGTGCGAGCCCTGCGATCCCCCGCACGAGCCGAACTTTGAATACGACCTGCTCGCCGATCACCTCATCACCGGCGGCGAGGCGCTGGGCATCGCGGCGGTCGCCAACAACGATGGCTACAACAGCTATGTCATCCCTCAGCGCGATTACCTGAGCTACACCGGCAGCGGCACCGAGACTTACTGGGAAGACCCGTGGGACGATATGTCCACGAGCTACACCCCCCAGTTCGCCATGCTCCAGGGCACCGTTGCCTACACCGTTGAGCTGCCCGCCTACAGCGACGATACCGCGCAGGCCGCCTGCTACGGCATCCTCGGCAACGCCGCTTATGTTGCCGCGGAGAAGCTTTCCTATCTCGAATCCCAGGTCACCATCTTCCAGCGCGGCGTGAAGAACTTTAACTCCGATGCCTTCGAGCTGGTCGGCCAGTGGCTGTGCGACCAGAACGACGTCGAGGGCGCGGAGATGGATCTCTTCCGTCCCGAGTACAAGGGCACGGGCCAGAACGGCAACTTCTATCCCGAGTGCTACATCATCCCGCTCGACGGCAAGAACCAGACCAACCTTCAGGCCGCGGCCGACATGATGGAGTGGCTCACGAGAAACGACGTCAAGGTCAACGTGACTGAAAAGGAATTCACCTATGACGGCGTTACCTACCCCGCCGGTACGATGATCGTCTCGATGTATCAGGCCAAGCGTTCTGTCGCCAACGGCGCGCTGTATGACGGCACGCTCATCAACGGCTGGACGATCCTCTACTCCGAGGGCATCACCTCGTTCAATGAAACGCGCGGCTTCGACATGGTCACCGTGGCCGAGCCCGCCGCCTACAAGAGCATCTCCGCCGTCTGCGGCGACGCGATGGATCACGACGACGCGCTCGCTTACACCAAGGCGCTGACCTCCTACTTCACAGGTGACAAGAACAAAGACGTCATCCTCTCCAATGCCTCCGAAGACTCCACCGCTGCCGTCAACGAACTTCTCAAGGCCGGCAAAACCGTCGGCATGGTCACGAGCGGCGACCACATGGGCGATTTCATCTGCTCCTACGCCGACTATCAGACCGTCGCGGGCAAGTATCTGCTCTCTGCCGCGGGCGTCGACAAGACGAGCGTGAAGGCGAAGATCATCACCAAGTCTCCCACCGTCTATGTCCCCGGCACGCCTGCTGAAAGCGAGAAGGGATTTGTCTACACCCCGCAGATCAGCCAGAGCGCCGGCTGGAACTATGATACCGCCGCGATGAACCTCATGGGCTTCACCACGACCTCCGACGTGACCAAGGCGGATGCCGCTGCGGGCGCTTCGAAGCTGGATTCTGCCGCAAAGACCGCCGTGAAGAACGGCCTGCCGTACATCGGTTACAGCTATTCCGCAGCGTCTACCGCCTCCGACCTCATCGCCGGTGTGGAATACACCGAGTTGGACGGCGCAATGGACTGCCTGACCCCCGTTGTCTATCCCAACAAGACCCTTGTGAACGCGAGCTACATTGCTGACGGCGACGATATCCTCTACGCCTACGGCCTCGGCTACTTCTTTAAGGTCCCCGCCTCCGCGACGGTCCTCGTCAAGAGCGACAAGACCAAAACGCCCACCGAGGGCTTCATCCCCACGAACACTGCCGAGCGCGCCGCGGGCTTCAAGGCCTACATGAACGGCGGCGTGCAGGGCTTTGCCTACAAGGAAAACGGCATGAACGTTGTCCTCTTTGCAAACTCCCTGACCAACAAGGTCCACCAGAGAGACGAGTATGCGTACCTCAGCAACTTCCTCTTCTCCTCTGTCCTGAGCGACAAGAACTATGACGGCTCCGCGTCGCTTCCCTTTACCGATGTCGCCGACGACGCCTACTATGCCGACGCCGTCCAGTGGGCCGTTGCGAAGAACATCACCTCCGGCGCGACCGCCACGACCTTTGCGCCGAACGCGAGCTGCACGCGCGGCCAGATGGTCACCTTCCTGTGGAGAGCCAACGGCAGCCCCGAGCCGAAGTCCACGGCCACGTCCTTCACCGACGTGAAGAGCGGCGCGTATTACGAAAAGGCCGTTGCGTGGGCGGTGGAAAACAACGTGACCACCGGCACGAGCAGCACGACCTTCTCCCCGGATGCTTCCGTCACGCGCGCACAGGCCGTCACCTTCCAGTGGAGAGCGGCCGGCGCACCGGCGGCTGAGGGCACGAACGCCTTTGCCGATGTGAGCGCGAGCGCCTTCTACGCCCCCGCCGTGCAGTGGGCCGTCAACGCGGGCGTGACCACCGGCACGAGCGACACCACCTTCTCCCCGAACAGCAACTGCCTGCGTGCGCAGATCGTTTCCTTCCTCTACCGCGCAGCGAGTGCCAAGTAAGCAACCACTATCTGATGAAAAAAGAGGGAACGGTTTTTCCGTTCCCTCTTTTTGCTTTTTTCCGAGAAAGACACGAGGTCTTTCTTTTGCCGAAAACAAGAAAAACCTCACTTCCGAAGAAGTGAGGTTTTGGTGGAGACTGCTGGACTCGAACCAGTGACCTCCTGCGTGTGAAGCAGGCGCTCTAACCAGCTGAGCTAAGCCTCCAAGTTGGTGACCCGTACGGGATTCGAACCCATGTTACAGCCGTGAAAGGGCCGTGTCTTAACCACTTGACCAACGGGCCATATGAGACACGGGATGCTTTCGCATCCCGTGCTACATGGTAGCGGCACCTGGATTTGAACCGGGGACACTGCGGGTATGAACCGCATGCTCTAGCCAGCTGAGCTATGCCGCCAAATATTCCTGCTCGACAGGACAGAAGCTACTATACCAAATAAGGAGGCCTTTTGTCAATAGTTTGTCCAAAAATTTTTGCGATTTTCCGGAATCGGGGAGAGGACCGCGCCCTCTCCCCCGCTTTTCATCGGCGAACGACGTTTTTCCCCTCCGACCAGACGGAGACGATGTTGTGCCGGTGCATCATGTAGATCGCGCGCTCGAAGCGCTCGCGCACCGAGAGCGGATGCGCGGCCTCGGTAAAGTCGGAGTCGTCGACAACGATGGCGTGGAGCTTGTCGCCGGGAACAAAGCCGCCGTGCCCGCCGAAATACTCGTGTCCTGCGCTGGAGCCGAGGTAGTAGCCCTCCTCGACGGTCAGAAATTCGTCCTTCCCGTCGGTCTGCATGTGGCGGAACTTCGACGCGCGGATGGACATGGTGATGACCTTGTTCATCGCCAGCAGCGCGCCGCCCGCGATATCCGACCCGAGCGTGACGAGGTTGCCCTCGCGCAGCAGCGTCCGCACGGGCGCGACGCCCGAGCAGATGTTGATGTTCGACCCCGCGCAGTGCGCCGTGACGACGCCATGCTCGCGCATGGCCTCGCGCTCGCGCTCGTCGGAGTGGACGCAGTGCGCCATGACGGTATGGTTCTTCCACAGCCCCGCGCGGTCGTAGCTCTCCCAATATTGCGCGCAGTCGGGGCAGAGCTCCCTGACCCACGCGATCTCACCCTTATTTTCAGACAGGTGCGATTGGACGTACAGCCCGCGCTCCGCGGCGAGCGTGCCGAGCCAGCTCATCAGCTCGTCGGTGCACGATGGGGTGAAGCGCGGCGTCAGGATGGGCTTGACGGTCTGGAAGCGCCCGCACGCGTCCAGCCAGCGCAGCGTTTCGCGCTTGGACTGCTCGGTCGTCTCCTGAAGCTCGGGGCTGCCGTTGCGGTCCATGTTGACCTTGCCGACATAGCCCGTGACGCCCGCCTTTTCGAGCTCTTCCATCAAAATGAGCGTCGCGTCCGTGTGGAGGGAGGAAAACATGCAAACGCGCGTCGTGCCGCTCGTGATGAGGTCGCTCGCGAGCTTTTTGTAAATGCGGCGGGCGTAGTCGCTGTCTTCAAAGCGCGCCTCGGTCTTGAACGTGTAGGTGTTGAGCCAGTCGATCAGCGGCAGGTCCATGCCCATGCCGAGCATGGGGTACTGCGGCGCGTGCAGGTGCATGTCGACAAAAGACGGCATGATGAGGCTATCACCGTAGTCGATGACTTCCGCGTCGGCGTTCTGCGGCACGGCCTTTTCAACGCTTTGGATGCTGCCGTCGTCATGCAGGACGAGGCAGCCGTGCTCGACGATCTCGAGCTTGCCGAGCGCCGGTGCGGAAACGAGATTGCCCTTGAGGATCTTCATATCAGTCACTCCTGTTTTAGCTTTGTGCAAAAGAAAAAGCGCCCCGCCCGGGGACTTCTCCCCCGGCTGAGCACCCATAGCAGAGCCTTTCGGCGGCTCCGTAGAAACTTTCGCGCCATGTAAGCGAAACTATATGAGTTTTTCTCCGCTGCCATCACCATACCACGCGAAAGCGAAAATTGCAAGCGAAAAGCGGCGGGCGCGCTATGTCATATCGGCGCAAGTGCGCACATAGGATTGTCCCAAGAGGTGAATCACGATGCAAAAGAAACGGACAGGACGGATGCTGTGTTCGCTCGCGCTCTCGGCGGTGACGCTCTGGGGCGTGAGCGTCACGGCGCCGGCGAAGGACGCGCGCGATGCGCTCCGCTCGCTCAAGGACGAGACGCTGGGCGTGATGCTGCTGAGATATGAGCGCGGCGACGGCGGGGAGGACTTTCTCAGCCTGCGAACGTCGCTCGCGCTGCACGCGACGCCGCTTCTGCGCGAGGGCGAGGAGAACATCGCGCAGGCATGGTCGGCAGAGCTTGAGCAAAAGCCCGATGACAGCGCGGATGAAACGGGCGACGCGCAGGACAGCGAGGGCACGGTGCTCACGCAGGAGGAGACGCCGGACGAGATCGCCGTGACGGAAAACGGCTCGCCGGCCCGCACGCTCAAGGCGTCCGACCCCTCGGGCTATACGGTATTCGGCAATGTGTACATCAACAACGGCTCGGATGCCGCGCTCGACGCCTCGATGCTTGCAGGCGATTATGCAGCAAAGCTCGGTGCGGAGGGGCCGCAGGTGCTCATCATCCACACCCATGGCTCGGAGAGCTACACCATGCCGCCGGGGCAGGAATACGACGTGTCCGACACGTTCCGCACGCTGGACACGAACTGCAACATGATCCGCATCGGCGACGAAATGGCGCAGGTGCTGACCGACGCGGGCATCAGCGTCGTGCACGACCGCTCGCTCTACGACTATCCGAGCTATTCGGGCGCGTACAACCGCTCGCTCGCGTCGATCGAGAGCTATCTGCAAAAGTACCCCTCGATCTCGTTCGTGCTCGATGTGCACCGCGACGCGGTGCAGGACGCGAACGGCCAGCAGTTCAAGCTGCTGTGCGGCGAAGATAAAAACGCCGCACAGCTCGAATTCGTCATCGGGTCGAACGGCGGAGGCCTGAGTCACGATCTCTGGCGCGAGAACTTAAAGCTCGCCTGCGCCGTGCAGGAAACGCTGTACAAAGACTATCCGACCCTCATGCGCCCCGTCACCGTGCGCAACTCCCGCTACAACCAGCACATGACGACGGGCTCGCTTCTCGTCGAGGTCGGCACGGCGGGCAATTCGCTCGAAGAAGCCGTCAACGCCGCGCGGCTTTTTGCTGCGGGCTTTGCCAAAACGATACAAAACGGGACGTAACGGCGCTCTCGCCGCCAAAATAGACGGAAAGAGGCAAAAAAAGCACAAATTCTTGTCAAAGTTGCCGTGTTGCATTCTGCACAAAAATCCTGTTAAATGGAAGTTACCATTTCAATCGAAAAATTTCGTCAGAAATTATTTTTTCAGGAGGGGTAATTCCATGGAGCTTCTTCAGGAGCGCATCCGCCGCGAGGGCAGAGTCCTGCCCGGCAACATCGTCAAGGTCGACGGTTTCCTCAACCACCGCGTCGACACCCGTCTGCTCGAGGACATTGCGGACGAGTTCGCCAAGTATTTCGACACCAGCAAGATCACCGTCGTTCTGACGGCGGAGGCCAGCGGCATCGCGCTTGCGACCATCTGCGCGCAGAAGTACGGCGTCCCCATGCTCTTCGCCAAGAAGGCCAAGAGCGACAACATCGAAAGCGGCCTGTACCAGAGCGAGGTCTTCTCCTACACCTACAAGAAGAGAGTCACGCTGCTCGTCTCCCAGGAGTGGCTGAACGCGGACGACCACGTGCTCATCATCGACGACTTCATGGCCAACGGCTTCGCCGTGCAGGGCCTTGTCGATATCGTCAACGAGGCGGGCGCGAAGCTCGAAGGCATCGGCATCGCCGTGGAAAAGGGCTTCCAGGGCGGCGGTGACCGCTTCCGCGCGAGCGGTATCCCCTACAAGGCGCTCGCCGTCATCGAAAAGGCGGACGAGAACGGATTTGTGTTCCGGGAGGAAAATTAACTTCAAAAAAGAGAGGCTGTCCATTCGGACAGTCTCTCTTTTTTGAGTGTTTTTTCTGACGCACATGTCGTCAGAAAAAACGATTGGAATTTATTTCGCGTCTGCGGACGCGAAAGTCTGCGACGCTTTGCGCCGTGCGCGGCGCGGGGAGCCTGTTTTCTGCCTGTAGGGCAGAAAATGCGGCGGGGACGCGATGGGAGATAGTGCGTGGATTTAGGGTGCGGAGGGCCTGTTCACTGCCGGAGGCAGCGAATGCGGCACGGGAGGGATTTTGCCTGTTTGCCGCCGGAGACGGCAAATGCGGCGGGAAAAATTACCGTTAGTTGGCGTTCATTGCTTCTGTGGGGACAAAGTAGTTTTCTGAGGCGATGATCGTGCCGTCGTTCAGGGTGACCATCATGCGGTCCATGTCTTTGTCGATGTCGATGCTTTTCACATCGAGCTGCGAAAAGTTGCCCGCGTAGAAAAAGGTGAGGATCGGATACTCGTTGTCCCCCCAGTTGATCTTGGCTTCGACGCCGTCTCTGCACGAGGGCTCGTAACTTTCCATGGCAAAGGTCCCGACGAAGTCAGTGGAAGACCATGTTTTCCTGAGCGTGCCGGAAATGGTGATGGAGGAGGGCGCGTAAGTCGTACTGTTGTCCTCGTAGACCCTTACGGGGACTGTTTTGTCGATGGTTTTTCGCGTCCCTCGGATGCCGAGCAGGACGATGGCGCAAAGGACGGCAACCAGAAGAATGAGGGCCGTTTTTCTCTTTTTGCGGTTCATCGTGTGTGTCTCCTTGTCCTGTTAAATTTTGATGTAAAATTGCACCTCAGAAAAGCGTGCAAACCCACGCGAGGGCGGCGGAGAGGGGGATGTAGAGCAGAAAGTGCGTAAGATGCGCTTTTTGTTGTACCCGAACAGCTGCGGGGCGGCGATGCCCTTGACCTCGGGGTAAAAATGAGGAAAGAAGTTCGAATGGCACAGCAGCACCCAGTCGAAAAAGAGAATGTCGTAGGCCTCCATGACATAGAGGATCACGAGATACCGCGTGAAAAACGCGCCGAAGGTGAAACCGTTCCGAACGCCGTCCCACGCGGCGAGGACTGCCGCACCGAGAAACAGCAGCATCGCCAAGATGCCGAGGTACCAGCCGAGGATATGCGCGCCGCGGAAGCGCTCGGCTTTTCTCTCAGGAACGGCGGCGAAGACCTCACGCGGCGCGGCGGAGAAGAACTTCTTCTCCTGAATGAGTCCGACGCCGGCGTACAGCAGGAGAAAATATGCCGTCATAACGATGAGCGATGCGAGCAGAGCGATCTTCGTTTGTTCTGACCTCTTTTGCTGTCGGTTATTGTGCCCGCCTTACAGCCGGTAGAGCGCGGGCCGCCTGTCGTGGAAGACGGGCACGGCGGCGCGGAGAGGGGCGATGGAGGAGAGGTCCAGGCCAGCGGTGACGATCTCCTCTTCCCCACCGCTCTGGGCTAAGACCGCGCCCAGCGGGTCGATGATGCGCGAAAAGCCGCCGTACAGCGTGCCGTCGCGTTCGCCGCAGGCGTTGCAGGAGACGACAAAGAGCTGGTTTTCGATCGCGCGGGCGGCGGTGAGTGTCTCCCAATGATACTGGCGCGCCGCCGTCCACTGAGCGGGCAGGAACATGACCTGCGCCCCGCGCAGCGCCAGCGTGCGCCACAGCTCGGGGAAGCGCACCTCGTAGCAGATGAGAAGGCCGCAGCGCACGCCGTCCAGCGTGAAGGTGACGAGATGGTCGCCGGGGGTGTAGATCTCGTGCTCGCCCATCGGCGTGAAGGGGTGGGTCTTGTCGTATTCGGCGAGGCACGCGCCCGCGCGGTCGAAGATGCAGGCGGTGTTAAAAATTTTGCCATCGCGGAGATTTGACACGCTGCCCGCGACGATGTTGACGTTCAGCTCGCGTGCGAGCGGGGAAAAGCGAGCGCGGACGGCCTTTGCGTCCTCATCGCTCGCCGCGGCAAGGTCGCCCGCGGGCATGAAGCCCGTGTTCCATGTTTCGGGCAGGACGACAACGTCGGGGCCGTTTTCCTCGACAGCGCGGCGCACGAGCGCCTCCGCGCGGTCAAAGTTCGCTTTGCTCTCCAGCGAGCGCATATTCATCTGGATCACGCTGACCTTCATGGTGGTGTCCTCCAAAATAGTTTTGATACGGTCATTATACGAAAAGAAAGCCTGCATTGCAATGCACAACAAAAAGAGGACGGCAAATGCCGTCCTCTCGTTTGTAAAAGCGTCGCAGACTTTGCCGCCCGCAAAATAAGCGTCGCAGACTTTGCGCCGCGCACGGCGCAAATAAATTGAAATCGTTTTTTGGAACGACATGTGCGTGCCAAAAAACACTTTGCACGGAGCGAACGTGCGCGCCTTTGGCGCGTGCGCTGAGCGCAGTGAAATTCTGCTCAAAAAACTGACTTTGTCAGTTTTTTGAAGTGCGCAGCGCTCTGATTGCATTGAGAACCGCTAAGACCATCACGCCGACGTCGGCGAAGATGCCCATCCACATGTTGGCAATACCGATGGCGACGAGCAGCAGGCACGTCAGCTTCACGCCGAGCGAGAAGACGATGTTCTCGTACACGATGCGGATGCACTTGCGCGAGATCTGGATGCCCTTGGCGATCTTCATCGGATCGTCGTCCATCAGCACAATATCCGCCGCTTCAATGGCCGCATCCGATCCCATAGCTCCCATGGCAATGCCGATATCCGCTCTTGTCAGTACCGGAGCATCATTGATGCCGTCTCCGATCATGCAGATGGGGCCGCTTTCCTTCTGGTATGTACCGATATGCTCCAGCTTATCCTCCGGCAGGCAGTTGGCATGCAGTTCGCGGATCTGCAGCTTTTCGGCAATGCTGCGGGAGCAGATATC
>ENA-OOXF01001786-OOXF01001786.1-human-gut-metagenome-genome-assembly--contig:-NODE-1786-length-13257-cov-4.590517_pt1 | contig 13257 bp, 9 predicted proteins | sample MGYA00241586_ERZ501341 | MGnify/ENA primary metagenome ERZ501341 (study PRJEB25962, sample SAMEA2042985) | human gut metagenome | biome: human gut; feature: human-associated habitat; material: faeces... | reverse complement strand
CAAAGCCTTTCACATCTTCGAGACTGGTCAGCTCCTGCCAAGCCGGCTGGTCGATACCCAGTTGGTCAAGCATTGCAGAGAACTTGTTACGGTTTTCGGCACGGTCGATGGAGATGGGGGAAGTACCCAACACGGGAACTGACTGGCGGTGAAGCTTCATTGCCAGGTTGTTCGGTATCTGTCCACCCACGGACACGATGACACCGCGCGGCTGCTCCAGGTCGATAACGTCGAGCACACGCTCGAAGGAGAGCTCGTCGAAGTAGAGACGGTCGCACATGTCGTAGTCCGTAGAAACGGTTTCGGGGTTATAGTTAATCATGATGGACTTGTAGCCCAGCTTGCGGGCAGTCTGGATGGCATTCACCGAGCACCAGTCGAACTCTACAGACGAACCGATGCGGTAAGCGCCCGAACCAAGCACAACCACTGATTTTTCATTCTTATAATAGTTCACATCATAACCTTGAACGGCATACGTCATGTAGAGGTAGTTCGTCAGTTCCGGATGTTCGGAAGCCACCGTATTGATGCGCTTCACGGCGGGCAGGATGCCCAGCTCCTTACGACGGGCGCGTACGGTAAGGTTTTCCTTCTCCATATTGCCTTGCGGATTCAGCACGAAGCGGGCAATCTGGAAGTCGGAGAAGCCAAGCACTTTGGCTTCGCGCAGCACGTCGGCGGGGATGTCTTCCACCTTATTATATTGGGAAAGTTTCTGCTTGTAGTCTACGATGTTCTTCAGCTTGCCCAAGAACCAGGGGTCAATCTTGGTCAGCTCAAAGATGCGGTCGATGGCATATCCCTTTTCCAGAGCCTCGGCAATGGCAAAGACGCGCAGGTCGGTGGGATGTGACAGTTCGTAATCCAAGTCATCGAACTCCACTCCCTCATTGCCCACGAATCCGTGCATTCCCTGACCAATCATACGCAAGCCCTTCTGGATAATTTCTTCAAAGGAACGTCCGATAGACATGATTTCGCCTACCGACTTCATGCTGGAGCCAATTTCGCGGCTGACACCTACGAACTTCGTCAAGTCCCAACGCGGAATCTTGCAAATCAGGTAATCAAGTTGCGGAGCAGCATATGCAGAATTGGGAGTTCCCATCTCGCCGATTTGGTCGAGCGTATAGCCCAACGCAATCTTGGCAGCCACGAATGCCAGCGGATAACCGGTAGCCTTGGAAGCCAATGCGGAAGAACGGGACAGACGGGCGTTCACCTCGATGACACGATAGTCGTTTGTCTCGGCGTTGAACGCATACTGGATGTTACATTCGCCCACGATGCCCAGGTGGCGGATACATTTGGTGGAGAGCTCCTGCAACATTTTCACCTGCTCGTCGGTCAATGAGCAAGTGGGAGCCACTACGATGGACTCACCCGTATGAATGCCCAGCGGGTCGAAGTTTTCCATGCTTGCCACCGTGAAGCAGTGGTCGTTGGCATCGCGGATTACCTCGAATTCAATTTCCTTCCAACCCTTCAGAGACTCTTCTACCAGAATCTGCTTGGAGAAAGTGAAAGAGCTTTCGGCCAATTTAATGAAGGCTTCCTCGTCCGGACAAATACCGCTTCCCAGTCCACCCAGAGCATAAGCCGAGCGCACCATCACGGGGTAGCCAATCTCGCGGGCTGCCTTCAGTGCGTCCTCCATGCTCTCCACAGCGTGGCTCTTCGGAGTCTTCATCGGAATCTCGTCCAGCTTCTTCACAAAGAGGTCACGGTCTTCGGTGTACATAATCGCCTCAACGGAAGTACCCAGCACGCGCACGCCATATTTCTGAAGAATTCCGTTCTGATAGAGTTCCGTACCGCAGTTCAGCGCCGTCTGTCCGCCGAATGCCAGCAAAATGCCGTCGGGACGTTCTTTCTTGATGATTTCTTCCACGAAATAAGGAGTTACCGGCAAGAAATAAACTTGATCGGCGATACCTTCCGATGTCTGGATAGTAGCAATGTTCGGGTTTACCAAAACAGAACCGATACCTTCTTCGCGCAACGCCTTCAGCGCCTGCGAACCGGAATAGTCAAACTCTCCGGCCTGACCAATCTTGAGCGCACCAGAACCCAAGACAAGCACTTTCTTTAAATTCTTTTCCATATTCTCTTGTTGTCTATTAAGTTACGAGTTACAAGCTACGAACTACGAGTTGTAGCTATTTCACAAAAAAATGCGTCACCCAATAAAGGATTAACGCATTACCAAAGAACTAAAAATATCTTTCTCGAAAAAAGAGAAACTGACGGCTCCCGAATGAAATTCATTCGAACGGAGGTTATATTTGCTTCTCATTTCCTGCGATTGCATAGTCTCTTTAAAATTTGTGCAAAGTAACGACTTATTTACGAAAAGAGCAAATTGTGGCATATTTTTTTGCATAAAAGAAACGTCATCCTCCATAATAGAAGAGCGGCCGTCGCCCACAACCGAAATCTTTTTCCGAAAAATGCGATTCCATATAAAAAAGAAAGACTATATCTCAGTAAAGGCATTTGCGGATAAATATGAAGATTCTCCCCACCAAAACTTGCTTTTCTCGCCACGGAAACTTACCTTTGTGCCTATACAAAAATAGAACAAGGATTCTGTTTCTACAAACAAAGCCTTTATTCTTAAAAATAAAATTTCTATTCCTTGGAATAAAGGCTTTATTCTAAGATTTCTCCGCCACCAAAAGAACTTTGCTCCGCAGGGAAAAGGACTTTGCAACGAAGGAAAGAAAAGAAAGGAGAACGCAACAATGACCACACGCTACCAAATGAAAGAAATGCCCGACTTGCAAGGCACGGGCGAACCAATCACCTACCCCAAGATGGTGATGACCGGACAGACCGGCACGCGCGAACTGGCGGAATACATCGCCATGACCTCGGGATTCTCGAAAGGCGTAACCGAAGGAATTATCTGCGAGCTGGGCGAAGCCCTGGCCCACGAAATGGGAATGGGACGCTCGGTGAAGATAGAAGGATTGGGCGTATTCACCCCCGCACTGTCCATCTACCCCGACAAGGAACGCGAACAGCCCCAAGAAAGCACCACGAAGCGAAACGCGCGGAGCATCTACGTAAGTGGCGTGAACTTCCGCACAGACAAGGCCTTGATTAGAGAAACCAACCATTGGTGCGAACTGGAACGTGCCTCCTGGAAACCCGCACGCTCGTCGAAGAAATACACCCCCGAACAACGTCTGGCTCTGGCGCATCAGTATCTGGACAAGCATGCCTTCCTTACTGTCAGCATCTACCGGCAACTGACCGGACTCGTCCGCTCCACCGCCACCGTGGAACTGCGCAAATGGGCACATACTCCCGGCAGCGGAATCGATACAAGCGGCATCGGAAGCCATAAGGTATACGTGAAAAGGAAAGAAAGCGTCATCCCTTGAGGTTTCGATAATTATAGGTATCTTTGCCGGTCTTAATGGCTTTTATACAATGAAGAAACTAAAAAATACATAATATGGCAAAAGAAAAAATCATCCTTACGGGCGACCGCCCCACAGGACGCCTGCACATAGGACACTATGTAGGCTCATTGAGAAGAAGAGTGGAACTGCAAAACTCCGGCTTGTACGACAAGATTTTCATCTTCATCGCCGACGCACAAGCGCTGACGGACAATATGGAGAATCCGGAAAAGGTGCGCCAGAACGTCATCGAGGTGGCACTGGACTACCTGGCTTGCGGACTGGACCCGACGAAGAGTACCATCTTCATCCAATCCCAGATACCGGAACTCTGCGAACTGACCTTCTACTATATGGACCTGGTGACCGTGAGCCGCCTGCAACGCAACCCGACGGTAAAGACCGAAATCCAGATGCGTAATTTCGAGACAAGCATCCCCGTAGGTTTCTTCACCTACCCCATCAGCCAGGCAGCGGACATTACCGCCTTCCGCGCCACTACCGTGCCCGTGGGCGAAGACCAGGAGCCGATGATTGAACAAGCTCGTGAAATCGTACGCCGTTTCAACTATATATATGGTGAAACCCTCGTGGAACCGGAAATCCTGTTGCCCGACAATGCAGCCTGCCTGCGCCTGCCGGGAACGGACGGCAAAGCCAAGATGAGCAAGAGCCTCGGCAACTGTATCTATCTTTCGGACTCTGCCGACGAGGTGCAGAAGAAGGTGAAGAGCATGTATACCGACCCCGACCACCTGCGTGTGCAAGACCCCGGAAAATTGGAAGGCAACACCGTATTCACTTACCTGGATGCCTTTTGCCGTCCGGAACACTTCGGCCTTTATCTGCCCGAATATCCGAATCTGGACGAACTGAAAGCCCACTACCAACGTGGCGGTCTGGGCGACATGAAAGTGAAGAAGTTCCTCAACGAAATTATGCAGGAGACACTGGAGCCTATCCGCAACCGCCGCAAGGAGTTTGAAAAAGACATCCCCGCCATCTACGACATGCTGAAGAAAGGTTGCGAAACTGCCAGGGAAACCGCTGCCGCAACCTTGGACGATGTACGCAAGGCTATGAAGATAAACTACTTTGATGATGCGGAACTGATTGCAGAGCAAGTAAAGAAATTCGGCGGAGAATAAGGGATAGGAGATACGAGTTACAGAAGTTACGAGTTACAAGGAGCTACCTGTTACAAGTTACTGGTTACAAAAAATGAGGGGCATGCGTCATAATAACGCATGCCCCTTCTCATTTCTATAACTCGTAACTCCTTGTAGCTTGTAGCTCGTAGCTTTCTAATTGGCAGATTTCACCAATACCACACGGTTCAGAATCGGCTGTCCGAACTTATCGACACCACCACCGGCATCCACCTTCAGGCGGTCAGCAGGAATTCCGTATTGTTTTACCAATACATCGACCACGGCTTGTGCACGCTTCAAACTCAACTCTTTGTTGAATGCCGGCGTACCGGTTGCAGAGTCTGCATATCCGTTTACAGTGTAAGTGGCGTTCGGGAACTGTTTCATCTGGTCTGCCAGATAAGACAAGTTCATTGCTTCACGTGGAGAGACTTCGGCAGAACCGATATTGAAGAATACGGTACGCGGTGCTATATCCGGATCGGGAACAATCACTTCGGTTTCCGTAACTTCGGCCACCGGCTGGTTCTGTGCAGCCACCAATGCATTCTGCAGCTGCTGGTTGGCAGCTCCCATCTCTGCAAGCTGTGCCTGCATGGCAGCCAGCTCTACCTGAGAAATCAACTGAGGCATCGGGCGACGGAATCCACGGGCGGGGAAACGGTATGTCAACCCTACCGTTGCACTCAGCACGCCATCATATCCATGATCGCCGCCAACTTCGCCATCGAACTTATCTTCAACGCCCATTGCGCTCAGCTCCAGGTTAATATCTATCGCATTGGAAATACGGAAGCGATTGATGATACCCGCGTTTACAGACAGAGCTTCGCGGTGAGGCTTTGTGTAGTTGTGAGTGAAGCCAGCACCTACATAAGGAATGATTTCATACACACGGTGCTGGTTGTATCCTCCAAACAGCGCATTCAGATTGAACATCACATCTCCGTGCAGATTCATATAGTCGAAACGCTGTTTGTAGTAGCCGTCATCCATCTGAGTGCCTTTCACGTAGTCAGCACCTGCATCATACGTATATCCTCTTGCCTGAAGGCCGCTATATTGCAGACGTACTCCCAGTCCCGGGGTGAACCATTTGCCGATGGCAAAATTCAGCGTCGGACTGATACGCTTGCCAAAACTTCCTGCCTTATCATTATCTCCAAAAGTTGCTTCGGCACCACCGCCTATAGAGAAAAACCAATTACTCCAGAACGGATTAGTGATTACCTGATATTTATCCTGAACCTGGATAACACCAAATTCTTCCACAACTTCAGTCTTTTGCTGCGCCATGGCAACAGAAGACACACCAGCTAAAGCCAGTAACATTAGAATCTTTTTCATATACCTTAAAATAGTTAAGTGGTTAATTAAACTCTTTATCATTCAAACTGTCTAATTAACGCCAACAGAACTAAAAGGTTCTGAATATTTGTACTTTTTTTGCCTTGATGCAAAAGAAAGTACTCTTCCTTATTTGGAGAAAAGCTTTTCTATGTCGTCTTCTTTAATGGTCGCCAGCACCGTCTTTCCGTCCGGAGTATAATTCGGGGATGGGCATGCAAACAGATTGTCCACGAGATTGGACATTTCCTCGTTGCTCAGCACTTGTCCATAGACGATGGCCGCAGCACGTGCCAAGGTCGATGCAAGAATTGTCTGCACCTCTTCCTTAACGTCATTCCCTTTTTCCATAGCAGTATGTACCATATTCCGGACCAATTCTACCGGGTTCAACCCCTCTATGCCCGAAGGTATGCCGTTGATGGCATAGCTGCCGCCACCCAGCGGGCTCAAATCGAAGCCTACTGCCGACAAATCTTCCAATATACTTTCCAGTACGGCAGCTTCCGAAGCCGGCAACTGGATAATCTCCGGAAACAATACCCCCTGGGATACGCCTTGTTTCTGTCGAATCTGGCTCATATAGCGGTCGAACAATACCCGGACATGCGCCCGGTGCTGGTCTATCAGCATCAGACCCGATTTAACGGAAGTCAGAATAAAACGCCCCTTGAACTGGAAGTGTTGCGCTCCTTTCTCTACCGTTGCCTCATTGCCATAGAAAGAGGCGCTTGCCCCGGAAGGAACCGTTTCCTGGAAATAAGGAACCCTCTCCTCCTCTCTTGGAGCCGTACCGGTAACCGTATCCTCTACAAAAGGCTCTTCCTCCATCGGCTCGTTCATCCTGCTGGCTTTTTCCAAACCGGAATAAAGCCCCTCCCACTCCACTTTGGGGCGCGAATAATTGCCACCGCCTCCATAGGAAGAAGCGGAAGACGTCTTGAAGGGATTGAAATCCGTGTTATAGTGTACCTTCGGAGGCTCTATCGGACGAGCCTGCTCGAATGCAGGAATATCCGGCATGTCCTCGGTATCAAAATCGATAGTAGGTATAGCGCTAAACTTGCCTAAGGATTCCTTGACCGCAGCCGACAGAATCTGCCAGATAGCCTGCTCATTCTCGAACTTAATCTCCGTCTTCGTCGGATGGATGTTCACATCGATATTGGCAGGGTCTACCTCGAAATAAATAAAGTAGGAGATTTGCTCACCGGCAGGAATCAGCTGCTCATAAGCGTCCATCACCGCTTTGTGGAAATAGGGGTGACGCATATAACGCCCGTTCACAAAAAAGTATTGGTGCGCTCCTTTCTTGCGCGAGGTTTCCGGCTTGGCAACAAAACCGGAAATCTTTATCATCGTCGTATTGACGTCTACGGACAGCAACTGCTGATTCAGTTTCTTTCCGAAAACTGCCATGATGCGTTGCCGCAAAGGCATTACCGGAAGATTGAACAATTCCGTATCATTACTATACAGATAGAAGGCTACCTCAGGATGCACCAGCGCTATACGCTCGAATTCCGTAAGGATATTGCTCAACTCCGTAGAGTTGGCTTTCAGGAATTTACGCCGGGCAGGAATATTGAAGAATAGGTTCTTGATGGAAAAATTGCTTCCCTTAGGGCAGGAAACGGCTTCCTGGCCCTCGACTTTAGAGCCGGCAATCAACAGTCGCGTCCCCAGTTCCTCGCTGGCTGGGCGTGTTTTCAACTCCACTTCAGCTACCGCAGCAATGGAAGCCAACGCTTCTCCACGGAAGCCCATGGTGCGTAGGGCAAACAAATCGGCAGCTTCGCGTATCTTTGAAGTTGCATGGCGTTCAAAAGAAAGACGCGCATCCGTTTCGGACATCCCCTTTCCGTCATCAATCACCTGGATGCAGGTCTTGCCCGCATCGGTAATCAGCACATGTATTTCCTCTGCTTCGGCATCAATTGCATTTTCCACCAATTCCTTCACAACAGATGCCGGACGCTGAATCACCTCTCCGGCAGCAATCTGATTGGCAACCGAATCGGGCAGCAAATGAATGATATCGCTCATGATAATGTTTAATGATTAGAGATTAATGATTAATCATTATTAAATGATTCCGTTACTGATGGCATACCACAGATAAATCAGCACAGCTATGACAACAAGGATTATGCCCAAATGCATCGGCTTACGTCCGCTCTCCTTGCGCCGCTTCAAGTGAGTTGTTCCTTCTATGAATTTGCCCCGTATATCCTCGGGCGAGAATTCCTTTTCCGGCAGCATACCCAGGTCACGCTTGGCGTTTTCTTCCATCTTCGCCAACTTCTCTTTCCGCTCATCCACATAGATATAGCTATGATTGAAGCCACGAGGCTTCCGCATTGCAAACATTCCCATGACGCTACTTATTATTTCGTTTAATATGCATATTCCTTGGCGAAGTTACAGGTTTCCGGTCACTTTTCTTCAATACTTCACCTGCTTTTTTAGCCCTCCACTCGAAGATGTCCTCCTTGTTGAGCGGACGGATGTAGTCGAACCAAACAAAAGAAGGCAGCCTGCTCTTATCTGGTGGAATCTGGTCCAAAGGATAGGCTGTACCGGTAGTCTTTCCAACAAAGACTCCGCGCTCCATTCTTCTCTCCTTCAAGTACATTTTCAAAAGTCCACCTTCCGAATAGTTCATCATAATCAGCGAACTGTCCTTCTCCTCTACCGGATAATACACCACCAATACATTGCCGTTTACCTCCACCAGACGCATGTCTCCATCTATGAAGAAAGCTTTCATCTCCTTACCGGAAACTTGGTTATAGTGAATACTGTCCTTTTTCTCTACCGTCAGGGCCTGATTGATGATATGTGCCCAGTCGATGGTACTATCGTTCATGTAAATTTTAATTTCCTCGCCCAACAACTGTTGTTCCCCGTGCCACAAGATAGGGTCGGTGTACATCGTCATGCAAGAGTCCTTGGAATTATACACCAACGAATCGCATACGGCCTGCACATCCGTGCGATAAGCACGCACCTTATGATAGGCACGCATCTCCCGGTACATGGAATCGGTATTCATATGGTAGGTAATCAGCCGCAAAGTATCACCGTGCATAAACAGACTGTCGCCCTGCGAATAGTCGATAGCTACGGCACGTTTGGTGGCAACGGCGCTTCCGGTCAGTTCGTTGTAGAAACAATAGTCGCCAGTCAACATGTTCCGGTTGACCGTATCATTCATCTGTACATTGTCAAAAGCCTCGCCGTATCCCAAGATGCGGTCGTAGAAAAGGCTGTCACCGGTCAGTTTCTTGCCTTCGTTAGTCAGTACGGAACGGTCGAGCAGTTCTGCCTGCTCAGTAGTCGTATTGTACACGCCACGTTCGGAATAAATATGATTTTGGTCACTCACAATGTCGGAGGGGCCTAAAATAGTAGCAATCTTGGTAGCTGTACTATACTTCAAGGTATCCGAAGTCAAGACAAACTTCGGATTGACCAGCTTCACGTCGTGATTGAAGACAGCCAACTTGGTGGCAGGGCTATATTCTCCCCACTCGGAAGTCAGCACATTATCCTCGTCGGTCAGCGTACCGCCTTCGAAGTAATAACCCAAATCGTACAGACGGTCATAGTTCAAACTGTCGGTTGTCAGCACCGTATTACGATTTATCATACGTACATTCTCACGCAGCATGGCCAGCTGCGACATGCCGTCATAATACAGATAGTCTCCATAGATAAACAAGGTGTCGCCCTGCTCCATACGCACATTGCCGAATGCCTCCACAGAATTTATCTTTTCGAATATCAGCGCACTATCACAGAACATGTACATACTGTCATGCTTCATCCTCACCGAACCGATGAGTACCTGCACATCAGGACGCAACTGTTTGTCCGCCTGCGCCTCATCTGCGTACAACAAATCGACGCGCGTCTTCTTCTTTTCCGACGTCTCCGTCTTTTTCTGTTCAATCGAGTCCACTTTCCTCTTCTCCGGTGCACCAGTACTCTTCTTTTTGTCCTGCGCACTCAGCAGACAGATGCCAAACAAGCATAGAATGCCTACCAGGAGGTATCTATGCTTGTTCAGGAAATGATTTTTTGTATTCTTCTTTTGCATACAAATCCATGTAAATCCTTCCGGATTATTCTTTGATCCAGCCCGGATACTTGAACGTACAGTTATTCTTCCAATTATCCTTGATACGGACATACGTGTGCTTCTGCTTCTCACGAATCCACTTGTCCAGCACTTCGTCGCGGCGTTTCTCCAACACAATCTCTTTCAAGTTCTGATAGTCATCGGCAATGGTAGCCTTGTGTCCCGTCGTACGGCTCTTCAGTTTCACAATCACACACTCTTCTTTTCCGGTCTTTTGCGGAATCATGGTGAAGGCTTCGGAGATTTCGCCCACTTTCATCTTATCCACCACCTTGGCTATTTCAGGGGGAAGTTCCTGCATCTCAAAACGGGAAGTGTTCGTATTGGGATTCGGCAACAAACCATGATTGTTACGCGTATCCTTATCCTGCGAAAGCACTGAGGCAGCCTCTTCAAAAGAGAACTTGTTATTGCGGATATCATCGGCAATAGAATCCAAACGGGCACAACCGGCAGCCAGAGCTTCTTCCGGAATATGCGGTTTCAACAGAATGTGGCGTGTTTTAATACGGTCACCGCGCTTCTCTATCAACTGAATGATATGGAAACCATATTCAGACTCTACAATCTTGGAAACCTTGCTGGGGTCTTGCAAGTTGAAAGCTACATTGGCATAAGCGGGGTCCAGCATACCGCGTCCCGAAAACTCTATTTCACCGCCACGCATGGCCGAGCCACGGTCCTCGGAGTACAGACGAGCCAACATGGAAAAGCTTTCGCCCTTATTGACACGGTCGGTATACTCACGCAGACGCCTCTTTACATCTTCTATTTCCTCCAAAGGAACCTTGGGCTGCTGAGTGATAATCTGCACCTCCACCTGGGTAGGGATATAAGGAATGCTGTCCTGCGGCAAATCCTTGAAGTAACGGCGCACCTCAGCCGGAGTTATCTTAATCTCACCCACCAGTTTCTGCTGCATCTTCTGAACTTTCAATCCTTCACGGGCATTCTCGCGCAGCGTTTCACGAATCTGGCTGGAAGTCTTATTGAAGTATTCCTCCATTTTCTCACGCGAACCGATGTTGGCGATATACATGTTCGTCATATAGTCCACACGCTGGATAACCTCACTCTCGGATACTTCGATACTGTCGAGGGCAGCCTGGTGAAGATACAGCTTCTGCACGGCTATCTCCTCCGGTATCACGCAATAAGGGTCACGGTCAAATTTCATTTTCAAATATTTGGTTAAGGATGTGACCGATAAATAGTCTGACACGACAACTCTCCTTTATTAACTTGACTCTGGAAAAATCTAAAGACACTAAAAAAGCTCTGTAGAACCATGATTCTCCAATACTATCAATCAGCTTTTTAATTGTTTATACGATTATCTTAAATTATACCAAAAAAGACTGTCAAAAGACAGTCTCAACCACTATTGGCTAGTGCTTTAACATGATTAAATTAGCTTGTTTTATAAGTTTTTGAAACAACGTCCCATGAACCACTTGAACCGTCAATACCTCCATAGGCTTCGAGTTGTTCCTTAGTGTTTACTCGGAAAAGGAGGACATCATTACCATACGCATCATAAAGTTGTGCATAAACCAAACCATCGTCATCATCTTTCCAAGAATAGACACTCCAACCTAAATTTTTATAATTATCACCAGTTGAGCCTTGTTCTTCAGCATAGGTAGAAAAAAACAATCTCCTAACTGCTGATCAGACAAAGATGACGTATCAACTTGAGATGATTTACTATCTGACGATGACTTACTATCTGATGATGACCCTTCCTTACTTTTAGCCAATTGGCCATTTTTCCATGGGTTAGTGACATTTTCGTTTTGGTTATTACTATACCACACTAAAGTAAGTAAAGGGATGAGCACTGCAATTAAAGCAATTCCTCCAATTACCCATCGAATTTTTTTAGGTCTTTGAGTTTATTAAAACTCGAAACCTTCCTTCCCCTAGTTCTTTCAGTTTTACGACGTCTAAATTCGCTCACAGCTTTATCCTCTTTTTCTTGAAAGTAGTCCCTTTTTTCTTTTCCTCTTGTTCCAAGAGTTTTTGCACTTCCTTACGCCACCGCGAATCACTAGTTTGAGCCAATGAAATTTGCAACTAAAAAATAAGATTATCCAAAGCTTGCTCATATTCTTTGACTGCTTCTCTATCACCATTGTCAGCTAAGACTCTCAAATACTCTTCATCACTGAATTCAGCCATTCACTATTTCGCTCCAGCTTCTAAATCGTTTCTTCTATTTTCTTAAAGCCTGGGATTTTTGTCAAGTTACTAGTTTGTAACAAATTCTTACAGCTGTAAAAAGCCGAAGAAAGTCACATTCTCCAGCTTATTTCTTAGTTGTTTCTCGATAATACTTACAGTAACTTTGAAGAGGACAAGTCTGGCATTTAGGATTCTTTGCTAAACAATGATAGCGTCCAAAGAAAATCATGCGGTGATGACTGATAATCCAATCTTTCTTTGGTATTTTCTTCATCAATTCTGCTTCGATTTCCTCTACACTAGCATCCTCTGGCACGATATTCAGCCTCTTAGATACACGTGAGACATGCGTATCTACAGCAATAGAAGGAATACCATAGACTTCAGCCAATACGACGTTAGCTGTTTTTCGTCCAACACCAGGTAGACTCTCTAATTCCTTGTGAGTTTTGGGAACTTGTCCGTCGAAATTCATTAAAATAGCTCTAGCAGTTTTGATGATATTCTTTGCCTTATTCTTATATAGCCCAATGGTTCTTAAGCACATTTCAACATCATCAAGATTAGCAGATGCTAAATCTTCAATTTCTGGATAACGGGCCCACAAACCCGGTGTTACCTTATTAACAGCTTTGTCAGTTGTTTGAGCAGATAAAATAACAGCAACTAGTAGTTGAAAGGGAGTCTCCCACTCCAGCTCACCATGTGCATCTGGAAACATCTTTCCCATTAAGGCCAGAGCTTCATTAACACGTTTTCTACCCAACATTATTGACCACCCCACAATTGACGAGCCGCGTCCATACCAGTTTTGAACTCATCCGAAACCTGATGATGTTGTTTCTTTCCTTGATGCTCCAAACGACGTTCTTCAACTTGAATTTTAGTAGTAATACCACTTAATTTCCAGTTACGAAGAGCCCCTTTGATATAATTCCAGTTGGTTTTTCGGTTAAATACTGCCTCTTTCAGAGCTTCACGGATTAATTCCGGGTCAGTGTGTTCTTCCTGAATTTCC
>ENA-OOXF01001782-OOXF01001782.1-human-gut-metagenome-genome-assembly--contig:-NODE-1782-length-13275-cov-4.060363_pt1 | contig 13275 bp, 7 predicted proteins | sample MGYA00241586_ERZ501341 | MGnify/ENA primary metagenome ERZ501341 (study PRJEB25962, sample SAMEA2042985) | human gut metagenome | biome: human gut; feature: human-associated habitat; material: faeces... | reverse complement strand
TTGTCGCTTTGCAAGCAAAATCCCACTAAACCCTATAGGTTGCGGATTTGAGGTAGAGGTGTTTACAGAAGACCCCATCACCTATCAGACAAACAACCTCTACTCCATCAACGGCGAAGCGGTTTTTAAAATCTTTGCAGATGCAGACGGACGCTTCACCGGCAACGTAGAACTGCCCAAAGCGACAGAAAAGGTATATATCATCTCACAAAGTTGGGGAGCCCCCATGTATGTGGAAGCGGATGTGGAAAATGGCAAAGTGGTGGTAGATATGACCGAAAATAATGCCAACACCCGCTCAACTGCCATGACACGTGCAAAATCCAACCTGACTATCGACCTAAAGGATAGGAAGGAACGGGTATACTCCATCGTTGGATGGGGACAATCTCACGGTGAGATTATTGATAATAATGACATTGTAACTACGGGAAATTTCAATGACGGAACTTTAAAGCAGTTACAACACACACTGTGGAAAGGTTATGACAGCAAACCCAGCAATCTGGACAACAGAGCTTTGGTGAGCGATACAAAGCATGTGAACACCACCATTGCCCAAGCATATATCAACAACCAGGGACAACACGTAACGATTACCGATGCAGAACTGTATCTGACCTTCCTGACCGAACGTGCCGGTTACCTGACTTCCATCGGCTATTATTACTACAAGACCAATGAAATTCCCAACAGCCCTGACAAGGTAGACAAATTCATTATCATTCCCAATGCATCCATTGCAGGAGACGACCCGTATACCGGATGGTCTGGAAGTGGTAACAAATATTCCCGATATGACGCTCCCATACAGAAGAATACAAAAATACAACTTCTGTATCAGGACGAAAACGGTAATGTCTCCACCAAATTCCCGGCAGGATATACCATAGGATATTTCATCATCCCCAATGGATATACCCCCAATAAAGGTATCGACTACTCTATAAATTATATATATTCCAATAAAGAATGGAACAAGATATATGCAGGCCAACAAGCTCGCTTTATCTCCCTCTCCACCAGCAACGGCACGGTAGTCTACGGAGTAGAAGATGGCGATGATACCAGCTACGAAGACATACTGTTCTGTATCGATGCCAACCCCAATGAAGCCATTCAAGACCCGGACCGTCCGGTCATAGACCCGGAAGAGCCTACGGTGACGAGCTCCGAAACAACCTACCGCACGTATGCCTACGAAGACATCTGGCCCAATGGCGGTGACTATGACTTGAACGACGTGATTATCGAACACAAACGGGCCATTTCATTCAACAGCAACAATTATGTGCTGAAGGTGGAAGACACCTTTGTACCCGTACAGCAAAGTGGTGCCGCCACATACTCCAACGCATTTGCCGTGCAATATGTGGCCAGCCAGCGAGGCAGCATAGAACTGCCTGCCGGAGCAGTCGATGAAACAGAGACCTCTTCTGTCATCCTATTCCCCGATGCAAAGTCTGTGCAGGGCAACGAATTTACCGTAACCCGTACATTTGCAGACAACACATTGCCTAAGAAGAATCTGGAGAGCGACTTGAACCCGTTCATCATTGCCCAGTATACAGCCGGAGCCGACAACCGGACAGAAGTGCATCTGCCCAAGAAGAAAGCGACCGGTAAAGCCAACGCAAAGCAAATCGGAGCCGAAGACGATGCCTACTACATCAACAAGGACGGCAAATATCCATTCGCCATCATGCTGCCGGCCACAACCGGCACGGAAGGCCCCATCCGGTTCACTCCGGCAAAGGAAACCGTACGCATCGACCTGGAGTATCCCGATTTCGCCAAATGGGTAGAGTCCAATGGTGCCACCAATAATGACTGGTATCTCTACTACCAGTCGTCCAAAGAGTGAAATCCTACGACATTCCTTAAAGAAGAGCCGCGCAATAGTTGCATTTGCGCGGCTTTTTCATGCATGACCATTACCGTTATGAAATTATTTTTTCTACATTTGCATCCGCTAAAAGGAAACAAAACCGCATCAGGCTGAAAAAAACATGAGGAATACATCACCCGCCGCACCTACCATCCGCTTCCGCCGCTGGAGCAGAAAAGCCTACGCTGCATTTGCCAGCATAGGACGGTGTGTCACTATCGGTTGCCTGCGCAAAAGCGTGGCAGACAGCTCTCTGTCCAAACAGAAGGCTGCGGGAATCGCCGGACATGCCGGATGCGGGGAAGAGAGTGCCTGGAAAGGAGAAACGGAAGGAAGAGAAACCGACACCGGCATTCCGCTGGGTAGCAGCAGCGCCCTGACAAGTATCCTCACGGAGCTGGGAACGAACCGGCACATTCTTTTTGAAACACAAGTCATCCGCCCCTGCGGGAATACGGGCGGACAAGACACATATAGCCTGAAACAAAAGAGAACAAGAGGTACGGATTACCGGAAGCCATGCAGCAGAATGACGAGCTGCACCGCCCCGGCAATCCGTACCTCTGTCTTTATCCATGAACATAACCCAAGAAAGATATGACCCTACAGAAGTTGAAGGAACAAGTGCTGCGCGGCAGCCACATCAGTAAGGAAGAAGCCGAATGGCTGGCTGTGCAACCCGACAAGGAAGCGCTATACGAAGCTGCCCACGAGATAACCCGGGGCCTGGCCTCGGAGGAGTTTGACATGTGCTCCATCATTAATGCCAAGTCCGGACGATGCCCGGAAAACTGCAAGTGGTGTGCACAGTCGTCGCACTACAAAACCCAGGCAGACGTGTACGACCTGGTGGACAAAGAAGAATGCCTGCGGCATGCCCGGCATAATGAAGCCCAGGGCGTGGCACGTTTCTCGCTGGTGACCAGTGGACGGAAGCCCTCCTCCAGAAACATGGAGAAACTGTGCGAAGCCGCCCGGCACATGCGCCGGCACTCGTCCATCCAGTTGTGCGCATCACTGGGACTGCTCAACGAAGACGAAATGCGGGCACTGCACGACGCAGGCATCACCCGCTATCACTGCAACCTGGAGACAGCCCCCTCCTACTTTCCCCAACTGTGCAGCACGCACACGCAGGAAGAGAAGCTGCGCACCCTGCAAGCCGCCCGCAACGTAGGCATGGACATCTGCAGCGGCGGCATCATCGGTATGGGCGAGAGCATGGAGCAACGCATCGAATTCGCCTTCACACTGCGCGAGCTGGAAGTACAGTCCATCCCCATCAACCTCCTGAGCCCCATCCCCGGCACACCGCTGGAACGGCAGGCGCCACTCAGCGAGGAGGAAATACTGACCACCATCGCCCTCTTCCGCTTCATCAACCCGACGGCTTTCCTCCGCTTTGCCGGAGGACGCTCGCAACTGAGCAAGGAGGCCGTGAAGCAAGCGCTGCACATCGGCATCAACTCTGCCATCGTGGGCGACCTGCTGACAACGCTCGGCTCGAAAGTGTCGGAAGACAAGGTGCTGATAGAAAATGCCGGATACCGGTTCTGCGGCTCGCAGTTCGACAGAGAGCACCTATGGCACCCCTATACCTCCACCACCAACCCGCTACCGGTGTACAAGGTGAAGCATGCCGAAGGCGCCACCATCACCCTGGAAAGCGGAGAAACACTCGTAGAGGGAATGTCGTCGTGGTGGTGCGCCGTCCACGGGTACAACCACCCTACACTGAACCGGGCGGCAGAGGAACAGCTGGGCAAGATGTCGCATGTGATGTTCGGAGGGCTGACACACGACCCTGCCATTGAACTGGGCCAGTTGCTGCTACCGCTCGTCCCGCCGTCCATGCAGAAGATATTCTATGCCGACTCGGGCTCGGTGGCAGTAGAGGTAGCCTTGAAAATGGCCGTGCAGTACTGGTATGGCAAGGGAAAGGCGAAGAAGAACAATTTTGTGACTATCCGTTCGGGCTATCACGGGGATACATGGAATGCCATGTCTGTCTGCGACCCGGTGACGGGCATGCATTCGCTGTTCGGGGCATCATTGCCGGTGCGCTATTTCGTGCCGCAGCCGCGCTCACGCTTCCATGGCGAATGGGATGAACGGGATACGGTGGAACTGCGGAAACTGGTAGAGGAGCATCACGAGGAACTGGCAGCGCTTATCCTCGAACCTGTGGTGCAGGGCGCTGGCGGCATGTGGTTCTACCACCCCCAGTACCTGCGCGAAGCGGCACAGATATGCAAGGAACATGGCCTGCTGCTGATATTCGATGAGATAGCCACGGGCTTCGGACGGACGGGAAAACTCTTTGCCTGGGAGCACGCGGGTGTAGAACCGGACATCATGTGCATAGGAAAGGCCATAACGGGCGGATACATGACGCTGTCCGCCGTACTGACGACGAATGAAGTGGCGGATACCATCTCCAACCATACACCGGAGGTGTTTATGCACGGACCCACCTTTATGGGGAATCCACTGGCATGCGCCGTAGCGTGCGCTTCGGTGAAGCTGCTGACCTCGCCCGAATACGACTGGCAAGGCAAGGTGACTCGCATCAGCCGGCAACTGCAAGAAGAGCTTGAACCGGCACGCCGATTGCCGCAAGTGATGGATGTACGTGTGCTGGGAGCCATCGGGGTGATTGAGACAAAAGAACCCGTAGACATGGCGTGGATGCAAAAACGCTTCGTTGAGGAGGGAATCTGGGTACGCCCGTTCGGAAGATTGGTATACCTGATGCCTCCGTTCATTATAGAGCCGGAACAGCTGAGGAAGCTGACGGGAGGGTTGATGAAAATTATACAGGAAATGAATTGAGAGGATAAAGGGGAAATTATTATATCAAGAATTTATGAACGTAACTAACTATATGCAGCAAGAGCTGCAAACATTGAAAGAACACAGCAACCTGCGCCGCCTGCCGCAACTGACACACGAGGGACGCACGGTTATAGCCGATGGCCGGCATATGCTGAACCTTTCGTCCAACGACTACCTGGGCCTGGCTGCCGACCGCCAGCTAAAGGAAGAATTCCTGCAGACACTGACACCGGACACCTTCCTGCCGACTTCCTCCTCCTCCCGCCTGCTGACGGGGAACTTCGGGATTTACGAAGAACTGGAGACGGAACTCGCCACACTTTTCGGCACAGAGACAGCACTGGTGCTCAATAGCGGCTATCATGCCAATATGGGGATTCTGCCCGCCGTGAGCGATGCACAAACCCTAATACTGGCAGACAAGCTGGTGCATGCCAGCATCATCGACGGCATCCGCCTATCCACCGCACGCTGCATCCGCTTCCGCCACAACGACCTGGTACAACTGGAACGCCTGCTGGAACAACACCATGCAACATTCCGGCAATTGATTATCGTCACAGAAAGCATCTTCAGCATGGACGGTGACCAAGCCGACCTCACGGCATTGGTGCGTTTGAAAAAAAGATACTCCAACGTACTGCTCTATGTGGACGAAGCCCATGCATTCGGCGTAAGGGGACCGCGCGGTCTGGGCTGCGCCGAAGAAACCGGATGCATCCGGGATATAGATTTCCTCGTGGGCACCTTCGGCAAGGCAGCGGCGTCTGCCGGCGCATACATCGCCTGCTGCCGGACGATACGCGAGTATCTCGTCAACCGGATGCGAACCCTCATCTTCACCACGGCATTGCCTCCGACAAGTATTGCCTGGACACTGTTTATCGTACGGAAACTTGCCAGAATGCAGGACCACCGCGAGCATCTGGCAAGAATCAGCCGGACACTGCGCGAAGCATTACAAGCCAAGGGGTACGGATGCCCCAGCGCAAGCCATATCGTCCCACTGATTATCGGCCCCAGTGCCGACACCGTGCTGTGCGCAGAGTTGCTGCAGAGGCATGGCTTTTATGCACTGCCGGTACGCCCGCCCACGGTGCCCGAAGGGACATCACGTATCCGCTTCTCGCTGACAGCGGACATTACAGAACAAGAGATAGAAGAAATAATTAAATATATATAGTATAAGAAAATTCATCACATATATTATTATGAAACAAGTTTACATCATCAAAAAAAATAATCCCAAGCTGCTACTGTTCTTCGCAGGATGGGCAGCCGACGAAACACCCTTTAAACAATATTGCCCCCAAGGCATGGACTACATGATTTGCTATGACTACCGCACGCTCGATTTCGATACCTCCATCCTGGAGCAATACCGGCAAGTGAACGTAGTGGCATGGTCCATGGGCGTATGGGCAGCTCCCATCGCACTGGCTTCCGTGCCCAAGGAGAAACTGCTGCTTATAGCTTTCAATGGTACCATTACCCCTATCGGTGACACAGATGGAATTCCCGAAAAGACCTTCCGAGACACCTTGAGCGGACTGACTCCCGCCTCGCTCCAGAAGTTCATGCGCCGCATGTGCAAAGACAGCAATGCCTACAAAGCCTTCCTTGGCATCACTCCCCGCCGGGACTTCAACGAAATTAAGGAAGAGCTGGAACTCATTGAGAAAAAATACACCCAAATGAGAGGGATAACCATCGATGAAAACGGCAATTATATCTACTCCAATGATGACGAGATGGATGCCTATGTAAACGATAAATACCAATACATCGATTATGACTACGCTTTCATAGGCGTCAACGACCGCATCTTCCCTTTAGAAAATATGAAACTAAATTTCGATTACATGTTCGATGACGACAAACTGATTGTTGCAGACTGCGCCCACTATGACGAACCAATGTTCCGCTTCTTGCTGCAAGACATGTGGTCGATGCCCATTGACGATTTTCTAAGCCATCTGAGAGAACTGGATACATAACAAAAGGATTGAAAAAAATGACAGATACCCCTACACACCCCATAGACAAAGAACTTGTAGCAAAACGCTTCTCCTACTCGCGAAGCACCTACGACCGCGAAGCCAGCGTGCAACGGCAAGTAGCCGAAAAAATGATGCGCCTACTGACCGATGCCCTGCTTTCCGCAGGCATACCCCGTCCGCAACTTCCTACACACTTCCGCCACATCGTAGAGCTTGGTTGCGGAACGGGCAGCTACTCGCGCATGTTGCTGAACACCTTGCAACCGGAAACGCTGTTGCTGAACGACCTCTGCCGGGATATGGAGGAATGCGTCAGGGAGCTATGCACTACGCGCACTCCCCGCGTCAGCTTCTTGCCGGGTGATGCCGAAGCTCTCGACTTCCCCAGAGAAACCGACCTGATAACCTCGTGCTCCACCCTGCAATGGTTCAACGACCCAGGTGCTTTCCTCACCCGCTGCCACCAAGCACTGGTGGCAGACGGCCTGCTTGCCTTCAGCACCTTCGGCACCACAAACATGCACGAAATACGCCAACTGACGGGGCATGGGCTGGACTATCTCTCCGTTGAGGAGCTGCAAGCCCTGCTGTCTCCCCACTTCGATATTCTTCATGCCGAAGAAGAGGTGATATCCTTGCCCTTCCCCACTCCCCAGGCAGTGCTGAAGCATCTGAAGCAAACCGGAGTCACGGGTACGGAAAAAAGGATGTGGACGCGTAGTCGCCTGCAATCCTTCTGCAAAGAATACACAACCCGGTTCAGTGATGCCGCAGGCAACGTAAGCCTGACCTATCATCCTATTTATATCATCGCACGAAAAAAAACAAAATAATGGAAACAAAAAACATCTACTTCATCAGCGGCATTGATACAGATGCCGGAAAAAGCTATTGCACCGCCTGGTACGCCCGTGAGCTTATGCAACGCGGCCTGCGCGTCATCACCCAAAAATTCATCCAGACCGGCAACACCGGTCATTCCGAGGACATCGACCTGCACCGCCGCCTCACCGGAACCGGCTACCTGCCGGAAGACAAAGAGGGGCTGACCATGCCCGAGATATTCTCCTATCCCTGCTCTCCCCACCTCGCCGCCCGCATAGACAAGCGCCCGATAGACTTCGGAAAAATAGAGCGTGCCACCAGGGAACTTTCCCATCGCTATGATACCGTGCTCGTAGAAGGCGCCGGCGGTCTGATGGTTCCCCTTACCGAAGATTTCCTGACGATAGACTACATTGCGGAGAAGCAGTACCCGCTTATCTTTGTCACCTCCGGAAAGCTGGGCAGCATCAACCACACCCTGCTGAGCTTCGAAGCCATCAAGAACCGGGACATCGCGCTCGATACGGTACTCTACAACCTCTATCCCACGGTAGAGGACAAGACTATCCAGGAAGACACGATGAAATACATCAAGCAGTATTTGTCCAAGCACTTTCCCGGAACAAAGTTTGAGGTAGTGCCGGAAATTGTGTAAATTTGCAGCACATAAACGTCCTACTGCACATGGAAGCATTTACATTAGATTCAACTGAAATTATCGTACTCGCTACGGCGGGTGGTCTGTTCCTTATTCAAATTATCTACTACCTCTGTCTCTACAACCGTATTCATGCGCGCAGCCGTGCCGTGAAGCAGGGAGACACGCACTTCACCCAGGAACTGCCCCCCATATCCGTCATTATCTGCGCCCGCGAGGAATCCGAGAATCTGCGCCGCAACCTGGGCGCCGTGCTGGAGCAGGACTATCCCCTATTTGAAGTCATCGTCATTAACGACGGCAACACTGATGAGAGCGAAGATTACCTGACCATCCTCGAGGAGAAATACCCCCATCTCTACCACAGCTTCGTGCCCGATTCCTCCCGCTACATCAGCCGTAAGAAGCTGGCTGTGACGCTTGGAATCAAGGCCAGCAAATATGAATGGCTGGTGTTTACCAATGCCAACTGCATGCCCCAAAGCAACCAATGGCTGCGACTGATGGCACGCAACTTCACATCACGTACCCAAGTGGTGCTGGGATACAGCGGCTACGAACGCGGCAAAGGCTGGCTGCACAAACGGGCGGCATTCGACAATCTGTTCACTTCCATGCGCTATCTGGGATTTGCCCTGGCAGGCAGCCCCTACATGGGCATCGGGCGTAACCTGGCCTACCGGAAGGAACTCTTCTACCAACAGAAAGGATTCTCCGCACACCTCAACCTGCAACGGGGAGACGACGATTTGTTCATCAACCACGTGGCTACCCCGGAGAACACGCGGGTAGAAACGGATGCCAATGCCATTGTGCGCATGCAGCCGCTTCTGCGTACCAAGGACTGGAAAGAAGAGAAAATAGGCTACGCCTCCACAGCACGGCTGTATCATGGAATGCAACGCTGGCTGGCCGGTTTTGAGACCCTGACCCGCCTGGCATTCCACGCATCCTGGATAGCCGCGATGGTCATCGGCATTCTGCACTTCCACTGGCTGGCAGCAGGCGTCGCTTTTCTTTTGTTCCTGTTCCGTTTCACCATGCAGGCAGTCATTGTCAACAAGACTGCCCACGACCTGGAAGAACAGCGCAGATATTACTTCACACTACCGGCTTTCGACCTATTGCAGCCGATACAGTCTTTACGTTGGAAATGGTACTGTCTGTTCCGCAAGAAAAGCGGTTTTCTGAGAAAGTGATTCTCTTATTCGTAACGGATGGAAGTTGCCGGATGGATGCGTGTAATCAGGAATGATGGGCCCAGCAACATCAGGACCGAAGCCAGCAATGTGCCGGCATTCAGCAGCAGGAACAGCCAGATATTGAAAGATACCGGAACAGTAGCCATGTAATAGGTTTCAGGGTCGAGCTTGAACAAGCCGGACCAGCGCTGCACGAAATAGAACGCAAGGCCGATTATGTTCCCCCAAAGCATGCCTTTCCCAATGAGGAAGACCAAAAACCAAAGGAAGACTTTACGGATGGTAAAGTTATTGGCTCCCAAAGACTTCAGCACGCCTATCATGGAGGTACGCTCTATGATGATAATCAGCAGGCCGGATACCATGGTGAACCCCGCCACTCCAATCATCAGAATGAGAATGACCCAGATGTTGACATCCAAGATGCCCAGCCAGGCAAAGATTTGGGGATTGAGCTGCTCTACATTGCGGACGCAATACTCGGCACCATAGCGGTCGGGATTCTCGTCCGTATCGACAGCTATCTCATAGGTGGTTTCTTCCAGCTTGTCATAATCGCGTATTTCCAGCTCCACACCGCTCACCTGGTCCGGCTCCCAGTTGTTCAGGCGATTCACCAAATAGAGGTCGGTAAGCAGGAATAGGTTGTCGTATTCGGAGAAGTTGGTTTGGTAGATACCTACAATCTTCAGGCGGCGAGCACGCACATCGTCCTGGATGAAGTAGGTGTCTATCTTGTCACCGAGTTTCAATTGCAGCTTGTTGGCAAGAGACTTTGAGATGACTACGCGGTTGGACGAAGCGGAATCGCTGAATTGCGGAAACTCCCCCTCCAGCAGATGGCGGTGGAAAAAGGTGCTGTCATACTCCTGCCCCACACCTTTCAGCACCATTCCCTGAAAGGCATCGGCGGTCTTTATCATCCCCGGCTTGGTGGAGTAGCGTTGTACATGCTTCACTTCGGGATAATCGGAAAGCGCAGCCATCATGCTGTCGCCCACCACCACCGGGCGCGTCTCATAAGAGCGTGCAGCATCCAGGTTGCCTATCTGGATATGGGCACCGAAACCCACGATTTTATCCCTTACCTCGCTCTTGAAGCCAACAATGACGGACACGGCAATAATCATCACCGCCAGTCCGAGAGCAATACCCACCATGGCAATAAGGACAGCCGGACGGGAAACTTGCTTGCCCGGCTCCGAGTTGCGATAAATGCGCAACGCTATAAAGCGAGATAAGTTCATAAATTAATCCCTAATCCTTCATTTCTCTTCCCGGATAGGCTTCCAATGCTTTTTGCAATACAAACAAGGCGCGGTTCAAGTCATCTTTCTTCAGTACGTATGCGATACGCACTTCGTTGCGACCGGAACCCGGCGTAGTATAGAATCCGGACGCAGGCGCCATGAATACCGTCTGTCCCTCGTATTCGAACTCCGACAGACACCAGGCACAGAACTTGTCCGAATCATCTACCGGAAGCTTTGCCACCGTATAGAATGCTCCCATCGGGATGGGCGAATATACGCCCGGTATACGGTTCAATCCGTCAATCAGGCATTTACGGCGTTCTACATATTCATCGTATGTGTCGCGCAGATAATCCTCACCGGCATCCAGCGATGCTTCTGCGGCAATCTGGCCTATCAACGGAGGACTGAGACGCGCCTGGCAGAACTTCATGACAGCATCCCGGATTTCCTTGTTCTTCGTTATCAGGGCACCGATGCGGATGCCGCACTCCGAATAGCGCTTGGACACGGAATCAATCAGCACCACATTGTTCTCAATGCCCTCCAGATGGCAGGCAGAGATATAGGGAGAACCCGTATAAATAAATTCACGGTACACCTCGTCCGAGAAGAGGAACAAATCGTACTTCTTCACAAGGTCGCGAATCTGGTTCATTTCACGGCGTGTATAGAGGTAACCCGTAGGATTGTTAGGATTGCAAATCAAAATAGCACGCGTGCGCTCGTTAATCAACTCCTCGAACTTCTCTACCTTGGGCAACGAGAAACCCTCTTCGATGGTCGTGGCAATGGTGCGTATCTTGGCTCCGGCAGAGATGGCAAACGCCATATAATTGGCATAGGCCGGCTCGGGAACAATGATTTCATCCCCCGGATTGAGGCAAGCCAGGAAAGAGAACAACACCGCCTCCGAGCCACCGGAAGTGATGATGATGTCGTCTGCAGTCAGATTGATATTGTACTTTGCATAGTAACCCACCAACTTCTCGCGGTAACTGCGATATCCCGCACTGGGACTGTATTCCAGAACTTTCCGGTCGATGTTCCGTATCGCTTCAATCGCGACTTCCGGAGTAGGCAGGTCGGGTTGACCGATGTTCAGGTGAAATACATGTATACCCCTCTGCTTGGCAGCATCTGCCAGAGGAGCCAGTTTTCTGATAGGAGATGCGGGCATCTCCATTCCGCGAATAGATATTGTTGGCATGAGGTTTATTTACTATTTGACGATTTATGATTTACTATTTAATAGAGTATTTATAGGTGATATTGCTATCACTTTATCATTAAAGTTGCAAATGTAGCGAATTATTTGAAACCAAAAGGAAGGCAAGACCATAAAAACTTTAAAAAACTTATCTATCGTAAAAACTCTATGATATGTAAACAGAAACTTGTATCTTTGAAAAAGCAAACGAGCCAAGTAGAATCAATTGTAAATAGTAAATAGTCAAATAGTAAATAACACCATGGTCATCAACCTTATAACTTTTGCTTCCATACTGCATAAACAAGCATCAGTCCGTAGCTCCCACGAAGTGATATTGACTGAATTGGAAAAATACTTTACCGTCAACTTCATTGATTACAAAGACATAGACAAGTTATCACCCGATGACTTCAGTATTATATTCATTGCCACCGGAGGTGTGGAACGGCTGGTAATCCAGCATTTCGAATCCCTTCCCCGCCCCGCCATCCTCTTGGCAGACGGCATGCAGAACTCACTGGCCGCCGCTCTCGAAATATCTTCCTGGCTGCGCGGCCGGGGAATGAAAAGCGAGATTCTTCACGGAGAGCTCCCCGAGACCATCAAGCGTATTTTTGTCCTGCACAGCAATTTCGTGGCACAACGCAGCCTTTTCGGCATGCGCATCGGCGTAATGGGCACTCCGTCCAGCTGGCTCGTTGCCAGCAATGTGGATTATCTGCTTGCCAAACGACGCTGGGGAGTGGAATACACAGACATCGCACTGGAACGTGTATACGAATATTACAACCAAATCACGGATGATGAAGTAGGCGAAGCATGTGCCGGCCTTGCCGGAAAAGCGCTTGCCTGCCGGGAAGCGTCGCCCGAAGATATGATAAAGGCAATGCGCCTGTACCGCGCCATCCGGAAGATTGTGGACGAAGACCGTTTAAGCGCACTCACCCTGAGTTGTTTCCGCCTGATAGAACAGACGGGCACTACCGGCTGCCTGGCGCTTTCCCTGCTGAATGACGAGGGCATCATTGCCGGATGCGAAGGCGATTTGCAGTCTGTCTTCACCATGCTCGCTGCCAAAGTGCTCACAGGCAAACCTGCTTTCATGGCCAATCCTTCCATGATTAATGCACGCACCAACGAAATCATACTGGCGCATTGCACCATCGGCATCGCACAGACAGAGCAGTTCATCATCCGCAACCACTTTGAAACGGAAAGCGGCATCGGCATACAGGGAATACTGCCTACCGGAGACGTGACAATCGTGAAATGCGGCGGAGAATGTCTGGACGAATATTACCTCGGCACGGGTACACTGACCGAAAACACCAACTACATCAATATGTGCCGCACGCAGGTACGTATCAAGATGAACGCCCCGGCGGAATATTTCCTGAGAAA
>ENA-OOXF01001780-OOXF01001780.1-human-gut-metagenome-genome-assembly--contig:-NODE-1780-length-13285-cov-3.223280_pt1 | contig 13285 bp, 15 predicted proteins | sample MGYA00241586_ERZ501341 | MGnify/ENA primary metagenome ERZ501341 (study PRJEB25962, sample SAMEA2042985) | human gut metagenome | biome: human gut; feature: human-associated habitat; material: faeces... | reverse complement strand
GCGGTTTTCTGATACTTATTGCTTATAGTGGTGTGCGTCCTCGAGGACCATTTCCTTGACCTTCATCAGGCGCACCTTGGTCGAACTTTCGTTCTCGTCCAGCTTCATGGAGATGTAACGAATGTTCTGCTCCAGCTCGGGGATCATAACGTATTCGAGCGCGTTGACGCGGCGGCGGGTCTTTTCGATCTCCTGCGCGAGCATCTGCGTGGTCTTTTCGACCTGCGCGAGCTCGAGCATGTCCTTGAACACCTCCGCCAGCTTCTCGAGCGCATCGTCCAGCTCACCGGACGTCTGCGCAAAGCCGTACGGGAAGATCTCGGACGGATCGCTGTTGCGGGTCTGGAAATCGTAGACCGGCACGTTCACGCTCATGATGTTCTGATAGGTCATGCCCAGCTCGACGCTCTGCCGCGGGTAGAGCAGCGACTGTTCGAGCATTTCCGGGGACATGATCGCGGACGCGACCGACAGAGAGCCGAACGCCTCCGTGAGTCCCTGCTCGACCTTCGCACGTAGCTGCTTGTTCAGGCGCACATTGTCGAGGAACTGACGCATCAGCTCGTCACGCTTATCCTTGAGGAGCTTATGACCCCTGCGAGCGGTTTTCAACCGGCCCTTGAGCTGGTTGAGCACCATTCTTGTCGGGGTAATTGCCGTATTTGCCATCAAATCACCTCACTTGGTAAGTCTGCGGGACGGGTGCGCTCAGGTCTCGGGCATATACTTTTCGATCAGCTCGGGCTTGATACGCTTGAGCTCGGTGCGCGGCAGCAGGCTCAGCAGCTCCCAGCCGAGGTTGAGGGTATCCTCAATGGTGCGGTTGGTGTTGTTGCCCTGATTGACGTAGCGCTGCTCAAACGCATCGGCGAACTTTGCAAACTGCTTGTCGTCGTCGGACAGGGCCGCCTCGCCCAGAATGGTCATGAGCTCCTTGGCGTCCTTGCCGCGGGCATAGGCCGCGAACAGCTGGTTCATCGTGCCGGAGTGGTCCTCACGGGTCTTGCCCTCGCCGATGCCCTTATCCTTCAGACGCGACAGGCTGGGCAGCACGTCCACGGGCGGGATGATGCCCTTGCGGTACAGGTCGCGGGAGAGGATGATCTGGCCCTCGGTGATGTAACCGGTCAGGTCAGGGATCGGGTGCGTGATATCATCGTTTGGCATGGTCAGGATCGGAATCTGTGTTACGGATCCCTCTACGCCCTGTACGATTCCGGCGCGCTCATACAGCGTAGCCAGCTCACTGTACAGGTATCCAGGATAACCTTTACGGGAAGGAATCTCTCCACGGGAGGAGGAAACCTCACGCATAGCCTCGCAGAAGGATGTGATATCGGTCAGGATAACCAGGATATGCATGCCTTTCTCGAATGCAAGGTACTCGGCAGCTGTCAGTGCTACCTTCGGAGTGATCAGACGCTCTACAACCGGGTCGTTTGCCAGGTTCAGGAACATAACAACGTGGTCAGATACACCGCTTTCCTCAAAGGTCCGGCGGAAGAACTCTGCTACGTCGTATTTAACACCCATAGCGGCAAATACGATTGCAAACTTCTCATCGGAATCTCCAAGGGATGCCTGCTGTACGATCTGTGCTGCCAGCTGGTCGTGCGGAAGTCCGTTTCCGGAGAAGATCGGCAGCTTCTGGCCACGAATCAGGGTGGTCAGACCGTCGATTGCAGAAATACCGGTATGGATATAGTTTCTTGGGTATTTACGGGTAACCGGGTTCAGCGGCAGGCCGTTGACGTTTCTTCTTACCTCTGCGTCAATCGGTCCCATGCGGTCGATCGGTTTTCCGATACCGTCGAAGGTACGTCCCAGGATTTCCTCGGAAAGTCCGATCTCCATCGGATGTCCGGTCAGACGGGTATGGGTATTGGTAAGAGACATGCTCGAAGTTCCCTCAAATACCTGAATAACGGCTTTGTCTTCGTATACAGCAACGATACGTCCCAGTTTTTTCTCATTGCCGTCTACGGTAAATTCTACGATTTCCTCGTAGGAAGCATTTTTTACACCTTCCAGAACAACCAGAGGGCCATTGACCTCACTAAGGCCTAAATATTCAATTGCCATGATGAATTCCCTCCTTAACCATTCTTCTCGAGTACCTTATCGTAGAAGGTGTCGATATCTTTTTTGTATGTGTCAAACAGATCCAGACGGTCATTCGGTACATCGTATTTAATAGAAACGACGCGGTCGAAGATCTTGTCCTCTTTCAGTACGGACATTGGCATGCCCATCGTCACGAGCGCTTTGGATTTCTTGTACAGATAAAGAATAACTTCCATCATCTTGTACTGTTTTTCCAGAGATACGCAGGTGTCATCCGGATGGAATGCGTTCTGCTGCAGGAAGCCCAGTCGAATAACTCTGGCGATTTCCAGGGTCAGCTTCTGGTCATCCGGAAGAACATCGCTACCGATCAGTTTTACAATTTCCATCAGGGAGCTCTCGGAGTTCAGGATTCCCATTAACTGGTTCCGCATATCTACAAAGTTTTTGTTTACGTGATCTTTGTACCACGGCGACAGATCCTGCAGGTATTCACTGTAACTGGTCAGCCAGTGGATCGCCGGGAAATGTCTCGCGTAAGCCAGTGATTTGTCCAGTCCCCAGAAACAGCGGACGAAACGTTTGGTGTTCATCGTAACCGGTTCGGAGAAATCGCCGCCCTGCGGGGATACAGCCCCGATGATCGATACGCTTCCTTCGGTTCCGTTAAGATTTTCCATCATGCCAGCTCTTTCATAGAAGGCAGACAGACGGGAAGCCAGATAAGCCGGGAAACCTTCCTCTGCCGGCATCTCTTCCAGACGGCCGGAAAGTTCACGGAGAGCTTCTGCCCAACGGGAGGTGGAGTCTGCCATGATCGCGACATCGTAACCCATGTCACGGTAATATTCTGCCAGTGTCAGACCGGTGTAGATCGAAGCCTCACGGGCAGCAACCGGCATGTTGGAAGTGTTGGCGATCAGAGCGGTACGGTTCATCAGCGGATGCCCGGTTTTCGGATCCACCAGTTCCCCGAACTCTTCGAGTACCTGTGTCATCTCGTTCCCACGCTCGCCGCAGCCGATATAGATGATGATATCCGCATCGGACCACTTGGCGATCTGGTGCTGCGTCATGGTTTTTCCGGTACCGAAACCACCCGGGACAGCGGCAGTACCGCCTTTTGCGATCGGGAACATGGTGTCGAGGATACGCTGACCGGTGATCAGCGGTTTGGATGCCGGGAAACGTCTTTTGGTCGGACGGGGAACACGGATCGGCCATTTCTGGCACAGGGAGAGTTCCTTTGTGGTTCCGTCGGCAAGTTCCAGTGTGACGATCGGATCCACGATCGTGTAAGCACCATCAGGTGCTGCTTTGATAACGGTTCCCTCCACATCCGGAGGAACCATGGATCGATGAAGGATACTTGCGGTTTCCTGGGTTTCCGCGATGACGGTTCCTCCGGTTACATGATTGCCCTCGGATACTGTCACATGAACATTCCATTTTTTGGAGGTATCCAGAGAATCGACGCTGACACCACGGGTGATATATTTGCCGGAGCGGGCAGCAATCTCACTTAGCGGACGCTCGATACCGTCGAAAATATTGTTCAGGATTCCAGGTCCCAGTGTTACGGAGATGGCATCACCGGTTCCCACAACTTCCGCGCCGGGTTTCAGACCGGTGGTCTCCTCGAAGACCTGTACAGTGGTGGCTTTCTTTGACAGGGAGATGACTTCCCCTACCAGATGTTCCTCACCCACATGTACCATCTCAGACATACGAAGACCAGTATTTCCCTTCAGGTAAATAACTGGTCCGTTGATTCCATAAATGATTCCTTTTTTATTCATCTGTCATACCTCCGGCAAAGACAAATTCTTCTTTTGCTTCCCTGAGTAAAGTAGCAAATGAGTTGTCTATCAATATATTTTTGGAGCGGATCACGGCGCGCATACCGCCCATGAAAGCTTCTCTGGATACTACCGGGGCAAAGCCGAAGCGTGCGGCAAGTTCCGGGATCCGGTTCTGGTCTGCGGGATCAAGATAAACCACAAGGGCATCTTCTCCGGCAAAGTCACAGGCTTCCTGGATCCGCTGGGAGAGATATTCCAGATATTCCGGTGTGGAGCGAAACTGTGCAAGACGCTCCGCCACATCGTGAAACAGCTGCTGCTTGATCTCTTCGGTCTTATCGGAAAGAAGACGGCGGTATTCCAGCTGTCTGGCAGAGACGGTTTTGTTGATCTCGCGTTTGAGATTGTCGGTTTCCGCCTGAATATGAGACTGAATCTGCCGTTCTTTGGTCTCTTTATGTTCCTGGAAAATCTTATCCAGGGCTTCCTGATGCTGTGTCTGCACCTGCTGTGCCTCCTGCATGGCACTGTCGATGGAGGCTGTATAAAAATGCTGTAATTTTTCTTCGATAGTCAATGTATTCACCCTCTTTGATTTATAGTTACAGTTTTAGTCCAATGGCTTCGTTGACATAAGAGGTGATAAAATCCGGTTTCCGGCCGGTACCGTGACGGTCGGGGATCTCCACGATCAGAGGTACCTTGTGATGGAGTTTCACCTCATCCACAATTTCCGGGAATTCTCTGCCGAACTTTTCTGTAAGCAGAAGAATCCCGATTCCTTTATCGGCCAGAGCCGTTTCCAGAGCGGTGCGCAGTTCTTCTCTCTCGTGCACCACCACACCGTCCACCCCGGCGAGCCGCATGCCCGTCTGGGTGTCGATGTTGTCACTGATCAGATACATTTTCATAAAGCAAAACCTCTTTGTAAGGATTAAAGTTTACCTAAGATCATGAAGGAAATGATCAGACCATACAGAGCAATACCTTCTGCCATGGCTACGAAGATCATGGATTTACCGAACAGGGAACCGTCTTCGCTGATAGCACCCAGGGCTGCACTTGCAGAACTTGCTACGGCGATACCGGAACCGATGCCGGACAGGCCGGTTACGAGAGCGGCACCGAGATAACCAAGACCGGTTGCAAGACCACTTCCGGCTGCGTCAGTAGCAGCCTGTACGTTCTGCGCACCGGCGAACATGGCGATGGTTCCTACAAGGAGTGTGCCAAAGAAGAAGAAACAGTTGACTGCCAGAGATTTTTTGTAACGTTTTTTGTTTCTCTCACCCAGAAGAAATGCGCCTCCCGGGATGATGATGCTGAGAATCAGTGCTGCGGCGGTAAGAATTTCGATAATAGTTGACATAATAATATCCTCCTGCTTATTTATTTTTGGATTTTTTTAAAAATGGCTGAAAAGCTCTTCCGTTTCCTTTATAGAAACGGCTGAACATCTCATAATATTCCAGACGGAGAACCTGGATAGCTACGATCAGGCCTTCCATCGCGGTAACGAAAATATTGCCGAGGATCACGACGATCCAGTTCGGGCTTCCGGCTTCTGCACCGGCAAGCATCAGTACGACTTCCATCATAGCGGCATGGCTGACGGCGAAAGCGCCGATACGGACGAAAGAAAGGGTGTTGGACAGATAACTTAACATGACTTCGAAGAGTTCAAAAAAGCTCTGTACAAAATACATGCCCTTGCTTCCTTCAATGACGGGACTTTCTTTTTTCACCATTCTTGCCAGAGGCTCCTTCAGCATAATGATCACTAACGGAATACCGAACATCACGCCGAGAACCGCTCCTGCGGGAAGGGTGTGACCTGTCATAAACAGGAAGATCACAGCGATCAGGGAACCGTAGAACACCAGTCCTGCCACAGCATTCTGGTCAAACCAGATGCCTTCCACATCTTTCATGCGAACGGCATTAATAATATGGAAGATCATTGTAATCAGGATCAGGAACATACCGAAAGCGATTGCAACGACAAATACCGTATTTAACGTACCAAGGAACGGCAGATTGGACATCGCCTCCACCGGACGCAGCCAGAGCGCGGGGATCACATCTTCAAAACCGAAGATGCTGCCGAACATCAGACCGAAGAAAGTGGAGAAAATACCTGCGGTGCCGATAATGGCTGCCAGATCCAACTTCTTAAACTTATATAGAAGAAATCCGCCGATCACCAGGCAGGCTCCCTGACCGGCATCACCGAACATCGCACCGAAGATAAACATATAGGTCAGTGCCACGAAGATCGTAGGATCCATCTCGTGATAGGACGGCAGACCGTACATTTTCACAAACATCTCAAAGGGACGGAAGATCTTCGGATTCTTTAACTTGGTCGGCGGTTCGCCGTGTGCTGTGGAATACGGATCTGTCTCTACGAAACAGTAGAGATTCTGATCATCCGCGATTTCTTTCTGAAAAGCTGTGGCATCTGTGACAGACATCCAGCCGCACAGGATATAAAAGACTTCCCGGTTATCCTCTTTGGTGCAGGCGGCAAGCCGGCGGACATCAAAGTTGCGGGACTGACTTTCCAGTTTCCGTGTGGCGGCATAGAGCTTTTCACCCTGCTTTTGCAGCAGTTCGGCAATGGTATCCTGCAGTTTTGCCAGCTCTTTTTCTGTCTGTTGCAACTGTCCGGCTAACTGTGCCTGTACCTGAGACGGAATGCCGTAAAGCTTTTCGGGAACATCCAGCTGTTCAAAATGCATGGATGCGTAGACTGCATCGATCCGGTCAGTTACTTTTGTCGGGCAGAAATAAAAGCCCCAGATATACCGGTCATTTTTCTGGCAGGGGTAAAAGAGCGTCTCTTCACTGCCATACACATACGTTTCAAATTTGTTGTAATATTCCCTGCTGATACGACCAAAGCGGCAGGTCATATAGCGGAACTGCAGAAAACGGGAAATATCAAAGTCAAGTGAGAGGAAAGGTTCCAGCTGTGTCAGGAGTTCTTCCAGTTCTTTTTTCTGATCTTCCAGTTCTTTTTTCTGTTCGTTGATTCGGGTCAGTTGTTGATCGAAGGATTCGATCAATGCGACCGCTTCATCCAGTGTCATGGTGAGATTCTTCTGGATGTTTCCGGAGTCCAAAAGCTTTTCATATTCCAGTGCTTTTGCCAGAAGTCCTTTGTAGGGATTGATCTGCAGATAAGGAGTCAGTGTTTTTAACGTCTGCAGCTGTGCAAGAGCATTTTCCAGATGGATCTCGTATCGGGAAAGATACTGATCCACCACCCGGTCAATATCGGCTTTTGGTCCGGTGATGCTTACAAATTGCATTTTTTCAATCATAGTTACATCCCCCGGTGTTTTTTTGCTTACGATTTCGAGATATAGCGCATGGTGTCTTCCGGTGGGATACTGTAACGGATACATTCGAGTACCGTTGTCAGCCGGTCGATCTCATGTTCTTTGTGATAGAGGTAGCAGTAGATCGTGGATACCGAATAAGGATCCGCTTTGCTTTCTCCGGAAAGGACATGCTTCATGATGCTGCTGTACATCTCTTCAAGCGTATGTGAGTTCAGTTTTTCGTAACGTCGTCCATAGTAGGTCCGGTCAAGAAGCGATTCGAAAGCTGTCATCGTCTCAGCTTCTACCAGAGCGGCGATATCTTTCTTATGCAGCTTGTAATTCACAGGAATCAGCAGTGCATAGATATCGGCAGCGGTCATATGGTAATACTGTTTGGAACGGTAGATCCACTGAAGATTCAGCAGATCAAATTTGTTCCCGTAGGCTTTGGTGATCTCTTCCAGGTTCTTTTTGGAGAGAATCTTGTCTTTTGTCTTCCATATGGCAGAAAAATAAGAAAGATCCAGTGCCATCTCGTAGTCAAAAAGCGTTGGTGTTTCCAGACCGGACAGTGCGGCCAGTGGCTGGTAGTAACTGGTTCCCCGCAGATGACTGACAAATTCTTCAATGGACCGGGACGCGGTCAGCAGGTTGATATCCAGCTGTGAGTGCTTATCGAAGAATGGTTTGAATAAAGAAAGATCCAGATTTACATCTCTGTGATCAAAGATTTTATTCAGACATTCTTTCATGATGGACACTTCGTATCGTCCGAAATAAAGATTGAGGAATTTGCGCTGCTCCATGTTGGAAAATTGATAAATCTTGGTAAAATCGCGATAAATCGAATTCACCAGAAGCTGTTCAATCTTTCCACGGTGCAGAGCCTCTTCTGAGAGAGAGTCCAGGATCGCTTCATAAGCGGGCTGCTGTTTCAGATAGGTAACTGCCTGGGGAACGCTTTTGAGTTCTGCCAGTTCCCGGTACTGATCGTCAGTCAGCAGTCTGCTCTGCATGGCTCGGATCTTCGTGGTCAGACCACTGTAAGATAATAATGATCCCATATACTTCACATCCTGATTATTTTATGGTAAATCTTGTCGCATAATGCATCTTTATGTTCCTTATAATAAGCATCCATGTGCTTAAGGGAACGTTCGGTGGAGGTTTTCAGGTGTTCCAGTTCCCGATCCGCCTGTTCCTGCAAAGTGCGTTTGGCAGCTTCCAGTGCTCTGGCAGCCTGAGCATCCGTATCGTTATCATAAGTAGAGGTACGTTCCTCGGCCGCGTTGTCCTGACGTCGGGTTTCTTCGACAGCAGATTCCATAATACGGGAAGCGGCTGTTTCGATTTCAGACAATTTGTCGATTACAGATTCCATTTTTCCCTACTCCTTTGTTTAAAATTTATCATTATCATACACCTATTCAATCAAAAAGTAAATCAGAACTGTCTATATGTATACAAATTATTGGAAATGTATAACAAATTTATTCATATTCATAATGAAAAATAATCCTTTCCAAGTATGCCTCTTTTATAGTAGAATAAAGCGCGACATAGCTGTTTTATACAAGAAAATACCTGGAGGGAAATATATGAGGTTAAGGAATATACGCGGCTCTAAAGAGACGATTGCAGCCAGCGATTATGTGGTACAGGAACCGGAGACACACAAGGGAACATGGGGGCAGCTTTTTGGCAATGAGCAGCCGGTACAGATTGAAGTGGGAATGGGAAAGGGACGTTTTATCATGGATATGGCGCGCCTGCATCCGGACCGTAATTTTGTGGGGATCGAGATGTATGACAGTGTACTGCTCCGTGCGGTGCAGAAGAGAGAACAGCTCGAAGAAGATCTGCCAAACCTGTATTTTATCCGTATGGATGCACGGAATCTGCCGGATGTCTTTGAGAAAGGAGAAGTGGATAAGATCTATCTGAACTTTTCGGACCCATGGCCGAAGGAGCGTCATGCAAAACGCCGTCTGACTTCTCGCCAGTTTTTGGAGCGTTACGACAAGATCCTGGCACCGGAGGGAACGGTAGAGTTCAAGACCGATAACCGCCCGCTGTTTGAGTTCTCACTGGAAGAAGTGAAAGAAGCAGGCTGGGTTCTGGACGCTTCGACTTTTGATCTTCATCATGATGCAAAGCTGATGGAAGGAAATGTAATGACCGAATACGAAGAAAAATTCTCCCGGGCGGGAAACCCGATCCATAAAATGATCATTCACCGATAAGAAGAGAAAATGATCCGGCGCAGCGGAATAACCCGCTGTGGACCGGATTCTTTCTCCTTCATATCATATTATAACAACAGAACTTTGAAGGATCCGTGAGAAGATGGGAAAAAAATGCTGTTGCCGCAACCGCTTCTACGACTGGAGCTACAACAACCCCAGGATCGACCGCAAACTGACTGATCTGCACAAACGTCTGTCAGAACTGGACGATATCCTGTGTGCGAGAAAGAAAAGTGAAAAAAAACGAAAAAAATTGTAAAAAAAGACTTGCATTTTTCTATACGGATGATATAATAATTCTTGCGTTACAGATACAAGCGCCTTTAGCTCAGCTGGTAGAGCAGTAGACTCTTAATCTATTTGTCCAGGGTTCGAATCCCTGAAGGCGCATTTAAAGCACTGTTTTCGATGACATGGAGCATCGGGGACGGTGCTTTTTTAATGTCTGATACGAAAATTCAAAATCTATAGGTCGAAAAAGACCTTCTGAATAAACAAAGAAAAGGAGAAAACTTATGAACCGAGATGTACCGTTAAAAAAATACGCAAAAAAAATGAACCACTCCTACACCTTCGGCGCTTTCCCGACGATCGAACTGCTGAAAAACCAGCCGGAACATGTGCTGAAAGTCCTGCTTCACCCGGATATGAACAGTGAGACTCAACTGGAGATCATCACTGATCTGTGTAACCGGCACAATATACCGATCGAACGGGCCGCAAAAGTGGTTGAAAAGCTCAGAGACAAAGAGAACATCTTCGCTGTCGGTGTGTTTGAAAAATACACGAACCAGCTGGATCCAACAGCGGATCATATCGTTCTTGTCAACCCGAGTGATATGGGGAATATGGGAACGATCATCCGGACAAGCATCGGTTTTGGTATCGAAAATCTTGCGATCATAGAGCCAGGTGTGGATGTATTTAACCCGAAAGTAGTACGGGCCTCGATGGGATCTTTGTTTCAATTGAATTTCTGTTATTTTCCAAGCTTTGAAGCCTACAAAGAACAGGCGGGTAACAGAAGCCTTTATCCGTTTATGCTAAAGGGAGCTGTGCCGTTGCAGGAGCTTCAGAGAGACACCACTGAGACCTACGCCCTGATCTTCGGAAATGAAGCCACCGGACTGCCGGACAGTTTTGCGGATGAAGGCCAAAGTGTGGTGATCCGTCATACCGATCATATCGATTCGTTAAACCTGGCGCTGGCTACCGGCATCGGTATCTACGAATTCACAAAATGATAAAAATAACTAAAAAAGATATAAAAAATATCTAAAAAAAGACAGGTTTCGAGCCGGGAAATTTTAAGAAAACCTGGAAAAATGAAAAATAGCATAAAAAATACACAGGATTTTGTGAATAATAAAACGACTAATGGTCAGTTTTGCTAAAATACGAGAAAAATTGACAAAAACAAACATGAAAAATAGGAATGTTGACAAATGAAAAATTTAGAAGTAAAATTTGTAAAACTTCGGATTTATGGAGAGGATATAAATTAAGAAGTTTTAAGTGACTATTCAGTAGATAATATCCCACGAGGGTACTGAACAGTTACGTTTTGCTTATTAAAAGTTAAGGAAAGGGAGGGAGAGAAACGGATTTAGCAAGTAAATTACTGGAAGAGCTGAACTGTGACACTGCCTTTACGATCCCCCTGTTTGGAGGAATTGAAATCGCAGAGTCGGTGGTTGTAACCTGGATCATTATGGCTGCATTGGTAATAATTTCCATATTACTTACACGCAATCTCCAGGTGGAACCTGAAAACATCAGTAAGCGCCAGTTGGCACTGGAAACAGTGATCGGTGTCATACAGGATTTCTTCAAAGATATTCTTGGAGAAAAAGGAAAAATGTATATTCCTTATCTGATGTCGGTGGCCATTTATATTGGCGTAGCCAATCTGATTGGTATTCTGGGATTTAAACCACCAACTAAAGACATGAATGTAACAGCAGCTCTGGCAATCATGAGCATTGTATTAATTGAATTTGCCGGAATCCATGCAAAAGGCGGAAAAAAGTGGCTGAAGAGTTTTGCAGAACCTACACCGGTGGTGTTGCCGATCAACATCCTGGAAATCTTCATCCGACCGGTATCCCTTTGTATGCGATTATTCGGTAACGTACTGGGTTCCTTCGTTGTCATGAAACTGATCGAAGCAGTAGCCCCTGTACTGGTGCCTGTACCGTTGACTTGTTATTTTGATATTTTCGACGGACTGATCCAGGCATATGTGTTTGTCTTTTTGACAGCACTGTTTATCAAAGAAGCTATTGAGTAAACTTAATTGGAAAAGAGAAAAGGAGAAAACATTATGTTAGTAGCAATCGGAGCAGCAGTAGCAGTATTAACAGGTATCGGAGCAGGACTGGGAATCGGTCTGGCAACAGGTAAAGCAGTAGATGCAATCGCAAGACAGCCGGAAGCAGAAAGCAAAATCAGCAAATCCCTTCTTCTTGGTTGTGCACTGGCAGAGGCAACCGCTATTTACGGTTTCGTTATCGGTCTGCTGATCATCTTCTTCCTTGGCTAATCACCATTACCGAAACATGAGAAAAACGAGAAAGGCAGGTGAGTAAAGGGTGTTACGGATAGACTTAAATCTGGTTTGGACCATTATCAACGTCATCATTCTCTACCTTTTACTGAAAAAGTTCCTGATCAAACCGGTAACTGCGATCATGGATAAGAGAGAGCAGATGGTGAAACAGGGTCTGGAAGGTGCCAGAGCCCAGGAGAGCCAGGCGAAGGAACTGAAGGTTAAATATGAAGAAGCCCTTGCATCTGCGAAGGAAGAATCTCTCCAGCTGGTTGAGAAAGCCAGAGGAAATGCCCAGGTGGAATATGACCGTATTCTGGGTGAAGCGGATGAACAGGCGAAAAAGATAAAAGAAGCGGCCAGAAAGGATGTGGAACTGGATCGGGAAAAAGCAATGAAAGAGATGCAGTCCGAAGTTGCAGGACTTGCTCTTACCGCAGTATCCCGTATCCTGCAGGAAGGTACTGATCCACAGAGTGACGGTGCGCTGTATGAACAATTTTTGAAAAAAGCAGGTGAGGCCAATGACACAGACCGCTGATCGTTATGGAAAAGTGCTTTATGATCTGAGAGTTCCCGCAGAAGATGTGGAACAGATGAAAGCGGCTTTGTGTGCGGCGCCTCAGCTGGTGAAAATTCTCAATGATCCGACTCTTACCAAAGAGGTAAAGCATGAGATTATAGAAACAATATTCCCGAAGAGCTTACACAACTTTTTAAAGACAGTCAGTGACCGGCGAAGATGTGATCAGATCGATGACATGCTGGAAAGCTACAGGGCCTGTGTGAGAAAGGAAAAGGGAATTGTGGCCGCTACGCTGTACTGTGTCCATGAGCCGGATGAGAATCAGAAAGCTCAGATGGAACAGTTCGTCAGGAGAACCTATGGCGTCAATGGCGTGGAAATGACTGTTGAACAGCAGCCGGACCTGATCGGAGGATTTGTTCTTCGTGTGGGAGACCGGGAATTTGACTGGAGTCTGCGCGGCAGAGTCCGTCAGCTGCAACAACGATTGATCCGGAGGTGAAAGAAATGAGCACAATCAGCTCAGAAGAAATTATTTCCATTCTGAAAGAGAAAATCGAAAATTACGATGCCATGTGTCAGGAACAGGAAACCGGTAAGGTTATCAGTGTCGGTGACGGAATCGCAACGATCTATGGAATCGATCATGCGATGTACGGCGAGATCGTAACTTTTGAAAACGGCGAAAAAGGAATGGTTCAGGATATCCGTCAGGATACCATCGGATGTATCCTGTTCGGTAAAGATACAGGAATCAAAGAAGGTACCCG
>ENA-OOXF01001774-OOXF01001774.1-human-gut-metagenome-genome-assembly--contig:-NODE-1774-length-13308-cov-3.861541_pt1 | contig 13308 bp, 9 predicted proteins | sample MGYA00241586_ERZ501341 | MGnify/ENA primary metagenome ERZ501341 (study PRJEB25962, sample SAMEA2042985) | human gut metagenome | biome: human gut; feature: human-associated habitat; material: faeces... | reverse complement strand
CTGCTTGCAAGAGTGTACGCCATTGTCCGACGGGGCCGCTGGTACAGATCTGCATGATGTTATCATCCGAATAGACCGGAAGCGGCGGATAATAGATCTTTTCGTTCAGGAGTTTCTTGCTGACCACATACCAATCGATAAGGAATGCGGCCTGTAAGCCGTGTACTCCCTTTCCGATGATCTTGAAGTGCGTGTCTCTCCATGTCCCCCAGCTGGTCCCTTTCGTGTAGCGGTCTGCAATGTTCATGCCACCCATAAAACCGACTTTGCCGTCTATGACCACGATCTTCCGGTGGTTCCGGTAGTTTACTTTGCTGGTGAAGACTGGAAATGCCACTTTCAGGAAAGCATGGACTTCGATGCCGGCATCCGACATTTCCTTGAAGAACTTGTCTTTCACGTTCCAGCAGCCCACATCGTCGTAAAGAACGCGGACTTCTACTCCTTCTTTGGCTTTCTCGATCAGCAGTTTTTTGACCTTGTTTCCGACCTCGTCGTCGCAGAAGATGTAATATTGGATGTGAATATGATGGGTTGCTTTGGCAATCTCTTGCAAAAGGTCGTGGAACTTGTCTGCCCCGTTCGTATAGATCGTGATGTTGCTTCCGTAGAGCAGGGACGATTGGTTGCTGTTTGTCAACAGTGTGACCAATGGCTGGTAGGGGGCCGGAACGGAACAGGCATCTTGTGGGAGTTTCCCTTCCTGCGGCCGTTTCATGATACGCTTATAGGTGCGTCGGGAGATAATCCGTTGCTTCCGGTTATCCTGCCCGAAGAAGAAATAGAAAACCAATCCCACGACCGGAGCGAAAATCAGCACGACGACCCACGGGATCGTCTTGAGCGGGTTGCGGTTGCCCAAAATGACAACCAGGATGATGCCGATAACCGTCGCCGTATAGATGGCGATGAACAGATATGTCAGGAATTGCAACACCGGGGCGGCGGATTATCAGGATTCCGACGAGATTGCTTCGGGTTTCGGATTTGCGTCCCGGGATGCCGGAGCATCTGATTTTGCCGCCTCCCGCCTGCCAGCGGTGACAGTCGCAGATGCGGAACCGGTCGCTGCGGGGAATTTCACCAGATGAAGCAAGTGTTCCACTTCGCGCATATAATTGCGTTTGGGAAGTTTCGGAGAATAAACATAACAATCCAGCGTGAAAACCCGGTCGGTCGCCGTATCGACGGTCGTATAGCTTACGAACGGACCTCCCATGAAATCCCCTTCGACATCCCAGAATCCGCGCATTTCGACCCAGGCTCTGCCTTCGAGCCGGAAAAACCGATACCGGGGCGTAAAGACTTTCGATGTGGTCATATAGGAGCCGTCGCTCGGCCCCGGAATGCGAGCGGCGAAACGGTTGCGGGCAGCCAGCAACGCCTCCTCCGAAAGGGACTGCTTCCCTTCGTAAGGATAGGAATAGAGCATGAAGCCCTGGCTCGCAGCCGGGAATTCGTACCGGAACCAGAGGAAATCATCGCTTTGTTGGGCCAGGATGTAGCCTTTGGGAATCTTCATCTCCACGCCGAACTTTTCTCGAACGAGCTTGCCGGATTCCGTCTGATTGAACTTGTTGGCGAAAGCGATCGAGCGGTCGCGCTCGGCCCCTTCGAAGGTTTGCACCAACTCCGCACGATGCTCCGCGACATATTGCGTAAGTGCCTCCCGGGTCGGTCCCTGAAGCGTCACCACGACCTGCGGAGAAGCCGTAACATCGTATTGCACACCGGCCGAAGCCGCCGCAAGGGAGGGATCGACGAGCACTTTGAGGATATTGCGGTAATCGACGACCGTACCTTTGAATCCCGATTCCGGAAACTGCATCACGTTGAACAGAGGTTCCCGTTCGTTCAGATAGGGAATCGGAGCCAACAGCACCGAACGCAGCGTATCACCCAACTCGCTCTCCCACAACTGTTGGTTGCACACGACAATCAATTCGTACGGTGCCCCCTGAGCGGCTTTGAGTTTCGAATCCATCAGAGTATGGAACGCTTTGCAGCCCGTCATGAGGGTAACGAGTAGCAGCAATGTCAGCAGATACGATAATTTTTTCATAGTCCGGTCCGGTTAATCTGTTTACTACAAATGTAGGGATATTTTTCGAGAATGCAAACGGCTTCGGCAGAGTTTCCTGCAAAAACCCGGCCGGGAAATATTCCCCGGCCGGGTTTCGTGCCTGCAAACAAGTCGCTCCCGTATGGTTACTGCTCCTTCATCGGCCCGCGAGCCACGGCCGCATCGTAGTCGGCGTTGGTGAAGGTATAGGTCCACCTGCAAAATCCAATATAACCATCGATATTCGACCGTTCCACCGTATAATTACATTCAAGACAGGGATTAAACGCCGTAACCTTATCTGTCCTGAAAAATACACCCCCGTACGGGCCATCGTCGAACACAATCGAAACACCGTCTATCATATATCCTTCAAGGCTCGGAGGGGTAACGAAACCGACCTCCTCCTGCAACAGGCTTTCTCCGGGAAGGATCTCTTTCTTCTCGAATCGATCGGTTACCGTCATCGTTATCCGGTGATCACTCTCATTCGACCAAATAAAAAGGCTATATCCGGGAGGATCGCCATGCAGCCCCATATCCTGACCCTCTTCGTTGTCACCACAGCCTGCAAGCATAATCGCCGCCAATATCCATATCAAATTTTTCATAATCCAATGTTTTTTCAATAATTATTCATACTATTTATACCGATCATAATCTTCATCCTCGATTAAAGAGTAAACCGCCCAGTACCGATCGATTTCCTCCGAAGTAAAACCGTATCGGGCGGCGTACTGCCGAATCCATCCGATAGCCTCCGATTTGTTTTTCGATCCAAAAGCAATCTCTTGGATTTCCCGAATAGTCAGCATGCAAATATCATCATCCGGGGTCCTGTCCAAATCATCTTTTGTTCTGCCGGGAGACCAATATCCATACCATTTATTTTGATTGAATGTATCGTATAAATCTACAAACATGGGAGTGTACAATCGCACAGTCTCATCTCTTTCAGCCCCTAATCCCAAGTACCACATTTGCTGATTATAATAATCCGGAACCTGAAATGCCACCAAATGCTGATTCGGATTAAATAATCGACTTTTATGCAATTTACCATATAGGCCCAAATCCTTGTATTCCGTTTCCGTTAAAATGTAGCGGGTAAATTGTGCCCAACTCTCCTTAATCAAGGCATTCGTCTTTCCATTAAATTTCGGATTGAAAGCATAATGGGCCGCATGCCCAATCTCATGAGCTACAGTTCCGAAAACATAGCTGGCATTTCTCTTACAGGCCACTTCTATATCAGGATCAGCATCACTATTTACGACAGGATGAAATAGGCCGGAAGCACTTAACTCTTTTCCATTCCAATAATATGTGAAACCTACCGAATTATGGCATGTAATTCTCACTTTCCTACCCAAATTGGGTGCGGTCAATCCCAATGCCGGCATCTTGTGCCAGTATCGGTAAGCGGCCCGAAAAACCGTCGCAGGACCACTAATAACATCATCTCCGGAAATCTTCACATTCCAGGCGCCCTGCACGCTGGGACCCCGCAAGTTCGCCGAACTCACGGCGCTGCTCTTGATCGTCCAATACACCGTATTCCACGAAAGCGCATAATTAACTGGCTCCTGAACCGACCCCGACATTCTGAATTTACCATCCTTATCTGTCCTCGTTGTCAAGACCCTCAACAAGTTATCAGGAGGCATGATAGTAACCATAACACCCTCGATCGGAATGTAATCTCCGGCAATATTGTCCCAAACCTTAATCTCTCCGGAAGGAATGTAAGGAATTATTTTCCCCGGATGGCGCCCGTCGTCGATCAAAGCACGAGCCTCGGCCCAGACCCGATCCGCCCACACTGGATCCGCAACGCCCCGCTCCGTAACCGACGGGTCGTACAACTCTTTCAAAACCTCGCTCGCAATCGTATCGGGCAAGACGACCGTCGTACGAAGTACCGCGTAGAGCTGTTCCGGAGTATCCGAAGGTCCGGACATCCGGAAGCCCTCATCCGCACTTACCGGAGAAACCTCATCCAACGGAAAGTTATAACAGGTAAATTCATCCTGATCGAACAAAGCGTCGAACTGCGCTTTCGTGGCCGGAGAGAAACGTACGTAACGGTGGGTAGGTTCGATCTGAGCACCCGATACCGAGGCAGAACGGCTGCGCTGCCCGCTATGGGCAGCAACGCTGTCCACCGCACGCTGCATGATCTCCAACGAACCCGGATCGGGACCAGGCTCTTCCACCGCCGAAACCGACAACTGACGCGGAGAATCCCCCGGGGCCGGAAGAACCTCCTCTTCGAACGTCGAGCAACCCCACAACAGGACTGCAAGCAACAAAAAGTACGATTTCTTCATAGGCATAACGTTTTTGCAGACAAACTACAGTAGCGTATTTTTCTCAAAGATAGATAACTCGATCAAATCCTGCAAATATTTTCGCACGAAAGTTCCCGCCGAAACAGCCGTTTCGACGGGAAGCGAATCGCAACCGTTCGACTATTCTTCCGAAAACCGTTTTAATTCCGCGATCTCCTCCGCCCAACGCGATTCGTCGGGGGTTTCGAGAATCAGCGGCATATTCCGCAAAGAAGGAATTCATATTCTATATTTTTTGAAATATGCAGGGCTTTCGTTACTTTTGTCGCCAGAAATTAATGACTTCTATGGGGCGCAAATTCGCTGCGGTACTTTGCTCGACCCTCCTGCTCTCGCCGGGATGGCTCGGAGGAACGGGATTCACCCTCCTGTTCGGATTGGTGCCGCTGCTCTGGATCAGCGATTCGTACGACGCTTCCCGCCGCTCGTGGTGGAAAGTTTTCGGCTGGGCGCTCCTCACCTTCGTACTCTGGAATGTTTCTACGATCTGGTGGATCTGGCTGGCCACTCCCGTAGGCCCTTTCGCCGCGACGATCGCCTCGTCTTTCCTGAACATGGTCGCCTTCATGCTCTTCCATACGGTTTCGAAAAAGGGACCGAAGGCATTGGCCTACACGCTGCTCGTTTCAGGCTGGATCGCCACGGAGTACTGGTACACGACCGGCGACTTCTCCTGGCCCTGGCTGCTGCTGGGCAACGGATTCTCGCACGAAGTGTGGGCCGTGCAATGGTACGAATACACGGGCATCTTCGGCGGTACGCTCTGGGTGCTTCTCTCGAATATCCTGCTTTACGAGGCCTGGCGCCGTCGGCGCGACGCAAAAGCCTGGACCTGGGCCGGAGCGGTCGTACTCCTTCCGATTCTCGTTTCGCTGGGCATTTTCTGGAGTTACGAAGCACCTGACGAAGGCTCGGTCACGGTATCCGTAGTGCAGCCCAACATCGACTGTTACGACAAATTCGCTGCGGGAACGGAGCAGATGCAGGAAAGGCTGCTGCTCTCGATGATCGAAGAGGCTCCCGCAGGCTCCGACTTCATCGTACTGCCCGAAACGGTCTGGCCCTACGCCTACGACGAGCGCTATCTGCCGCAGGCTCCGGTCGTTACGAAAATAAGAGAGATCCTGCGCGAAAAATCTTCCGGTGCGATGATCGTCACAGGAGCCGAAACCATCGTCTATTATCCGCCGGAGGAACAGACGGAAACCGCCCGTCAAAACGAACGGGGAGCTTTTTACGACAAATTCAACTCGACGCTCGGCATCGACACGACCGCCTGCCTCCCGATCCACCACAAGGGCCGGCTGGTAATCGGCGTCGAAAGCACTCCGACCTGGATCTTCAAGGCCCTCAAATTCCTGGTGATCGACCTGGGCGGCACGGTGGGGCAACTCGGCGTGGGGGAACCGGGTCCGGCATTCGTTCATAACGGCGTGAGCGTGGGAACCCCGATCTGCTACGAAGGGCTCTACGGCAACTTCTACGGCGGATTCGTACGCGAGGGAGCCAGAGCCCTGCTGATCTCGTCGAACGACGGCTGGTGGGGCGACACACCCGGTCACAAACACCTCTTCTCGATCGCCCGCCTGCGGGCCGTCGAACACCGCCGGGCCATCGCCCGCAGCGCCAACACCGGCACTTCGGGATTCATCGACACGCGCGGGGACGTGCAGCAAAAGCTGGGCTGGGACCGTCGCGGCATCCTCACCGGAGAGGTCGAACTCAACAGCGAACTGACTTTTTACACCCGATACGGCGACTACCTGGGACGAATTTCGGAGCTCCTCATGGGACTCTGCATCCTCTATTACATCGCCTATCGAATCAAGAAGAAAAACCATCTGGTGAAGTAACCGGAACAGACATACGACCGCTAACAAGACCCGCATAAATCCGAAGGGGGCCGGAACTTTTGCATTATGAATTACAACCAAACGCTCGAATTCCTATTTTCATCGCTCGTTTCGTACCAGGAGAAGGGGCCCGAAGCCTATAAACCCGGACTGGAACGCATCACCGCATTCTGCAAGCACCTGGGCAATCCCCAGCGCAACTATTTCACGATCCACGTGGCCGGCACCAACGGCAAAGGCTCCGTGTCGCACATGCTCGCCTCGGTACTCCAGCAGGCGGGCTACCGCACGGGGCTCTACACCTCGCCTCACCTGCGCGATTTCCGCGAACGGATCCTCGTGGACGGAGAGATGATCCCCAAGCAGAAAGTCGTGAACTTCGTGGACAAACACTACGACTGCATGAAGGAGCTCGGACTCTCGTTCTTCGAGATGTCCACGGCCCTCGCCTTCGACTACTTCGACCAGAGCGACGTCGAGGTCGCCGTCATCGAAACGGGACTGGGCGGACGGTTGGACGCCACCAACCTCATCATCCCGATCGTGAGCGTCATCACCAACATCGGACTCGACCACATGGCCCTGCTGGGCGACACGCTTCCCAAAATCGCAGCCGAGAAAGCGGGAATCATCAAAAAAAGCATCCCGGTCGTGATCGGCGAGAAGAGCGACGAATACAACCACGTCTTCGACCAGGCGGCAACGGCCATGATGTCCAAAATCGTCTATGCCGAAAACGATTTCGCGTGCATCAACCATTCGACGGAAGGGGATTTCCAGAAATTCAGCATCCAGCGCCACCGCGACAACAAAGTTTTCAACCTGGAACTGGACCTTACGGGCAATTACCAGGTACACAACATACTGACGGCAATCGCCGTCATCGACCTGCTGCACCAGGAAACCCCGCTGACGATCAGCCTGCGCGCGCTCACGGAAGGCATGCGCACCGTCGCTTCGGGCACGGCCCTGCAAGGCCGGTGGCAGAAGCTCGGCGACAAACCTCTCACGATCTGCGATACGGGACACAACGCCCACGGCATCCGCTACGTTGCGGAACAGTTGGCCGCAACCCCCCACCGCGACCTCTACTGCGTACTGGGATTCGTCAATGACAAAGACCTATCGAGCGTACTGCCTCTGTTTCCCAAAGAGGCCCGTTATATCTTCACGCAGCCCGGCAACGAACGGGCGCTTCCGGCCGGCAAGCTGGCTGAAAAAGCGGCTGCATACGGTCTTCGGGGCGAAGTGGCCGACACGGTGAGCGGGGCATTGGCCCGGGCGCGGGAGATGGCCTCGGAGGAGGACATGATCTTCATCGGAGGCAGCAATTTCGTCGTCGCCGAAGTGCTCGAATAAACCCTAAGTCACCTTTGGCGAAAGCCATTACCTAAAAGCCGGAAGGAAACATTTCCTTCCGGCTTTTCAATCGTGGCCGGCACTGCCGACCCGGCTGCAAAAACTCTTGCGGCATAGCTGTCGCGCCTTCGTCCGCCTCTTCCCGGCCGGCCTTCTCTTGTTTCACGGCTTCGGCAAAACAACCGCCCGTCCCGCACCAGCCGACCGGAAATACCGGACTTTAAGCCTCACCGATCTTGGGACCTCCGCCCAGCGGAAAATCGCCGGGAGAATGGCGCTGCGGAGCCGGTATTTCGATTTTTCCCACATTGCTTTCATAGCGGGTAATGTTCTCCTGCAGGGAGAGCAGCAGGCGCTTGGCATGTTCCGGGGTCAGGATCACACGACTCTTGACTTTGGCCTTCGGCACACCGGGAAGGACCGTCGCAAAGTCGATGATAAATTCCGAAACCGAATGCGCGATGATCGCCAGATTGATGTAATTACCCTGAGCTACGTCCTCGCCCAGATCTATCTCCATTTTTTGATTCTCTGCCATAGTATTGAATTTTTAACGTGTATGGACAAAATTATCCATTTTTCGATCCCTCTCCCGACCCGAGAAGGCAAAGTTATGGAGAACTTATCAACATTATAGAACAACGATTCTCCTTTCGACCCTCTTTTCCGCCCTTTTTCCGAAACCGGGCCGAATTTTAAGTTAGTTTTCGTATCTTTGCGAAGAAAACCTGCAAGAAAGAGCATGTATCTGGAAATCATCGAGATTTTGCTGCGCGGATTCTGCGTCGGCGTCGCCGCGTCGATCACGGTAGGACCGGTGGCCGTTCTGTGCATCCAGCGGACCCTCAGCAAAAGCCGCCGCTCGGGGATCGTGTCGGGGCTCGGTGTAGCCGCTGCCGATACGCTGATGGCGATGATCGCTTACTTCTGCTACTCGATGCTCCAGGCTCAAATCGACCAGTACAACCAGTTGCTGCGTGTGGTCGCCGGCATCTTCGTAGTCATCGTAGGCGTCTATATCTTCTTTCAGAACCCGGTACCGCAGATCCGCCGCAACCGGGCCGGCAAGACCAGCCTTACACAGGACTTCGCTTCGATTTTTGGCCTTACGATCGCCAATTTCGTGCTGGTCATTCCCTATATCCTGACTTTCTTCGCGGTTTTCAAAATTTCGACGATCGAAACCTTCGACGTCGCCGGCGTCTCCGATGGTGACCTCACGTTCGTCGGAGCCAAGAATAAGCCAGCTTTCGCCGGCGGTGTCCGCTTTGGATGTCAGCCAGGTCTGTTTGTTGAGCTGGTCATCGACCCAGTTCCAAGCGGAGAATACCCCTATTCCCAGTGCGAGAATCAGTACAAGGAAAATGGAAAGGACGATACGTCCGACGCGAGGTCTTCTTTTTGGCACGGAAGCCGTCGCTGGAGAGGATGGAACAGATCGGAGCGCCGTGGAGACGGAGGATGACCCCCGGAACTGCTGCGTTGGATTGGCCGTGCGGGTATGTTCTGGAGCGAAGGACACCGGAGATGATGAAGGGTTTCTTCTTGTCTCGCTCGTTGCCCGTGCCGCAGGCTGGAAGCTTTGCGGAACCGAGGAAGAAGGACGCGCCGTGCGTTTGGCCGGTTTTACAGATGATGCATGGTCAGAACGTTTCGCCGGTGCGAAACTCGCTGGCTGGCTCGGTGCGCTTTGCGAGCGGGAGGAATCCGTGGACGGCATGGTTTTTTTGCGTCCTGATGACGGAATGAAACTTGGTGGCACGCTCGTAGGCTCTTTTGCTCCTTTGCCTTCACTCATGGTTCCTCCAAAAAGATTCGTCCCTGCGTCATACGTTGAAAGGGGACGTGATTGCGTGGTCTACGTCAGTTCTTTGCCGGAACGGCACATACGGTCGCATTAAGGTATCGATCCGCAAGGCCGATATACTGGCCCGTGGTCGCGTCATGAATGGAGCCGTCATCCGGGTCGACGGTGCCGCCAGTGCTTGGATCGACCAACGTGCCGTCGGATTTGGTGATCAGTCCCGTGACGGGATCGGGAGCCTCGGCAGTGGTGTCCGACTGGTTGCTGTCGGTCGTGCCGGAATCGTCGGAGCTGGCTGAATTATCTGAACTGGTGTCGGAGGAGTCGCCCGAGTTTGAATCGGCGGTATCGAAAATCGGCTTGCCCGCTCGCATCTTCTCCCAGAGATTGTCGGCTTCGTCGGTCCAGACGGAACGGTTGGGGTCGGACGGTGCTGGGACCACGGGGACGGTCTGGGTCTGCAGGTTGGTCATGGTGAAATTCTTCAGGCTCATGGCAAGTCCCGCCAAAGCCGCGGTATCAGCCATGCCTTGGGATATGTTGAGCGATTTCAGCGCGGATTTCGCCAGCTGGTACAGCTGCGCGGTATCAGTGAACAGATTCTTGCTGAGCGCCTCGCTCATCAGCTGCTTGATGAGATACTGCTGACGTGTGGTACGCGAGGTGTCGGATCCGTCTCCTATGCCGTGACGGATCCGGGCGTACTGCGTCGCCGCAACGCCGTCAAGATGGTGCATGCCCTTGTCGAGATTGAGTCCGGTGTACGGGTCGTTGACGTTCTGCGGAATGCACAGGTCCACGCCGCCGACTGAATCAATCATCTTGACCAGGCCGGCGAAGTCCACGACGATGAAGTTCTGAATATTCAACCCGGTGAGACTGTTCACGGCGTTCAGCGTGCAGCTGGCCGCCGAGGAGAGATCTCCGCCGGTTTTGTAGGCACCTGCGAAGATGGAATTGAACATGACGTTATACTGTGCGGGAATCGTGCCCTTCGACGTTTCGCACTGAGGCACGTCCACCAGGGAATCTCGTGGAATGGAGACCAGGTTGATTTCCTTGCGGTCGGCGGAGATCTGCACAATCATGGCGGTGTCGGCCTGATGGTTGCCGATGACGTCATCGAAACTGCCTCCGATGGCTTGGTTCTCCGCGCCGTCACGGGAATCCTGTCCGATCAGCACGAACTCGATCGGCTTGCCGGAGTTCGGATCGATGATGGATGCGTCCGTATTCAGGGAACCCTGGCCGATCACGTCGACCGAATTGTTCTTGATGATGCCATTGACGTCCATCCAAGTAGCGGCAGCTGCAGTGCCGACGAACACCAGAGTCGCGGCGATTGCCGCGGCGACTGCGGTCCTGACGTGATGCTGCACGCGATATCCCAGGCTGTGACGTGGTTTCGCATCCTGAAGACCATTGATGTTAGGAAGCTTATTGCCGGTTGATGACGTTGCCACGGTGTTGCCTTCCTGATTGAGATGCGCGTTTGACGCAATGCTTTTAGAACCTACCACTATCCAAATGGGCAATTATAGGGTTAATGGCCGATTTTCACCGATTCTGCGACTGTAGACCCCAGATTGGGCTGAACTTTAGCATGGATTTTCTGAAATATAGGCATTGACACGGGGAAACTTGACAAAATTACATTGCGTGTGTGTAATTTGAAGCGGTGTGAAAGTATGCGCATAAAAGGTGCGCACACAATTATGGGAGGACTCATGTGGGGCGTGACTGATGAGTCTTCTGAGAATCCGCTTGCTGAACTGTGGGGTTTGTTCAAGCGGGATGATGACGTGTCTTGGCAGCACAAAGCGCTGTGCTCGCAGACCGATCCCGAAGCATTCTTCCCGGAAAAAGGCGGTTCCACCAGGGATGCGAAGAGGGTTTGCGCCCAGTGTGAAGTCCGTGAACAGTGTCTGAAATGGGCCATCGACCATGATGAGCGTTTCGGTATCTGGGGCGGTATGAGCGAGCGTGAGCGTCGTCGCTACAAAAAAGAGCACAAGGAACGGGCTTGAAGGCATGGTGCGTCCCGTGCGTACACTTAAATTATGAATTCTAACGCCAGCAGCGATATCCAGACAATCGTGACCGATGTGCTGAACAGCAGACCGTATACGCATCGGCAGGACGTCGATATGTCCGTGGCTGCGGTGATCACCGCGCAGCATGACCTTCGATTCCTCGCTTCTACCGTTGGAGCGGTGCTTGCGCAGCGCATGCTTCCAGGAATGATCGTTATCGCCGATTGCACGGGGCAGATCGAGCGGCCCATGCAGATGACCTTCGATGTCATTCACTCATCACAGGATGTGCTTACGGAAGTGCCGGAAGCCAAAACGGTGAGGGTCATTCTGGTGGGAGTGAAGCAGGCGGCGTCCTTCATGGACGCTGTAACGCGTGCGATGGATCAGATCGGCATTGATGCCGGCATCCGCGCGTTGTGGACCTTGCATGACGATTCGCGGCCGGCGGATGACCGGTGCTTCGAGACGTTGCTGGATGCGTGGAGAAACACGCCGACAGCCGCGCTGCTCGGTGCCAAGCAGTTGGATTGGCAGGCGAAGAACCTGCACAATGTGGGTTTGTATGCCGGGCACCATGATGTCGTTTCCTTGGTGGTCGACGGCGAGCCTGACCAGGAGCAATATGACGGGCGTCAGGATGTGCTGTCGGTCTCCCTATCGGGCGCGTTGGTGCCGTTGGCTACGTTGCGTGCGTTCGAAGGGGCTGACCCCTGGTTCGGCACCTTCGCGGAATCCACGGACCTGTGCCGCCGCATATGTCTTGGCGGTGGGCGTGTCGTAGTGGTTCCCCAGGCTCGCATCGCCCACAGAAGAGCCCGATTCGAAGGAATCCGTTCCAAGAACGGGCGCCCTGTGGAAGACGAGGACGGTCGCATCGATCCGTATCTTGCCGTACGCGAGGCGAATGCCAAATACGCGTACACTGACATGCACCGTTCATGGTGGCCGTTGCTTTGGCTGTGGTCCATCATCCAGTCGTTGGGATTGGCCGTGCTTTGCTTGGCGCGCAAACAGCCGTATCATGCATGCTGCGAGCTGGCGATGCCGTGGCGTGCGCTGCTGCGTCTGCGGGGTGCTTGGCGCGCCCGTGCGCGGTTACGCAGGCAAAGCAAGGTCACGCTTAAATCGCTATCCACGCTGTCTGCGAATCATCGGCAGGTCAGGGAATGGCTCGACCGTCGCCGTGCGTTGCGCGACCAGAGGGATGTCGTGCTGCTCAGTCCTCTTGAGAAGGACCATCTGCGTAAACGGTTGCTGCGTAGATGGGGATTGGCCTTCGGCGCGGCGCTGATTGCCGGCATATGGATAGTCGTGCTGTATTGGGACGTGCTTCGTTCCGTATGTTCGGGTGCGTCGATGTATTCCGCACAGCTGTTGCCCACGGGCGCGAGCTTCACCCAGTTGCTTCATACCGCGACCACGTCATGGTCGTATGCCTCAGGCACGGGCATCAGTGCGCCTAACGCGCCATGGCTGTTGGTGCTTGCGCTGGCGTCGGTGCTCACTGGTGGACATGTTGCCGGAGCTGTCGGACTGATGTTCTTCCTTGCAGCCCCGCTCACGGTGTTTTCCTTCTGGGCGCTGGCCGGCATCTTCACCCGCTCGGATGCGGTGCGCTGCGTGGTCGCGTTGGCGTGGTTCGCGTTGGCGTTGTCCATGGGACTTTATGATGACGCGGATGTCACGATGCTGACGGTCATGGTGAAGCTGGCGTCGCCGGCGGCGCGGAGGATGTTGGGCAGGGTGAAGCTGGAGGGCCAGAAGAAGAGGGAGACGATGTTGAACCACATCATGACTTCCAGCGCCATGGCCGAAGCCTCCGGCGAGAGGCTGAACCAGGACA
>ENA-OOXF01001773-OOXF01001773.1-human-gut-metagenome-genome-assembly--contig:-NODE-1773-length-13310-cov-1.949755_pt1 | contig 13310 bp, 9 predicted proteins | sample MGYA00241586_ERZ501341 | MGnify/ENA primary metagenome ERZ501341 (study PRJEB25962, sample SAMEA2042985) | human gut metagenome | biome: human gut; feature: human-associated habitat; material: faeces... | reverse complement strand
GTGTGCGAGCAGGCGGGTCTTCCTCCCTGCATCACGGTAGAGGGGGTGAAGCGCTATGTCCGTAAGACAGCTGTGGGAAGGAACTGATGCCGCAGGCTGGGCACAGAAGCTCAACGGGCGTACCAAGCTTTTGTTCCTCTTCCTATTTGCTATTCTGATGATTACCGTGGATAATCCGCGGACACTCTTTATTTTATTTACGTTTACCTTAATACTGCATCTGGCAGCGAAAACTTCTATCTACAAATGGAAGGTGATGGCGATTCTGCTGCTTTTGGGCCTGTGGGGCTCAATGTTCAGCCAGGCGCTGTTTTTTGCGCAGACACCGCGTACACCGCTTTTCGTGCTGATTGCGCCGGAGGCAGGCTTCATCGGCCAGCTGACGGGCGGACTTTTCATCTACCGTGAGGGTATTTTGTACGGCGCGGTACAGGGATTGCGCAGTGCAAGCATGCTGGCACTGGGACTTTTGGTCTGCTGGACGAGTGATCCGCGACAGCTGCTGCAGGCCTTGCTGGCCTGGAGGCTGCCGCCGCAAATGGCTTTCATGCTGGTGACGGCAATTCGCTTTTTGCCGGTGCTGGCGGCCGAAACAGGCGAGGTTATCACAGCGCTGCAGCTGCGCAGCGACAGCCAGAGCGGACGCACTGCTGTTCTGCGTCACTTGCCGTATATCGCCAAGCCACTTTTAGCGCGCTGCCTGAGGCGTGCGCAGACGCTGGCGCTTTCGGTTGTGAGCCGCGGCTTTTTCGCAGGCGGCGCTGCAAAGCGATGCCAACAGTGGGACGCACGCGAAAAGGCAAGCTGCCTGCTGCTGTTTGCAGTAGTGGTGGCAGTTGTCGGCAGTAAAATTATTTACCTGCTGTCGGAGCAGGGCTTCTACTTTGGCGTTTTCCGCCAAATCTATGATTGGACGGTGCTGTATCTATGAATAAGCTTAAAGGCTGGCTGGCACTTGTGCTGCTGCTGCTTTCCTGGTGCGCACTGTACTGGATTACCGGCAGCAGAACGCCATGGAACCAGTTTCATGTTAATAACGACGGCTCCGGTGTGAGCGTCTATCTGGGTGATATCCCGACGCAGAATTATGACCGCATGGGCTTTACGAAGGCGGTGGTGCGCTACGCCGCTGAGGAAGAAGGCTGGATTGTAGGAACGGAGCGCGGTGAGCTCTTCCTCTTCGACAACGAGGGACGCCAGAAATGGAAGCGCTCCCTGGGCATCGGCAAGCTGCTTGCACTGTGCCTGACGCCTAACGGCAAGCTGGCGATAGTAGGCGAGCAGAGCGCGGAGGGCAGGCTTTACGCCGTTGATGTGCACACAGGCGATATCCGCTGGCAGTACAAGAGTGCTGATTTCGTCGGCTCCGATGCTTCGCAGCGTTCCTATCCTTCCGTGGTTCATATTGCAGTCGATAAGGAAAACAACGTTTATGCGAATGCCTACCGCTTTTTGATGCGCCAGGACGGCAGCAGAGGCTATAATGCCAAAATGCTGGCGGTAAATGAGGAAGGAAAACTGCTGTGGCAGTTTCCCAAGGACGAGGTTATCGACAGCTGGATAAACTGGTGCGATGTCAATGATAACAACGGCAGAGCTGTTTTTTCTACATCTGCCTACGATTACCGCGAGGATATGAAGTATAAGGATACGATGTATTTCCTCGATAAAAGAACCGGCGAGCTGCTCAATTCGACGCATGTGCCGCCGATTCCGCCCTTTGATAACACAGTTATGCGCGGCAGCCCCAACTATAGCGCGGACGGCAAATATCTGGCAGCAGCGGCCAGTGATGGACGCGGCATGCTGTTTGATGAGGCAGGCAAAATCCTGTGGACGCGTTCCATTTCCAAGCCGCAGCAGGTGGATGGTGCATATGTCAATGCCAGCGGACGCGACGGCTTCGTAACACCCTACGGCGTGCTCTTTACCACGATTAACACCTTTAACCGTGAAAATTGGCAATTGCCGACGCCGGTAGAGCACCCGAGCAATAACAGTATTTTTGTATTCAATACAGATGGTACCTTCCGCTATCAGTATATGGCAGACGGTACGATGGAGGAGATAGCCTTCGCCGGTAGGCTGGCGGCCTGCGCGGTGGGGCGCAACGTGCGCACGCATAATTATAAGGCGCACGGAGCACTGGTGCTGGACCTGGAAACAGGCAAAAAATACAGCTATTTCCCAACCGAAGGACCTTGTCAGGCTATTGGTATTTCACCTGACGGACAGTGGCTGGCAGGCGTGGAAGCGCCGGCGCTGACTCCCGATGGCAAGATTATCGGTGCTTACCGTTTACATATCTGGAAAAATAACGCAGGAGGAGCAAAGTAAATGTTGCAAAAAATAATTCATTATTATAAGCCCTATAAGCTGATTTTGCTTTTGGTGCTGATGGGCTCATGCTTCTCGGCCTTAATGGAGCTGCTGTTCCCTTATATCGTAAGGCAGATGCTTAATGTTCAGATTCCTCAAAAGAATATTGACGAGCTGCTTTACTGGGCTGGGATACTTTTAGCCTTATATGTTGTAAACTTTGGTCTGCTTTTTTCTATCAACTATTATGGTCATGTGATGAGTTCCGGCATTGAGAACGATATGCGTCGCGATTTGTTCGGACATATGGAAAAAATGTCCTTCCGCTTTTTTGATAATGCCCGTACAGGACAGCTGCTGTCGCGCATTACAAGCGATATCGTGGAAATCAGCGAGCTGACATTTAAAGGACCTAATGACCTTCTTGTCTGCACTATCAGTATGCTGGGTACTATTTTCATGATGCTGTATCTGAATCCGTATCTTGGCTCTATTATCGGTGCTATGCTGATTATTAAGGCGGTGCATTCTGTTTTCGTCAACAGAAAGATGAAGCGTGCCTTCCGCCGCAGCCGTGAAAAATCCGGTGAGGTTTCCGCGCAGGCAGAGGAGGCTCTGAGCGGTATCCGCCTGGTAAAGGCCTTTGCTAATGAACAGCTGGAGCTGGAGCGCTTTATGCGCAAGAGTAATGAGCTTTTGCGTGTGCGTACCGAATCATTTGCGATACTTTCATATTTTTCGGGAACTATTACCTTTTTTACCAACGCAACCAATCTGGTAGTTTTGGTTTGCGGTGGTATGATGGTTGCCAATGACCAACTGGCGCTCAGCGATTTTGTTGCCTTCTTCCTTTATGTTAATATCTTTATGAAGCCTGTTTTCCGTCTGCTGATGTTTACGGAAATGTACCAGCGTGGTATGGCCGGTTACAACCGCTTCAATGAGATGATGCAGCATGAGGTGGAGATTGACGATGTGCCTGATGCGATTGCTGCAGGTAATATTAAGGGCCGCATTACCTTTGAGGATGTAACCTTTGGTTATCTGCAAGATAAGCCGGTACTGAAGCATTTTGATCTGGACATCGCTCCCGGTGAAAAGGTTGCGTTTGTTGGTGCTACGGGTGCAGGCAAGACGACTTTGGCAAGCCTGCTGCTGCGCTTTTACGAGCCGACGCAGGGCAGAGTGCTGCTTGACGGCGTGGACATCAGAAAATATAAGCAAAGCTATTTGCGCAACCATGTAGGCCTGGTGCAGCAGGACGTATTTCTTTTCAGTGATTCCGTTAATTTTAACATTGCTTACGGCAAGATTAAGGCGAGCGAGCAGGAGATTAAGCAGGCTGCTAAGCTGGCGGCTGCGGACGACTTTATCAGCGCGCTGCCGGAAGGCTACGAAACTAAGGTAGGTGAGCGCGGCGTGAAGCTGAGCGGCGGCCAGAAGCAGCGTATTGCGATTGCCCGTGCCTTTCTGAAGAATCCGCCGGTAATGGTGTTTGACGAGGCGACAAGTGCGCTGGATACCAAGACGGAAAAGCAGATTCAGAAGTCTTTGGATAAGCTGGCTGAAAGTCGCACTACGCTGATTATCGCACATCGTCTGTCTACGATTATCAACGCTGACAGAATTGTGGTGCTGCATAACGGTGAAATTGCGGAAATCGGCACACACAAGGAGCTTATGGCCCTTGGTGGCATTTATAAGCGCCTGTATGAGCTTGACGAGCAGGATTAAGGGTGTTTTTCACTTCAAAAAATACATAACTTGATGCTTATGGTTGCAGTATACGATAATATAGCTTTGTGCTATAATGCTATATAGGAGATTAGTCAAAACGGAGGAGGTAAGGGAAATGGGCTTATTTCTTAATCCTGATAACAGAGCCTTTAAAACGGCGATAGATTCGGAAATTTACGTTGATAAAACCGGGCTCATAGAATTTACCAACAAGGTTTTGGGGACGCAGCAGGCTTTTATTTGTAACAGTCGCCCACGCCGTTTTGGTAAATCAATTACAGCCAATATGCTGGCTGCCTATTATAGCAAGGGCTGTGATTCGCAGGAGCTTTTTGCCGGACTGGCTATCGAAAAAAGTCCTGCGTATCAAAAGCAGCTCAATAAATATGATGTTATCCATTTTGATGTGCAATGGTGCTGCAAGGAAGCAGGCAGTGCCGAAAAAACGGTTGCCTTTATTTCGCAGGTGCTTATGGAGGAGCTGCGTGAGGCCTATGGTGAATATATACCGGAAAAGGTGACTAAGGTTTCCACTGCTTTAGCTTATATCAGCGATGCAACCGGTAATCGTTTTGTAATTATTGTTGATGAATGGGATGTGCTGATTCGCGACGAGAGCACGAATAAAATTGCGCAGGAAGAGTATATTGATTTTCTGCGCAGTCTGTTCAAGGGTATTGAGCCGACACGCTATATAGCTTTAGCTTTTATGACAGGTATTCTGCCGATAAAAAAATTCAAAACGCAGTCTGCGTTGAACAACTTTGATGAATATACCATGCTTGATTCTGGCGTTCTTGCTCCATATATTGGCTTTACGGAGAGCGAGGTGCGCGTCTTGTGTGAAAAATATCACAAGGATTTTGCGGAGGTAAAGCGCTGGTATGATGGTTATCAGCTTGGCGGCTATCATGTGTATAACCCTAGAGCTGTGGTAGGCGTAATGCTGCGGGGAACCTTTCAGAGCTATTGGTCACAGACGGGTACGTATGAATCCATTATTCCGTTAATTAATATGAATTTTGATGGCCTGAAAACGGATATTGTCACCATGCTTTCCGGTGATGCTGTTTTGGTGCGTACTAATTCATATCAAAATGATATGGTGACTTTTAAGAATAAGCATGATGTTATGACGTCGCTGATTCATTTGGGATATCTGGCATATGAGCAGCAGGAGCAAAAGGCTTATATACCTAACGAAGAGGTTCGCAGTGAATTTGTTAATGCTTTAGAGGAAACAGCCTGGGATGAATTTGCTGATTTTCAGAGGCTGTCACGCGAGGTGTTAAATGCTACGCTTGATATGGATGCAGATGCTGTGGCGTCTATGATCGAAAAGGTGCATATGGAATATACATCTGCGATTCAGTATAACGATGAAAATTCACTTAGCAGCGTTTTGACCGTAGCATATCTATGCGCTATGCAGTATTATTTCAAGCCTGTACGCGAAATGCCGTTAGGTCGCGGTTTTGCTGATTTTGTATTTATTCCTAAGCAATATTATGCTCATAGCTATCCTGCTTTGCTGGTGGAGCTGAAGTGGAATAAAAATGCAGATACTGCTATGAAGCAGATAAAGGAAAAGAAGTATCCGGTAAGCTTACAAAATTTTGCTGATGAAATTTTATTGGTTGGTATTAATTACGATAAGAAAACCAAGGAGCACACCTGCAGTATTGAAAAATTTATTGGCGGAAGCAATCAATAGAATAACCAAATAAGCTGATGTATAATGCTGTAGCTACAGATAACGGCTGCAGCATTATTTGTTTGCTGAAATAGTGGATATAATGTGGTTAATTGCTCCGTTTTTTTATGCTATATATATACCCCTGACCCTTTGCGCTTATTGACATTCACAGGCAAAAATTATATAATTTTTTTATATGCAATCTTTGTTTACTGCGGTAATTTCCGCAGTAATGCAGTATTATTTTTCGAAGGAGCGAATGAACTACTATGAAATACATGACTGGTAACGAAATCCGCGAAAAGTTTTTGAAATTTTTCCAAGATAGAGGCCATCTTATGCTTCCGAGTGCTTCCCTGATTCCTCAGGATGACCCGACTCTGCTGATTATCGGTGCTGGCATGGCACCCTTTAAGCCGTTTTTCACCGGCAAAATGAAACCGCCTGCTACCCGCATCACCACCTGCCAAAAATGCGTGCGTACCGGTGATATTGAAAACGTTGGCCGCACTGCGCGCCACCATACCTATTTTGAAATGCTGGGCAACTTCAGCTTCCAGGATTATTTCAAGAAAGAGGTCATTCCCTGGGCTTGGGAGTTCCTGACCAAAGAGCTGGAAATCCCCGCTGACCGCCTGTATATCTCTGTCTATCAGGACGATGACGAGGCCTATGATATCTGGACCAAGTCTGTCGGAATTCCCGAAGACCACATGGTCCGCCTGGGCAAAGAGGATAACTTCTGGGAACATGGCTCCGGTCCGTGCGGCCCCTGCAGTGAGATCTACTTTGACCGCGGCCTGAAGTATGGCTGCGGCAAGCCGACCTGCGGCGTTGGCTGTGACTGCGACCGCTTCATGGAAATCTGGAACCTGGTGTTCAGCCAGTATGATTCCGATGGCAAGGGCACCTATGCGCTGCTGCCCAAACCGAACATTGATACCGGCATGGGCCTGGAGCGTCTGGCCGTTGTCATGCAGGATGTGGATAACCTGTTCGAGGTCGATACCGTTGCCGCTGTTCTGCACCATGTGGAGCGCATCTCCGGCAAACAGTACGGTGCAAACGAGAAGGACGATATCTCCATCCGCGTCATCACCGACCATATCCGCGCTACCGTGTTCATGGCTTCTGACGGCATCCTGCCCTCCAACGAAGGCCGCGGCTATGTTATGCGCCGCCTGCTGCGCCGCGCTGCCCGCCATGGCCGTATGCTGGGCATCGATCATCCGTTCCTGACTGATCTGGTGGATACCGTTATCGTCTCCAGCGAGGTTGGTTACCCCGAACTGCGCGAGCATGAATCCTATATCAAGAAAGTTATTGGCACCGAGGAGGAGCGCTTCTATAAGACCATTGACTCCGGCATGAACATCCTGAACGGCATGATCCAGCACCTGCACGAGACCCACAAGAAGATCCTGTCCGGCTTGGATGTTTTCAAGCTGAACGATACCTTCGGCTTCCCGATTGATCTGACCAAGGAGATCGCTGCCGAAGCCGGCCTTGGCATTGACGAAGCTGCTTTCCATGTCGAGATGACCCGCCAGCGTGAGCGCGCCCGTGCCGAGCGCCTGGCCAAGGATATCTCCGGCTGGAGCGAGGACCTGTTCGGTGAACTGAACGCTGAGCCGACCGAGTTTGACGGCTATGATGTGCTGAAAGAAACCGCCAAGGTTCTGGCCCTGTCTGACGGCGAAGAACTGAACGATGCGGTTTCCACCGACTATGAAGAGCGCGAGAATGTGCTGGTCGTTCTGGACCGTACCCCGTTCTATGCCGAGATGGGCGGCCAGGTTGCTGACCACGGCTACCTGACCAGCGGCACTGCAAACCTGAAAGTCAACCAGGTCAAAAAGACCCCCAAAGGCTTCTATGTTCACACCTGCACCCTGCTGGACGGCACCATCCGCGTAGGCGATACCGTAACCGCTGCTGTGGATGAACAGCGCCGCGCTTCCATCTGCCGCAACCACACCGCTACCCACCTGATGCAGAAAGCCCTGCGCGAAGTGCTGGGCGAGCATGTCCACCAGGCCGGCAGCTACCAGGACGACAAGATCACCCGCTTTGACTTTACCCATTTCAACGCCGTTACCCCCGAAGAACTGGTGGAAGTGGAAAAGCGCGTGAACGAAAAAATCTTTGCCGCTCTGCCTGTTACCATCCAGAACCTGCCCATTGAGGAAGCCAAAAAGATGGGCGCTATGGCTCTGTTTGGCGAAAAGTACGGCAAGGTTGTCCGCGTTGTGGATGCAGGCGGCTGGAGCGTTGAGTTCTGCGGCGGCACCCATGTCAAAAACACTGCCCAGATCGGCTGCTTCAAGATCCTGTCCGAAGCCAGTGTTGCCGCCGGTATCCGCCGCATTGAGGCCACCACCGGTTACGGCGTGCTGAACCTGCTGGACGACCGTACCGCTGAACTGGCCAACACCGCTGTTGCCCTGAAGGCCAACAACATGAAGGATGTTGCCGCCCGTGCCCAGGCTGTGACCGCTGAGCTGAAAGAGGCCAACAAGCAGCTGGAGATCGCCAAGGCAAAGCTGGCATCCAGCCAGATCGACGGCCTGTTCCAGAATGCTGTCGAGGTTGACGGCGTGCGCATTGTTACCGTTTATCTGAACGGCACCACCCCTGATACCCTGCGCAGCATGATGGATAAACTGCGTGATAAAGAGCCCAACGCAGTCGGCGCTTTGATCGGCACCGATGGCGGCAAGACCACCCTGGCTGTCGGCGTTGGCAAAAACGCCCTGGCCCGCGGTCTGAAGGCTGGTGCCCTGGTTAAGCAGATCGCTGCCATTGCAGGCGGCAACGGCGGCGGCAAGCCGGACTTCGCCATGGCCGGTATCCGCGATACTTCCAAGATCGACGATGCACTGAACGCTGTGGAAGGCATTGTGAAAGAAAACCTGGAAAAAGCAAACTGAGCGTGCTATAATACAACTGTACAATTTTGGGGTGCCGGGCCAACCGCCCCGCACCCTGGGAAAGGGGGCAAAACCGATGGATGACTGCCTGTTTTGCAAAATCGCAGCGGGCCAGATCCCGTCCAATAAGCTGTATGAGGATGACACTCTGCTGGCATTTTATGATATTGACCCGCAGGCACCGGTGCATTTTCTGGTGATCCCCAAGCAGCATATTGAATCTGCGGCAAAGCTTACCGAAGCGGACGCTGCACTGCTGGGCCATATTTACGCTACCATCGCCAACCTGTGCAAGCAGCTTGGCGTGGACGAAAGCGGCTACCGCGTTGTGACCAACGTTGGCGCCGATGGCGGCCAGAGCGTGAAGCACCTGCACTTCCATGTGCTGGCAAAGCGCAGCCTTGCATGGCCTCCGGGCTGATGCAGGCTCCTTTGCACCGAAATGTGAAAAGAGGTTGTTTACTATGGCAAAAACCTATACCTTGCATGTGGCAGGCCTGACCCGTGAATTGCCCATCTGCAAAATCAATGACCACCTGGACATTGCCGCATTCATCATGTTCAGCGATGTTGAGCTGACCATTGCCTGCGCCAAGGCCCTGCTGGAAAAGTGCCCGGATTTTGATGTCATCCTGACCGCCGAGGCCAAGGGCATCCCCCTGGCATACGAAATGTCCCGCCAGAGCGGCAAGCAGTGGATCCCCGCCCGCAAGGGTGTCAAGGGGTACATGGCGGATCCGGTCATCGTGGAGGATCAGTCCATCACCACCGCCGGCAAGCAGACGCTGGTCATTGACAAAAAAGACCTTGACTATATGAACGGCAAGCGCATCCTGGTTGTGGATGACGTGATTTCCACCGGCGGCAGCCTGCATGCGCTGGATGCACTGGCAGCCCGCAGCTCCGGCACCATTGTGGCCCAGGCAGCTGTTCTGGCGGAAGGCGATGCAGCCGAGCGCAAGGATATCATCTTCCTTGAACCGCTGCCCCTGTTTGCCCACTAAAAACTCATGACTCGTAAGCTGGCTGGCTTTGGTCTTGCCTTCGCATTGGCAGAGCTGGCCGCGGCGTACCTGCCGCCGTTGGCCTCGCTGCTGACGGCGGCACTTTTTATATCGCTGTTCCTCTTTGCTGCCTTTACCCAGCGCCGGGCGGCCCGCTTTGCGCTGCCCGCCGTGGCAGGGCTGCTGGCTGGCCTGGTGTGGAGCGCTGCCTACCAGCTGGCCGTGGTAAAACCGGCCCAAAGCCTGGCAGGGCAAACCTATGCCTGCACCGCCATTGTGCAGCCGGACGTCGAAACCTCCTGGCAGCCGGGCAATGTGCGGGCAACGCTGCTTATCACCCGGCTGGATGGCCGCAAAACCTCGCTCAAGGTTTACTGCACAGACCTGCCGTATTCCGAAGCGGGGGATATCATTACCGGGCAGTTCCAACTGCAGCCCCTGCGGGCGGACTCTTACCGCATGTCCCGCTATGCCAAGGGTACTTGGCTTGGGGCATCCTATCAGGCGGATGATATCTGGCAGGGAACCTCGGATGCGCTGCCGTACCGGCTGTACCACCTGCGGCAGGCGTTTGCCAAACGGTTAACCATCTACTTGCCACAAAATCTTGCCGGGGTGGAAGCTGCCATGCTGCTGGGCGAGAAAAGCGAACTGACGGACGAATGGAGTGATACCTTCCGCACGGCGGGCATTGCCCACCTGCTGGCGGTTTCCGGCCTGCATGTGGCGTTACTGTGCGGCCTGTTTGCCATGGGGCAGGGGCGGCGCAGCCGGTTCTCGGTTCCATTGGTTCTGCTGCAAATTGCCGTGCTGCTGCTCTATATGGGGCTGACCGGGCTGCCGTTCTCGGTGTTCCGTGCGGGCGTTATGTTCCTCATCATGCTGGTGGGCAGCCTTTTGCTCCAGCCGCCGGATTCCCTTACCGCGCTGGCGTTGGCCGCCATCATCATTGGGGTGCAGCAGCCTTTTGCCCCGTGTGATATCGGCTTCCAGCTTTCCGTCTGCGGGGTATTGGGCGTGCTGGCAGCTTCGGCGCTGGCCAAACGGCAAACACAGTTTGTGCAGGTGCGCTATGCGGCCCGCCATAACCAAAGGCGGCAAAACGCCCTGCCGCTGCCCCTTGCCATCGTGCTCCGCGCGGTGGATGCGGTGCAGACTGCGGTACTGGCCACTTTGGCAACCTTACCGGTCTTGCTGCTGCACGGCATGGCAGCCAGTGGTGCCGCAGTGCCCGCCAACCTGTTGGTGGTGTGGCTGCTTGGCCCGGCGCTGCGGCTGGGGATCCTGGCGCTGGTGCTTTCCTTTGTGCCGGTGCTGGACCCGCTGTTCCACGGGGCAAGCCTGCTGCTTGGCATTGTGCTGCGCCTGATGACCACCCTGGCCGCCTGGTGCGCGGCTCTTCCGGCGGCACACATTGCCCTGCCGGTGCGGTATACTTTGTGGGTACTGGCTGTTTTTGCTGTGCTGGCGGCGCTTTTCTGGCGTACCCGGCAGCTGCGCCGCTTTGTGCCCGTTGGCTTTGTGTGTGCAGTGGCAGCCGTTATGTTGGGCAGCACCATGCAGCGCGATGTGGTACGCCTGGCCATGGTGGGCACCGCGGGTAAGGGCTGCGTGGTGGCGGTGCAGAATAACCGCGCCGTGGTGCTCTACCGCGGCAGCGCCGTCAATGGCCGTGCGGTACAGCAGTACCTGACCCAGAACGGCGCGCCGGAACTTGCCGCAGTGATTGACCTGCGCACCGAACCCGGCGAAATGCCTTTGCAGACCGCGCAGCTGCTGACCATTGCCGACCTGCCGCAGGGCCTGACCCATCTGCAGCTGCTGGATACCGTGGAAGTTGATTTGCTGCACACCAACGCCGCAGCCCTTGCGGTACTGGATGTCGGCGGCTGGCACGCCGCGGCCAGTGCGGGCAAGCTGATCCTGACCGATCCGGTGGCAGTGGATCTGTACTGCGCGGGTGGCAGCTGCCCGGAAGCCATTCAGGCAAAGGCAATTTTGTGCAACCAGCAAACACCCAAATGGCTGTCCAAAGCGGGGGATACCCCTGTTTATTACGATGCCGAAACCCCGACTGCCGTGGTGCGCCTCGGCAAAAGTGTTGTGTATGAGGAGGTGCAGCCCCTTGCTGTACAGTGAAACCGAGCTGAAAAAACGTCTCAAGTCCGGCTGCCCGGTGTTTTACTTTTATGCCAGTGATGAAGCTCTGGTGCGCAGCGCCGCCGCCAAAGCCGAAAAGTTTTTGAGCGAAGAAGCCCCCGATACCACCACGCTGGACGGCCCCACCCCCAGTGTGGAGGATATTGTGCTGGCGGCGGGCACCATCTCGTTCTTTGGCGGCCGCCGGCTGGTTATGCTGCCGCTCATTCGTCCGTCTGCCTATTCGGATAAAGATTTGCAGGAGCTCTGCGATACCCTTTCCGATACAGAGAACGCCGTCTTTGTGCTGACCAGCCTGCTGGAAGAAAAATACGGCAAAATCAAGCCTGGCAAGCGGGAGCAAAAGCTCATCGCTGCATGCGAAAAACTGGGCTACTGTGTACAGATCGCTAAACCCGGCCGCGCCGCCTTGCAGGAGATGGCCCGCACTTGGGCAGGGGAGTATCAGACCCCCTTTGCCCCCGGTGCCGAAGCCGCTCTGCTGGACCGCTGCGGCGACGACCAGTTTTTGCTGCAAAATGAGATTGCCAAGCTGGCAGCGCTCAGTGGCTATACCACCATCACTACCCAAATGATTCAGCAGCTTGGCACCGTCACGCTGGACGCTGATACCTTTGATATGGTCAAGCTGGTGGCAGCGGGCAACACCCGCCAGGCTCTGGCCAAACTGCAAACCCTGCTGGAACTGCAAAACAAGCCGATCCTTCTTACCGGTTGGCCGAGGAGCTCCGGCCGTGAAAAAGCAGGCCGTGAAAAAAGAGCCGCCGCCCGCTTGCGGACCTGGCCAAGGATTTTAAGTATACCGGCAAATGGAACTACCGCCTTGGCAACGCGGATCAGACTGCCGCTCGCTTTCAGCGCGGCCAGATCGAAGAAAGCCTGCGCATCCTGCAAAAGCTGGACCTGGATTTGAAAGGCAGCCGCCTGGATGCCCCGCTGCTGATGCAAAAAGCCATCTGCGAACTTTCGCTGGCAAGGAGCCGTGCATGAACCAGAATAAATTGAACCTGACCCAGGCCCTTGTGGTGGAAGGCAAATACGATGCCGCCCGCCTGGCCAACCTTGTGGATGCCACCATCCTGACAACAGACGGTTTTGCTATCTTTAAGGATAAAACCATGCAGGCGCTCTTCAAACGCATTGCCGCCGCCCAGGGCATGATTTTGCTGACGGACTCCGACGCCGCAGGCTTTAAGATACGCCACTACATCACCGGCCTTGTGGGGCCGCAAAACGTGCTGCAGGCCTATATCCCCGCCGTGCCCGGTAAGGAACCCCGCAAACCGGAACCCGGCAAGGAGGGTCTGCTTGGCGTGGAAGGTGTGGACGATGCCCTGATTCTGCAGGGGCTGCATACCGCCCTGGCCGCGGCCCCCCTGCAGGCCCAGCAGCAGAACACGGACCCCATTACCTATACCGATCTGTATGAGTGGGGCTTAAGCGGCAGCGCCAACGCCAGCGAGC
>ENA-OOXF01001768-OOXF01001768.1-human-gut-metagenome-genome-assembly--contig:-NODE-1768-length-13331-cov-2.132721_pt1 | contig 13331 bp, 10 predicted proteins | sample MGYA00241586_ERZ501341 | MGnify/ENA primary metagenome ERZ501341 (study PRJEB25962, sample SAMEA2042985) | human gut metagenome | biome: human gut; feature: human-associated habitat; material: faeces... | reverse complement strand
TTTTTTGGAAATGGTATCTTTTGTTGCAAACCAAAGATCCTGCTTTGTATCCAGTGCATAACTAAAACAGCTTCTTGCAAAACTTTCAATCGATGCATTGATATTGTGCATTCCCTGGATAATACCTGCTCCATCGAAATTATGGATCAGCTCTCTTGTCTCTGTTCCGTCAGGTGCCGTGTAGACCAGCTCTGCCTTTCCAGGTCCCGGAATCTTCATCTCGGTTCCTTTATATACATCCCCATAAGCATGACGGGCAATCGTGATCGGCTTCTTCCAGTTCTTTACACATGGTTCAATTCCTTTTACCACGATTGGAGCACGAAATACCGTTCCATCCAGAATCGCACGGATTGTTCCGTTCGGACTCTTCCACATCTCTTTGAGTCCATATTCTTTTACTCTTGCCGCATTCGGTGTAATGGTCGCACATTTGACTGCTACTTTGTACTTCTTTGTTGCATTAGCCGAATCAACTGTAACTTGGTCATCTGTCTCATTGCGGTGTTCCAATCCAAGATCATAATAATCTGTCTTAAGATCGATATACGGCAGAAGAAGATCATCTTTTATCATCCTCCAGAGAATTCTGGTCATCTCATCTCCGTCCATCTCAACAATCGGTGTCGTCATCTGAATTTTACTCATAACTTCGTCTCCTTTTTGGCTATTTTTCTTCGATATGCAGGTTCTCCATAACATGCATAATATGGATCGTTGCCAGATTGCCGGCTTTTTCCGCATCCTTCGCCTTGATGGCATTCAGGATCTCGTTATGCTCACCAATCGACTTGATCGCACGCTCTTCTGTCTTAACGGAAGTCCTTCTTGCAAGCTGTACATATTTGTGAAAATCTGAAAGCACATGATCCAGAATCCTGCTCTGTGATGCCTCATACAGAATCTGATGGAATCTTCCATCCAGCTCTGTCAGCTGATCGGAATGTCCTTTATCCATATGATACTCGGATAAAAGAATGATCTCATCCAGTTCTTCCAGCTGCTCCTGTGTAATATGTTCTGTTGCCCAACGGACGCATAATCCTTCCAGCATGGAACGAATCATATAAATATCATGTACATCCTTATCGGAAATACCGGTAACATAAGCTCCTTTATTTGGGATGATGTTCACCAGTCCCTCCAGTTCCAGCTGTCTAAGTGCCTCTCTTACCGGTGTACGGCTAACTCCAAGTTCCTTCCCCAATGTTGCTTCCCTGAGTTCGTCATTTTCTTCATACTTACCTTTCAGAATGTCATCTCTGATAGTTTGAAAAACCTGACTTCTCAATGAATACTCTTCCATTTTATCTCTCTCCTGAATTTCGTTAGATTGTAATCCCCTTTTCATCACAGATTCTCTCAATCTCCCGGATTAGTTCCTGATCTGTGAGTACGGTCACACGGCCGGATTCATATTCCGCGTCAACCCACTTCTTCAATTCTACAACTAAAATGGAATTCTTGTCTACCTGTTTCTCATTTTTCAGGTGATAATATGTATTTATCCAGTGTGCAATACCTGCAAGACCGGAAGTATTTGACACAGCAACCAGCGGTGGACGGTTCAGAAACTTGCCGGTATCAAACACATTGTAGATTTCTTCGTTCTTTAACAGTCCGTCTGCATGGATCCCCGCACGGGTTACATTGAAATTCTTTCCGACAAACGGGGTACGCGGCGGAATCTGGTATCCAATCTCTTTTTCATAATATTCTGCCAGTTCAGTAATCACCGTTGTATCCATACCATCCAGCGTTCCGCGAAGCTGCGCATATTCAAAAATCATCGCTTCCAGCGGCGTATTGCCGGTACGTTCACCGATTCCAAACAAGGAACAGTTCACACCACATGCTCCATAAAGCCAGGCCGTTGTTGAATTGTTGACTGCCTTGTAAAAATCATTATGTCCGTGGAATTCGATCAGTTCACTCGGTACACCTGCATGTACTCTGAGTCCGTAAATGATACCCGGAATGGAACGAGGAATCACAGCCCCCGGATAGTTGACTCCGTATCCCATTGTATCACAGACACGGATCTTCACCGGAATCTGATATTCTTCCATCAGATGCATCAGTTCCAGACAGAATGGAATGACAAATCCATAAATATCCGATCTGGTAATATCTTCCAGATGACATCTTGGACTGACACCGGTCTCCAGACATTCACGTACAACTGACAGATAATGTTCCATCGCCTCTCGTCTTGTCATCTTCAGTTTATAAAAAATATGATAATCCGAACAGCTTACCAGAATTCCGGTTTCCTTCATTCCCAGATCTTTTACCAGCTCAAAATCCTTTTTATTTGCACGGATCCAGCTTGTGATCTCCGGGAACCTATAACCTCTTTCCATACATTTATATACGGCATCCCGGTCTTTCTTGCTGTATAAGAAAAATTCACTCTGACGAATCTTCCCCTGCGAACCTCCAAGCCTGTGCATATAATCGAAAATGGTTACAATCTGATCCGTTGAATAGGGTGCTCTCGACTGCTGTCCATCCCTGAATGTCGTATCCGTGATCCAAATCTCATCCGGCATACTGTGCGGTACAATACGATCATTAAACGCAATCTTAGGAATCTCATCATAATGAAACAGGTTCCGGAACACATTCGGTGTGTCCACGTCTACCAGCGGGTACATATGCTCCTCAAGTTGCAATAAATTTGTATGCTTATCCAGATAAACCTTCCTATTTTCCATAACCGTCACTCCCTGACCTGTATTTTTGTATTATTGTATACAACTATACCTTCGATGTCAACCCCATTTTCCTCATTTCGTGACTTTAACCCAGTATTTCATTCAATTAAAGTGCTAATTGGTTAAATTTCCATATTTTTCCATCTATATCTCCCGTCTTCAACAAGCACCCAATCACATTTGCAGTCTCTATCCCCTCTCCCTCACTATGAAGCAGTCCTGCCCTTTTAACCAATACCGTTCATTGACCGGGCGAGAAAAAGAATCTCTTCCAATCCTATTTTGTGCAATGGAGATGAAACTCAAAAATTATAGAAACCTCTGCTGACATAATTTTCGCCTTCAGAGGTTCATCGGAATGGTTTGCACAACCTGGATTGGAAGAGATTCTTTTTCTAGCCCGACCTAACAACCTTATTTTCAAAAAAAGACAGCCTCATCCCTCACCAGGGGATAAGACTGTCCTCTTAAACATTCTAATATAACTTCGCACTGATCAGCTTCGGTCTGAACCCGGCTGCCTCCAATGCCGCAATGATCCGGTTCTTATGATCGGTTCCAAATGCTTCCAGTGTCACACGAAGCTCCACAGCCGCATTCCGGTTAATACTTACAAACTGATTATGTTCCAGTTTGATCACATTTCCCTGCTCTTCTGCAATCGTCTGTGCCACTTTTACCAGTTCACCCGGTTTATCCGGAAGAAGTACCGATACAGAGAAGATACGGTCTCTCTGGATCAGTCCGTGCTGTACAACTGAAGACATGGTAATAACATCCATGTTCCCGCCGCTTAAGATAGATACTACTTTCTTACCTTTCAGATCCAGCTGTTTTAAAGCTGCAACGGAAAGAAGACCGGAGTTTTCTACTACCATTTTATGGTTTTCCACCATATCAAGGAATGCTCCGACCAGTTCATCGTCTTCTACAGTTACGATCTGGTCTACATTTTCCATGACGTATGGGAGATTCTGTTCCCCGACTTTTTTTACTGCTGTACCATCTGCGATCGTGTTGGCACTTGGAAGTGTTACGGTATGTCCTGCTTCGATTGCAGCAGTCATACTTGCTGCTTCTGCCGGTTCCACACCAATCACTTTGATCTTTGGATTCAGCATTTTCGCAAGTGTAGATACACCTGTGATCAGTCCGCCGCCCCCGATCGGTGCAAGGATATAATCAACGGTCGGGAGTTCCTGGACAATTTCCATTGCAATCGTTCCCTGTCCGGTAGCTACATCCAGATCATCAAACGGATGTACAAAAGTATATCCGTACTCTTCTGCAAGCTCATAGGCCTTTGCACAGGCATCGTCATAGACATCTCCGTGTAAAACAACCTCGGCGCCATAGCTCTTGGTACGGTTTACCTTGATCAGCGGAGTGACAGTTGGCATAACAATCGTCGCCTTACATCCAAACGCTTTTGCCGCATATGCCACACCCTGCGCATGGTTTCCTGCTGAAGCTGTGATCAGACCTTTTGCACGATCTTCCTCAGAAAGTGTGCTGATCTTGTAATAAGCTCCTCTTAATTTGAATGCACCTGTGTACTGCATATTTTCCGGTTTCAAATAGACCTTTCCCCCGGTCTGACTACTGAGATACTCACTGTAGATAAGCTTTGTCGGACGTGTCACACGTTTTACGATCTCGCTTGCTTCTTCAAATTTTTCCAATGTCAGCATATTATTATTCTTCTCCTTCTTCCTTCTTTTCTTCTGTTGTAAATAATGCCTGTACAAATTCGTCGGAATCGAATTTCTGCAGATCATCGATTGTCTCACCGACACCTATATATTTAACAGGAATTCCAAGCTCTGCCTGAATTGCAACTGCAATTCCACCTTTGGCCGTTCCATCCATCTTAGTCAGGATAATTCCTGTAATATCCGCAACATCACTGAATTCCTTTGCCTGTGAAAGTGCATTCTGTCCGGTCGTTGCATCCAGAACGACCAAAGTTTCCCTGTATGCTTCCGGATATTCTCTTTCCAGCACACGGTTAATCTTCTTCAGTTCCTCCATCAGGTTCTTTTTATTGTGAAGTCTTCCGGCTGTATCCACCAGAAGGATATCTGCCTTTCTCGCTTTTGCAGCCGCTACCGCATCATAAACGATGGCTGCCGGATCTGCACCTTCCTGTCCGCCGATCAGATCTGCATCCGAACGATGTGCCCATTCCTTTAATTGATCGCCCGCAGCTGCACGGAAAGTATCTGCTGCAGCAAGCACAACCTTCTTGCCCTGACCTCTCATCTTACCGGCAAGTTTTCCGATAGTAGTCGTCTTTCCGACTCCATTTACTCCGATCACCAGAACAACAGAAGTCTGGTTTTCAAATTCATAAGCTGTCTCGCCTACATCCATCTGCTCTTTGATACTGTCGATCAGGAGCTGTCTGCACTCAATCGGCTCTTTGATGTGCTGTTCTTTTACTTTTTTACGAAGATCATCAAGAATCGCGTAAGTTGCTTTTACCCCCAGATCTCCCATGATCAGAACCTCTTCCAGTTCCTCATAAAAGTCCTCATCTATCTTTGAAAATCCATGAAAAATACTGTCCATTCCAGACACGATATTATCGCGCGTCTTGTTAAGTCCTGCTACCAGACGCTTAAAAAATCCCATTTTTTCTTCTGCCATCATATCCTCCTATCCACTACTTTGTAAGCTCATCTTCCAGAAGATCCACAGATACCAGCGTTGATACCCCTTTTTCCTGCATAGTGATCCCATACAGCCGGTCTGCCGCTGTCATCGTACCGCGACGGTGTGTAATGACGATAAACTGTGTATTTTTCGTCAGCTTGTGCAAATACTGTGCAAATCTCGTGACATTAGAATCATCCAGTGCCGCCTCGATCTCATCCAGCAGACAAAACGGGGAAGGTTTCAGATTCTGGATTGCAAACAGCAGCGAAATCGCCGTCAACGCCTTTTCTCCACCGGAAAGCTGCATCATATTCTGAAGTTTTTTACCCGGCGGCTGCGCAATAATCCGAATTCCGGCTTCCAGCACATCCTCATCATCCATCAGTTCCAGAGTTCCTTTTCCACCACCGAACAGTTGTTTAAACACCTGATTAAACTCCTGGCTGATCTTCGCAAACTGCTCAGTAAACTGCTTGCGCATCGCCTCGTCCAGCTCTTCAATGATCTTCTTGAGCGTTGCTTCTGCCTCTACCAGATCATCATGCTGCGTTTTCATAAATTCATACCGCTCGGAAAGATTTTTAAAATCTTCGATCGCATTGACGTTCACCGATCCGAGTTTCCGGATCTCCGTCTTTAATTCCTGGATCCGCCTTCGCATCTCGGCAGGATCTGTCAGACTCTCATCCCGGATTTCCAGTGCATGATTATACGTCAGTTCGTACTCTTCCCACATATAATTGATCTGCTTTTCCAAAGCTTCCTCGTAGCCTTCTTTCTTGCTGGTAAGCCGGAAGGATTCTTTATCAAGCTCTGCCATATGGGCTGCCAGATCTTCTCGCTTTTTCAGGAATGCCTTATGCTTCTGATTCAGTTCTTCCCGCTTTTTCTGCGATTCTTCGATCTCTTTGTTGATTTCCTCAAATAATTCCTTTGAATTCTCTATCATCTGCCGAATCTCGGTAATCTGTGCTTCCTTTTGCTCTATTTCACCGTGATTCTCTCCTTTGCTTGCATTTAAAGTGGCAAGCTCTTCCTGGAATTTTCCCATCTCTTCCCGGATACGGACAAAATTCTCCTCGATAAAATCTTTTTTCTGCTCCAATGCAGCAAAACTGAGGTGAATATTTTCATTTTTGCGCACTTCTGCCGCTTCTGCCTCACGCTCTTTTTCCAGCCACTTCTGTGAGCTTTCCATCTGGCGTGTCAGCTCGTCCTCCAGTTGCTGGCTGGTCTCCAGTTCCATTTTGATCGATTCTTCGTTTTCCTCGATCTCATGAACCTGTTCTTCCAGTTTCTTGCGCTCCGCATAAATTCCTTCTGAATTTTCTCTGGTCACATTTTGACGGCTTTTTACCTGGTCCAGATTCATCTTCGCAGTATTTTGAACCACATAGTCATTCTGCAATTCCTGCTGGATCTCTTCCACCTTTGCATACAGCGCCGTCCGCTTCTCCTTTGCGGCCGCAACTTCTGCTTCCGATTTCTGGAGTTCTGTTTTCAGACGCGCAACCGTCTTTTCCAGTTCTTCAATCTCACGTCTTCTGCTGAGCAGATTACTGGAATTCTTAAATGCTCCACCACTCATTGCTCCGCCAGGATTGATCAGATCTCCTTCCAGCGTAACGATACGCAGGGACTGACGATACTTTCTTGCCAGACGGATCCCGGTATCAATGTTGTCTGCCACAAGAGTTCTTCCAAGAAGATGCTCTGCAAGAGATGTAAATTTATCTTCTACCGTTACCAGCTTGTCCGCCGTGCCGATCACACCCGGCTCGCGAAGGGCTTCTGCCCTGGCAAATCCCTGTCCCCCATGAATCGCTGTCAATGGAAGGAAAGTTGCACGTCCATACCGGTTCTGCTTCAGATAACCAATCATTTTTTTTGCAGTCTCTTCGTCTGCAGTAACAATATTCTGGATACTGCCTCCAAGTGCGATTTCCACCGCAGTTTCATATTTTTTATCTACTTTGATCAGATCAGCCACAACCCCCAGGATTTTCGGCTCACGGCTTTTCTGCTCCATCACACGACGGATACTGTTCCCATAACCATCGTAACGCTCCGTAAGGTTCCTCAGAGACTCCAGACGAGAGTACTCCCTGTGATAAGCATTCTGCCTGTTTCGCAGGTTTTCATTTGCCTGTCCGATCTCTTTTTGCAGTCCGGCAATCTCTGTTTCATAGTTTTTGATCTGTTCTACAGAATCCGTGATCTTCCCTGATACTGCCTTCAGTTCTTCCGTATACTGCGTGGCAAGTTCCTGTTGCCTCTGTACATCACTCTCCGCTTCTACCAGACGTTTGTAAAGCAGTGCCCGGCGTACCTTGATCTGTTCAAGCGTCGTTTCATAATGCTGCAGCTTTGCCTTCGTGGATGCACGGTTATTCAGAAGCTCACGGATATCGTTCTGATTCTTTTCAATCTCCACTGTCATCTCTGCAATCCGGCTCTGCAGGGCAGTCAGCTCCTCTCCTGCCTGCTTTTGTCTCTCAGATGCTGTTGCAAGATGTCTGTCGATCTCTGCTTTTTCTTCTTCCAGTTCGGATTTCTGCCTTTCACGGTTTGCAAGCTCTGCCTGAATATCGTTTGCGCGTTTTTCATAGTGTTCATCATTCATACGGACACTGTTGATCTGCTCTTTTAAAAGCTCGATCTGGTTTTCCAACTGCTGCTTCAGAAGTGTTGTCTCATTTCTCTGGCTTTTTGCATGCTCAATTCCGGCGTCGATCTCATCTACTTCCTGCTCGATCTTCTCATACTGTGCCTTCATATCTTCATGCTTTTTACCGGCTTCAGTGAGTTCATTCTGCGCAATCTTCAGCTTCTCATCGTTTTCCCGGATCTGCCCCTTCAGACGTTTCATCTCCACCAGGAACATATTGATGTCATAATGCTTCAGTTCTTCTCTCTTTTTCAGATATTCCTTCGCTGTCTCCGACTGTTTCTGAAGCGGACCAAACTGCTTTTCCAACTCTCCCAAAATATCATTGACACGGACCAGATTGCTCTGCTCTTCTTCCAGTTTGCGAAGAGATAACGCCTTGCGGCGCTTAAATTTGACAATCCCGGCCGCCTCATCAAAAAGCTCTCGTCTCTCTTCCGGCTTACCGCTCAGGATCTTGTCAATCTGTCCCTGTCCGATGATCGAATATCCTTCTTTTCCGATACCTGTATCATAAAACATCTCATTGATATCTTTGAGCCTGCAGACACTGCCGTTGATCAGGTATTCACTTTCCCCCGAACGGTACAACTTTCTTGTGACTTTAACCTCTTCAAACTCCACCGGGAGTTTGTGATCTGAATTATCCAGTGTGATCGCAACCGATGCGTAGCTGAGGGGTTTCCGGTTTTCCGTACCGGAAAAAATAACATCCTGCATCGTACCTCCACGGAGCTGCTTCACCTTCTGCTCTCCGAGTACCCAGCGGACGGCATCCGCCACGTTACTTTTCCCACTTCCGTTCGGTCCGACGATTCCGGTGATCCCGTTATGAAATTCAAAGACAATCTTATTTGCAAAAGACTTGAATCCCTGTACTTCAATACTTTTTAAATACATGCCTCACCTACTGTACCTTTCCTTCTTTCAGCTTCAGGATTGCCTGATAAGCCGCTTCCTGTTCGGCAGCCTTTTTGGTTCTTCCGATACCACATCCAAAGGCTTCTCCGCCGATCACAGCCTCTACACGGAAGGATTTATTGTGGTCCGGTCCCTCTTCTCCTACCAGCTGGTAGACAATTCCTTTTTCCTGACCGCCCTGTACCATTTCCTGCAGGATAGTCTTGCTATCATAAAAGAGCCGTTTCCCTTCCAGATCGTTTAAAATATATTTTAAAATAAACTCTTTCGCATTAGCAAAACCACCATCCAGATAAATCGCACCAATCAGTGCTTCCAATGCATCCGAGGTAATAGACTCTCTGAATCTTCCACCGGTCGCGTCCTCACCTTTCCCAAGCAGCAGATAACTTCCAAGTTCCAGATCCCGCGCACAAAATGCAAGTGCCTTCTCGCATACCATGCTTGCTCTTAACTTAGTCAGTTCTCCTTCCGGCATTGTCTGGTTCTCGAAAAAAAGATATTCGCTTGAAATCAGTTCCAGAACAGCATCTCCAAGGAATTCCAGACGTTCATTACAGTCTGCCTTCTTCATATGCTTTTCATTCACATAAGAGCTGTGCGTCACAGCATGTCTGAGCAAATGGCTGTCCTTGAAATTGTAGCCGATTTTTTCTTCCAGTTCCTTTACATTTCTGCTCATGATTGCTCCTCCAATTTTAAAAAAGGACACTCCCCAAAAATGGGGATGTCCCCTGTAATCATTTTCCCTAGTTAACAGCGTTCTTGATCTGTTCTACAGCATCACCTACTGTTGCGATCTTTTCTGCATCTTCATTTTCAATTTCGATATCAAATGCATCTTCAATTCCCATAATAATCTGGAAAATATCAAGCGAATCAGCTCCCAGATCATCTACAAATGTAGTGTCCATCGTAATTTCATCCGGGTTACATCCCATCACATCAACAATAATGTCTTTCAGTTTTTCAAATTCCATAATTCTTAATCCTTTCTGAGCTTATTCCTGTGCGGATTTTTCTTCCGCCTGAATACATTCTTTGATCTTTTCATTGATTCCTTCTTCTTTGAAGGTTACGCACTGCAAAATTGAATTGCAGACTTCTTTTGCCTTGGAACTGCCGTGTGTCTTTACTACCAGACCGGTGAGTCCAAGCAGTGGTGCTCCACCGTACTCACTTGCGTCAAAATCCTTCATAGTCTTTTTCAGCACCGGCTTAACCAGAAGTCCACCGATCATGCCACGGAGATTCTGCTTCATACCACCTTTAATCTTGCTTACAAGAACCGATGCTACTCCTTCATAGAGTTTCAGGATCACGTTGCCGGTAAATGCTTCACAGACGATAACATCTGCCTGTCCGTGAGGGATTTCTCTCGCTTCAATGCTTCCGATAAAGTTAATATCCTTACATTCTTTCAGCATAGGAAAAGTCTCCTTGACCAGGGCATTACCCTTTTCTTCCTCAGCTCCGATATTGACGATCGCAACCTTCGGATTCTTGACTCCCATAATATGTTCCATATAGATCGAACCCATCTTGGCAAACTGCACCAGATGTGAAGGTCTTGCATCTACATTCGCCCCACAGTCGATCAAAATGGAGAATCCTTTTTCTGTCGGGATCAGTGGTGCAAGCGGTGGCCTTTCCACCCCTTTGATACGTCCAACCAGAAGCTGTCCCCCGGCAAGAACCGCACCGGAACTTCCTGCTGAAACAAAAGCGTCAGCTTCTTTATCCTTCACCATCTTAAGACCTACCACAATGGATGAGTCTTTCTTTCTGCGGATCGCCATAACCGGCGGTTCTGCTGTCTCAATTACTTCCGATGTATGAACAACCGAAATCTGTTCTTTATTATATGTGTACCCGGAAAGTTCCTGATTGATGACATCTTCTTTTCCGACCAGGATCACATGGATCGCATCTGACTTCCCGACCGCCTCGACCGCACCTTTGATGATCTCATGCGGTGCGTTGTCTCCGCCCATTGCATCGACAACAACTTTTGTTATTTCTTTCATACTGTTACCTCCCAGCATTACTAAACCAATTCTACTAGACATGACCGTAAAAATCAATAATATTTAGCAGATTTAGGAAAATTAGAAAAAAGAAAAGGAGTTAAGCAATACGCCTAACTCCTGTACTATAGCCTTTTTTAATTAGTTTTCTACAGTAACGATTTTTCTCTTGTTGTAAGAAGGGTTTCGCTATGTAAATTTTTATATCTCGTTATGTCGCTATATTTACAGGATTCTTTACATATAACTCTTTATAATTCTTTATAAAATTTATTCCAATTGGGTTATAAATTGGGTTAAAATTGGGTTAAAAATCATACCACTAATGCTGATGAAATTCGTTGCATTCATAACCACCGTCATCGTGGTATCAAGCTTGAAGTTCTCAACCTTTGCCTTTACCTCAACGTAATCCGGAATAGTGACATCCCCGTCAAAATCGCTGTCCTTTACGTTCAGGCTTTCCTTCAGACCCGGAAGTGCATAGCCAACCACGACATTGTTGCTTCCGTCGGAGATCACCTTACCGTTTTCCACCTCGATATCCGAGAATTCATCTCCGAGGATCATGCCGCTGACTGCCATAAACGGTACATAGATGTCTTCGTCTTTTCCGTCAATCTCCGCTGTCACTTTCTGGTTGTTCGTATAGTCGAACCGGATCGTAACCTCACCGGATTTTCCGGCAAGCTCCTCCGGCGTCACTTCCTTGCCGTCCAGATAGTAGGTCAGCTTCTGTGTCACCGGCAGCTCGCTCTCTGACGTTCCCTGGTAGAAAATGTCATTGCCGTCTGCCTGCCATGTCACCTTATTGCCGCTTTGTGTAAAGGTCTCATCGCCTTTTACATTTTCAATATCTTTTAATGTGGATGCATCTTCAAGCGTATCCTTGTCATCGTTGTTGATCAGATGATCGGAGACAATGATTTTCTGCTCCTTGCCGGTATTGTCGGCGATGACATATACTGTCTCTTCTTTTCCGATCTCTTTCTCGCTTACTTTGCTTCCGTTATCCAGCAGATCCTTTAAGCTGCTCTCGGCATCTTCCGTATCTTCCGCCTCCTCAGAAACTTCCGTCTCCTCCACGTTCTCTGTGGCAGCGCTGCCTGCCTTTGCCGCATTCACACTGTAGACGGAGGAACCTGTTGCAACAAGCGTAACGACCAGGACTCCGGCAATAATGCGAATTGCATATCTATTTTTGAATTTTGATTTTAACTCTGGTAATTTCATGGTTTTTACCTTCCTTTACTACAAAAATCCGTTCCATAGTTATTTAAAATTATACTGCGTAAAAAACGGATGGAGCAGATTTGCTCCAAACTGCGTATCAAAGTGTGGTTTGCGGATATTCTCCACGTTCTGTTCCGGTTCGAGACGTTTGCGCAAAGCAATGATTTCTTCATTTTCTATCTGTTCCATCATTGCCAGAAAAATCCGCGCCCTCCGTTTCATTTTCTGCAGATTAAATTTATATGTCCGGACAGTTGCATCGCTGATCCCCATTTCTTCACCGATTGCTTTATTGTCCTTTTCATAATATAAACCTTCCAATACATCCTTCTGTGCATCAGAAAGCCCGTTCATTTGCTTGTCCAGATCCAAAAGACACTCAAATACACTGCCGTGCTCATCAAAAATATGTTCCTGCATCGCACGAAGTGCATTCACAGATTTCCCTCTGGAAGAATAAATCAATCCCTCTTCAAATTTATCCCCACAGAAAATGCACTGATACAGCTGTTCTTCTTCCGACCAGACATACCCTCTGGTTAACTCCTCTAATGTAAGCTCTTTGAATTCCATCTTCAGGCATCCTTCCTTTTCATATATGATATCCGCTTGATCGTATTTTTTTGTTACGTTTCGCATATTCGTTTATGTATTTCATAAACACTTTTTTATTTCGTTTGTGTTTTATAGTAAATTAGCACATTTCACGAAAAATATCAACTGTTTTTTATTATTTTTTATACAAAAGATGATTACTTTTTAGATACTGTTCTCTATCCTATTTTTCATATTAATTTCATATGGTTATTCTGTTCTTTGTGCAACTTGCACAAGTATACATACTATTTTCATTAAATAAAAAGGATGCATCACTTCCGCCTCAATAACGGAAGTGATACATCCTTAATTCATCAAATATTTACTTACCTGTTAGTTTTATGCCTGAGGACCAGCAGAAACAAGTGCTTTACCAGCTTCGTTTCCTTCGTATTTTGCAAAGTTCTTAACAAATCTCTCTGCCAGATCTTTTGCTTTTGCTTCCCACTCTGCTGCATCTGCATATGTATCACGCGGATCAAGGATTGCAGAATCTACTCCCGGAAGTGC